>Ga0105240_10001515_pt1 | contig 39538 bp, 42 predicted proteins | sample KBSC54metaG_FD_80426 | JGI IMG/M metagenome (GOLD analysis project Ga0105240, IMG submission 80426) | Corn rhizosphere microbial communities from Kellogg Biological Station, Michigan, USA - KBS C5-4 metaG | ecosystem: Host-associated > Plants > Roots > Rhizosphere > Soil | place: Michigan, USA... | reverse complement strand
TTGGCGGATTTGCCCCAGACCGAACCTACAAAACCTTCACAACCTGGTTTTGTAGGTTTTGTAGGCTCACTCTCAGTCACTCCAGCTGAGATTGCGGACTCCAGTAATGAAGACACAGGTTCGTCGCCAAAACGAGTGGCCAAGCCCATCGGGTCCGCAGTTGACTCTGCCATCCAGAGAGAGCGAGTAATGTCGTGGTCCGCATGGAAAGCCGCCGCTCTTAACCGGATGTTCTTGGAGCAAGGCGCAGTCGGGCAGTCAGGCCGGATTACCGCCGGCGCGATTGAGCATGGCCTGCAGACGGGCACGGAGGATGGATCGGGAAGGATGAGCTCGTAGGGATGGCGGTTTACAAACGGGGCCGCGTCTGGTGGTATCGCTTCACCTGGAAGGGCGAAGCCATCCGCGAGACTACCAAGCAGACCAACAAACGGGTCGCTGAGCAAATCGAGGCCGCCCACAAAACCTCGCTCGCGAAGGGTGAGGTAGGCATTCGGGAGAAAAAGCCAGCACCCACGCTTCAGAGGTTCATCGATGAGGACTTTCTCCCGTTCGTTCGCACGACGAAAGTGTCGAAGCCGAATACGGTCCGGTTCTATGAGAACAGCGCCGCCAACGTGAAGGCTTACTCGAAGCTATCGGGCTTGCGCCTGGATGAAATCAAAGCGGAGCACATCACAGCCTTCGTTGCGCATCGTCAAACGGCGAAGATCCAGGTTTCGACACTAAATGCGGACCTGGCTGCGCTTCGCCGGATTTTTCATCTCGGCCTCGAGTGGGGCAAAGTTTTCACCGCTCTTCCGCGTGTTCGGTTGCTTCCGGGCGCAAACCACCGGGAACGGGTTCTGTCCGGGGAGGAAGAGAACAAGTATCTGGAAGCCGCGACAGCAATCGGGCACGAACTTCAGGAGGCCTATCATCGTGCGCTCGAAGGAATCCGCGCGGTGCAGCGCGGTGAAGTTCCCCGAAAACCCGATGCTTACCTTTTACGCGACGTGGCAACTATCCTTATAGACTGCGGAATGAGACCAGAGGAGTGCTGCCGCCTGCGATGGTCGGACAATATTCGTGACGGCGGGATTGAGATTCACACGGGCAAGGGCCGGGGTTCCCGTCGGCGGATCCCCTGCTCACACCGGGTTCTGTCCATCCTGGATATGAGGCGTTCGGGCGCTGCCTCCGAATGGGTGTTCCCCGCGCCCACCAAGAGCGGGCATATCGAAGCCTGCAGTCTTAAGAAGCAGCATGCCGCGGCCCAAAAGGCATCTGGCGTGGCGCCCTTCGTCTTGTACACGTTTCGACACACCTGCATCACGCGGTGGGCGAAGTACATGGACCCTTTTATTCTTCACGTGCTGGCGGGTCATGCCGACATGAACACGACGAAAAGGTACGTCCATCCCAGCGATGCGGATATCCTCGAGGCCATGGAAAAGGTCCGGACTGGGCACAAAAGTGGGCACAGTCCGAAAATCGCTGCCGCCGGAGCATTCGAGGAAATACCCGCAATCCAATGACTATAAAAGGGTTGAGTGGAGCCACCCGCCGGGATCGAACCGGCGACCTGCTGATTACGAATCAGCCGCTCTACCAACTGAGCTAGGGTGGCCCAAGGTGGGCAGGGCCGGCCAAATTTTTCTTATTTCCTCGGGCCCCTCTTCCGGAGGATATCATAGGGCTCCACCAAACTGCCGATAGATTCATCACAGGCTTCTCATGAATTCACAATTACAGGAACAGCTTTTGGACCGCGCGAATGCGCTGGCACGGGTCGGCGGGGATCTCGATTTGCTTAAGGAAATCGCTGCGCTCTTCCTGGATGAATACCCTCGTGAGCTGGACGAAATCCGCACGGCCCTGGCGAGCGGCGACGCCCACACGCTCGAGCGCTCGGCGCACGGACTAAAAGGCGCCGTCGCGAACTTCGGCGCGCGCCCCGCCGTCGATGCGGCCTTTCAATTGGAGCAACTCGGCCGGGCAGGTAAGCTGGAGCAGGTTCCGGTGTTCCTGGCCGAACTGGAACGAGCGCTTGCGTGTCTGCACGCGGAGCTCTCTGCCATCCAGTAACGACACAATCGGGTTACACCCTGGGCGACCCGTCGCGTCGCTCCGGCTTGTTATGATGAGAGTTGAATCAACCCATGCTTACCGCCGTCACCGAACTCGTGTGCGCGCACAGCCCGGATTCCGATGACGCGTACATGTTCTACGCACTCGCTACCCGGAAAGTCCGGAGTCCCCTGCTCACCTTCCGGCATGTTCTCGAAGATATCCAGACGCTGAACCAGAAAGCCCGCGCGGGTGAGTACGAGCTGAGCGCCATCTCCTATCACGCTTATCCCTATGTTGCGGACAAGTACGTCTTGCTGGCCGCTGGCTCCAGCGTCGGCGATGGTTACGGCCCCATGGTGGTCGCTCCCCACCCCATGTCGCCCGCCGAGCTGAAGGGCAAGCGCATCGCGATTCCCGGCTTGTTAACCACCGCGTATCTGACGCTGAAGCTGATGCAGCCGGATTTCGTGCCCGTGGTGGTCCCCTTCGATCGCATCCTCGAGGCGATTCAGAATGAAACCGCGGACGCTGGCCTGGTGATTCATGAAGCGCAGCTCACCTACGGGCGCGGCGGCTATCACAACGTGGTTGATCTGGGCCGATGGTGGAAAGATACTTACAATCTGCCTCTGCCGCTGGGTGCGAACGTCCTGCGGCGCGACTTACATCCGGAAGTTGCCCGGGAGAGCTGCCGTCTAATGCGCGAAAGCATCCAGTATGCGCTGGATCATCGCGAGGAAGCTCTGAATTACGCCATGCAGTTTGCCCGCGACCTGGAACCGTCACTGGCCGAAAAGTTCGTGGGTATGTACGTCAATCATTACACCGTGGATTGCGGAGATCTCGTACCGAAGGCGGCGCAAAAGCTGCTCGATATGGGGCACGAAGCCGGACTCATCCCGCACCGCGTCGTTCTAGAGTTTGTACGTTGAAACGCTTAACACTTTTACTTTTTTCAGCCGTCCTGACGTTCGCGCAGAGCCCTCCGCCAGAACAAGCTCCTCCGCCCGACTCAAGAGATACCGCTAAGGACGTTCGCCAGCGTGTGCGCGCTGTCCGCGCGATGGCCGCGCAGGGCCAGGACTCCATCCCCAAGATCGCGGCCTATCTGCGCGACCCCGATACCAACGTCCGCCTGGAAGCTGTCAAAGCGCTGGACGATATCGGCGGGCCCAAAACGGTGGACGCGTTAGTGGAAGCCGCGCGCGATAACGATCCCGAAATTCAGATCCGCGCCGCTGACGGATTAGTCAACGTCTATCTTCCGGGTTATCTCAAGACCGGTATCAGCGGCACGTTGAGGCGCGCCGGAAATTCCGTCCGCGCCAAGTTCACGGACACCAACGACCAGATTATTGACGCCTACGTGGAAGTGCCGCTTCCGGTGATTCAAGTCCTGGGCCGGCAGGCTCGCGGGAGCGTGAGCTTCGAGAGCCGGGCCAATGCTGCCCGCGCCCTTGGAATTCTGCGGGGTCAGGCCGCCATTCCCGATCTGCTTGAAGCGCTCAATTCCAAAGACAATCGTCTGATGTACGAGTCTTTGGTAGCTCTGCAAAAAATCCGGGATCCCGCCGCCGGGCCCGGTTTGGCTTTCCTGTTGCACGATCTGGATGAAAAAGTCCGGATAGCCGCGCTCCAGGCCACGGGGATTCTCCGCAACCAGGCCGCCGCCCCGGAAGTGCGCGACGCTATCGACCATCCGCTCACGCTCAAGACCCAGCGCGAAGCCTTGAGTGCCTTGGCGATGATGGCCGATCAAGCTGACCGCAGTATTTTCCTGCGTTATCTAAATGACCGCGATGAGGGACTCCGCACCGCTAGCGCCGAAGGTCTGGCGCGGCTTAAAAGTCCGGACGATCGGATGGTGCTCGAAAAAGCGTTCGAGACTGAGCGCACTTCCGGCGGACGTCTGGCGATTGCCTTCGCCATCGTTTCGTTAGGCAGCCGCCAGATAAGTGAGTTCAGCCCGCTCCAGTACCTTATCAACAACCTGAATGTGAAAGCGTATCGCAACGTAGCGATCGCCTACCTCACGGAAGCGGCGCGCGATCCTGAACTCCGGCAGGCGATCTACCCAATTCTGACGCACGCCACTCGCGACGAAAAAACCGGGATCAGCATCGTGCTGGCCCGTTCGGGAGATCGGGATAGTGAGACTTACCTCGAAGCGCTGGTAAAGGACCCGGATCCCGAGGTAATGCAAGAGAGCACGCGCAGTTTGCGTACGCTTCGAACCCGTATCCGGTGAAGAATCGTCTGAAAGCGACTATTTCGCTTTCTTCTGCTTCTGCTGTCCAACGCGGATCTTGAACTGCTTCGCCTGGGCTTCCTGGTACGCCTTCCAGTCAAAACGCTGGGAGGCTTCCGAAAGATACTTGTTGACGTCGATGTCCTTCGGCAACACCGCCATAAGGGATGCGTTCATGGAGCCGTCGGGGCTGGTAATCTTATAGCGTTTGACGTTGGGAATGGCCATAACGTCTTTAGAATACCACGGCCGATAGGGCTAGCCTCCAGGCGGGCCGCACGTTTTACTGCACCACGATCGAAGCCGCTGGCGACGTCCGCCCTCCGATTGAAACCGTAATCGGGTACGTGCCTGGCGCCAGGGACGGGGGCACCGCCACGTCTAATGCATACAAAGTGCCGGACCCCGGCGTCAGGCCGCTAAATAGGACGCTCGCCGGCTGGTTGCCGATCATCACCACGGGAAGGGGTGTTTCGGACGCAGGACTGAGTGGAGCCGCGTCCCCGCTCGCCGGCTGGTTGGTCACCGGACCTAACCCGTTCGCGTAAAGCTGTATGGTCTCGCCGTCATGCGCGGGATCGCTGGCGTTGATCGCCCGATAATTCAAATCGCGCGCCCACACATTCCCGTCCGCCATCAGAAAGAACGAAGGCGCCACGGGCGCGAGTGAAATGGTCACGACGTTGCTTGGAGAGAAATTGACGTTTACCTTGACTTGTACCGCCGTCTGGCCCTCTAATTCCCAGGGGACCTGAACGTTAATCAGCGTGGGACTCGCATAAATTAGATGCCCCGCTACACTAAGATGCGCCGATGGCACATCGAAGCTTACGCTCACCAAATCGATGGCCAAAGGATGCGGCGCGGCCAGGTGGGCGTCGGTAAAATCGCTCAACCCGGATCCGATGATTGTGACGTATGAACCGGGCGCAAGTGGGCCAGACAGCAGGCTGGCGCCGTCGACGATGCTTGTGATCGTCGGCTGCAGGCGCGCGGAGCCCGTAAAGGTGTGGCTCATTCCCCCTGCTGTCGCCTTATAGGAATACGTTCCGGGAGTGGGGCCCAGGATTGGCAGCGCTGTTGCAATGCCGAACGAATCCGTCACGGCATCCGCATTGAGTACAGACGCGCCGGAACCCGCGCTCCACGCGACTCGAACTCCGGAGACAGGTAAGCCGGAGGCATCCACCAGTTTGATCGCCAGCAAGCTCTCGGAACTTTCGCCACCGACGACGCCGTCGAAGAAATCGCCGGCCAGCGGAATCAGATTGGCCGCCACTCCGCTCGGGCCGAAGAACAGATACGGGATACGCAGCGAATTCGTACCGCCATGCACCGTGATCACGCCTGAATACGCCCCCGCTGCGGGAACCGACCCGGAGAGGGTTGCGGCGGCAATTACCGACGCTCCTGGAGCCAAGGTGGCGCTCGGTGGGGCGACAATTACCGACGCCGCGCCGCTGGCAACTGCCGAAGTCACCGCCAAGGAGAGATTCACGGTCGCTGTACTCGAGTTGGTAATGGTGAATGTCCGGGTTAACGGGAGCACTGCGCCCGGCAGAATCGATCCAAACGAAATGGTCGCGGGATCGGACGTTATCGTGGCCGCGACGGCCGCATCCGCGGCGAGCAGTCCTCCGCCCAACCAGCGCACATCCACCGAGTTGCCGGAATCGTCGTGAGTTACTGCCGTTGAGGCCGTATTCACCACAGCCGACTTCACCTGCGCCGCTGTGAACCCGGGATGATTCTGTTTCACCAGCGCGGCTGCGCCGGACACCAGCGGCGCGGCAAAGCTTGTGCCGTCGGCGTTCGCATATCCGTCGGCGCTGTACATATCGCCCAGCGGATCGTATCTTTGCGCCGCCATATACATGCTGCCGAAATTGTTCCAGTTGCCGCCCACCGCCACCACGTCCGGCTTCAGCCCCGAATCCGCCGCCGGTCCGATCGAGGAGAACCCGACCACCAGATTCGCGGTCGCTTCCACCTCCACGCCGTGAGGGTTGATATCCACCACCGGAGGCCACACACTTGCGGCATAGTCCACCAAAGATTGCCCATCGGCCTGAGAAATCATCGCCACCGGTATCCCGATCGTGGATGCGCCCGTGAACGAAAACACCGCGGAACTATCCGCCAGGTATAGGATCACGCCCACGGCGCCCGCATCCCATGCATTCTGGGCCTTGGTTGCGAACGTGCATGTGCCGCGTTTAATGAGCGCGATCGTCCCGTCTAAGGAAAACGGCGGAAACGCCGAGCAGCCCAGCGGTCCTCCACCAAACACCGAAACGTCCACCAACGTGGCGCGGTCCACGCCCGGCGGCACCAGCGAATCGCCTGGATTCGAGGTGAGGCCGTGCAAATCTGGCCTCCCCGGTACATCCACGGTTTCGGCGAACGTATGCGAGTTCGTGGTAGCCCCTACGGCGATGGCGGATGGGGCGTCTCCGGGAGAATCGATGGAGCTAAAGGTCGGGTTCTTGTTGCCGTCGCTGCCTTCGTTCCCAGCCGCGGCCACAACCACCATTCCCGCCTTCACCGCATTCTCGAATGCTTGCGCCGATAAGTCACAAGGCTGGCCCAGATCCGCCCCGCAAGTCGCGCCTGAATCCAGTGGCCCCGTAAACGCAGGCCCGCCGCTCGAAAACGACACGATGTCCATGCCGTCATTCATCGCATCTTCCAGGGCCTGGATGATCACGTCGTCGGCTGTGAAATCGTTGACTTGCGGCGACCCGTAAATTTTGTAATTCCCCAGGTACGCCGCGGGTGCAACTCCCGAAATTGTGACCAGTCCCGTGTTGGTGTGACCCGCCGCCGTAGACGCTACCGCCGTCCCGTGACCCGACCGATCCCGCGGCGAAAAGTCGTCGGGGCGCGAATCCGCAGCGGGGTTTAGCCCAGAGCTTCCCGTGGCCAGCTGCTTCACGTAACTTCGCGCCACGATCACTTTATTGTTGGTGAAGGCACAGTCATCGCCGTTGCAGCGCGGATACCCCGCGGGCATGGGTAAAGAAGGATCCTGAAATGCCGGGTGCTGCTGGTCAATGCCGGTATCGAGGATTCCGATCTTCACGCCTGCCCCCGCGTTGCTCACCCCGCCCAGTGCGCTCCACGCCGCGGGAGCATTCACCAGAGCCGTAGCGCGGTTCAGCTTGCGGTGATAAATTCGAATCGGCACTACACTCTTCACGCCTGGAATGCTCTTCAAATCCGCGACGCTATCCTCCGGCGCCACTACGAAGACGGCGTTCAGCAGCGCCGTCACCGATCCCGTCGGCTCAATCCCACGCTGGGCTAGCGCTGCGCGGACCGACTGTTGCCGTTGTTGCAATGACCGCGCGTAATTCACGCTCACCGCCTCCCCCATCCTGGCTCGAGAAAACTGAGCCGCGACCGGAGGATCTTCCAGAATCAATGCGTATCGGTTGCGAGCGGGCTGCGCGGGCAATAAAGATGCGCCCAGCAACGCGATCGCGAGAATCCAGCCTGGGCGAAATGAGAATGGCATTATTTTCCCTTACTTCTGCGGTTCCGGGGTCGCTGGCTCTTCTTTGAGGGGCACTAATGTGATACGGATCGCTTCGAAAGAACCGTCCGGCGCAGTCTGCATGTCGACGTCGATGGTTTCGCCGGGCTCAAGTGAAGAAGCTTTAATTTCCTTAGGGACGTTCTTGCCCTGAGCGTCTTTCGTTTGGGTGAAGACCTTCGTCTTGCGAGTGATCCGGAACTTCATCTCGTGTTCATCGTCCATTTCGACGAACAATTGGCCTCCGGAAATCGATTTAAGAACCCCCCGCTCCGTGGGATATACCCCTTTAGGGGCATTCCGATCCACTGGAGTTGCTGGACCTGCACGTCCGGAGGAACTCCTGGTACGTCCCCGTCCCTGGCCGGGGCAGAGTCCGGCCAAGACCATCACGCACACGACTACTCTGGCAAAGAGCTTCAGCACAGCGACTCTTTGTGGGACGCTACTTGTGGGTCCCTGGGTTTCAGGTAGGCACGCAATCTTGTTCACCCGCAAGCGGGTCGCCTGTCATTTGGTCATAGCCAGGATGCGGCTCCTGAACATAACTTCATCCATCACCGCGGGACTGGCAGCAGCCAGAATCGCCTCGCGATCGGCCGGTGGATAGATCAGTTGCGTATTGATTCGACGCTTGATCGTCTTGGCAATTTCGCCCGTGGCTTCCACCGTGCGATCCCAGCCCTTCGTGAGTACGGCGCCCGAATGACCAAGATCTAGACACGTCGTATACAGTGGCTGCCGATACGTCTGAAACGGCAAGCCGGCTAGATCGGCCGCCGCGTTGTATCCCGCGAATCGCCCGGTCACTTGCGCATGTTGGCAGGATTGCAAAATTGCATGATCCCTATCGGCCGCCGCATGCGCTACATCGCCTGCGGCAAACACACGATCGATTCCCGCGTCATTTCCGACGAGCCGCAATTCTGGCGTCACTGCGATCCGGCCGAGACCATCGGTCCGCGTCGAAATCTTCGCGGCCAGAGGGCTCGCGCGCATCCCCGTGGTCCATACCAGCGTCTGGCAAACGATTCGTTCTCCACTCGAGAGTGTGACGCCCTGCGAATCGGTGCTGGCGATCGTAACCCCCGTCCGCGTTTCGATTCCCGCCGCGGCTAGTGCGTTATGGATCGCTGCATTTGGCCCGTCACCCAAACTTGCTCCAATACGATCCGCGATATCGACCATCACCACACGAATCGCCGCCGCGGAGCCGAGGTCCCGCAAACGCTCCGGCAGCGCAGTGGCGAGCTCGATTCCAGTGAACCCTCCGCCCACAATCACCACTGTCCATCGGCCTTCGCTCTCGGGCCGTGTGGTTAGCCCGCGCAGATGCCGGTCCAGAGCCGAAGCGCCCGCCAGGGTGTCGATGTCGAATCCGTGCTCGTCCACTGATTCCGAAGGCCGAGCCAACTCGCTTCCGGTAGCGAGTACCAACCTGTCATAGGAGATACTCGTCGCCGCGCACCGAACCTTCGCGCCGCCTACGTCCACGGAGCTGATCTCGCCCCGCTCAAAGCGAACTCCGATCGCTTCCAGTCTGGGAATCAGCGGAACCGACATCTGGGATGGATTCGCTTCATACAAGCGCGGTCGGATGACCAGTTGGTCCTCGCGCGAGATCAGCTCAATCTCCAGCGACGTAAGAGCCGGGACGTCACTGCGTAATCGGGCCGCCGCAGCCGCCGCCCAAAAGCCCGCGAATCCCCCGCCCGCGATAACCAGTCTCGTCATCAGTTAAGTTCTCGGCTCAGCTCACGGTCGACCCATGCCAGATAGCTCTCCGACCCATCCACCACTGCGACCGCCAGCAGTTCCGGCACTTCGTAGGAATGGATCTTGCCGATTGCGCCGCGCAGCTGCTCCATCAAATCACGACGGGACTTGATAATCAGCATCCATTCCGCGGTATCTTCAATCTCGCCCTTCCAGCGATAGATACTGCGCGCCGCGGGCAGAATGTTGACGCACGCCGCCAGCCGCTGTTCCACCAGTGCGCGCGCGATTTGTCCCGCCTGCTCCTCCGAATCGCAGGTTGAAAACACCACAATTTTGTCGGTCATTTTTGAGCTGCGGTCTTCTTAGCGGGGGTCGCGTCCGGCCACTTGTCCATCTTCTTGTGGATCGCGTCTTTCTCCTTGGGATCCTCGGCCAGCTCGATGTACTTGGTGTAAGCTTCCCGCGCGGGACCATACTGGCGAAGTTTTTCGCGAGCCTCGCCAAGCTTTCGAAATGCTTCGGCGGATCCAGGATCCCAGCGCGTCGCTTCGAGATAGCGCTTTGCCGCGGCACTGTAGTTCGGCTTTTTGAAATAGTAGTCGCCTGCGGTGATCTCTTTTTTCGCCTGCACCGGATTGAGCGCGTAGACTTTAGGCGCCAGCGATTCATCCTCTTCCGGCGGCTCAGCAGGGGTTACCGCAGGCTTCTGGGCACTCAGAACACAAGCGAATAACGCAGCGGCCCATAAGACAGCAGCAAAGTTAGCGCGTGCCACAATTTAAGTATAAGACCGTACTCCGAGTTGCGCGCCCGTGCTGCAGAACTGCCGACATCGCCGGGAGTGTATCTATATAAGGACGCCCATGGCGCCGTGATCTACGTCGGAAAGGCCAAGAACCTTCGTGCCCGCGTCCGCAACTATTTCCTGGATGAACGCCTGGCCGACGTCAAAACCGGGACGCTGATCCACGACGCGCGCCAGATCGACTTCATCCAGGTCGATAACGAAAAAGAAGCGCTGGCGCTTGAGAACAACCTCATCAAGCAGTGGAAACCGCGCTACAACATCCTCCTGCGCGACGACAAAACTTATCCCTACATCAAGCTCACGGCCGAGCGTTATCCGCGCGTCTACGTCACGCGCCGCCTGAAGAAAGACGGTTCTACCTACTACGGCCCCTATTTTCCGGGCAACTTGGCCCACAGGCTGGTGCACTTCATCCATCGCCATTTCAAAGTTCCCTCCTGTCGCGTCGATCTGACGCGCAAGCATTCCCATCCGTGCCTGGAATATCACATCCATCGCTGCCACGGTCCCTGCGTCGAAGGCCTGGTCACTGATGAGCGCTACGCCCAAGCCGTACGCGACACTCGCCTGTTCCTCGAAGGACGCCATAAGGATCTCGAACAGGAACTGCGATCGCGTATCGAAGCCGCCAGCCAGGCCACGCGCTATGAAGAAGCCGAAGCGCTCAACCATTTGCTGCACACGGTAGAAGAAGTGGCGGAAAAGCAAAAAATGGCCGCCGCCGAAGGTGACGATACCGATATCTTCGCCTACTACGCCGAACCACCCCTGGTTGCCGTGAACCTGTTCCATCTTCGCCGCGGCCACATTGTCGATAGACGGGAATTTTTCTGGGAAGACCAGCGCCAATTCGATCCACCCGAATTTTTCGCCTCGCTTTTGAAACAGGTCTACCTGAATGAGCCCTACGTCCCGGCATTCATTCACGTGCCCGTCGAATTCGAAGACTGCGCGGTGCTCGAGGAATATCTCAGCGAAAAGCGCGGCCGTAAAGTCGAGATCAACACGCCGCAGCGCGGGCAGAAGAAAGCCATGCTGGCTTTGGTCGAATCCAATGCCCGCCATAGTTTCGAGCAGCGTTTTCGGGTCATGAAGCCCTCCTCGACGGCGATCCAGGAGGCGTTGCGCGACGCTCTCAACCTCGAAAAGGCGCCGCGCCGCATCGAGTGTTTCGATATTTCACACATCCAGGGCACCGACAAGGTCGCCAGCATGGTGGTGTGGGAAGACGGCCGGATGAAGAAATCTGACTATCGGAAGTTCATCATCCGCACGGTGGAAGGCAATGACGATTTCGCTTCCATGCGGGAAGTGATCACCCGCCGCTATGGACGCCTGCAAGAAGAAGGCGCACCACGGCCAGGATTGGTCCTGGTCGACGGCGGCATCGGCCAGCTACACGCTGCCGCGGCGGCACTCGAGTCTCTGGGAATTACCGATCAGCCTCTGGCATCCATCGCCAAACGGGAAGAATGGATCTACGTTTACGGCCAGGAAGATGAGCCGATCGTGCTCGATAAGTTCTCCCCGGTATTGCATCTGGTTCAACTGGTGCGCGATGAGGCCCATCGCTTTGCAGTGACCTTTCACCGCACGCGACGCAACGCGGACCGCTTACGTGGTGAGCTGGCGCGCATCCCGGGCATCGGAGAAAAAACGGCTTCGAAACTTTTGCGGCACTTCGGGAGCCTGGACCGGGTCCGCGAAGTATCCGAGGACGAGCTTGCTACGGTGGTTGGAAAAGCGGCAGCGCACAAGCTGCGCACAGCGCTGCCTAGTACCGTGCCGGCGGCCGATGCCGCGGCGCAACTCACGATCCTAGAATAATTCACCGATCTGCTTGGCGGTATCGCGCGCTTCGAGGTGAATCAGACCGGCGTTGCCGCCTTGCGGGCTGAGCACCACCAGGACGGCTTTCGGGCCGGCCGCATACACGAACAGCGCGCCTTCGTCGGCTTGTACGGAAACCTCGCCGAGCGCACCCGCGTTCATGGTTTCACTCACTTTTCGGCCCAGTGTCGTCGCGGCAGCAGCCATCGCCGCCACACGATTGGGATCGGCGCCGTTGGTCAGCGAGTGCGCGATGGGCAGCCCTTCGCTCGACGCCAACAGTACGCCTTTCAATTCCGGAATGGCGTTCCGTAACGCCTCTAAGTGGTTCTTCAGGGCTTCCACCTTGGCCATGCCTCAACCTCCATGATTGCTTGCTCTAGATTCAACTAATCGGTGTTACATTCATCGTCCGGCGGGAAAAGAACTTTAGGTCTGCTAGTAGGGAAAGCGCGTACTGCCATTAGGGTCTTCGGCGTAACTCGGCGGGCGCACTGGGTGGGCCGTCCGTACCCGTACCCGGTCCGCCTCCGTGACGGTGGTTTCACCTAACGCCCTCTAAGGTGTATCCCTCAAAAGACCTAAATAAGTGCTTTACCGCAGAAAAACATCTAAGTCCCTCTTGAGCATTGGGGCTAACGTGACGATGTAAACTCGCATGCAGTGTCTTTTCTGCGGGAAGGAGCTTGCCCTCCTCAAGCGATTGAGAGGCGGAGGCGAGTTCTGCTCGGAGGCTCATCGTAAGGAGTACCAGGAACAGTACGAGCAACTCGCACTGGCCCGGCTCCTTCAGGCGAAGCCGCCCACCGAGTCCCAATCAGCCGGGAAAATCCCGTTTAACGCGCCCGATACGCACCTGGAGAGGTCCTACACCGAGGAGGCACCGGTGCCTGCACCGGTCACCACCGAAGAGACTCCGGCCTACGTGATGGAGACGCCCGCGGCGAATCAAGCCATCGAAGAATCCAGTCCAGCCCCGCTCGCGGGATTCGTGCGGGAGCTCCTGGTACCGGCGGTCACGACTATCGAGCAGGCCGGCGCAATCGAGTTGGATGGTACCTGGGACCGCCTGGCGATTCTTCCCGGTTTCTCGGCACTGGCGGATTCCGGGGATTCACAAACCGGAACGTCTTCGAGTTCCGAGGGGGCTCTGCCCCCCGCGCCGCGTGTCGATCTCACTCTCTCTCTTCAGGCTCTCGAACACCACACTCGGACCAGCGAACGCGGACTGGAACTGCGCGAGTTTACCGGCCCGGCTCCCGTCATGGAGCTGCAAATGCGCCCCGAAACCGGAAGTCACCCGGCCGGCGCCGACGATGTCATGGAGATTCTTATGTCGCCTCATCCACCCCAGAAAGCCAAGCCATGGCTCGGCGTGGCCCGCGGATTTCCGGCGCCGCCAGCCGAGCTTGGCGATCTGGCACGTCTGGATTTCGCCACCACCGGCTTTGCTTATTCGGATAGTCCCGCCGCAGTGCCGCAAGCCGCGGCGCTAGCGCCGGAGATTCCCCCCGCACCTCCGCAGGCCGTTCTCGAAGGTGCTCCCCAGTCCCCTCGGCAGGCTGCACCGGCCCCCGAGGCATTCACCGCGCCTGCCGAGCCTCCGTCGGCTGCGGGGCCGGATGTTGCGGAACCGGCTCCGCCCGAACTGGTAACTAAAGCTCTGCCCGTAACGCTTCACGGTCTGGCAGCCGCTCGCGGGAAATTAGGACAGGCGTTTCCTTCCGCCATGGCTGCGGCCTCCGATGTACAAATTCCTCCGTCCGCGACCCTTCCTCTGCGTGCGGCCATCGTTTTTGGTCCAGCTCCGGCGCCGGCTCGCGCGCCGCAACCCGCGGCCGTCCCACCCCAGCCCAAGCCAGCTGCCCCGAAACAAACGCAATCGGTCCCGGCACCGGCCAAGCCGCCCGCCCAGGCCGCGCCGGTACAGCCCGCGCCGGTACAGCCCGCGCCGGTACAACCCGAAGAGCGTTTGCGATCGTCCGTAGTCCCCGCGCCCAAGCCCGTACCGATTAAGCGTCCGGCAGCGGCAGAAGCTTCGGCGCAAGGAAAAACTCAAGAGAAGAATATTGCTAAGACTCCGGCTCCCCCCGCGTCGAAACCTCGGGAATCCGCGGCTGCGTCCGAGAATACGATTCCTTCGTTGCGTCTCGAAGCAACAGAAAGCGCCTGGTCCAAGCTTTCGAACGGCGTCAAAATTGGCGTGGCCGCGGCTCTCGTCGTAGCAGTTTCCGGCGTCGCCTACGTGGTCACGCGAGGTAACGGCAAAACCGCTCCCGAAGCTCCGGCGGCAACGACCTTCACCCCCGCGGTTGCCACAGGTCTCGCCATCTCCGGCGGCTGGATCGACGACTGGGCCAACTTCGCCAGGTCAAGGCGGCACATTTCGTTGCTCAGCGGCTCCGCCAAGCTAAGCGACTACCGCCTGGAGTTTGAGGCCCAGATCGAGACCAAGGCAATCGGCTGGATCTTCCGCGGACTCAATCCCAGAAATTATTACGTGACCAAACTCGAAATTGTCACGCCCGGCTTGGAGCCCACGGTCGCGCTGGTGCACTTCGCCGTAGTCGATGGACAGGACGAGAACCGCGTGTCGGTTCCGCTTCCCATGAAGTTGCGCGTCGATACCGATTATAAGATCCGCTTTGACGCCATCGGCAACCATTTCACTACCTGGGTGCAGGGCCAAAAGGTCGACGAATGGACTGACAGCCGTTTTGGTTCCGGCGGAGTTGGATTCTTCTCCGAACGAGATGAGAAAGCAGCCATGCAGGGACCCGTGAACGTAGTGCCGCTCATACCCAAGAATTAGTGCACGAGGATTAGGAGTACTTACATGTCGCAGAACGACGAACAAGCTTTTTTTGTAGACGACGAATTAGTAGAACGGCTCATGCGCGGCGATACCCTCGCCGCCAAACCCAAAACGCAGCGCCCCGCCGAAACCAGCGCCTTGGGAAATGCGGTGAAGCTCGCCGCCGCCGGCCGCCTGGACGACGCCATCAAGGAGCTAGAAAGCGCGGCTGCCCGCGGAGAGAAGCCGGCGGAAGTCTACTCCGGCCTGGGCCATTTGCGCTTCGAGCAACAAAAATGGGGCGAGGCGGCTTCCTGCTACTCCAAGGTAATTGCGGCCGATGCGAAGAACGCCACGGCTCACTATAATCTGGGGCTCGCCCTGGAACGCCAGGGCCAGTTCGACCAGGCCGGCCGCTCTTTTGAAACAGCCCTTTCCCTAAATCAGCGCCTGTGGCAAGCGCACACCGGGCGCGGCCTGTGCCTGCTGCATCTGGGCCAGCCCGAACAAGCCTTGCCGCATTTCGACCAAGCGCTTAAATCCAGCCCCGGTCAGGATCGGACTCTGTTCGGGAAGGCCGTGGCGCTGCATCAACTGGGTAAGCTCGAGGAAGCCGCCGAGATTTATCGCAAGCTGCTGCCCAGCAATGCCAGCTCGGCCGAGCTGCTGGTCAATCTCATTACGCTTTCCATGGCGCGCAAGGACGACGCCAAGACCAAGGAGTATGCCGATCGCATGCTCAAGATCCGACCCCAATCGCGCCAGGCTCTGGAGGGTCTGACGGCCGTGGCGCTCTCGCGCAGCGATTTCAGCGGCGCCGCACAACACTGCTCGAACCTTGTCAAAATTGCTTCCGATTCCTATGAAGCCTGGTTCAACCTCGGTCTGGCATATCAGAAGACCGGCCGCACGGATCAGGCTGGCAACGCCTACCGCGAAGCCGCCAAGCTTCGTCCGGACGCGCCCGAAGCGAATGCGCACTTGGGCGTTCTGCTTGAGGAACGCGGCGACCTCGCCGGCGCCCGCGACGCTTGCGAAGCCGCTTTAGCCGCGGCTCCCGATGCGCCCGGCGTGTTGTGGAATCTCGCCCTTCTTGACGAGCGCGAGGGCCACGCCGAGGAAGCCGAACGCCGTTTCGCCAAATTGGTCGGCCTGAAACCGGATTTTGAGGACGCCGCCTACCGCCTGGGATTCCTCCAGATGCAGCGTGGAGATTTCGCCGCTGCCGTGGACTCCTTCGAGGTCTGTACCAAATACCGCGGCGATTGGGTGGAAGCCTTAGTCAATCTCGGCCTGGCCTACTGGAAATTCCAGGATCTGGATGGCGCCACGCAGACCTTCGAGAAAATCCTGGGACTCCAGGCTCAAAATTCCGATGCGTTACGGGCCCTCACCGCCATCGCCATCGAGCGCAAGGATCACAATCGTGCTTGGGATCTCCACCAGAAGCTCACCGCGCTGGGACAGCGATCCCTGGAGTTGTCCTACAATCTGGGTCTCCTGCTTCAATCCGTCGGAGAGCCTGACAAAGCTGCCCAATGCTACCAATTGGCATCGGAGGCGGAACCCGATTTCCCCGCGGCTCTTACTAACCTGGGCCATGCGCTCAAGGCGTCCGGGAAGGATGAAGAAGCCCGCGCTGCCTGGAGCAAAGCCGTGGAAGTAGATCCTGAACTAGCAGCCAAGTACTTCCAGTAGAAGTACGTAACAGGTCAAATCCTAGCTTTAAAAACCGGGCGCTGCCTCCCAGCCATCCGATAGATGTTCGGAGGCACAAACCTGGAACTCGAGGCGATTAAGGCCCTCCAGATTGGAGCGGGCTTCGTCGATCTGCCCCCAGACTGGCTGGTCGATCGTGCCCCCACGGCCGCGGAAGGCATTGACCGCCTGACCAACGTCCAATACGACGTTGCGATCGTAACCCCTCCCGTCTCCGATTTCGCAATCGAGGACCTTCTCGATCGGCTCCTCTCTTTGCGCCGATCTGTACCCATCGTAATCTGCGATTTCAGCGCACGCCTGACAGACGCCGTGCGCTGTATGCAACTCGGGGCGTACGACGTCGCGGGTCCGGAAGACGATGCCACCGCCAAAATCCAGGCGGCCGCCGAAGCCTGCCGCAGCCGGGCCGCCGAAGCTGTCAGCGAACCCTGGCGCGAAATGTTGGTCGGGACCAGTCCCGCTATAAGGCGCACCGCGGATGTTATTCGGCTGGTCGCACGCCGCCGCGCGACTGTTCTGATTAGCGGCGAAACCGGCACCGGGAAAGAAGTAGTCGCCCGCGCCTTGCACATGGCGAGCCCGCGCGCCCGGCTTCCGATGATCGCCGTAAACGTCGCCGGGCTTCCCGAAACGTTACTCGAAGCCGAGCTATTCGGCCACGTCAAAGGCGCTTTCACCGGAGCGTCGCAACAGCGCATCGGCCGTTGTGAACAAGCCCACCGGTCCACGCTTTTTCTCGACGACATCGGCGATCTGCCTTTGGAAGTCCAGACCAAGCTGCTGCGGTTCTTGCAGGAAAGAGAATTTCAGCGGGTGGGTAGTTCAGAAACCATCCGCGTGGACGTTCGCATGATCGTAGCCGCCAACGTGAATCTGCTGGATCTTGTTCAGCAACGAAGATTTCGAGAAGATCTGTACTATCGCTTGAGCGTGGTTCCCATCACCGTCCCGCCCCTGCGCGAACGGCGCGAGGATATCCCGCTGTTGGCGAACCACTTCATCGCCAAGGTTTGTTCTCAGGAGAATATCGCCCTGCGCCGCATGGGGCCGGGAGCGCTCGCCAAGCTCCGGGGGTTCGGTTGGCCTGGAAACGTCCGGCAACTGGAGAACGCCGTGGAGATGGCCGTCGCCTTCAGCGGGGAGCGCGAACTGCTTGTACCGTCCGATTTCACCCTCACCGGTGGCCCCTTGCTGAGCAGCACCTTACGATCGATTGCGCTCTCGGATGCGGGTTTGAATTTCGAGCAGACAGTCGGCCGGATTGAGCGCCAGATGATTGAGGAAGCGCTCCGGAAATCCCACGGCAACAAGACCGTGGCCGCCGGGATGCTGGGTTTGAAGCGAACCACACTTTCCGCCAAGCTCCGCAGCCTCGCCGCCGCCGGTTAACTCAGGAGGTGTCCCATCTTCTCGCGCTTGGTCCGTAAATAATCCGCGGTCGATTCCAGCGGCTCGACAATCGCGGAAACCCGTTCGGCCACCCGAACGCCGGCCTTTTCCAGAGCCTGAATCTTCTCTGGATTGTTGGACATCAGGCGCACCGTCCGCAGCCCGAAGTAGCGGACGACGGCAGCGGGGGCTTCGTAGCCTCGCAGATCCGCTTCGAAACCGAGCCTTTCGTTAGCCTCTACCGTATCCGCGCCGTGATCCTGCAACTCATAGGCGCGCAGCTTGTTCAGCAACCCGATCCCGCGGCCTTCCTGATTTTCGTAAACCAACAGCCCACGGCCCTCGCGCGCGATGGTTTCGAGCGCCAGCTCCAGTTGCGCCCGGCAATCGCATCGCAGGCTGTGGAAAACATCGCCGGTGAGGCATTGCGAATGGATCCGCACCAGCGGAGGCCCGCCATGCTCCAGATCGCCCATCTTCAGAGCCACCACTTCCTCGGTTTCCGACCCTGCGATATGAGCAAAACCGTAGATCCGGAACTGTCCGAAACGGCTGGGAAAATCCGCCTCGGCTACTTTTCGAAGCTCGGATGTAGGGGACATTTATCCTGACGAAACAATTCGGTGAGGTAAGTCCATTATAATGGGCCGCAGGGCGGCGCTGCCGTATGTCGGTGCGGCCCTGGGCCTTACATGCCTGCACATTTGCTGATTCTCCTGGTGAAGCTCGCGGTGGCGGCTTCGCTGGCGAGCATCCTCACCCGCTCCAGCGGTTTCCAGCGAATGCTTATGCGCGAGGAGCGCACCCTCACCCAGCGCGTCAAAATGGCCTTGGTATGCGCTCTGATTTATGGATCTGGCGTCGCCGTGCGCGTCGCCAATCCCAGCGCGTACCAAGCGGTCGACCTGGGGATGGAAGGCAGCCTCGTCATGGGGATGCTGGGCGGGTATGTCACCGGCATTCTCGCCGGGGTCTTCATCGCTATCCCGGCGCTCTTCGAGAGCCGACCCTTGACCATGCTCCTCTTCGCCGCCGCCGGCGTCATGGGGGGCTTGCTTCGCGATCTGGCTCCAGACAAGGAATTTATCTGGAAGTTTACGCCGGATCCCACGCTAGCCTCCGTCCGTCTGCTGCGCCGCGGCGACCTGCGCCTGGCCGGTTTCAGCATCGCCTGCGTCGGCATGATCGCGCTGGCCGAAGTGCTTCGTCAAACCCTGGCTTCGGTATTTCCGAACGGCGGAGTCTTCGCGCTGCAGCAGTCCTGGACCGATGCTGGGCCGTGGTTATTGGTCGCCGTCTACGCGACCACTCTATTCTGCGTGGCGCTGCCCATCAAGATTTGGAACAGCAACCTTAATGAGAAAAGACTGGAACAGCAACAGCTTCGCCTCAACGAAGCTCGCTTGGCGGCGCTTAGCAGCCAGATCAACCCGCACTTTCTGTTCAACACACTGAACTCGGTGGCTTCTCTGATCCGCCTGGATCCCGACGAGGCACGCCAAGTGGTCTACAAGCTCTCGAAAATTCTACGCCGCCTGCTGCGGCAACAGGATAACCTCACCACGCTCCGCGAAGAACTGGATTTTATCGATGCGTACCTTTCTATCGAGATGGTCCGCTTCGGGGATAAGCTTCACTTCGTGAAGGAAGTGGATCCGGATACCTTGGATCTGCTGGTCCCCAGTATGCTGCTGCAGCCGCTGGTTGAAAACAGCATTCGTCACGGCCTTGCCAGTAAAGTGGATGGCGGGACCATCCGGGTGCGTAGCCGCCGCCTCGGAAACCAGCTCCAGATTGTGGTCGAAGACGATGGCGTCGGCATTCCCGAAGCCCGCCTGGCGCGGATGTTTGAGCAGGGCGGAATCGGAGTCAATAACGTCAATGAACGCCTAAAAGTCCTGTACGGGGACAGCTACCGAATGTGGATCGACAGCCGTCCCGGCGAGGGCGCCAGCACCGGGATCGAAATTCCAGAGCAAGTCAGTGGTACCGTAGTGGGAGTTGAATCCCTAGTGGGTAGCGGGTAGCCCACCAGCGACAGCGATATCGGGAGCATGTCGGAGCCATTATTTGAGCAACCTTAACTATTCCATCCTGCTTCCCCGCGAAGATCGGATGCCGCGCACGATCGCAGCGCGGACGCGCCGGGTATACGACCTGGTCTCTTCGGTTTATCCGGTCAGCACTTTCTTTTTTCACTCCAAAGCACATGACTGCGCGCTGAAGCATTCGGGGATTCGCAACGGCATGCGGGTACTTGAAGTCGCTACGGGGAGCGGAGAAATGTTCCGCCGCCTGGTCAAGGCCAATCCCGACGGGCGCACTTACGGGCTGGATCTTTCCCCCAACATGGCGGCTCACACTTTGCGCGTGGCCCGTAAAGCTTGTCCCCGGGCGGAAGCTCACTGCGGCGCCGTGGACGTCCGTAATCTACCTTTTCGTTCCGGCAGCTTCGACGCCGTAATGTGCTGCTACCTGTTGGAGTTGTTATCGCAAGAAGATATCGAGCGCACACTCCGCGAAATCCGCCGCGTACTGCGCCCCGGCGGGAAATTTTCGCTGGTGGTGATTGGACAGAACGTCAAAATGTTCAACGGACTGTATGCGATCGGCGGCAGTCTGGTCCCGGCCTTCTGGGGCCGCCAAGTGGAAAGCAGCGTTCCCGACCTGATTCGCGAAGCTGGAATGCGCGTGGTCACCGATCGTTTTGTTCGTCAGGGCTTCTACCCGTCGCGTGTACTGGTGGCTGAGAACGCCGCTGTTCAGACCCCTGTACCGAATCGATCCGCACATCTCCGTTCCGTTCGAAACGGGCGCTAGCTAAGCAAGAAGCGAGCCTTCGTATTCGGGCGTCTGGTTTGCGAAGAGTCCCATGGTCTCTTCGGCCGTCACCGCCCCGCTGAATAAAAATCCCTGTCCTTGTTCGCAGCCGGTGGTGAGCAGCGATGCCCGCTGCTGGGGTTCTTCGACGCCTTCGGCGACAATCGTAAGACCAAGACCGTGGCCCAATCCCACCAGTGCGCTTACAATTTCGGCGCTCTCCCGCGATCCCAACGTTTCAATAAAGCTCCGGTCAATCTTGATCTTGTCGAGTTTGAAGTTCCGCAGATGATAGAGACTCGAGTATCCGGTGCCGAAGTTATCGAGGACAATCCTGACGCCCGCCTTTCGCAGAGCGCCCAGAACTTCCTGGGCGCCTTCAAGGTCGCGGACCAGGGCGCTCTCCGTAATTTCAAGCTCCAGCCGGGCAGGTGCTACACCCGACTCTTCAAGAATCGCTAGGATCCGGGCGTGCAGAGTGTAATCTTTCAGTTGGCTGGGATAGATATCGAGGGCTAGAGTCATTTCCCGGGGCCACTGCGCGGCGGCAGCGCAGGATGCTTTCAAAATCAGTTCGAAGAGTTCGTGAATCAATCCATTTTCTTCAGCCACCGGAATGAACCGGTCCAGCTTGATCTCGCCCAAAGAGGCGTCGATCCAGCGAGGGATCACTTCAAAGCCGATGACATTCTTCGTCTTTAAATCGACAACCGGCTGAAAGAACGGGCGGATTATATCCGCAGTGATCGCGGCGCGCAGATCTCGATCCAGTTGGTCGCGTTCTTGAACACGCCGGTCCATTTCTTCCTCGAAGAACCGTAACGCGGAGCGACGCTCGGTTTTGGCCCGGTACAAGGCGATATCGGCCTTCCTCAGTGCTTCTAGCAGAGTTGTCGCGTCGCCTGGTATTAATACAATGCCAATTCCCGATGCGATTTGGTGACTCTTGCTTCCTGCCAGGATCGGTTCTTCAAGACTATGCAAAGCCCGCATGGCGATGTTGGTAGCAGCCTCGGCCCCCATGAGACTTTTCGAGAGAATCGCAAATTCGTCGCCTCCAATCCGGGCGAGCAAATCCCCTCCTCGAACGACACCGGACAATCGTTGGGCCACGACGTTCAACAATTCGTCACCGATGCCGTGCCCATACACATCGTTAACCTGCTTAAACCCGTTGAGATCGAGGAGGAAGACAGCATGGGTGCTTCCGGCTCCGGGTGGCGCGGCAATGGCCGCGTTCAGAGCTTCATCGAACAGCCGCCGGTTGGCGAGACCAGTCAGCGGATCTTGAAAGGCCAGCTTGCGTACATGCTGCTCGGCGGCTATCCGCCGGCTATTCTCCCTTTTCTGCGCCTGATACCGCCTGGCCGTGAAGACTGTGAACAGTAACAACCCAAAGCAAAGTATCCCTCCTAATGTGAGCGCCTCGTCCATCTCGATGGTCTTCTCCCGCACGGTTGCTGAGTTCTGGTTCGCATAGATATCGAACTCGAACGCCAGGAAGGTCGCTACCAGCACAACGGCCAAAATCACGGAGAGATCCTGCAGAGTGATGCGGTGATGGGTCATGAAGGCCCTAAACTTTGCGCTCACGGTGGTCGTTAATAATGGGAATCTTTGATTGCATCGCGCCAGTCCAGCCCATCCTTTACATCGACTAATCCCCGGAAAGTGTTAATCGCACACGTCGGCGGCATAATGCTCTCCCGATCTGAGTTCTAGGTAACACTTCGGAATTCCCAGGCTCATACAATGGAGCGTTCACCAGAGCGCAAAACAAAATAGCAGGTAAAAATAATGAAACGGACATTACTCTCTGGATTCGTAGCGCTGGCGCTAACTGGCGCTGCCTTCGGCCAGGGGCCCACAGGAAATCAGGGCCCGGCAGGTACTCAAGGAAAGACACAGGATCAAAAGTCTAAAGACGACACAAACTTTCAGAGGGGCAACACTGATCCCACGGATTCAACCAACCAGCAGAAGGACAAGCAGAAGAAAAAGGGCAAGAATCAGAAATCCGGGAAAGACAACAAGGGCCCAATTGACCCACACGAGAATCCAAACTCGCCTATTAATAGCCCCACAAATGGCCAAAATCCGCCTAAAGGCAACGGCCCTACAGTGCCGACTCCGACGACGCCAACTACGCCGCCGACGCGTTAGTAGAACAAGTACTTCCGCCACTGATCGTCGCTCTTACCGAGCAGACGCATTAGGTGGCGGCTGGTATGGAGGCTGAAGGGCCGGGGGGCGCGCGCCAGGCGCATCCCGGCTTCCTCAGGCGTTCTGCTGCCTTTACGGTTGTTACAGGGATGGCAGCAAGCCACTAGATTCTCCCAGGTGGTTTCGCCTTTGCGCGAACGCGGCATCACGTGATCCAGCGTGAGATCCCCTGAACTCATGGTCTTCATGCAGTACTGGCAGGTGTAACGATCGCGCATCAGGATGTTTTTGCGCGATAATGCCCGCGTCTGGTGCGGAATTCGGCGGTATTCCAGCAGGCGGATCACGCTGGGTACCTTAATCGCCGAGCGGGCCGAGTGAACGTGCCCGACGGAATGTTCCTCCGCTGCGGCCACTCCCTTCAGCACCAGCACCAGAGCGCGCCGCGCGGCGCACACGTTGATCGGCTCGAAGCTGGAGTTGAGCACCAGAACGGGCCGGTGCAGGCGCTCCCCATTGGTTGTTGAGGCATGTGTATAGATCTGTGCGGCACTCATAAATATCCTCTCGCGGCGATAAAAGAAAGCTCCACAGCCTGGCGACGATCTGTCCGCGCCAGAGCAAGTAAAGCGACATGCGCGGCTCCCGCGCGCTTCAAAACCCGTGCACACGCGCTGGCCGTTGCGCCCGTGGTGACCACATCGTCCACCAGCAGCACCCGCATTCCAGCCAGGGATCGGCCGCGCGGCATTCCGAAGGCTCCCTGCATATTCGCTCGCCGTTTCGCATTGGTGAGACCGGATTGGGGACGTGTTGCTTTCTTCCGGCGAACCACATTTCGCACCGGGACATTCCACTTCTTTCCGATTTCCCGGGCCAGATCATCCGACTGATTAAATCCGCGCTGCCACTTTTTGAACCAGTGCAGCGGCATGGGAACGACGACGTCAAAACTCGTCTCGCGGGGCAAGGCTTGCGCCAGGAACTTTCCGAAGGTCGCCGTCAGCGGCCGCACGCCGTTGTACTTGAACAAATGGACAAGCTCCCGAAGGGAGCCTTCATACGATCCATACGAATACACCGCGTCGAAGCCTTGCAGTCCGAGGCGGCACAACCCGCAGCGGCCAGTTTCATCCAGCGGAAAGCGGTTGACGAACGGCATCCGGCAGGCCACGCAGAAGTATTCCGCGATCAGTGGTGCGGGCTCGGCAAGGCACTTAGCGCACACCGGGATCCGGGAGAACTCTTGAAGGGATTCGCCGCACACGCGGCAATCATCTGGAAAGACTAGGCGAGAGACAACGTTGAGGAGACCGCAGGATACCCTTTTTGCGACGCGACAGACGCCATTCGCCGAAATAAGGTGGCTCCGACTAGGGAGCAGGCTACTCGAGAAAACTCACCTCCGAGGCCCAACCTAAATTTCAGTGTACACCAGGCGCTATATCGTCATACCAGAGCTATATAGTCATGTAGAACAGGCTCAGCCGCGGCAGCCCCGCCGATTCCATGACCTTGCGATCCAGAAACTGCCGCTCCAGCGTGGCGAGCTGATCCGCGCTCATCTTCCCGCGGTACGGTTTTAGCTCCTGATCGAGCGAGCGGCGAGCCTCAAACAACGCTTCCTCGCTGGCCGTCGACCGGGCGCGAGCGATCATCTTCTCTTCGATCGCCGTGAGCCGCTGTTCCAGTTGCTCCAGATCGCAATACAGCTCTTCGAGGTTCAAACGTTCGAGTGACTCCGCCAGATCGCCGTGCCCGGCGACGCGCAAGGCATCGGCATTCCGCTGCATGTGTGCCCGAACATCCTCAATCGAGAACGGCGGGGGCGATTCCTTGCGTTTTGCCGGCGCTCCGGCAGCCAGCGACTGAGCTTCTTCCGCCACCGCCTGGGCGCAGTAGGCGACGGAGTTGACCATCTGGAAACGCGCCCGCGCGGGACGAGCGCGCCACTTCTCAAACGCCGCGTCGATCCCGCGCAGCACGGCTTCGAGAGGCACCCCTGAGTTCTTCCACCCTTCGATCAACGCCCAATCGAGCGGCGATAGCAGAAACAATCCGGTGCCTCGCGCACGCTGGAAATGCTCTTCGATTTCGGTGAAGTAGTTGAAGTAATTGTCAGTCACTAATGCTGATTGCGTTGCCAGATCATCCGCAGGCCGTGCAGCGTCAGATCTTCGTCGTAGATCTTAACGAACCTCGAAGCCTTCACGATCAACTGGCCTTGCCCGCCCGTGGCGACGGCCTTGGTCTCCGGGCCCAACTCCGCCACGATGCGCTCCACAATGCCGTCGATCATTCCTATAAAGCCGTAGTACAGACCCGAGGTTATGCTGCCAACCGTGTTCGACCCGATCAGTTTTTCGGGCTCCCGAAAATCCACCATTGGCAGGCGCGCCGTCTTCGCGAACAATCCGGAGATCGACATCCCGATGCCGGGGCAGATCACGCCGCCCAGGAATTCCTTATTCTTCGATACGATATCGAAGTTGATGGTGGTGCCCAGGTCGACGACGATGCACGGACCTCCGTACTTGGTGAAACCCGCGACGGCGTTCACCAGCCGGTCCGCGCCCACTTCGCGTGGATTGTCGTAACGCACCGTGATGCCCAGGTCGGTCGATTGATTCACGAACAGCGGCTTGTGATGAAAGTAACGTTCGGTCATCGCCTCCAGCGGCTGATCGACGGCCGGAACGACGCTCGAAATGATCACATCTTTCACCGCCGCCAGATCCAGCTTCGAAAGCGTGAACAGATTCCGGATCAGGATGCCCCACTCATCGGCGGTCTGCTCCTGGATCGTACGCAGCCGCCACCGGCCGACGACGTCTTCACCGTCGAAGGCGCCGATGGTCACGTTCGAATTGCCAACGTCAAGAGCAAGAAGCATCTATAGTGGTCGCACACCACCCGCAAGAATTGTGGTCTCCGTCCCATTATCTTCGCGCACCCGCAGGAAGCCCGCCGGATCGAGCCCGCAGGTGACGCCTTGGAGGCCTGTTTCTACCCGGACCCGTTTTCCCGAAACATAGGTGGAAGTGTTTGTGAACTCTCGCAAAATCTCGTCGGAGCTAAGCCGCGTATAACGATCTACGAATTCCACCAGCGCCACCAGCAAGTCCTCGCGAGATACGGTGACCCCTTCGAGCAGCAAGGAGGTGGCCGGTGTTTCGAGATCGTCGGGGAACTCCGTCTGGGCGACGTTGATCCCGATACCGGCGATGATCGTGTCGGCCTCCAGTTGGGCGAGGACGCCGGCGCACTTCTTGCCGTTTATCAGCACGTCGTTGGGCCAACGAATATCGCCGCAGCCGATCGCACGACGCGCCGCGAGACCTAGTGAGAGCATGATAACCGGAACTGGTTTAGCAGCCAAGATCACCGAGACATACAGGCCCGCGCCGGGTTCCGAGAGCCACTTGCGGCCATGACGCCCCATCCCCGCTGTCTGCTCTTCTGCGACCACGACCCTTCCAGGCTGCAGGTCCCGCCGCGCCTCGATCATGGTGGAATCCAGGCTCTTGAACCAGTCGATGCGTCTGCCAGGCAGGCGAGCCTTGACCGAATCGATATTAAAGTGAAGCGCGGAGTTTGGCAACCTGCGCCTCGTATTCAGCCTGCTTTGCGAGCATGCCAGAAACGACCTTCTCAGGCGCCTTGGCCCGGAAGGCTTCGTTCGAAAGTTGCCGCTGCGAATTCGCGATTACCTTCTCTAGCTCGGCAATCTCCTTGGCGATCTTCTCGCGATCGACCTTGAGTGCGAGTTTCAGCACGAATTCCGCGTCCACGCCGGGAGGAGCTTCATTGCGCAGATCGAGTTTCACCCTTGCCAACCGCGAGATAGCATTTTCGTTGGCTTGTGCCACGTGAAACGCTTTGTTGCGGGCGTACAGAATCCCTTCGACCATCTGCTTCGGATCCACGCTGTTGTCCGCCCGCGTCGCCCGCGCTGAAGTCACGATCTCCTTAAGAGTTGCCATCTCCGCTTCAGCTTCAGGATTGGGTTCGTTTTGTAAATAGCGTGGATACTCCGCCAGCGCAATCGATTTCCCGGGCATCTCCAGCCGCTGCCACAATTCCTCGGTCAGGAATGGCATCAGCGGATGCAGCAGCCGCAACGCCTTCTCATACACCGTATACGCGAAGCTCCAATCTTCATCGAGCTTCTTCAGTTCCAGATACCAGTCGCAGAAATCATCCCACCAGAAATGATAGAGAGCGTCAGCCGTCTGATCGTAACGATGCTGCTCGAAGTTGCGATTTGCCGCCTCCGCGCAGGCATTCAGACGGCTGGCGATCCAGCGGTCGGCTAGCGAAACCGGCGTGCCCGAGCCTTCGCGAGGCTTGCTAAACAGCAACCGCGATGCGTTCCAGATCTTATTGGCGAAGGCCTTCAAGGCATCAATGCGATCTTCACTCAGCGCGATATCGCCGCCCGGTGCGGCACTGATCAGCAGCGCAAAACGAACTGCATCGGTCCCATACTTGTCGTTAATTACAAGTGGATCGATGGTATTGCCCTTGGTCTTCGACATCTTCTGGCGCTCGGCGTCACGCACCAGGCCGTGAATGTGGACCTGCCTGAAGGGCACGTCACCCATGAACTCCAGGCCGAACATGATCATGCGCGCGGCCCAGAAGAAGATGATGTCGAAGCCCGTCACCAGCAGCGACGTGGGATAGAACGTGCGCAAGTCCGCTGTATCCTCCGGCCACCCAAGGGTCGAGAACGGCCACAGTCCGCTCGAAAACCAGGTATCGAGCACGTCCGGATCCTGCTCAATGTTCTTGGAGCCGCATTTGCCGCACTCCGTAGGATCTTGGCGCGTCACCGTGACCTCGCCGCACGCCCCGCAGTGCCACACCGGAATCCGATGCCCCCACCACAGTTGCCGCGAGATGCACCAGTCGCGGATGTTGTACATCCATTCGAAGTACGTCTTGGCCCAGTTGGCGGGCACGAAGGTGATGCGGCCTTCTTCGACCGCCTTGATCGCCGGCTCGGCCAGCGGCTTCATCTTCATCCACCACTGTTTCGAAACCAGCGGCTCGACCACCGTCTTGCACCGATGGCACTTGCCGACGCTTAGCCGGTAGGGCTCGATCTTTTCCATCAACCGGAGCGTTTCGAGATCCGTCACCACCTGCTTACGCGCGTCGTAGCGATCCAAGCCGGCATACTTGCCTGTCGCGGCGGTCATCTTCGAGTTTCCGTCGATCACCTGAATGCTCGGCAAATTGTGGCGCTTGCCGGCCTCGAAGTCGTTGGGATCGTGCGCCGGCGTGATCTTCACCGCGCCGGACCCGAATCCGAGCTCGGCCATCTCGTCGAGAATGATCGGAATATCGCGATCCATCAAAGGCAGCCGCACGGTCTTGCCGGCCAGCTCCTTTGCACGTGGATCTTTCGGATTGATCGCGACCGCGGTATCGCCGAGCATCGTTTCAGGGCGCGTGGTCGCCACCACGAGCTTCATCGAACTGCTATTCACCGGATACGCGATGTGCCATAGATGGCCCTGCGTGTCTTCGTGCTCCACTTCGAGATCTGACAGTACTGTCTGGCAGCGCGGGCACCAGTTGACGATATAGTTCGCCCGATAGATCAGTCCCTTTTCGTACAAGCGCACGAAGGCCTCGCGCACCGCGCGCGATAAGCCTGGGTCCATGGTGAAGCGCTCGCGCGACCAGTCGCAGCTATCGCCGGCACGCTTCATCTGCTCGACGATGCGCCCGCCGTGCTGGGCTTTCCATTCCCAGACCTTTTTAAGGAATTCTTCGCGGCCCAGCTCGCGCTTCTGGATGCCTTGCTGCGCCAGTTGCCGGTCGACCATAAGCTCGGTAGCGATCCCGGCGTGATCGGTGCCCGGCAGCCACAGAGTGCGTTCTCCACGCATACGATGCCAGCGGATGAGCGCATCGATGATGGAATGTTCGAACATATGGCCCATGTGAAGCGAGCCTGTGACGTTGGGCGGCGGGATCACTAGCGAAAAGTAGGGATCGCCCGGCGATGGTTCTACATGGAAGAGATTCTCATCCACCCACCACTTGGCCCAATGCGGCTCGAACCGCTGGGGCTCATACACTTTCTCGATTTCCATGGGAAGACTCAATTTTAGCAGCCCGCACGCTTTACAATAGATAGTGATGAACTACTACTCAGCAAAAGATATGGCCGCTGCATTTCGCACGGTCCGGAACAACACCATCAAGATCGCCGAAGAGATCCCTGAAGACAAGTACGGCTTTCAGGCGGCATCCGAGTCCCGCACGGTGGCTCAAACCCTGGTCCACATCGCCATGGGCACGCGCTTTGCGCTGGCGGTGCATGGCGAGAAGCTTAAGACCATGGAAGGTTTTAACTTCTACAGTTTCATCCATCCCATCCTCGCGGAGGAACAGAAATCGCGCAGCAAAGCGGAAATCATTCAGCTTCTGCGCACCAGCGGCGACCAGTTCGCGAAGTGGCTGGAAGGATTATCCGACGAATTTCTGGCTGAGCAGGTAAGCTTCCCCGCCGGAGCCCAACCTCCCGCCAAGACCCGCTTCGAGATGCTGTTGAGTCCCAAGGAGCATGAGATGCATCATCGCGCTCAGCTTATGGTTCTGCAGCGCATGTTGGGGATCACCCCGCATCTTACGCGCGAACAACAGGCGCGCATGGCCGCGATGCAATCTGCTAAGAACTAGTTCGGTAGGGTCGACGACCTGTATGTTAGCCTCGATATCTTGGCGTCGACCCTAACAAAGCCCCGTGTCGCGGTGGTCGGAGCCGGCAGCTTCGGCCGGAACCACCTGCGCGTAATCCATCAATCCGAGCATGCCGAACTCGCGGGAGTTCTGGATTCCAATCCAGAACGCGCGGCTGAGGCGGCCAGCGCCGACGCGTGTTCCATCCTAACGTCGCTGGAGGAACTGGCGGGGAAGGCGGACGCCGCCGTCGTGGCCACGCCCACTCGCACCCACGCCGAAATCGGCCGCCGACTGATGGAGCTCGGCGTCGATGTCCTGATTGAAAAGCCGATTGCCCGCACTGTCGAAGAAGCCCGCATGCTGGTCGAAACGGCCGAGCGGACGGGCCGCATCCTGCAAGTAGGACATCTCGAGAGATTCAATCCCGCGGTGACGGCGCTCGAAGCCGTGATCACGAAGCCTTTGTTTTTCGAGGTGCACCGGCTAAGTGAATTCAGCCCCCGCAGCCTGGACGTGGACGTGGTTCTGGATCTGATGATCCACGATATCGACATCGTGCTCACCCTCACCAAACAACAGCCCGAGGAGATCCGCGCCGCCGGCATCCACATTCTTTCGGAAAAAGTGGATATCGCCAATGTGCGGATGCAATTCCCCGGCGGATGCGTAGCTAACCTGACGGCTAGCCGCGTTTCGACAGAACGCGTCCGCAAGCTTCGCCTATTCCAGCCGCATGAATACATTTCGCTGGATTACACCCGTCAGGATGCAGCCCGTTTCATGGTGAAACCGCCCCTGTCGATCGGCTACGCTCCGCTTCCCGTAAGCAAGGATGAGCCGTTGCGGCTGGAACTGGAAAGCTTTTTTGCCAGCGTAGTTTCCAGGAGCATTCCTAGAGTCACCGGACAGCAAGGTTTGGCGGCGCTCGAAGTGGCTCAGGATATTCTTGATAAAATCGAGGCGCACGCCCGATTGGTGGCTCAGGCGCTTAATGTTACGGGCAAATCTTCATGAGGCACGTTCAGATCCAACCGCACTCGCGTTGTTACCCGAGTGGCATGAGCCAATTACTTCGCGACGCGGGTTGTCCCGTGTGTTCCGTGCGGGAATCGGCTCGCTACTGGTCCACGCGATCGTTATAGTGGTGCTGCTGGCGCTTCCCGAAACCACCGGCCGGTTCAACGGTCCCCCCATCACCGCCGATTTCCGTAAGGCAGCCGTCCCTCTATTCGCCCCGAAAGTCTTCGAGGTGACCCAGAAGGAAAAGAACACGGGCAAGGTGACGCCCCAGCTGGATGTCCGGAGTTCACTGAAGGAAGCTCCTCCCAAGGCCAAGATCTTCGCGCCTCCTGCGCCTGCGGGGCCTGTGGCCTCTCCCGCCACGACGCTGCCGCCGCCTCCCCAAATTCAAGCGGCGGTCACTGCGCCTCCGGTAACGGGCGTAGTGCCAGCGCTCCCTCCGCCCGCGGAAAAGCCCAAGATCGTGCTGGAAAGCGTCGGGGCGGCCACGGGACCCGTGGTGCCACCCGACCACCCTTCCATCCAGTTGCCCACCACTCCTTTGGACGCGGTCGAGCGCGCGGGCCAGCCAGGGGGAGCCGGAGGCATGGTGATTTCCCCGGATGGAGCCAGCGAAGCCACGGCGCTCCGGCAGATGCAGCTCCTGAGCGATCCTCAGGGGGTCGATTTCAAGCCCTATCTGCTGCAGGTGCTGAGTAAGGTCCGCAGGAACTGGATGGCGATCGTCCCGGACAGCGCGAGAATGGGGCGCAGGGGCCTGGTACTGATCCAGTTCAGTATAGACCGCGGCGGAGGCGTCCCCAAGCTGGTGATCGCATCAACTTCAGGGATCACGTCCTTTGACCGGGCCGCCGTCGCCGGGATCAGCGCCTCCAACCCCTTCCCGCCGCTGCCAGCCGCGTATAAAGGCGACCAGATTCGCCTTCAAATGGCGTTCTCTTATAACCTTCCGCCAGCTAAACCGTGATGAATCGGAAGTTTGCAGCCGCTATGGCAGCGTTCGCGGGACTGGCGATCTTGGCCTTCTTCACTCTGGACGGCAAGGTGTTGCTGGCCACCTGGATATTTCTAGGGGCTTTCGCACTCAAGAGCTGGCTGGTAGTCCTAAAACAACGCCAGAGCTAAGAACACGACATACACCAGGTCGGATAGATTACTAGTCCGCCCTAAGGTGAATCGTCGAGATACTCCACCCCGCCTTAGCCTTTAAGCTGCTTTTTAACGCGAAGAATTTAAGTCGTTCAGGTCCCGATCAGGGACCAATGTTTCAGTTTGAGATAAAGCAGTGTTAAATCAGTTCCAAATTGGTACCGCCCTATTGGCCGGGGCGGCGACGGAAGCTCGACGGACTTCCTCACGGCGAATCGGAGACTCCGGTTTAGCCGCTGATTCTAATACTGCAATACCCCTGTTTGGGGCGCATTCATCGAATCGACAGGAATGCTGCTTTTCTTCAATGCCGCAGATGGTCCAGGGCGTGCACTTAGGGGAAGAGTTCCGCAAGACCGATCAGGAGGATGCCAAGCAATGACGATGCGAGCGAAGGTGCGTGCGACCAATCCAATGACGACCGCAACAGCGGTCAGGCAGGCAGTGAAGACTCCGCTGCGCGCAGTCCCCAACAGCCGCCAGCGCGTTCCCACGAAGCCAGTGGCGATCAGCACCAGTCGGCACGCCGCGCAGACCAACCCGGCTACGGCAAAGGCTACTGCGCAGGCCGCCAGGCTGGCCCGGCGCGACCGCGTGGTCCTCGAGCACGTCCCTCTGGTGAAAGCCATCGCCGTGCGGGTTCACGAGAACCTGCCCGTCCATGTGGACCTGGACGATTTGGTGCACGCCGGAATCCTGGGTCTGTTCGACGCCGCCAGCAAGTTTAACCCCGACAAACAGGTGGTGTTTTCGAGCTACGCCAAGCATCGCATCAAGGGCGCGATTCTGGACAGCCTGCGCCAGCTCGACTGGGCTTCGCGCGATATGCGCCGCCGCCACAAACAGGTGGAAGCCGCGACGCGCGATCTAGCCGCCGAACTGCAGCGCAACCCTACCGAACAGGAAGTGGCGCAAAAGCTGGGCATGGACGCCGAACGCTGGCGCACGATGATGATCGACCTTCGCAACGTGGGTCTGATCTCCGCATCCACCCGCGGCAATGAAGGCGACGATCTTCCGGCCCCCGACTTTCCGAGCAAACCCGAAACCCACCCCGACTCCATCTGCGCGCGGGAGCAACTGCGCAGCGTCCTGGGCGTAGCCATGAAGACGCTGCCGGAGCGCTATCAGAAAGTGGTCTCGCTGTACTACACCAACGAGATGACTATGAAGGAAATCGGCGGCATCCTGGGGATCAATGAAAGCCGGGTTTCGCAGATCCACAAGTCGGCACTCGAAAAGATGCAAGTGGCGCTCTCGGCCAACGGCATCACTTCGGCTCACGCGTTCTAGAAATTCACTTTTGGGGTTTCCAGCCACTGCTAGAATCGTCCTGTAGGTGGCTGCATCCCCAAAAACTCTCACCGTTCGCCAATTCTTTGGCCGTAAGGGTCTTCTTTCCGAGTGGCACCCGGGCTACGAATACCGCGAGGGCCAACTCCACATGGCCGAAGCGGTGGAAAGCGCTCTCTCCGAGAAGAAACACCTGATCGTCGAAGCGGGCACGGGCACCGGCAAAACTCTGGCGTACCTGGTTCCCGCGATCCTCTCCGGCAAGCGTGTGGTCATCTCCACGGGAACCAAGAATCTTCAAGAACAGCTCTTCTTCAAGGACATTCCGTTTCTTGAAAAACATCTGGGGCCGCTGCGGGCGTGTTACATGAAGGGGCGCGCCAACTACGCCTGCCGCCAGAAGATCTATGACGCCGAGAAGGAGCCGGTGCTGGCTGGACTCGAAGAGGTGGCCGATTTTCAGGTGATTCAAGCTTGGGAGAAGACGACGGAGACCGGCGATCGCGCGGAGATCAAAAGTCTTCCCGAGAACAGTTCGGTGTGGGCCAAAATGGACGCTCGCGGAGAGGCGTGCACCGGCCAGAAGTGTCCCCAGTTCGAGCGCTGCTTCATCACCAAAATGCATCAGAAGGCTAGCGAAAGTGACCTGATCATCGTCAATCATCACTTGTTTTTCGCGGACCTCGCGGTGAAGGAAGACGAGCGCGGCGCGATCATCCCCGACTATGCTGCCGTGATCTTCGATGAGGCCCACGAGGTGGAGGATGTCGCCGGGCAGTATTTCGGCGTGTCGATCTCCAGCGGCCAAATCGAGGATCTGACGCGCGATGTCGCGTCGCTCGCGCATCGCAAGCAGTTCGGCAGCGAGGAGCTGGATCGCATCCTGATCACGCTCGCCGATCGGGCGGCGAAGTTTTTCGGACTATTCGGAAACGCCGGGGAGCAAGGTCGCACGGGATTTCGCGCGCATGAAGCGTTCCTCGAGAAGAACGAAGAAGCCTATCGCGACGTATTGCGCGCGCTGGAAATGGTCACGCTGCAACTAGAGCTGTTGAAAGCGCCGCCGGACGAAGCCCTTCCGTTGGTCGCTCGTGCTCGCGAAATGGATCGGCGTTTGAAGTTCTGGATGGAAGGCAACAATGGGGTCCCGGACAAGCGCTATGTGTATTGGATCGAGCGCCGGGGTCGCCGGACGTTTTTGCAGGCAACACCCATCGAAGTTTCGCAACTCCTTGATGAACGTTTGTTCGATCGAGTCGACACGGTCATCCTGACGTCGGCAACGCTGGCCGTTGCGGACGGCTTCGAGTATACGCAGGGGCGGCTGGGGCTGCGCGCGGCTCGCACGGAACTGGTTCCAAGCCATTTTGACCATAAGAAGCAAGCGCTGCTGTATGTTCCGCAGATTCTACCCGATCCGCGAAGTCCGGCGTTCGGGGCGGCCGCGGCCAAGGAAATCATCGAGATCCTCTCACTAAGTCGTGGACGCGCATTCGTGCTGTTCACCAGCTATCAGCAGATGCGCCTGATCTACGACCGGGTCTCGCTGGAGATTCCGTATCAGACGCTGCTGCAGGGAACGGGACCGCGCAGCGCACTGCTCGAAGAGTTCCGATCGACTCCCAACGCAGTCCTCTTCGCGACCTCGTCGTTCTGGCAGGGCGTGGATGTGCCGGGCGAGCAGTTGAGCTGCGTTATTATCGATAAGCTGCCGTTTGCGGTGCCCAGCGACCCGGTGGTGGAAGCTCGCATCGCGGCGATCAAAAACGATGGCGGAGACGCGTTTAACGGTTACCAGGTCCCGCAGGCAGCCATCGCACTCAAGCAGGGTTTCGGTCGGCTGATCCGCAGCAAAACCGATCGCGGGGTGCTGGCGCTGCTGGATCACCGGATCACGAAGACACGGTACGGGCAGATTTTTTTCGACAGCCTTCCGGAATATGGGTTTACGACTCAGCGGGAAGAAGTAGAGAAGTTCTTTAAACATGTTTGAAGTGACAGTAGAACAGACGTTTGCGGCGGCCCACGCGCTTCGCAACTACAAGGGCGGCTGCGAGAACCTGCACGGGCACAACTTCAAGGTGCAAGTGGTGCTGGCGGGGGAGCGATTGGATGACACCGGAATGCTGGTCGATTTCATCGACGTCAAGAACCTGATGGGACAGGTATTGGCGCGCCTGGACCACCAGAATCTGAACGAGGTATCGCCCTTCGATGTGAGGAATCCGTCGGCTGAGAACATCGCCGAGTACTTTTACTCGCAAATGACAGGCGGCTTAGCCAATACGCCTGTTCCGGTGCGGATTCTCGAAGTGAAGGTCTGGGAAACCGACATTCAAAGCGCTACTTACCGTCCTTAAGAACGGCGATGAACGTCGACTGGGTCCGCGCTCACTGCATAGCCCTTCCGCACACGACGGAAGAGATCCTGTGGGGCGACGACCTGGTGTTCAAGATCGGCGGCAAGATGTACGCGGTCGTTGTGTTAGGTGCGCCGCATCACAAAGTAGTCATGTCGTTCAAGTGCACTCCGGAAGTTTTCGCGGAGCTGGTGGAACGGCCGGGCATCATCCCCGCGCCATACTCGGCGCGCAGTCATTGGGTGGCGCTTGAGCGTGAGGATGCGCTGCCACGGACTGAGATCAAAGGCCTGATTTCACGATCCTATGAACTGGTGGTCGCCAAGCTACCCAAGAAGAAGCAAGCGGAACTGGCGAAGCGCGTGGAAAAAAGAAGCGTTAGTCGATGAAACCCTTCCAGGTATTTCCGCGGTCGTCGCGCAGCGTAACGGTTCCACCGCTCGAAATGCCCTGAAGCGCGTTGCCCTTGGGATCGCGGAATCGATACACGATGGAATTGTCCGGATTGCGGTTCGCCGAGCCCAGCCAGACGTTCCCATATTCATCCTTAAGCTTGATGTGATCGCCGTGTCCATAGCCGAAGACGCGGGTTTTGCTCTTCTCCTCTTCCAGGTGGAAGAAGCCGCCCGGCATTTGCTGTCTCTTGCGGAGCTTGGTGTAGATCATGATGGTCGCGGGTACTGCCGCATTCATTATGTGGGGAATGGGCGGAGGCTGCGATAGGGTTTCTACCCTAGTTCACGACCGGTTTATCCGTCAGTGTACACTCACCGGTATGCGTGCGGTGGTCCAGCGGGTTACTTATGCAAAGGTCGAGGTGGAGGGCACTGTCCGGGGCGAAATCGGCCCCGGCGTGCTGGTATTGCTGGGAGTTTCGCGCAAGGATACCGAGGAGAATGCCGACTTCCTGGCCGGCAAAGTCGTTCACCTGCGGATCTTTAACGACGACGCAGGCAAGATGAACCGCAGTCTGCTGGAGACGGGGGGCGCCATGCTGGCGGTCTCGCAGTTCACGCTTTACGGCGATTGCCGCAAGGGCCGCCGCCCGAGTTTCGATGACGCCGCGCCAGCCGAACAGGCCAGGCATTTATACGAACATTTTGTCGAGGCGTCGCGGCGGCTGGGAGTACGCATCGAAACGGGAGTGTTTCAGGCGGACATGGCGGTAACGCTACTCAACGATGGGCCGGTCACGTTGATTGTGGAGAGTACGTAGATCACGAATATTCCCAGTGGAAGCGCTGGATAATTTCGATCACGTCGCCTTGGCCGGTGATGCGTCCCTGGTCAAAGAACACGGCTCGGGAGGTCAACGCGCGGGCGAGATTGGCATCGTGCGTCACTACGACTTTGGCCTGCGGGAGGCTTCGGAGCAGCGACAGAAGATCGCGGCGCGTAGGCGGGTCAAGGAACGTGGTCGGCTCGTCGAGCACCAAGATTTCCGGGTCCATCGCCAAAACGCCGGCAATCGCCACACGCTTTTTCTCCCCGGCGCTCAGATGATAGGGAGCGCGTTCGAACGCATGCGCCATGCCGACGCGCTTCAGGACCGTGCGCGCACGGGTGAGCGCATCGTCAGGAGACAAACCCAGGTTCAGCGGGCCGAACGCCACGTCTTCGAGAACGGTGGGCATGAAAAGCTGCTCGTCGGAATCCTGAAACACCACGCCGACTTTGGAGCGAATTTGCTCGAGTGTTCCATCCGCCAGACGCATGCCGCAGATTTCGATGGAGCCTTCGCCGCGTAACAACCCGTTCAGATGGAGCACGAAGGTGGTTTTGCCGGATCCGTTGGCGCCGAAAAGCGCTACGGATTCTCCAGAGTTGAGATGAAAATCAATCCCATCGAGCGCCTGGGTGCCGTCGGGATAGCGGTAACGCAGTCCGGCGATTTGAATCACGCGGCTCACAGCAACATCCGAATCGCCAGGCAACCGGCCAAACAAGTGGAGAGGAACAGCGCGTCAGATGAGCGGAAGGGCGCCGGAGGGGCCGGAACGAAACGTCCCCGGAATCCACGCGCGAGCATGGCGTGATAGATCCCGTCGGCGCGCTGCCAACTGCGCGCGAAAAGCACGCCCACTAAACCGGCTGCCAAGCGGAACCCCCGCTGCTTAGGTCCTCTGCATAGAGCGGCCCAGCGCATGCGCTGGACTTGTTCCGCAATCACGAAAAGGTAGCGATAGACGAATTGGATCACCAGAATCAACATCCGCGGCACACGCCAGCTTTCGAGCGCGGCGGTCCAGCCGGTGAGCGGCGTGGTTCCCACCAGCAACAAGGCGGCCGTGCCGGAGAGGAAACTCTTCTCGGCGAGTGCAAGAGCGCGGAGGGAATCGCCCGACCACCAGGTGAGCAGCGCGAAGGTCGCGGAGAAGGGGAGAACCAACGCCGCCCGGCTGGCTAATCCCAAAATCGGAAGTCGAGCCAGATTCGCCGTCAGGATCAACAAAACAGCATAAGCAACGAAGGCCCATTGCGCACCCGGTCGGGTGGTCGAGAGCACCACCAGGAACACCAGCAGCGCGGCCAGCTTGGCTCGAGGATCACGCTGATGCAAAGAACTTGACCCGCGGCTCCAGCGATCGATTACGAGATGATGCACCGTCAGGCGCTCCGCCGGCGCGATTTCAGTTTGCCGCCCAGGTAACACAACGCGAAGATCATGGCGATGCCGACCAGGCCGGCCATAGTTCGTGCGCGCCAGCCTACCGAATCGACTCCTTGCATCGTTAGACGCTGGATTCCATCAGGCGCGGCCGAGGCTATAAGCGTGCCACCGACGACCAACACCAGCGCGGCCATTGCGACAGCGGCCACTGCGCGCGAAGTTGCCGGTTGCGGCGTTATCCAGGCTGGATTCAAGCGCTCGATTGCGCGTACCGCGGCTACAGTAATCGCGCCTTCCATAATCGCGCTGATCAGGAAGAGTCCCAGCGAAGCCCACAAAACCCCACCCGTCATGGGCACTCCGGAGATCAAAAGCTGGCCTAGTGCGAGGCATGCGCTGGTCATCACGCTGAGCGCGCCCGCCGCGAAAATCGCGACCGAACGTGAAGCGTGGGCCCACAGGCGGTTCGCCAGGTATGCGGCGGCGACCCCCGCCAAAGCCATGTTGAACACGTTCGCACCCAGCGCGAGGACGCCGCCGTCCTGGAATATAAGCGCCTGAAGAACCAGGATGGCGGTCAGCACCAGGGAGGCGGCAGCCGGTCCCAGGACGACGGTCAGCAACGCTCCCCCGACCAGGTGGCCACTGGTGCCCGGGCCGACGGGAAAATTCACCATCTGCGCAGCGAATACGAAGGCTCCCATCACGCCGAGTAGGGGGATCCGGTTATCCTGCGTATCGCGCTGAGCCCGTCGAGCCACCCACGCAACGGCAGGGGCGCTTACCACGTCCAGTGTGGCCCATACGGGTGTGCTCAAAAATCCATCGGGGATATGCATGCAGGAAGTTACGACAAACGATTGCGCTATTTCATTGGTAACACGATTGTCGAATCGCTGTCAGCATTTGGTGGCTTACAATCGAACACATGCGGCGGTGGATGTGATTGTAGGCACGGGCGTCGATCTATGCGAGGTCGACCGCATCAAGAAAGCCATTACATCCTCTCACGGACGCCGCTTGGTGGAGCGCGTATTTACCCCGCGGGAAATCGCTTACTCGGAGCGCAAGGCGAACCCCTACGAGCGCTACGCGGCGCGATTCGCGGCCAAGGAAGCGGGGATGAAGGCCCTGGGAACGGGCTGGCGCGACGGGCTGGGCTGGCAGGATCTGGAAGTAGTCAATCTGCCCTCAGGCCGCCCGACCTTGCAGTTCCATCGGCGGGCGAAAGAAATCGCTGCGGTGTTGGGCGCGGTGAACGTCGCTTTGTCGATCACGCACACCGCTGGACAGGCGCTGGCAATGGTGGTCCTGGAAGGCAAGTAA
>Ga0105240_10001513_pt1 | contig 39550 bp, 27 predicted proteins | sample KBSC54metaG_FD_80426 | JGI IMG/M metagenome (GOLD analysis project Ga0105240, IMG submission 80426) | Corn rhizosphere microbial communities from Kellogg Biological Station, Michigan, USA - KBS C5-4 metaG | ecosystem: Host-associated > Plants > Roots > Rhizosphere > Soil | place: Michigan, USA... | reverse complement strand
GAGGTCCCACAGGGCATCCACGTTGGTGTTGGGCGGACCGGGGTTTGCACGAACGCTGGAAATACAATAGAGGTCTCCCAGCTCGCCCTGTGCGATAAGCGAGTTCAATTTAACTACCGCCGGGGCGTAGAGAAACAGGTGGCCAACCATGAGGACACGGTTTCGCTCCCCGGCGCCGGAACAGCCGAGAGTATCCGCGCGAGGGCATCTTCAAGTTCGAGCATGGGACAGGATGCCTCACCGAGAACCCGCGGGGCGGGCTCTTCGGGCGCGACGCGAGAAGGTCTTGGCCAGACGGATAAGTTGCGCGACTTTTCGAATTTTTTTCGGAAACGGTTCGCGCGCCAGTTTCTGTCGCATTTCGGCTTTCATAGCTTCGGCAATTTCAGTTTATGCCGTTCAAGGATTGTTTCCAAGCGGCTTTGGTCCAAGTCGGCTGGGCCCGGAGGTACTCGTGAATGCCGGCAATACCGGAGGTCAGCCCTTTATCCTTCGAAATAAAAAAATGGCGGCGTCGGGGGTGGTGAACGGTTCGACGTAGTAAATTGCTGCGAGTGCCCCGCCGAGCGCCCAGTCTTCAATCAGGCCTGCAGCCATCAAACCGTTCGCCGCGCGCAGGGCATCAGCTATTGGCAGGCTATCGGGTGGCTCGTTCGTTTCCATATCAAAGCACTAGCAGATGAGCACCCTCAAGTAAACGTCCGCAAAAACCGCAAAAAGGGCTCAAGCCTCGACGTTGCACGTTCTGCCAGGAAGCCTGAGATCACGCGGAGGCGCGGAGGCGCGGAGTCTGCCGCCCCGGGTTTTGGAGTGAAAATTGGTGCCCGAACGTCTGCGAAATTGGTCTGCGACCAGCCAAAAGCTCCTGGCGAAATTCCTCCGAGCTGGATGGAGGCCCCGAAGGAAAGCCCCGGCGCGGAGCTCAGCCAGGAACCAATTCAAAGCTCGTTCCACGAGGCGGCCGCGTAACCCGCGAAGGCACTGGTAGACGCCGCCAAGTGTTCATCGTAATGAACATTAAAGTGTCCGTTCAGTTTGAATGAATTCCCTACTATCTGACCGGCAAAGTCCATCGGCGAGCTTCCACCGCCGCCCAGGGTGATATCGGCTTCCGGTGCATAAAACTGTCCGGTGAACGAGGCATTTCCCTGCAAACCGAGCGAAGTGTTGCTGGGCAACCCTTTCAGGACGAAGTCCTGGGCGAGCCCACTCGCGTTAACGATGCCTTGGCCGCCAATGCTGGCGGAAGCGGCCCCGACATACATGGTTACGCTGGCACCGGGGGCGACAAAAATTTCCGTGCCGCTGCCAAGCGATAACGTCGAGGAAACATAAATGACGACATTCGGGTCGGTGATGTAAACGCTGCTGCTCAAATCAGTGATTTGCCAGGGGGAGATGTTCCCTAAGACGTAGGCAAAGCTGATGCCATTGGTCTTGAGTGCGTTATTGCCGTTTAATTTCGTGGGTGTCAGCCACGTGAGGCTTGGCAGCGTCACATCGCTAAAGGTGTAGCTGGCGTCCTGAGCGGAATGGCCGCTTTCAATGCCGAGGTTTTTGCCGTCGACCCACGCCGCGTCTCCCACCGAGCCGGTCCCTTGCTTGGAGGTATCCACGATGGTCTGGACGCCGGGCACCGTGTGGGTAGTCCCATAAACCGACGCATCCAGGATACTCATGGCGTTGCTCAGCGTGGAAGTACTCGTTACATCGCCATTAGCTTTTCTCTTGTTCGGATCATAAAGGGAGCCTGTGCTGTAGGTGGGGTCCGAGGAGTCGAAACTGTCCACCGTGACGCCGGTTCCGCTGAAACTAATCGCGCCCTTCGCGATGATGGCCCCGTTGCCGAAGCCGCCGGCTGTTTTAGCCTTGGTGTTGACCTGGATCGTCCTGGTGAGACTCGGGCCACTGATCGGTCCCAGCACGTAGCCCGTCGAGGTGATCACCGGGAAGGAGTTAGTGACTGCGGGCTGGGTCTGGATCGAGATGACGGCAAAGCTGGTGCCGATAAAATTCGTCTTGCCGACAATGCCAGAGCCCAGGCTGACCCAGGTATTGGTGGCGAAGTTGTTGGTGCTGATGCCGCTGTTGAGGTGAGCCATCGCCTCCTCGACCCCCGCCTCCGCCACGACGAGGGCACTATCCCAACTCTGGGCTCGAGTCACCGACAGCCGTTGCGTGCGGATGAGAAGAAGATAACTGCCGATCAGGATGCCCAGGATCGCACAAATGGCCAGGCTGACGAACAGGACGGTGCCTTGCTCCCGGTTGGATTTCAAAATTTTCATTGAACGAGCTTTTTGCGGATAACGATCATGGCTTCCTGGATGTATTCGGAGTTGGCCGTGACGCCCAGAATCGAGCGCGAGCACTTCCAGTTCGTGCTGATGGCCTTGGCTGACCCGACTGAAGTCGCATTCGTCAGTGTGCCTCCCGGTTGTGGGACATTACTGAACATCGAGAATTTTAGCGAATCGCAACCGGTAAGGAGAGTGTTGGTGGTGCCGCCGGTTTTCCAGGCGGTCAATTGGCGGGCGGTTGAGTCATAGGAATACACCAGGTTGCTTGTCCCGCCATAGGTGAAGACGAGCTGATTGGTGTTGAAACTGGTCAAATCCTGCATATTGCGGATATCGCGGGTCATCTGCTCCACGGCGTAGCGGCTGGCCTGATCGAGGCTGACGTAATTGCCCATCGCGACGAAGCTTTTGTTGCTGGTCATGAAGATCAGCATCACGCCCGTTAACACCAGCGACCCGACACCGACTCCAACGAGCGTTTCCGGCAGGGTCATCCCCAGAGCCGATTTTCGGGCGTATCGCCCAAGCCTCATATTCATAAATCTCATCCTCACCCCTCTTTTAGGCTTTATCGGCCAGTTGCGATAAAACTCTGCATACCATTTTGCGCGACATACGTCTGGATCGAACGGCTATGCGCCAGGTTGGCGGAAGTCCAGGAAACCCCCACCGTGACCAGTAACATATTCGTCCGGTAGGATTCCGGAAAAGTACCGATCGCGGGCACGCTGGGAGTAAAGGTACCGGAATAAATCGTTCCGCCGCCGCCGGTGCCTTGGTCGGCGGGATCGAAGTAATCCGTAAAGGACTGAGGATTGTAATTCGTATTGGTGATCTGATCGAAGGAACAGAGGCGGAGTCGCTCCATCTGTTTCAGCATGATTTGCGTCGCACGTAGATCTTCCCGCTCTTGCCCGATGACGCTGAAGCCCTGGGTAAAGCAGGCATACAGTGACACCAGCGCCACCGAGACGATCAGCATCGAAATCAGGGCTTCGATTAACGTAAATCCAGAGGGGAAAGCCCTCGATTTATCCCCGAGCACGCTTCCCAGTCTCCTCAATCTCATCATTTTCATCTTCTTCGTTTATTCCCGCGGCGCTCTTCGGCGCATTGTTGCGCACCGAGATGGTCGCTCATCTACACCCGTGAGTATGAATTCGAATACGGACAGCAACAATCGGGCCGAGTCCGCATTGGATTACCGTTGAGAATACGGTGCGGGCCCCCGGGGTTTCCCTGGGGTTCGAAGCCTGAGGCTGCTGGTAGAGCTTACAAACCTCACGAAGGCAACAACATCGGGTTGTCAGGTTCCTCAAGGCATCGGAGGAAAAAGGCGTCAAGCCTCGAGTTTGCATGTTCTGTCAGGATTTCAGATTCCGGGCAAGCTTTGGGTGGGAGTTCCCAATGTTGTCCTACGCATGGCCACCCGCAGGCAACTGCTTGCGCTGCCCGGCGTTCCCAGGTGGAGGTGGGCGGCGATCTGCTTGACCGAGAGGGTGGTTATTGGAATCAAGGCAAAGCCTAAGATCACGCGGAGGCGCGGAGACGCGGAGTCTGCCGCCCCGGGTTTTGGACTAAAATCCGTGCTCGAACGTCTGCGAAATGAATATTCCGGGCAAATAGACGCCCTGCCGACAGTTGCCCCGGCTCATGACAGGATCAGGAACAAAGTCGCGGATTAGCCCCGCTGGCGGGTCAATTTCCCTGGTTTCCTGGAGGTATAGCGATAGTGCCAGGCACGAGGTAGGATTGGGTCCACTCGGGCTGGGTTGGTTTCTGACCGACCAGGACGTTTGCCTTCCATTGCTCGTCGGTCATCCGGTTCAGACCTGAAAGTTCAAATTCATAATGGCTCAACACGGGTCCCGCATAGACCATCCGATCCGGCCCATTATCAATCGCGATCAAAAGCAGATTCACATTCGCGACACCTTCATGGATGACGGCTCCGGGATCATTGACCGCCGGGTCCGGGGGATCGGAATGGACGTCCGTTACCAGAGCATCCCACAAATCACAATCCGCCACATCCCAAGCTCCAGAAAAGAACACATTTTGATAGAACAACCGCGGGTACCACCCATTCCATTGCCTATAGTTGGAATACGCGCTGGCCAACTCGACAACGTTCTGCAAGAAGGAGGTTTCCTCCGCGCTGAGCGGTGCCTGTGCGAGTTCCTTCCTGGAGATTCCTTCCAGAGTTTCCATTTGGGTCGAGAAATTGACCAGGAATGAAAGTTCGTTGGTTTGGATCGCGGCATTGTAACCTGGTCCTGAGAGTGACAACTTCGAAATTGCATCGGCGGCCGTGTCGGCCAACGTTTTCATGGACCGCCAGAAGTCCGGCCGTGGCTCAACGAATCCCGCTGGGTAGGAGCAGAGGATGGAAGCAGAATAGGATTGCTGCGCGTACAAGACGGTGTCATGGCGAAGTTGAGTCCAGGAGGCGAGTTGCGTGTTCAGCGTTTTCATCGCCCAGGCCCGGGTCCGCATCGATTCTGGATATATGGGATCGGTTGTAGGCGCCGAAAGAGCTCGGAGCGCGCCCAGCCAGGCCGTGTACATATTGTTCGTCCAGACCGCAGGATCCTGGGCATCGAGAACTTCCCTCAAGGCAAGCAGGTTGTGTTGATACGGCAAATGCGGGCCGTCCCGGAATGGATCACCGTTCTCGTTGGTCATCCGCGCCACGAGTTCGGGCACGACCTGGTCGTTCCCTAAAACCGAGAAAGCGGCATCCAGGCAACACGGTTTGCGCCGTATCACTTTGCCCGAAATGATGTTCGTCCCGTAATCCGGGGTCCAAAGCACGCGGTCAAATACCACCTTGGAAAAGGCCCAGCTATCCATCACGAACTTCTGGCCGCACACCGTAAATGAACGGGGCAACTTGAGTTGCTGGGGCCCGCACGGCGAGAAAAAGAAGTCGCCCTGGATCGCCTGGAGCCCCAACTCCCCAGTGAGAAGGCGCGTCTGCAGATTGGTGAGGGTCAGAAGGTCGGGCACATCCGCCAGGGAGTTTATATTGGCGCTGGCTAGCAAATCCCCCAACTGGGCAAACGTCATGGAGTCGGTGATTCCGACGAAAGCCCGCGTGATTTGTTCGAGGGCCGACCAGCTTTCGAACTGGCCGGATTCGGTCAGGAGACGGTTCATGACGATCGCCGTCCCTAATTGTCGAATGTCATCTTCCTTATTGGGCGAGAAGGTGGCCACCCTCAGATCCACTCGCCCGCACCACATCATCGCCAGGAAATAGCGCCGCAACCGGTCGGAGTGGGTGTAATGGCCGCGCACAATGAATTGAGAGAGGTCAATCGACCTGGTTCCCCCGAAGATGGGAAAGTAAACCGCCAGCACGTGATTGGTGATGGCCTGGATCGTCACTGCGACTTGTCGATCCATTCCGGGCAAACCCAAGGCGCTGGGTTGCTGGCCGCCATACCAGAGGGTGCGTGCGACGGTGAGGTAGTAATCCGCGTCTACGATACTGTTGCTCAGGGGTCCTTGACCGTACTGCTGCCAGGTTTGGGGTAGCTGCTGAGACATGTTGGTGATGACTCGCTCCAATAGCATGGAGAGGTGGACCTCCTCCAACTCTGCCAACATCGTCTGGTAGGAGCGATGCCACGCATGCAAAACCGAATCTGCGGTCACAAATACGGGCAGGTCGGCGTTGAAGATCCGGTAATAGGCGTCTCCGAACGATGCCGATCCCAATCGCTCGCTGACCACGAACCCATTGGTCATGAATACCCCGAGCTCGTTCGTATCGAGCACGTAATTATATGGAATATTCGTACTGCTCCCGGACGGATACCAAACCGGGACGTTATCAGAGTGCAGGTTAGTCGAACTAAAATTTGTCCAGAACTGCGCCGTAGTTGGATCCCAGGTTAACTGCGGCAGGTAAGAAATGGTCCCGGCATTCGTGGCGAAGTCCTGCACGGATAAAAGGCCCAACTGGTCTAAACGGGATGAAAACACCGAATCGTATCCGAACACCTCCGCGCCGCCTGAACCTGTCTCATTCGTTGCCTGTGAGGTCGGGTCAGCGGCGACCCGATAAAACATCGACCCTGCTTGACGGTCGAGGGAGAGATTCAGCAGGGGCCCGGAGAGTCCGCGGATGCCACGAACTTTACCGCCAATCGGCTTCCAGTTGTAGAAGTCGGTGCTGTATTGGATTTCATACTCCGGGAGAATGACGCCTTGCCCGGCATTGGTAATGGCCGCCGGCCAGGAAAGCTGGACGCGTTGCCCGGACGGTTGCAGGGTTAGCGAGAAAGGGTCAGCCTCGACAACAAACTGCGCCGACGAAAACGCAAGAAGTCCTCCGAAGGCCGCGCTGATAAACGCCCTTGGCTTCATGGGGGCATTCAAGCAGTAGCGGGGACGACTTGTCAAGACAATTGCCTGTAGTGGAAACAATCCAGCGCATCCGGTGGGGACTACAGAAGGACGCCTTCGTGAGCCATGACCATGGCTTTTTTCCCAGGGCGGCGGCCTCTGAGGCCTTGCCCTGGGCTATTTTCATGCCGCCCTTTCAGGGCTCCTGAAAAGTTGGTCACGGCGCATTTTGTTGGTAACGGCCGGCTGATTAGTGGGCGGAGGTCAGCACGAGGACTTGCTCGAGGGTGGAGAGGCCTTCACGCACGCGTTCGAGAGCGACCATGCGAAGAGTTCGCATGCCTTGCCCGATGGCGATCTTGCCCAACTCCCGCGTGTTGGCGCGCGCGATGATCAGCTTGCGCAGTTCGTCCGTGACGGTCATCGCCTCGATGATGGCGAGACGGCCGGAGTATCCGGAGTTTTTGCAGCGTTCGCAGCCACGGCCCCGGTATAGGGTAACCCCGTCGAAGATGCTCGGGTCAATGAAGAGATCCTGGTACATCTTGGAGGGGTATGTGACGGGCTCTTTGCAATGGGAGCAAATGCGGCGCATGAGTCTTTGAGCGCAGCAAAGGATTACGGAGGAGGAGATCAGGAAGGGCGCGATGCCCATGTCGTCCATGCGCGCGATGGCACCGGGGGCGTCATTACAATGCATGGTGCTCAGCACCTGGTGACCTGTGAGCGCGGCTTCAACGGCAATTTCCGCGGTTTCGGTATCCCGGATTTCGCCGATCATGATAATGTCCGGGTCCTGGCGAAGGATGGAGCGCAGCGCATTGGCAAAGCTCAATCCAATTTCCTTCCTTACCGGCACCTGGTTGATGCCAGGGACCTGGAATTCGACCGGGTCTTCAACCGTGATGATATTGTAGGCCGGGTTGTTGAGTTCGTTGAGCGCGGAATAAAGCGTGGTGGTTTTGCCGGAACCGGTTGGGCCGGTCACCAGGATGAGGCCATGGGGCGCATCGACGGCGGTCTTAAACTGTTGGAACGTTTCCGGGTCGAGGCCCAGCTTGTCGATGCTGGCGGAGAGGTTCGACTTGTCGAGCAGACGGAGCACGATTTTTTCGCCGTGGACAGTCGGCATGATGGACACGCGGAGATCGTAGTCTTTCCCGCCCACCCGGATGCGCATGCGGCCGTCCTGGGGCAACCGGCGCTCGGCGATGTCCAGGCTGCTCATGATTTTGAAGCGCGAGGCCAGAGCCAATTGCATCTGCTTGGGTGGCGGGGTGGCGTCGAGGAGAACACCATCGACGCGGTAGCGCAGGCGGAGGCCTTTCTCGAAGGGCTCGATGTGGACGTCGCTGACGCGGTCTTTAACGGCCTGCACCAGGATGAGGTTGGCTAGTTTGATGACCGGGGCTTCCTCGCTCGAGGCGGCCAACTGGTCGAGGTTTACCTCCTCGGTCGCTTCCCGCGAGACCTCGATGTTGTCACTGTCCTCCTCCAGGTCCGCCTGTTTGGCGGCATCCTTGATGATATCCTCCATGCTGCCGCTCTTGGCGGAATCCACATGGTTGAGTTTGTCGATGATGGCTTTCTCGGAAGCGATGAGGGGTGCGACCTCCAGCTTCGTGATCCGGCGCACATCATCAATGGCCAGGACGTTGAGCGGATCGGCCATCGCCAGGTACAACTTGTTATCCAGACGCGAGACCGGAATGACTTTGTAATTATGGGCCAGCTCGCGCGGAATCAACTCCGCGATGTCGAGGGGCACGGTCAGACGAGCGAGGTTGATCGGCGGGACACTCAGCACGCGGCCCATCGAGATGGCCATGTCCTGTTCGCTGACGTAGGACTTTTCCAGCAGGATTTTAAGGAGTCGAGTGCCCTCTTTTTTTTGCTGCTCGAGCAACTCTTCGACCTGCCGGGTGGTAAGCAGGCCATCTTCGACCAGGGCGTCAGCGATGCGCTCGCCAAATGTTTTAACTGGAGGCATGGTTAACGAAAGGCTTTCCGAATGTTTTTGATCAACTCGCCGGGCGGAACGATGTACCACAGCAGTCTCTGACCCGAGGCGGCGGCCAACTCCTTAGCGGCTTGCTGGTTGAAAGGATTGGCGGTGGCGACCAGGATGGATTTGCTCATGCGGTCGATGGGCAAGACGCACCAGCGCTGGCAGGTGTCGGCGGGGAAGGTTCGCGCCAGGTCGATATCTATGTCGTAGAGGTTCAGTGGGAGATAAGCGAGACGGGATTTATCCGAGAGCAACTTCAGCGATCGGTCCACTTGGAGGATCCCCTTTTCCGACAAGACCTGGACAAAGGGTTCGACCACGCCGGTGGGGCGGTTGAACGGATCCACCTTGGGCCAGCACAGGTCGAAATCGCCGGCGGTAATGACTTTCGTATCGACGAAGACTTTGTGCATGGTGCGTCGGCCGTCATCAACGTCAGTGGCAGGCGAGCGGGCGGCCGATTTGGCGATGGCCACGGTGTCCCCGTTGCGTTTGGCGAGCACGAGGGGTTCCGGGGCCAGATCGATCGGAAAGCTGTTGGCTTTGGTTTCGATCTCCTTGAGGGCGGATTGGACATCCGGGTCATCGGGGTGACGTTGCAGGATGGTTTCGTATTCGAGAATGGCCGAGGAAAGCTGTCCCATCTGGACATAGGCCTGGGCGATGCGCTTGGCCGTGCCGATGACCTCCTTCTCCCGGCTGAGCTTGGAATAGGCTTCCTTGAGGATCTCGAGTGATTGGTAATCCTGGGGCTGCGATTGAGTGATGACCTCAAACATCTCAATCGTTTGAGCCAACTGGGCCTCTTCGCTAGGACTTAATGTAGTCGCCATGTAAATTCCATTGGCCCCAACCGACTGGCTCTGCGACTGCACACTGAAGCAGTTCCAGGGTCCGGGCGCTTCCTAATAGCAAACTTCCGGCCAGTTTTGGTCGGCCCGGTGAAACAAAGGCGCTTAAGCCATAGTATGATGGTCATCCTGGCCGGGTTTCAGGCACTCGGCAGCCTGGTCTCCCCTCGACCTCCACCGTAAAATTCGCCTGAAAAGCGCGAGCCAAGGCGTCACTAAGGCAGCCAGGCGTACGTGTCGCGAGGTCAGGATTACGAGTCGTCCGGCAACGCTGGGATCGTCACTGCGCCAACCCCCCTGACCATACCTCAGACACTTCTGCCCAATTTTTACACCGCGGAAGTTGCATTTTTCGCCCAAAGTTGCCAATGCTTAGGGGAATGGGTGTTTCCAGAAATAACCAAAGGACTACGTAATGGTGCCTGTGATGTCACCGACACCCGGCGAACGTTGCTTGCGTTTCGTCGGCGATCGCCTTCGGTTTGAGCTGCAGGATCGTGGGGGCCACGCCCCCCCTCCGGGTTGGCGTGCATTAGTGCGAACCAATTTAGGCCGGGCGGACATGGTGAGGCGGGAAATTCTGCAGGCGCATACGCAATTTTTGCCGATCGCGGGCGCCTCCTGGCATGATGTGCCTATGGTCGCCGACGGAGAGGGCTGGTCCCTGGAACTGCCGTTGGCCGAGGCCGGGTATTTCAAGGCAAAAGCGTACCTGGTGGACCCGGAGGGTTGGCAGAAATGGCCTGATGGGCCGGACGTTGGGATTTCCGTTCATCCGGACCGGTATCGGACTGCCAACACGCTCTACTGTGCGTTTCCGCGGTTGTTTGGCCCCGGCAAGGCAGCCTTGACCACAGAGGATGCCGACTGGGGGAAGACACTCAAGCCCCTCGACCAGGCTGGATACACGGTCATACCGCCCTCCGGGAAGCTGCGGGATCTCATCCCAGTCCTGCCGCACATCATCCACACGCTGGGTTGTCGTATCCTGCACCTGTTGCCGATTCACCCGACGCCGACGACGTATGCCCGGTTTGGGAGGTTTGGCAGCCCGTATGCGGCGCTCGACCTCACGGCCATTGACCCGGCCCTGGTGGTATTTGACCGGAAGACGACGGGCATCGACCAGTTTCGCGAACTGAGCTATGCGACGCATCTGGAAGGCGGACGCGTTTTTCTGGATATAGTCATCAACCATACGGGCTGGGGATCGGTTCTCCAGGATACTCATCCCGAGTGGTTCTTGCGCCAGGGTGATGGGACTTTCCTCAGCCCGGGCGCATGGGGCGTGACTTGGGAGGACCTGGTTGAACTTGATCATGCGAATGTCCCGCTCTGGGATGGACTTTCAGAGGTGCTGCTCACCTGGTGCCGACGTGGTGTGGATGGGTTTCGATGCGACGCCGGCTACAAGGTGCCCGTCCGTGCGTGGCAGTACATAATTACCCGGGTCCAGCAGGAGTTTCCCGAAACCGTTTTCCTGCTGGAGGGGCTGGGCGGGGCTTGGGAATCAACCGAGGCGCTGCTGACCGAGGGCGGAATGCAATGGGCATACTCGGAACTGTTCCAGAATTTTTCCGGTCTCCAGGTTTCGGGCTACCTGGATCATAGTCTGGGCCAGAGCCAGCGGACCGGGGTGCTCGTGCACTACAGCGAGACGCATGACAATCTCCGTTTAGCGGCCAAGGGGCGAGCCTGGTCACTCTTGCGCAACCGCCTCTGCGCTCTGACGAGCGTGTCCGGCGGATTCGGATTCACCGGCGGCGTCGAATGGCTGGCAACAGAGAAGATCGAGGTGCACGGGAGCACTGGGTTGGCGTGGGACAACCCCGATAACCTGGTGCCAGAACTGGCCCAGCTGGGCCGGCTGCTTTCCGACCACCCATGTTTTTATGACGGGGCGCTGCTGACCCGGCTCAGCCCACCGGAGTCTCCGATTTACGCCCTCTGGCGGCGGTCCGCAGAAGGTCTGGACTCAGTGCTCGTGCTCCTCAACGCCGAAACCGAAAAGATGAACGTGGTGGAGCTGGACCTCAGGGAATCGCCGCACAGTCCGCAAACCCCCGTCGGTTGGGCTCTCGCAGAAGAGGACGGTCTACCGACCGCCACCCCAAGTGTTCCGGCCTGGCAGATCGGCGAGCTTTCGACGTGGGTAGATTTGCTGGGGCAGACATTTCCGGAATGGAAAAGCGGGCGGGATGGGAAATGCCGATTCACGCTGGCTCCGGGGGCAGCCTATTGCCTGGCGCCTCAACTCTCACCCCGAGGTTTGCACGGAGACACTTATCGGCGAATGCGCGCGCAGGCGGCTTGGGGCGTCGCGGCTTTGAACCGATTGATACCATCCGAGCAAATTGGACGTTTCGATTGGCGGGTTTTGGCCGGCCAGGTCAACCAGTGCCCCGGTCGTTTTTTGGCGGCCGTCTCACTTTTTGCGGGGGAACTCACGCCCGGCAAAACCGTACCCTCCGGTGCCGATGCTCGATTGGAAGAATCCCCTTCACCCAGCACTTCCCGTGAAGCCGGAGATCTGGGCTCTCGGCTCAAGGAACTTCTGAACGAGTTAACTCACCACGAGAAATATTCGCGCGTGGTAAGTTGGACCTTGCCTGATCGGCAGCGCGTGACGCCGGTGCCGCCCGATCATTGGCTGCTCATCGAAGATCGAGCCGCCTTCCGGGCGACTCTTGCGTTTGCCGGTGGGAACACAGCGCAGCACGTCGAGTCCACCGCTTTTGAAGGTGGGCACTTCGCGTATTTTGCCCCGGTCCGGACCGGTGGCGAGGCCGCGCTCCACCTGGAGCGATATTCGATCGAAGAGCAACATATCGAGGCCAGAATTATCTTTCTGGTCTCCAGCCCGGATGTGGCCCAAGGCCCCGCTCATCCCCCGCGCGCGACGGACGTGGTCCTGCTCACCAACCAGCGTGGAGGAATGGCTCGGGTTTGTTTAGACCTGGGACGGGTCCTGTCCAAATACGATTGCGTGCTCGGAGCGAACCTGCATCCGGACCTGCCCGTGGATCGTCATGTGTTGGCCAAACGGATTCGGGTGTGGGTGAGTGCGGACGGATTTATCTCTCCCTTGGATTTTCGGAGCGTCGCTTCCTTCACGGGCGGGCCCATCGCCACTTGGGAGTTTGTGGCCAGCGCCGGGGACGGGCGGACTGTGGAGATTCGGGTCACGGCTCGCATGTTGAACGGACAAAACGCCACCGTCTTCCAATTCAGCCGGCCCACCGCCGCCCTGGCCACCGGTAAGCAACTTCCGAGTACGGCAGATGTCCGCCTAACCGTCCGGGTTGATATTGAAGATCGGAACTTTCATTCGGAGACGAAGCGAAATGGGGGTGCGGATTTCCATTTCTCCAGCAACGTGCGGCCGCTCAGCGCGGATAAGCAGGTGGGGTTTGGCTTCACTCCGGCGGCCGATCGCCAACTGCGAGTTTTTGCCGATGCCGGGCGCTACCATCCGCAACCGGAATGGAGCGAGAACATTCCTCATCCAGTTGAGCAAAGTCGGGGCCAAGTGGGAGCAGGCGATGCGTTCAGTCCAGGCTGGTTTGATCTGCCCCTGCCCAAAGGCGCCAATGTGACGCTGGTGCTCACGGCTGAACCCGCACGGCCGGACAAAGGGAGCGAGACAGCGGATGCGGCCTCCGAAAATGGAGCACCAGAACAAGCCGGCGCCGAGGACCCCTTTTTCCAGGAATTGCGCCGGGCCATCGAGTCATTTGTCGTGCGACGGGGGTCCGGGAAGACGGTGATCGCAGGTTATCCGTGGTTCCTGGATTGGGGGCGCGACAGTTTCATTTGCGCTCGCGGGCTGCTGGCGGCGGGAATGGTGGCGGAAGTGCGGCAATTGCTGATCACGTTCGCCCGGTTCGAAAAGGCGGGAACGCTACCGAATACAATATTCGGCGCGGATGCATCCAATCGGGACACGTCCGACGCACCGCTGTGGTTTGGGGTGGTCTGCGAGGAATTGGCAGGGATCACCGGCCCGATCGAGGCTCTGCCCATCGAAGGGGGCCGCACGCTTGGCGCCGTCCTGGAGAGCATCGCCTCGAATTACGCCGCCGGAACTCCGAACGGCATCCGGATGGATCCTGAATCCGCGCTCATCTGGAGCCCGAGCCATTTTACCTGGATGGACACCAACTACCCAGCCTGCACACCGCGTGAAGGGTACCCGATTGAGATCCAGGCCTTGTGGATCCGGTTGCTTCGCCAGTTAGGCCGGATCGGGAGCCCGGGACAGCGCGGGCATTGGCAGAAGCTCGCGGACCAAGCCCTGGTTTCGCTGGAAAAGCTTTTCTGGTTGGAGGACCGCGGCTATTTCGCCGACGTGTTGCTGGCGCCACGCGGTCAACCGGCGGCGAGCGCCACCGCCGACGACGCCTTACGGAGCAACTGCCTATTGGTCGTCAGCCTTGGCTTGTCGAGCGGCAAGCCGGCCCGGCGCTGTGTCGAAGCGGCGGCCCGTTACCTGGTGATCCCGGGGGCGTTGCGATCGCTGGCTCCCCTGGCCGTGAGGGTGCCCCTGGCAAATCGAGCGCCGGATGGCCGGTTGCTTAACGATCCCAGCCGACCTTATTGGGGTCATTACGAAGGCGATGAAGATACACGCCGCAAACCCGCCTACCATAACGGCACGGCGTGGACCTGGACCTTTCCCGTATTTTGCGAAGCGCTGGCGCGGGCTTGGGAGTTCGCGCCTGAATCCACCGCAGCCGCGCGCGCCTACTTGGGAAGCATGGCGCAAGTCCTGTCCGAAGGATGTCTTGGCCAGATTCCCGAAATCCTCGACGGTGATGCGCCGCATACGCAACGAGGCTGCGATGCCCAGGCTTGGGGGGCGACGGAAGCGCTCCGGGTCTGGAAGCTACTCCCCCGCGAACCTTGAAGTCTCCGAAACGCTGCGCATTCTCCGGGGAACGCCCTCGCTGCCGGAGCCCCCAGCGGCCTTTTGACAAGTAGAAAAGCCTGGTGTAATTGTGAATCCGGATTATCCACAGAATGAGATGGGCCTTTTCTACCATCGTCGCGGACTATTGGGCGGATTCACGCTAGTTGAATTGTTGGTGGTCATTGCCATTACCACCATCCTGGCGGCGCTCCTCTTGCCGGCCTTGGCCGGGGCGCGGTCCAGGGCCCGAGCGGTTACGTGCCTGAATAACGAACGTCAGATTGGCTTGGCGTCACAGATTTACACCGACGATTACAACGATCGGCTGCCCTATAATTTAGGGACGGAAGAGATCCGGAAAAGCATGGCACAGAATCAGTTCCTGAACTGGTGCAGCTCGATTCTGGATTGGGAGGCTGTGAATCCCGACAATACGAACACAGTGTTGGTCACCCAGGGGGGCATCGGGCCCTACACGGCTCGAAGCGCCCGCCTGTACCGCTGTCCGAACGACAATTACGTCAGCGACCTCCAGGCGGCGGCGGGCTGGACCGCGCGCGTCAGGAGTATTTCGATGAACGCCATGATCGGCGATGCGGGGGAGTTCAGCCGGACGGGCGCGAACGTGAACAACCCCGGCTATCAGCAATTTTTCAAGCTCAGCCAGGTACCGAGAGCGGCGCAAATATTCGTGTTCATCGAGGAACACCCGAACAGCGTTGATGACGGATATTTCATTAACAACCCGACACGGTTGAACTGGACGAACCTGCCGGCGGCGCACCACAACGGCGCGATGAATCTTACCTTTGCCGATGGCCACCTGGAAACGCACCGCTGGATCGAGGGCGCTACCCGGCTGGCGGTGAGGCCTGGAGTGGCCTACTTCCCGGTGCCCGTCTCGCCGGCACACGCTTCGGACTTCGATTGGTTGATGAGCCGCACCAGCGCTGAAATCTCGACCGGTCAATACGGAAAAGGCGTCTGGCCTTAAATCCTTGCTCGGTGGATGGCGATGGTGGAAAGAGAGGGTTCCGGACTGGCCGGCGCGGCTCAGAAGTACCGCTGCATAAAGTTGTCGTCGTCCGGTCCGGCCAGGACGTACGTCTTGTCGCCGCTCGTCCAGTTCGCGGTCATCAGTGAGCTCACCCGTTTCAACTCGGGCTTTTCGGAAGGCGGGTCTTTTACGGCGTCGGTCTTCATCACAAACAGGAAGACCATATTGCTCGCCCCGCAGTCAAAGCAAACCATCGCCACGGGATTGCTTCGCCAACGCAAACTTCCACCGCCGGTAAGCGGCAATTTCTCCAAACCACGGGTCAGGGCATAATCAGCGGGAGCGCCGGTGGTGGAGATCAGGTGCCGAAGCTCAAGGTTGTCATGGGTTCTGAAATCCATGCCGTACTGGAGCGTGGCTTTACTGACCATCATGGCCTGGAAATCGGCGAAATGATCCGGGGGCCGCGACGTGGGCCAGAACCGGACCAGGCACAGCAGCAACACCATGCCCGCGGCGGCGGCGAGCCAGGCGGAATTCAAATGAAACGGAACTCGAACGACCTTTTGTTCGGCCAACAGAACTTCTTTTCCTCCCGCCGGGGGCCGGATCTGTCGGAGTTCAGACCTGACCGTCTGCTGGAAGCGCTGGTGCTCTTCGAACCAGTCTCTCAGCTCCGGGTCGCGGGCCGCCAACGTCATGGCTTGAGCCATCTCCGGATCACTGTCGGGATCCTGGCCCGCGCGGTATAACAACAGGACTTCTTTTGCTTGTTCGCGGTTCACGCCAGCCTCCGATCGAAATTCCGAGCCAAAATGGGGTGCCTTGAAACCAGGGCGCGGAGCTGGGTTATGCCGCGGGCGATGCGGGATTTCACGGTTCCGAGAGGCACCTCGAGGATTTGGGCAATTTCGTTGTAGGAGCAATCCTCGAGGTAGAAGAGAGCGACGGCGGCCTGGAATTGGGCATCGACCTGGCCAAGGAGTTGGAGCACGGTTTGGCCATCCATGCGGTCCACCACCCCCGGTTCCACGTGGGGTAGATTCTCCCCGACCTCACTGATTTCCAAGTGGGGAAAGCGTGTAGAACGGCGTTGTGATTCAAGAAACCGACGGTGAAGGGTGGTGAACAACCAGGATTTCACCTTGGTGAGATCACGGAGTTGGTGGCCTTTGGCGGCCCAGGTAAGGAAGGTCTCCTGGACGAGGTCACCTGCATCGCTCTCAGCATGTGTAAGGCTCATCGCAAACCGGTAAAGTGAATCGTAATGCGCCTCCACCAAAGTCTGAAAATCCAACTCGCCCGGCGCACAATCTCGACTGTATGAGCGATCAACGGCCACGATGGTTCCGGGAAACGTTGAAGAATTTACGGCCGAATCGCCCATGTCGCCAGCCGAGGCCAGGCTCCAACCCGATTCGGCGTGAGCTGCGGCAGGACAGCTTGGGGATGGTTGCATGAAACCGGAACCTCAAGGCCCAGGGCGCACGGCTGTTCGGCTCCGCATAAGAATAAGAATACCTAGAAACCCCGATCCCTACTATTGTGTGACGCACCAGGCCGGCTAAGGTTCCGGGATTTTTCGACTGTCGAAAAAGGGCCACGGACCGGGGAGTTATCCGTACGAATAGCGCGCTTTTTCAAGGGCGAGGCCGCGCACGTCGATCCGGCTGAGATCGGCGGTACCGATCCCGGCTGCCTCAGCCAGGAGCAGATGATTATCGCAAAATTGAAACGGTTTGGTGCCCCGGACGGCGCGCGGGTCTTTGTATCCCATCACCGCGGTGCCGATGGCATCGGTGGAAACAGGATTGAGACCGGCGATGAGTACTCCCGGAGTGGTGACTTTCAACGGCCCGGCGTCGCCGCACCATGGCCCTTCTCCGCCGCTCATCGCGGTAATCCCATCGACAATCGCCAGGTGAATCGGTCGGGCGGCACAGATATCCGCCACGATCCGCGGCACTCGCCAGGTGGGGTCCGTCGAGGTGATCCCAGGCTTCAATCCCGGCAAATGAATCTGCTCGAAACCGGCAGGACTGTGCAGGGGCCCCCTCCCGTCCGTGGCATCTTCCCGCCCCGCTTCACCGCCGTAGAGGGCATTGGGAGTGCTCCCGAAAAGATTCTTCATCGTCAGGGTCACGCCCGCCGTGAGATGGTTCTTCAACTTGGCGAGCGAGATCATCACATCCGTGTCCACGTACGCCCGGTTGAAATCAAACGCCGAAAACATATGCCCACCGCCCGGCACGGTCAGGTGTGCATAGCTCTTTGAGGAGCCGAGGTTCCGGGTGTTCTCGAATTCCACGCGGCCCAGCGCTTCTAACGCCTTGACGTCCCAATCGGCCAGGGACAACGTGGCGGCCAATTCGGAACGGCTCTGTGTTGATTCCACGAGACGCACTCGCTTGGCCCCCGCCTCAAACAGCAGACCCCCGAGCGCCGCGACGGTTGAATAATGCGTCATGTAGGTTTCACCTACGGGTCGCTGCAGAAACTCTTTGAAGTCCGTACCGGTCAAATTGAGTTTCACCGTCACCGTTTTGTCTCGGACGATCGACCCGATACCGCCCAGCAGGTCAAAGCATCGCGCGAGCGCCGCACGCACCTCCGGTCCATAGGTCCGGCAGAGCGCAATGGCGACGGCCGAGTCCGAGCGGGCGCGCGGGCCGGGCGCGAGGTTCGGACGCACGGGTTCAGTGGCTGAGAGGGCCGCCGCCGGGAATTTGAGGGCCAGCGAACCACCGGTGGCCAGGAGGAGGCCGCGGCGAAGGAAGGTTCGGCGGTCAGAGAGCCCCTTATTCATGATATAACCGGCTGTCATGCTCTCAATTTCTGCCGAAGTGGGTAGACGTCAAGATTTACTTCGCTTTTAAGGTACGGCATCCGCACGCCACGGCGCCCGGGAGCCTGTTGGCAGCAGGCTTGTCGCCGCGGCTCCATTCTTCGCGTGCGCCGGCGGACGCTGGACGACCAGAGCCGGCTGCAAGTCGGCGCTCCGGAGGAATTCAGGCTGAGCCGGTGAGCTGCTTCAGGTCGGCGCGCACGGTTTGGTAGGTGGTGGAGTAGGCGAGGACACGGGGATCGGGGTCGGTTCCCCAGCGCTGACACGCCTGCCGGTACAGCTCCGGCCACCAGTTGCGGTGCTGGGTCAGGCCTTTCTGCCTCCAGTTTTCCCAGTTCATCAGGACGCGCGACCAGCACTGGTCGCCGTAGCGAACTGCTTGCTGGGCGTCCTTGAACTCTTTGAGATACCAGTCGCGACCGATTCGGGCATGCAAGACTTCGTCAGCCCAGTCGTAGTCCTGAAAAAGAGCGGACAGCGGGTTGTGGGAGGCCTGGCCGACCTCCCATTCGAAACGCTTGCCGGTTTTGGGCATGAGCCCTTGTTCGATGAAGTAAAGCACGGCGTGGCGTTCGATCGGCTTCAGCTGGGTGTTGAGGGCGAGCGACCAGGTGTAATTGATCATGACCAGGTTGGGCCAATCCAGATCGAGGTTGGCAAAGCCTACTTCGCCCATCATGGCATGCCGAGCTTCGTCCCAAAGTTGGCGGGTCATATCACGGTAATAAGCCCAAGGCTGGTTGGGCGTTTCGGTGATGATGCTGGCCATCATCTCGGGCACGTCGACCTCCCGCAACCGTTTGTAGAACATCATGAGCGTTTTGGGCTCGGGCGGGAATTGATGGTCGTAGAGGAACACTTCGGCATTCACACCCATGTTGTAGGGGTCAGGGAATCTTGAATCCCGCCTGGGCACCCTGTCGTACCGGTAGGGCTGGGCAGAATGCTGGCGGCCGAGAGCCTGGCCACTGGGCTTGGAAGTGCCGTCGATTCCACCGGCGGCGGCCAGGCACTCCCGGAGCAAAGCCAGCCAAGGAGCCATGGCTTGCCGGCGGGGGCCATCCACCAGGTTGGCGATGCAAGCGGCGCCGAACTGGCACATATCCTGGAGCTCGAGGAGTGCGAACCGGCAGAGGCGGAGCGTAGGATGATCCGCCAGGGGATTAGTATCCTGCCGATGCTTTTCCAGCCCAGCTACCAGCGCAGGCAACGCCACCTCATAGAGCCCCACGAGCAACTCTTCAGTGGAAGGCGCGCTCAGGATTTCATCGAACAGAATCTCGAGCGCCGGGTCGGGCACCGCTTCGAGGCCGAGCGGTGGCTCGCGCATCTCTCCGACTCGTTTGCGTAATTCCGAGACGTGTTCGGCGCATAGGTGGGCGTGTAGGCTGAAGCCCATCTTGAGCTCGTAAATAGGTTCAGCGGTTATGCGGGCGATGAAGACTTGGTGCAGCCGCTTGAAGGCGTAATGATACCGTTTCAGTCGCCGCACACACTCCTCAACCGCGAGGCCAGGTCTCATCGCCTCCTCCATAGAGGCAACCCCTGCCAGGACCGGCAAGCTGCGAAAAGATTGGTACTTGCTCATAAATGAAGTTGGTACAGTGCTCAGCTTACCACCGGCTGGGCGGACCGAGAAGGATTGGATCCTCGAATCTGAAAAAAACCAACCCCTGTCAACCCGAGGGGCTAACAGGGGTGGTTTTACAACTCCCTGGCTGAATCCGGCGGCACCTTGGGTGCTCAGTTACTTCCGCCCGCCCCAAACGAGGTGGGGAAGCTTCGCCGAAAATAATGTTGCGGATGACGAACGGAACACGACTGCTGGCCTACCCAGCACCGTCCGGGCGCCTCTGTATTGTCACAAGATTCGCGCAAGCGCCTAAATATCAATGATCTTTGCATTGTCGTTCCGAACATTTCTGGTTGCCTTCCAACCTAAACTGACGACCAGAATTGTACCATCTACTTATAAAGCGTTTTTTCGGGGAAAATCGGTTCAAAAAAGAGAAGATATTTTGAAGGATGAATTTTCAACATAAGTGGCTATTCCATAGCCATTTGGCTATATACTGCGGATTGCGTTGTTCGATCACGCCTAAGTTTGGTTGACATTTGCAACGAGAATTCCGACTGAGGCGGGGGTGAAACTGCGCGCCAGTAAGATCTCCTCGGAGCCGTGGTGGCTACTGTGGCAGGGTGGAAACTGGCTGGTCCAGCTCGATCAGCGCCTTCGCTTCGCGCACTAATGCCTGGCCGATCAGCCAATCGATCCAGCCGTGCTCGCTGGTTGTGAAATCAGGTGGATGGTTTTTAGAGATCTGCAGGCCTTTTGCAAGCGCCACACGCGCGGCCTCGTTCAGGTTCAAGTGATGGTTGGCGATGGCTAAAACCATGTAAGCTTCGACCCCACGATCCGGCTGACTGTTTTCCGTGGGGACGACTTTCTGCATCCACTCGATAGCCTCGGAGAAATGCCCCTGGCGAAGTTCGGCGAAGCCCTTGCAGAATTCGAACCAGGATCGTGCGGTGGAACCCTGGCCGAGAGAGACGGCGACATCCGCCAATCGGCTTTCAATGGTTCGATCCTGTCCCGGCAATGGGAGGAGGAGGCAATCCTTAGCCATACGGTCCGCCATGGAGGCGTCGTTAGTGATGCTCCCGAAGTGCAGTTGGATCTGCTCGCGAAGGCGGGTGTAGGCTTCCACGTCGTCAATTTGGACGAGCAAGGGAGCGAGGGAATGATAATAATAATGGTAATCCGGGTAGTCGTGGACGAGTTTTCGAAAAATGGCCGCCGCTTCCTGCCAGCGGTGGATGCGGGCCAGGAAGTTTGCGCGAATTTCCAGGAGCTCGGCAGCGTGCTTCCCGCGGAGATTGCTCATTGGCGGAAGGTCAGCAAACATTTGTTCCACCTCGGCCTCCCGGTGCTGGGGCAGGAGCAAAGTAACGAAACACCTCAAAGTATTGGCCAAGCCCGGGTGCTCGCTATTCAGGTGCTTTCTATGCAGGGCCAAAGCGCGGCGCACCTCATCCTCAGCCTCGGTCACTTTGTGTTGGGATTCAAGGATCAGGGCGAGGGTGGTCAGGCTTTCGGCAATGAGGGGATGGTCCGGGGCCAGTAGCTTCCTGCGGATCTGGAGGGCTTCGCGGGCCAGGACTTCTGCCTCGAGGGCTTTGTCATGGCTGACGAGTAATTGGGCCAGGCTCTGAAGCAAGGTGGCGACTGTCGGGTGATCACTCGAGAGTTGCTTGCGATTGATGGCCAGAGCGTGCCGGTACAGAATCTCAGCCTCTTCCCAGCGTCCTGAATTGCTAATACTCTCTCCGACATCCACCTGGGACTCGGCCGTATCCAGAGAATCGTCTCCCAACCTGGCCTGGCGAATCTGCAAGGCCCGCCGGAACAGGTCCTCGGCTTCCCCCAGTCGCCCCTGCCCCGCCAAGTATTGGCCAAGTTGGTGGAGTGATCGAGCCACTTCCAGCTCGTTGTCACCAGGGGACGTCTCGAAGATCAACAACGCTCTCCGCTGAGCGGTTTCGGCATCCTGGGGTTTGCCCTGCTCCCACAGCGCACCGGATAGGGCGCTATAGGCTTGGGCAACCTCCAGGTGATTAGTGCCAAAAAAGCCTATACGCAGGTTGAGCGCACGGCCCATGAGATTTTCCGCCTGATCAAAATCCGCGAGCTGCTGGTAAACCGAGCCCATGGTAATCAAAAGCTGGGCTTGCACGTCGGGCTGGTTGCCGAGGGACAGGTTGGCGTTCTTAAGGGAGTTGCTCAAGATTTCCTTGAGAACAGTCGTGTCCCGGCCCAGTGCGACAGCCGGGCCAACGCCGCGAAGCATGTCAGCCAGGAACCGGGATACCTGCTGGCTTTTGCCAGCTTCGGTTCGCGCCCTGACCAAAAGATCGTCCGCTCGTTTTTCCGCGGCCACCGAGCGGCGCCGAGCCTCACGTTCCTGGAGCCAGAGCCAGGTGGATAGGCTCAAGCCGATGAGCAGCGCGGCGGCGATTGCGCCGGTAGAGACGACGAGGAGCCTGTGCCGACGGACGAGTTTTTGCAGCACGTAAAGGGGGCTGGGAGACCTGGCAAGAATAGGCTCATTTTTTAGAAGACGCAGGATATCCGCGGCCAGGGCGCTGGCAGTGTCGTAGCGCCGAGTGCGGTCCTTGTCGAGGCACTTCATGACGATCCACTCGAGGTCGCCGCGAATCGAGCTGATGAGCTTGAGAGGTTCGACCTGGCGGCAGCGAGCGGCGGTAGCGAGGTCTCCCTGCACCATGGTGCTGAGCAAGGCCGAAGGACGGGTCGGTTCGGCCTCACGAATGGTTTGGCGCATAGCATCCAGGCCGGAGGCCATGAGTTCTTTGGGATCAAAGGGGGGCTGGCCGGTGAGTAGTTCGTAGAGCAGAACGCCCAGGCTGTAGATATCGCTGCGCGTATCCACATCCAGCCCGCTCATCTCCGCCTGCTCTGGACTCATGTAAGCCGGGGTTCCAATGAACTGCTCGAAAGCGGTAAAGAAGGTCTGATTCGTAAGGCGACCCTGAGTGGCCTTGGCGATGCCAAAATCGATAACCTTGGGAACGGCGACACCATCGTGGCGAGTGATCAGCACGTTGGAGGGTTTGATATCCCGATGAATGATACCCTTTTGGTGGGCGTGTTCGATCGCCCGGCAAACCTGCACAAAGAGATCCAGGCGCTCGGCGGTGGAGAGCCGATTCTGATCGCAGTAATCGGTGATCTTAATGCCACGAACCAGTTCCATGACAAAGAAGGGGCGCCCGGTTTCCGTGGCGCCCGCGTCGAGAACTTTGGCGATGTTCGCATGGTCCATCAGGGCTAGGGCCTGCCGCTCGGCCTCGAACCGGGCGACGACCTGCTTGGTATCCATGCCAAGTTTGATGACTTTCAGGGCTATCCGACGGCGCACCGGTTCTTGCTGTTCGGCCATGTACACCACTCCGCATCCCCCTTCGCCGATGCGCTGGAGCAGTTTGTAACGGCCGATCTTGTCTCCGAGCTTTTCACTGCCGGGCAGTTCCTGGTCTGACGGCGGGGTAAGGCGAGGGCCGAGGTTTTCAGAGGAGTTCTCCGGCAGAAGACCCTCGGGGGCCCCGTGGGCTTCCAGCAAAGCAATGACACGCCGGTACAGACGCGGATCCTCTCCGCACGCAGTGTGCAGGTAAGCCTCCCGATCCGCCGATGAGAGCTCAAGTGCGGCGTGGAAGATAGTTTCCACCGCGGCGGCGTTCAGCCGGCCGATTTCATCCATAATTCCTTCCTGTGCTTAAGGCCACAGACCATTTTGAAAGGTGGTTTCCCACGATGAATCAGGTATTGGCTTTGAGTTCCTCATAAAGCCAGGCGCGGGCATAAACCCACCAGCGCTTGGCGGAGGTTTCGGGAATGCCCAACGCCGCGGCAGCTTCGGGGATAGTTAACCCCACGAAAAAGCGGAGTTTAACCAGTTCCGCTTTTTGAGGATCCTCGCGAGCGAATTTGACCAGGACCTCATCGAGGCGCAGCAGGGTATCTTCGTCCGTGTGATTGGCGACGTCCACGTTCCCAAGATCCACGCGCTCCAGTCCTTGCCCGTGGCGTTTGCGAGCCTTGCGGCGGGCACGGTCCAAAAGAATATGACGCATTACTTCGGCGGCGGCGGCCAAAAAGGAGTAACGGCTCGACCACTTGGAAGGTTCATTGCCAGCGAGGTGGAGCCATGCCTCGTGGACCAGGGCGGTAGTCTGGAGGGTGTGCCCAGGGGGTTCAGCGGCCATCTTCCGCGCGGCCAGGCGCCGTAGCTCCTCATAAACCAGAGGGAGTAATTCATCGGCCCCTTTTGGGTTTCCACCCTCGGAAGGGTTCAGACTCGGAGGAACACCGTTCATAATCTGGGACCCGCAAACCTTAGCAGGCAGTGCTTCGGTCGCAAGTCTTTCCGAGAAATTCCCGGTTGCACCGCTTTTCGCCTGACCGTATTGTTCCCGGCATCAGAAAGAATCTTGGCGCCCACCCTGGCGGCCACCACCTCGAATGAGACGGAAGCAAGCACGCCCAAGAGAAGCGGCACGCGCGGCCCGTAAACTGGTCGTCGAAGAGTGCCGAATCAGCTGGCTTCAGCAACGCTCCCTATTCTCCCGCAATGTTATCGATCCGAAGCGATTTCCTTGAGCCGAACCTGAGATGAAAGCCGTTCCTGCGCCTACGCCCTCGCTCAGAGAAAGCGAAGCGGCTGCGACCGCTGCCGCAGAAGCGGCAAACCTCGGGTTTAAAATTCCCTCAATCCTTTTTGAGGGAGATGAACCTGCCTGGGAACCGGTGCAGGGGTTGGGATTGAAGTATGCCCTTTCGGCGGAGCCGGGGCTGCAGACGGCGCCTGAGCAGGCGGCTTTACCAGAGACCTATGGCACAGGACGGTTGTGGTTGGTGGCGCGGGATCCACATGGCTTGTATGCTCGCTGGGACCTGAGGCCTGATCAGTTGGCCGAACTTAACGGCCCGAGCGCACCTTCTCGCCTCGTGCTGCGGATCCATGTTGGGACCGCCCACGGTCCGGGCGGGCCGGAAATACCGATCCCACCAAAATCCCAATCTGCTTTCATCGAGGTCGCCGTGGCCGGCGGCAGCTATGTCGCCGAGCTGGGCTATTACGCCGAAGGCGGATGGAAAGAACTGGCTGTTTCCGAAGTCGTGCAGACGCCACGAGAAGCCTTTTCTGCGGAGCGTGCCGCCCAATTCGCGACCTTCCCTATCGAAATCCCGCTGGCGCGGGCCCAGATGGCAGCTAAACCTCTGGCGACTCCCGAGCCGGTGCGGCCAGCCCAGGCCCTTGAAGCAGCCGCTCAGGCGAGTATCCCAGCCCCGCCATCGGACCTGTCCCGACCAAACCTCATTCCACGAGTTCCGCCAGGCTTCCCTCTGAACGTCGTTGATTTCAATTCACCGTCGCTGCCGGCCGAAGTGGTGTCGCAACCTCCCTCGAGTCACCTCCCAAGGTCAGCGCATTTTTCCGTGCGGGAGGGAGTTTGGACCCCGGCGCAGGAGGCGGCCCTGGCGGATTTGATCGGCTGGATACCCAAGGAGCAACCGCCAGGTTCGGCCGAGTTCATCATGGACGTCCCGCCTGGACAGGGAGCACTGGGAATTTCGTCGGCACCCCTGCCAGTGCGGCTGCCGGGGTTTCCCGAGACGCCTTTGGGCATTTCCAGTCCTGCGGGTAATGACATACCTCAACCCAAAGGGTTTTGGTTCAATGTTAACGCCGAGCTGGTGGTTTACGGCTCCACCGAACCGGGCGCGAGAGTGACGATAGGTGGTCGGGAGATTCGGTTACTTGAGGATGGGACGTTCAGCTACCGCTTTTCATTGCCAGACGGGCGGTTTCAAATGCCGATTGCCGCGGCTTCGCCACACGGAGACGTCCGCCAGGCCAATCTCGAGTTTGAGCGCGCGACCAATTACCAGGGTGACGTTGGAGTTCATGGTCAGGATCCGAGTCTGACCAAACCCGGTCCAGAGAGCGTTGGCTAAGCGACGCCCGTGGTGTATTGGATTTCCAGGATGTCGAGATAGATGCAAGGTTACCTTTCACTGGTTCTGCACGCGCACCTGCCCTTCGTGCGGCACCCCGAGCACGAGAGATTTCTCGAGGAGAATTGGCTTTTCGAAGCCATCACGGAGACCTACCTGCCCTTGCTCAGGATTCTCGAGACGTGGCAGCGTGAGGGGATGCGTGCGCGGCTGGCCCTCACCCTCACCCCGACCCTGTGCGCGATGCTGCAGGATCCCTTGCTCCAAAAACGTTACGCGCGATACCTGGACCATATGGTCGACCTCGCCGAAAAGGAGGTGCATCGCACGCTTTGGGAAAAGCCGGTTACCGAACTCGCGCGTTTGTACCAGGATCGGCTGTCGGGGATGCGGCGGGATTATGAAGAGTGCGAAGGCAACCTCCTGGGGAGATTCAAAGCGCTCCAGGACGCCGGCCAGATTGAAATTCTCACCAGCGCGGCCACCCATGCCCTGTTACCGCTGCTCGCAAGTCATCCACCTTCCCTGCGGGCACAAATCCTGATCGGCCGGGATCATTACCGCGAATGTTTCGGGCGCGATCCCCGGGGGATCTGGCTGCCCGAATGCGCGTATGCGGACGGCATCGACCTGTTGCTTGAGGAAGCCAACCTGCGTTGGTTCATTGTGGATAGCCACGGTCTGCTCCACGCTCAACCTCGCCCGCGCTATGGAATCTTCGCCCCGATCTTCACCCCTCGGGGCGTGGCGGTGTTCGGCCGCGATCTGGCCTCCGCCAAACAAGTCTGGAGCCGGGACGAAGGTTACCCGGGGGACGCGCGATATCGGGATTTTTACCGGGATATCGGTTTTGATTTGGACCTCGATTATCTCAGGGATTATTTGGCAGCCCCCGGCCAACGCAGCTTTACCGGCCTGAAGTACCACCGGATCACGGGACCGGGAACCCACAAAGCAGTGTACGAACGTCAACCGGCGCTGGAAGCGGCAGACCAGCACGCGGGCCATTTCCTGGGCCAACAACTCGCGCAGTTCGAACGGTTGCTGGGAATGCTCGATGCTCCGCCCCTGGTGCTGTGTCCCTACGACGCCGAACTGTTCGGCCATTGGTGGTACGAAGGCCCTGAGTTTCTGGATCTGTTCGTGCGCAAAGCGTACTATGATCAAAAGACGTTTTCGCTGGTCACACCGGAAGACTTTTTAGGGTTGTACCCGACGCACCAGGTAGCTACTCCGGCCGCCTCAAGCTGGGGAGAGGCGGGTTACTGGCGAGTTTGGCTGAACGAAAAGAACGAGTGGATTTATCCGCATCTCCGGGTTGCCCAGGAACGAATGAGCCAGCTGGTGCGACAATTCCAGCCATCCGGCTCGGCGGTGGCCGGCGGACTGGGATCAGCACCCCGTCCGCTCCTGGAGCGCGCATTGAAACAAGCCGGGCGCGAGCTGTTGCTGGCTCAAGCGAGTGATTGGCCGTTCATCCTGCGCACGGGGACCAGCCCGGAGTATGCGCGCAAGCGCGTGAATGAGCATTTGCATCGGTTTGGCAAACTCTACACCCAGATGATGAGTTCGGAAATCAACGAGCCCTGGCTGGCCGAAGTGGAGTCACGTGACAACCTGTTCCCGAATCTGAACTACGATTATTGGTTATGAGATCTATCTTGCGAGACGAAATTGATGAAGCCTGGGATATTCTTTGCGATCTCAACGATGAGCAAACCGGGGCGCTGGTGAGGCAGTTTATGGAAGCACAGCCGGCGTTGGGCATTTATCTCTCGGCGGTTTTTGACTCGCTGGCCGAGGAATCAGAAAGTCCGCTGATCGAGGTGGTGATGTGTTGCTGGCAGGCGATGAGCCGGGCCTCGGAATCGCCTTTGCGGCAGGTGACCCCGGAGGAAATCGACAGCGCCGAGGAGGCAAATACGCAGGAACTGGCGCGGCTGGAAGAGGGCGCCGAAATGGAATGGGAGAATGCGGCAGCCGGCCTGATTCACAACTACAATCAGAACGAGTTGCTCGGCTTCGGCCTCGAGATGCTGATGTCCGGCAACGAAGAAGCTCCGGAGTTGGCCCCGGACAGCGTCGGCATGGAGCTTATCTGGCTAAAAACGGTAATTGACTGCCTGGATCAGGCAGAGGCTGGAATCCTGGAAGCCTGAAAACGGGCTAACACGTTGGCCGCCCATTGATCCTTCGCACGGAGAAAAGATCGGTGAGGGTCTAAATCGCTGCCCCGGTTTGCTTCGACGGAGGGCGAACGAAAAATTCCATACCCATTGCCGCCATTCCGTGGTAAATCGGGCGCGTGAAAACACGCTTTGATCGCTCGGTAATTTTCTCCGCAGTTCTCATGTCGCTGGGCTGGGGCCTGCCGAGCGTTCCGGCCGGCGCGCAGGACCTGGGAATCTTCGAAGCCCAGGGAGATGTCGGCCGGGTGAGCCACGCCGGCTCCACGGTCTTCACGGCCACGGATCACTCCTACGTGATTGCCGGGGGCGGTGAGAACATGTGGTTTACGAATGACGCGTTTCATTTCGTGTGGAAGAAAGTGAGCGGAGATTTTGCGCTGCAGGCTGCGATCGACTGGGTCGGTGCGGGAGGCAATGCCCACCGCAAGGCGTGTCTGCTGGTCCGGCAGGATCTGGCCCCGGGCTCGCCTTATGTGGACGTGGCGGTCCACGGCGACGGCCTGACCTCGCTGCAGTTCCGCGAGGCCGCGAACGGACTAACTCACGAAATCCAGGCGAACGTAAGCCGGCCGGCTCGCATCGGCATCGAAAGGCGAGGAAATGCCTTCTTCATGACCTTGCCCGGGGCGGAGTCGGCTGGGGCGCCGCCGACCGGCGCGTTCATCCGTGTGAAATTCACCGATCCCGTGTACGTGGGCTTGGGAGTGTGCTCGCACGACGACAAGGTAACCGAGCAGGCGCGGTTCACGGATGTCCAGTTGCACACGGGCGGCGCGGCCGGAGGCGCCAAGGAGATCGTGCACTGCGCTCTGGAAGTTGTTCCGATCGGTTCGAAAGACCGGCGGGTGTTGTTCCACACGACCGATCTCATCGAGGCACCCAACTGGACGAAGGACGGTAAGCACCTCCTGTTCAACTCGCGGGGCCATATCCAAAAGATCGCGGTGGCGGGAGGAAACCCGGAGCGAGTGGAAACAGGCTTCGCGCAGCGCTGCAATAATGATCATGGTTTGTCGCCCGATGGCACGCAGTTGGCCATCAGCGATCAAACCCGCGGAGGAAAGTCGTTGATTTATATCGTCCCCGCTAACGGCGGCGAACCGCGCCAGGTGACACCCACCGGGCCATCCTACTGGCACGGGTGGTCACCCGACGGCGCCACGCTCGCTTACTGCGCCGAGCGAAATGGTGAGTTCGACATCTACACCATTCCCGCAGCGGGCGGTGAGGAAAAGCGCCTCACAACGTCACCTGGGCTGGACGACGGCCCGGATTACACGGCGGACGGGAAGTTCATATATTTCAATTCGGAGCGCACCGGCCGGATGCAGATTTGGCGCATGAGAGCCGACGGCTCACAGCCGGAACAGGTCACTTCGGATGAGTATAACAATTGGTTTGCCCATCCCTCGCCGGATGGGAAATGGTTGGTATTTCTCTCCTATGACAAGGACGTGACCGGTCATCCTGCCAATAAAGAAGTGCGCTTGCGCCTGATGCCGCTTGCGGGAGAACCAATCCAGGAACTGGCACATCTATTCGGCGGCCAGGGCACGATCAATGTGCCTTCCTGGTCACCCGACAGCCGGTCGGTAGCGTTTGTCAGCTATGAGTTGATTGCGCGGTAAAAGATCCTGGATCCGGCTGATGGTGGCGGCGAGACGCCGCCGTCTACTTTCTACTGCGGCCGAAGGTTCAGGATTTGTTCCACCCGGGCTGTCACCGCTGGGTCCATTTTGATGAGCGGCGGCCACGGGCGTTTAAACCCTTCGCCATTTAATTTCCGGGTGGCGTCGATGCCGAGTTTGGAGCCGAGGGCGATCTCACTGGTGGCGTGGTCGAGCACATCCGCGGGGCCCTTGGTGAAAAGAGCATCGCGCTGGGGGTCGGTATTGGCACAGAGGCGGAACAGGACTTCACTGGTATTATGGACGTCAACATCCTCGTCGACGACAATGAGGTACTTGGTAAACATCATCTGACCCATGCCCCAAAGTCCATGCATGACTTTGTACGCTTGCAGGGGGTAGGTCTTCTTGATGCTGACAAATACCAGGTTGTGGAAAACTCCTTCGGCAGGTAAGGCGATATCCACGATTTCCGGGAAGTTCATCTTGAACACCGGCAGGAACAGTTTCACCGAGGCGCTGCCGATGTAAAAATCTTCCATCGGCGGCACGCCGACGACCGTGGCGGGATAAACGGCATCCTGGCGATGGGTGATCGCCGTGAGGTGAAAAACGGGATACGGTTCCGGCAAGGTGTAAAAACCGGTGTGATCCCCGAAGGGCCCCTCTTCCCGCAACGGTTCTTTGGGGTCGACGTAACCCTCGATCACCAAGTCGGCATTGGCAGGCACCTCCAAATCGTTGGTCTCGCATTTGACCAACTCGACCGATTCTTTGCGCAAATAACCGGCGAGGAGAAATTCGTCCAATCCGTCCGGCAGCGGTGCCGTCGCACAGAACGCAAACACGGGGTCGCCGCCGAGGAAGACGGCCACCGGCATGCGGGTGCCGGTTTCGTAATAGCGGCGGCCGTGGCGAGCGCCCACCTTCTGCAACTGCCAATGCATGCCGGTGGTGCGTTCGTCATAGACCTGCATCCGATACATGCCGACATTGCGCTCACCGGTGTCCGGATCTTTGGTGACCACGCACGGCAGGGTGAGAAAACGTCCCCCATCCAGCGGCCAACATTTCTGGATCGGGAAATTCAGCAACGTGGGTGTGACCGACAAGCCACGGCCGCCCCGCAACGTCTCGATGTCCGGCGCTTTGGGCCAGCCCGCCACGTGCGATTCCTGCCGGTCTTCGAATCGATGGACGACCTCTTTGCACGGTCCACCCTTCACGACTTTCGGTTTGGCATGCCGGAGGTCGAAGGCGGTGCCGAGCAACTTGAGCGCCTCGCGGAACCCGGTCGGAGGCTTGGCTTTGACGAGGGCACCAATTTCTGCGGCGACCGCTTCGATGGAAGGCGAGTTCAGGCTCATGGCCATCCGGCGCCAGGAGCCGAGGGTATTAATGGCCAAGGGGAAGGGTGATACCTGGCCATTGACTGTGGGCTTTTCGAACAGGAGAGCCCTGCCGCCGCCGCTCTTCTTCATCTCCCGGTCGGCAACGGCGGTGATTTCGAGTTCAGTGGCTACCGGTTGCGAGATGCGTTCCAGCTCGCCGGCCCGTTCCAGCTGGTGGAGGAAGTCACGAAAGCAATTGAACGCCATGGCGCCAAGCTAACAAAGCAGGTCTCGATTACACGAAAATTTCCAACGCGGAGCTTTGGACCGGGGAACCAGGCGGAGTTCAACCACTCCGTGGTTGTGTTCCCGTTCGACACCGGGGCTACGCACATTGGAGGCCTTCGGCCCCGGGACGGCATTGGAGGTCTCCGGTCTTGGGATGGATCAGGTAAGCTGGGCTTGACCCCCGGGGTTTCACCCATAGTTTAGCGGCTATGTATTATTTGAAAATGGGGACCAGCAGGCGGCGAGGCTCGTTTTGGCTGGCGCTGCTCGGGGCCGGGCTCCTGGCCTTGATGGCCGGCTGTTCTCATTCGAAGGATGAAACCAGTTTTGGAGCCGCCATGGTCGGAGTTTATGAGGCGCACCCGCCGGCGTTCCTGAACGGGCCCATGAGCGTGTTGCTGACCAACAACTCGGGCTTTACCGCCCATGTGACTTTTCAAGGCGACAGCCTGGCGGCCCGAAATGGCCTGCGGTCCGGCCAACTGTTTTGTCGCGGCAGCAAACTTCTTTTTGCTCCAGCGCAGGACCAGCCCAAGAAGACGCGCACGGCGGGGTTTGCGTTTATTTGGGATGTCGCGACCAATGGCGGGTATGTTTTGAGCGGAGCGCTCGAGGGATACGCGCCAGTTAGCTCGAGTGTGCATGCCACGAATGTGGTGAGCCAAGCCAAAGGGCAAACGGAAAAAATTGAGGGACACCCAGCCGCCCTCGAAACCGTCACCGTCCAACTCGATGACGGAACCTCGGCAACGTTCGACGTGTGGCGAGCCACGGATCTGAAGGGCTTTCCCGTGCGCCTTAGCTCCGCGGGAAGCGGGTTGCCGATGATCCTCACCCTAACTGATATCCGGCTTTCTCCGCCGCCCGAAGACGCCTTCGCGCGTCCGGATGATTTTGCAAAATATTCCAGTCCAGAGGAAATGGCGGATGAGGTGGTGGCGCGTCAGCATAACCTCCACCGGAAGAGCCCGCGTGGGCTGGACATGATGGAGCCGATCAACCGGCCACACTGAAGTCATCGATTTATGAAGGCTTGGCTGCTAGACGATCTCAAGGGCATCGAAACGTTGCGCCTTGCGGACGTGCCCGACCCGGTGCCGCTGCCTGGCCAGGTGGTCCTGGAAGTGCACTATGCAGGGCTTAACCCAGCCGACCGTTACCTGGCAGAGCGCCAGTACCCCGCCAAACCTGCGCTTCCGCATATCCTCGGCCGGGATGGAGTCGGGGCTGCCATCCAGATCGGGGAGGGCGTAACCGGTGTCCGGCCCGGAGACCGACGCGCGCTACTGCGGGGCGATGCGGGCGGGAACAAGCCGGGAACGTTTGCTGAACGCGTGGCGGTGCCGGCCGAAAGCCTGGCCGAACTGCCCCCGGGTTGGACGGAACCGGAAGCCGCGGGAGCCTCGCTGGTGTACCTGACGGCTTACCAGGCATTGACGATGTGGGGAGCTCTGCCGAGTTCGGCCGTCGTCCTGGTAAGCGGGGCCTCGGGCGGCGTGGGTACCGCGTCGGTTCAGCTGGCGGCCGCCATGGGCCATACCGTTCTCGGGCTTTCCCGAAGCGCTGAAAAGAGCCGGCGATTGCAGCAACTCGGTGCCACCGCGACGCTGGATCCCTCGGACCCGCAGTGGCGTCAGGCAGCAAAAGCTCTGCTGGGCCAACGCCGGGTGAACCTGGCGATCGATAATATCGGCGGCAAACTTCTTCCAGAAATGATCGACACCTTGGCTGACCAGGGCTGCGTCAGCCTCGTCGGCCGCCTGGCCGGACCGGTGCCCAGTTTCAACACCGCCGCTTTGTTCTTCCGTCGACTCCGCCTGGGCGGCGTCGCTGTCGGCGCGTATACGAACACGGAAACGCGCTACGCCTGGCAGAAGGTGATTCAATTGCTCGCCAGCCGTGGGGCGAAACCGCTCGTGGACAGCATCTTTGATTTTGGAGACATCCAGAAAGCATTCGCCCGGCTTCAGGAAGGCCCAATGGGGAAGGTGTTACTGAAGGTGAAGCCTAGCGCGCCTTGATTTAGGAGCGGAGACGATCCCGAAAAGCGCTGGCAAGCCAGACGCACTCCAAACGCTTCGCGACTCCAGTTGCGCGGGGGGGTACCACGCCAGAATTTTTAGCTTTTAGGGAACGACTCCACGCACTCGTGAACGGAAGGAAAGAAACCTTCCGGCCCCAACTCCCGGCTGAGACCGGTCCGCTCGAGCAGTTCGCGCAGGGGGCGGTTGGCGTGCGCGATTTTTAGCTGGATGCCACGCTGCCTGAGTTCCAAGTAAATGCTCCGGAGAACTTCGACCGCGGTCACGTCGATATCGGAGATGGCTTGAGCGTCGAGAAGGAACCAGCGCACGGGAATTGGGCTGGCATCGATAAGCTGATGCACCCGGTCGACGAAGTGGCCCACGTTCGAGAACAACAGGGGAGCGTAAAAGCGGTAGGCAATGAGCCCCGGAAGAGTCTGCGTTTCCGCCGGATTTCCCAGGTCATGGAAGCCACGGCCGGGCACGTAACTCAGAACGGCATCCGGCGGATGAGAGATGCGGTTGATCAGGCCCAGCAACGAAAGAGCGACACCAAAGAGGATCCCCGGAACCACACCGACAGCCAGCACACTCAGAGCGGTGGAGGCCGCAATGACCCCGCTGCGTGGGGAGAACCGGTAGATGCGGCTGATCGCGCTGAATTCGATGAGTCCAAAGCCGGCGTAGATGAGGATGGCCGCCAAGGCCACTTGCGGCAGGTGGGCGATTAGCGGCGTGAGATACATCAGGAAAAGCCCAAGGGTCAGCGCGGCCACGAGGCTCGAGACCTGGCTCTTCCCGCCGGTGGCATCGTTAATGGTCGTCCGCGCCTGGCTGCCGGTGATCGAGAAGCCCTGAAATAATCCGGTCATCGCATCGGCCAAACCCAACGCGGTGAGTTCTTGGTTGGCTCGAACTTCGTATCCATTTTTGGCGGCAAAAGCGCGGGCCAGCAGGATGCCTTCGGTGTAGGTCAGCAGAGCAATCCCGATGGCCGCCGGAGCGAGTAACTGCAAATCACGCCAGGAGATATCCGGGACCGCCAGGGCGGGTAATCCCTGGGGGAAAGAACCGACCACCGCGATGCCGTGCTGCTCCAACTTGAGGGAAATGGAAGCCACGATCGCGATGACGCACGCCACCATCGACGCTGGGATGCGGGGTAACCAGCGGCGCAGGCAAACCAGCAGGACGAGCAAGGCCAACCCAAACAAAAAGGTGAAACGTTGCGTCTCACCCACCCGCACGGCAAGCTCCGCGAGCCGCGGGAAAAAATCGCTGCTCTTTAGTTTCATGCCGAACAATTTGTCCAACTGCGAAGCGATCAGGATGAGGGCCGCGCCAGTCATGTAACCGACCAGCACCGGTTTGGAGAGAAAGTCGGCGACGGCGCCGAGATTGGCGCGAGCGCCCAGGAAGAGGAGCAAACCGCTGAGCAGCGCCATGGCTGCGGCCAGCGCGGCCGCCCGGTCCGGGTTGCCTCCGGCCAGCGGCGCAACCGTGCTGGCCGTGAGCAGAGAGATGGCAATATCGGGGCCGACGATCATTTGCCTGGAGCTGCCCAGGAGGGTGTAAACGAGCAAGGGGATGAGCGCGGCATAGAGCCCATGCTGAGGCCGCAACCCCATCAGGCCCGCATACGCGATCACCGAAGGGATCATGATGATGCAAACGCTGGTCCCGGCCACAAGGTCTCCCAAAATCCATTGCCGACGATAATCGCGGAGCAATGCCAGCCCTGGAAGGTAACGGTAAATCCTCGGCTCGGCCGGTTGTCTCGGCGACTGGGCACCACCGCTCCCGTTTGGAGTTTGGACTTCGCGCGGCATCGGGCCTCCTTTTACCAGTGGTCAGGCGGGAGGCGCAACTCTGCAGGGAAGATTGGGACACAGCGTGCACCGGGGAATCGCGCCCCAGTGCGGGTTTCGAAGCTGCACCTCGCAGGCCTTCAGCCTGCGTCACGACCGACCGCCGCTACTCTTTGCGAGCCGCGGAAAGTCCGAGATTTTCCAGGATGCGCTTCGTGGAGTGGGGCTTGTTGAGCGTGTAAAAATGGATTCCGGGTGCTCCCTGGTTCAAAAGCTCCTCGCATTGGCGCGTGGCATATTCGATCCCGAACTCGGTGGTGGCCGCTTCGTTATCGCCCAGGGCGTCCAACTTGGCGGTGAGCGGCTCCGGGAGACGAGATCCGCATAACGCGGTGAACCTCTTGATCTGCGCCCCGCTTAAGATGGGGATAATTCCCGGCACCAGCGGAACCGTGACCCCGTGACGTTTCGTCATCTGGTCACGAAACTTGAAGTAATCCGAATTATCGAAAAAAAGCTGGGAGAGGACGAAATCAGCGCCGGCATCGATTTTGGTTTTCAAATGGGCCCAATCCTGTTCCTTACCGCCTTTGCACGCCACGTGGCCTTCCGGGAAACCCGCGACCCCAATGGAAAAATCGCCATTCTGCCGGATGAACTGAACCAGCTCGCTGGAAAACTCAAACCCGCCGGGCGTAAGCGCGAACTCCCCGCCCCCGGGCATGTCACCGCGCAAGGCCAGCACATTTTTCACGCCCAGGGATTGGATCTGCTTCAGCAGGTCGCGAATTTCGTCGCGGGTGGCGCAAACACAGGTGAGGTGGGCCACGGCGGTCAGGCTGTGCTGCCGCTGGATTCGATCGACGATCAACAGCGTCTTGTCCCGCGTGGTGCCGCCGGCGCCGTAGGTTACGGAGCAAAAATCCGGCTTCGTTGCCTGAAGCGCGGGGAGGGTCTTCTCCAAAAGCGTGCGCACTCCCTCCTCCGTTTTCGGCGGGAAAAATTCGAACGAAACCACCGGTCGTCCGGCGGTTTTTTTGGCGGCGAAAATGTCGCGAACAAGCTGCATCGCGCTAAGATGCTTGAGGCGAGGCCAAAAACCAAGTTCAGAGCGACGCAGCGCCGGAGCGCCGAGTTGCAGTTGGCTCAGGGGGCCGCGGTCGGCGAAGGTGACGCTAAAGCCGAGTGCAACTCGGCGCTCCGGCGGCTCGGCCTGGCACCCCCTAGTTCACCACGTTCTGCGGCATGCCTTTCAGGAACGCGCGGACATTTTCAACCGCAACATTGAATAATCGTTCGCGGGCGGAACGCGTCGCCCAGGCTTGATGCGGCGTGATGAGGCAGTTGCGCGCGTGCAGGAGCGGGTGGTCGGCCGGCGGTGGTTCCTGCGAGAGCACATCCAGGCCGGCGCCGGCGATGCGGCCGGAATTAAGGGCCTCCGCGAGCGCCGGTTCATCGATCAAATGCCCGCGGCTGGTGTTGAGCAGGATTGCACTTGGCTTCATCCAGGACAGGCGTTCCGCGTTGACCAGGTTCCTGGTCTGCGGCGTGAGCGGGCAATGCAGGCTGACGACATCGCTCTCTCGAAACAAAACCTCGAGCGGCACAGCGCGGACGGGCGGAGCCACGTTTCCCGGTACCCGCGAAGCCGCAATCACCTTCATCCCAAAGGCGCCGGCCAACCCGGCCACGGCCCGCCCGATCCGGCCCAAGCCCACGATCCCAATCGTGAGACCATCCAACTCAATCAGCGGGGAGTCCCAATAACACCAATCGGGGCTTTGAGTCCAGCGCCCCTCGCGGACGCCCTCCGCGTGACGACCGGCCTGGTTACTTAATTCCAGCAGCAGCGCGAGGGTCGCTTGCGCGACCGAGCGCGTCCCATACGCAGGAACGTTCGTTACGGGGATGCCCCGCTCGCGCGCCGCGGCCAAGTCGACCACGTTGGTTCCGGTGGCCAGGACACCCACATACTGGAGGGCTGAAAGCTGTTGAAGCTGGGACCGGTCCAGCACCGTCTTGTTCGTCAGGAGGATTTGGGCGCTGTCGGCGCGGCCCGGGATCTCGCTCACCGAAGTCCTATCGTAAATCGTGCAGTCCCCCAGAGACCGCAGGCTGTCCCAGGTCAAATCTCCCGGATTGAGAGTGAATCCATCAAGAACAACGATTTTCATCAGCCGTATTCCTCAGTTCGAGCCGCCGGGTGGAAATGCCTGCCGGCGAATCCATGGGCGCTTGTGTCGGGTTTTTAGTAGGCCAAGCATTTGCCCGGCACAACCGCAAAATGAACGGCCGCGCAAATACCCTTGCCGCTCGGCGTAATTCTGCCATAGTAAATACCGTTGCGGTCGTACCGCAGCGGTCGCGGATTTTCGGAGCAGAGCCTCGCCGCCCGCTGCATCGTATGGACTGGCATTCAAGCCCGCGTGGCGGAATTGGCAGACGCGCTAGATTCAGGTTCTAGTAGGTAACACTGTACAGGTTCAAGTCCTGTCGCGGGCACCACCTCGGAAGCACAAGCAAAACAAGGGATTTAGCCGAATTCTACAGACAGATACAGGCGATCTGTTGCTTTGGCTGCGAGCACAGGTCTGCTCTCTCTTGCTCTGTCTGGCGCTTTGAGTTGGATGTTCAGAAAGCTAGCAAGATTCGATATGGCGCGTCGACGACCGAATGCGCCTGGCCACCCCACCCCCTGTGACGGTCTGTCACCTCGCGCGTACCGCGTGAAAACCATGGGGCAAAAAACTTCTTCCCACCGCTTGGACATCCGCGCATTTTCCGTGCGCTAAAAAGTCGCTCTGCTGTTTCGTCACTGTGAGTTGGGCCTCGCTACCGCACGCGAATGATTGCCAAATCGTTTGTTCGTCCGAGACAGCGCAAGTGATACGTGTGATTCGTCAGACGGCCAAACCATATATAAGCTGTCGCAGTCGCCTGCGACAAATTAATGGTTCCGTTAAGATTTTGGTGCATCAGTGATTCCCCATTGTCAGAACGCAGCTCCATTCCAATCTTCTCTGCTTCCTCCACTTCAATGTGCCCGTACAGAATTAAAACAGGGCCGGGTCCGCTCAGCTTCACAGGCCTAAACCGCCGCCAAGGCAGTGATATACCGAACATATCGAGCAAGCGCTGGCATTCATATTTCGGGCGATCCCTGAGAGCGACAAACACATAATTAAAGTTCGTACCGGGAAAATACCGCACGTCGTAGAGCGTGACGGGCTTGACTGTCGAGGGCGCCCGAGTGTTTTTGACCCAAATGCAAGTAGCCATCACCAGCCCCACAGCAACGCCAACAGCGATGACGAGCTTCCTTTCCATGCGTCACAGTGTTAGCAGCCGAGCGAGGAATATCAAGGTCATCGCTGTTGACCCATCCAGGATCGCTCAACAGGACAGAGATCTGATTGCGGATAGACTGGATGGAATCGATGTCACATGGCTCAGCGGAGCTGGTGGGAGCATTACTAAAACCGCCCGTTCTTATGACGAAAAGGACCGCCGCATTACTCGACAGAACGGCCCCCTTAGCCCCCTAGACTGGGTGGGCTGGGGGTGACCTGGGCGGGTTCTCCGCTCGACGCGGGGGGGATTTGGCCTAGAGTGCTGGTCAAAGCATGAAAGCCCTGGCGCTCACGATATTGGTTCTCGGGTCGGCCGCATTCGGCAGCTTAGCGCGAGTCGAGGCGGAGGAGTCCAATTGGCCGCAGTTCCGCGGAGGGAGCGCGGCCGGGTTCAGCACTAATCTAAATTTGCCCGAGACCTGGTCCTCGACGCAGAATGTCGCCTGGAAAACCGATCTCCCCGGGCGGAGTTGGTCTTCACCGATCGTCTGGGGAGACCATGTGTTTCTCACCGCGGTTGAGAAGGTGGGAGAAACCGAACCGCCGAAGAAGGGGCTCTACCTGGGTGGTAATCGCCCGGAAGCATCGAAGGAGGAGCATCTCTGGAGAGTTGTTTGCCTGGATCTGCTCCACGGCAGTGTGCAATGGAGCAAAACCGTGAAGCGCGAGGCCCCGCCGACACCCGTTCATCTTAAGAACACGTACGGGTCCGAAACCCCGGTCACCGATGGTGAGAGAGTTTACGCCTTGTTCGGGAACGTCGGGATTTTCGCTTTCACGCTCGATGGCCAGGAGGCGTGGTCAAAGCGCCTGGAGCCGCGTAAGACCCGTTACGGCTGGGGCACCGCGTCCTCGCCCGTCCTGCACGGGGGGCGGTTGTTCGTGGTGGACGATAATGACGAAAAGTCGGAGCTGTTGGCACTGGACGCCCGGACGGGCAAGGAGCTGTGGCGGAAGGAGCGGGCCGAGAAGAGCAACTGGGCGACGCCGTTTGTCTGGGAGAACGATAAGCGCGTGGAGATAGTCACCCCGGGAAGCCACGCTGTTTGCAGTTACGATCTGGATGGCGGGCTGCTGTGGTCGTTAAGCGGCATGTCGAGCATCGATATTCCCACTCCCTGCGCTGGAG
>Ga0105240_10001512_pt1 | contig 39567 bp, 35 predicted proteins | sample KBSC54metaG_FD_80426 | JGI IMG/M metagenome (GOLD analysis project Ga0105240, IMG submission 80426) | Corn rhizosphere microbial communities from Kellogg Biological Station, Michigan, USA - KBS C5-4 metaG | ecosystem: Host-associated > Plants > Roots > Rhizosphere > Soil | place: Michigan, USA... | reverse complement strand
CGCTATGGTCCGCCGGATGGCTTGCTCCAGATCTCCCGTTGGTCGTTGCGTTCGCACGACTACGAAGGCAGATTCCCGCATGGCTCCGGCCGCCAGGTAAACATTTCCCTTGGCCGCTTCGTTCAGTGCGGCGTGGCTCGCGCTGGAGACGACTCCGATGACACGCTTCCAGTTGTTCGGATTCTCCGGCGTGCAATAGACGCAGACTCGCTGTCCAACGGCGCTGGCGAGGGGCCATAGCCGCGCGGCGATAAAGTCATTCACGATCGCGGAGTCGTTCGAGTCGGCCATCTCCTCTTCGCGGAACCAGCGGCCTTCAAGGAGACGGACGCCCATGGTTTGGAGATACTCGCCGCCCACGTGATCTATTTCTCCCTCGATCTTTGTCCCTTCTGCGGCACTCACGTATCCGCCGTTATTCTCGCCGCTAAAAGGCAGCGCATCCACGGTGCCGGCGCTTTCGACTCCGGGAAGCGCGCGCACCGAATCCAGAATTCGCTTGTAGAACAACGCTCGTTGTGCGGGGTCGGGGTATCGCTCGCGAGCGGGCAGCACCACCGAGGCCAGAATGCGATCCGCCTGGAAGCCGGGATCGGTGCGGATCAGTTTTACAAAGCTGGTCAGGAGTTCCCCGCCGATCACCACCAGGACCACCGAAACAGCCACCTCAGCGGCTACGAGCGAGGATCGAGTACGATCATGCCTTCCGGATGCAGCGCCGCGCGCGCCAAATCCACTGAGCGAGGTCCCTTTCGCGCGGGTCAGGCGAAGGGCGGGTGCAATGCCGAATAGAATCCCGTTAATGACGGCCAGCGCGAGAGCGAACCCGAAGATCGTCCCATCCGCGCGAGCCGCAGCTAGCCGCGGAATGTTTACCGGAGACAGGGCCGGCAGGATCCTCCATGCCGCCGCTGTGAGAACATAGCCGCCGACACCGCCCAGCACGGCCATCACGCAGCTTTCCGTAAGCAGCTGGCGGACGATCCGCATATGTCCCGCGCCGATCGCGAGCCTCACGTCGATTTCGCGCTTCCGGGCAAGCCCGCGCGCCAGCAGCAGATTGGCAACATTGGCGCATCCGATCAGCATAAACAGCACAGCGGCGGCCATCAGCAGCAGCAGACCGTTGGTGGCGATTCCCACGGTCCGGTCGCGCACAAAGTTTAAGCGAAGCGTACGGTCGCGATTGGTTTCGGGAAAATCGTGGCTGAGCGTTTCACTGATCGAAGCAAGGTCCTGGCGCGCCTCGGTCAACGTCACTCCCGGTCGCAACCTTGCCACGGCGCCAAGTGCCGCATTCGGATTAGCCGGTGTGTTGAACGGTGCTGCCCAGAAATCCCTGTAAGGAGAAGGCGTATGAGCCGCTTGCCTGCGAAGTGGAAAGTCGAAATCGGGCGGCATGACGCCGATCACGAGGCAAGAGTGTCCATTGACTGTCACGTTCCGGCCTACGATGGAATCGTCCGAGTTGAACCGTCGCGCCCATAGGCCGTAGCTCAGGATGATTACGTCCGAGTGGCCGCGTTGATCCTCTTCCGGAAGGACGTTGCGTCCGAGCATCGGGGAGACACCCAGAACTCGGAACAAGTTCGCATTCATCCGTACGCCATACAGCGCTTCCGGTGTCGAAGTCGCATCGCCTGCAAGATCGAAAATGGCATTGCTGTAGACGCCTGTCGATTCGAGCGTGCGCGTCCTTCGATCCAGCTCGCGCGTGTCACTCCAAACGAGCCAGTCGCCATTGGACTGTTCCTGCATCTTAGGGAATTCGCTGCGCAACTGCACCAGCTCTTCCGCGTGGGCGTAAGGCAGCGGATCGATCAACACCGATTTGATCGCGGCGAAGACGACGGCCGTCGCGCCTACACTCAGCGCGATCGACAGGAGAGCGATTCCCGTCGGAACGGGCGTGCGCCGGAATATCCGTATAGCGATTCGGATGTCCTGGAGGACCCACATCGTCCTAATTCTATGAAATTGGGAGCCGGGACTGGTCGCCCTCACATTGGACCGTCGATTGCTCGTCCCTGCCGTATGGAATGGAAGCCAGGCGGAATCAGTGACGACGTTGAGGATCGCCGCAGCGAAGGCGGTGGCGGGTTTTCAGGTGGGGGCTTCGGCGGACGTCACATCGGTATCGGGGGAGCTCTCGTCCTGCTGGTTCTGAGCCTGGTATTCCATCGCAATCTTTTCACTCTGTTTCTAGGCGATTCCGATTCTGCCAGCCCCGTGGCGACGTCGGCGCCTCAGTCTACTGCCGCGGAAAATACGGAGGTGCAGTTTGTCTCATTTGTTTTGGATGATGTACAGGCAACCTGGCAGAAATTACTACCCGCGCAAGGTGGCACGCAGTATCGGCACGCCAAGCTAGTGCTGTTCCGCGACTCAATCGATTCCGCTTGCGGGCAGGCGGAGAGCGCCACAGGACCTTTCTACTGCCCTGACGACGAGAAAGTGTACCTCGACTTAGGCTTTTTCGACGAGTTGCGGGGACGCTTTGGGGCTCCCGGGGAATTCGCGCAGGCGTACGTCATCGCCCACGAAATCGGACATCACGTGCAAAAGATCTTGGGCATCGAAAGCCGGGTGCAGCGTATGCGGTCCAGCGATCCGCGCGAGGCGAATCCGCTATCCGTCCGCCTGGAACTCCAGGCCGACTGCTTCGCCGGTATATGGGCAATGTCGACCGAGCAACGCAAAATCGTCGACCAGAGTGACGTGCAGGCCGCGCTCCAGGCAGCCGCGGCCGTGGGAGACGACCGCCTTCAGAAAATGGCAACCGGCCGCGTTAGTCCGGAGAGTTTCACACATGGGTCATCGCGCGAGCGCACTCAATGGTTTCAGACCGGCCTGAATTCCGGTCAGGTCTCCAGTTGCGATACCTTCGGTCACTAGTTTCCCAACGCCTTCGTTAGATGATATAGTTCAAAATCATCTTGGAGGCTGTTAATGAAGTATTTGGTCTTGATACTAGCTGGTTTGCTTTCGTTCTACGTGGCGGCGGCGCTCCCGCAACAATCCGCGCAGCTCACGTGGGCGTACCCCGTGCCTGATAAAAATCCTCCACCCGCGGGCGATGCAAAAGAGGTGAAGCGGCTGCCGGGGAGCACCAAATCCTACACCCAGGCGCAAATCGACGATCAGCTCAATCCGCCGGATTGGTTTCCGCAGGAACACGCACCGCTGCCTGGGATCGTGGAGCATGGATTCCAGGTGCAAGCCTGCGGATCCTGCCATCTGATGTCGGGGAATGGACATCCGGAGTCCGCTATGCTCGCGGGCCTACCGCTGGCGTACCTCCTGCGGCAGATGCAGGATTTCAAGAGCGGCGCTCGCAAAGATCCCATGGTCTACGAGCCGTCGCAGCGTGCCGCGCGGATGAATGCGATCGCCAAAGGCTTGCCGGACGAAGACATGCGCAAAGCCGTCGAGTTTTTCGCGGCGCTGAAGCCGGCCGTTTGGTACAAGGTCGAAGAAGCACAGACGGTGCCGAAAACCTGGGTCAACGGCGGACGCATGCGCTTCGCGCTGCCGAGAGGCGGGACCGAGCCGATCGGCAATCGCATCGTCACCTTGCCGCAGGATCCGGCGAGAGTCGAAAGTCGCGATCCACATTCTGGATTCATCGCGTATGTTCCTCCTGGCAGCATCAAGAAGGGCGAGACCCTGGTTAAAACCGGCGGCTCCGGCAAGACCATCGCTTGCGAAATCTGCCACGGCGAGGGACTCAAAGGCCTGGGCGATGTGCCGCGGCTGGCAGGGATTCATCCTATATACATTGTCCGGCAACTTTACAATTTTCAGACCGGCGCGAATAGCAGCACGGCTGGCGCGCAGATGAAGAAGGTCGCCGAGAAGCTGACCGAGGATGACATGATCGCCATCGCGGCGTACGCAGCGTCCCTAGCTCCCTAGTTAACGCGTTCCAGGAAGCGGGCCGCCAGCCTCACCGCGGACCACTTTCGTATCCTGACCCTGAGCTTCCAGTTGCCGGGCTGCCGTGAGCGCGTCCAGCATCATGTAATTGCCTTCATGGCAGGCGTACTCGTATAAGCGATATTCGGGGTCGAGCTTGAATGGATACCGAAGCGTGTACGGCTTGGTCCACACGTTCGGATCGCTGATGGTGGCTTCCCACGTCAGTTCGTCGGGCGCGGTACGCGTGAAGCGTTCGAAGATTTTCGCGGCGTCCGTGTAGCGACCGCCTGCACCCGATTCAGGACGCAGGTTGGTCGTCTCGACCACAAGCGTGTTGCCCTCCCAGTGGCCGACCGAATTCCCCATGTACATCTTGATGTCCTTGCCCACGTGTTTGCGATTGTCTATCGGGATCACCCGCTGTTCATGCACCATTTCGCTGCGAATCACGACATATCCAGGAGCCTGGATGATGTCGTTACCGAAGTTATAGACCGTGTAGAGCATCGTCGCCGGGAACCCGCGCGTGATGCAGCGGCTGTAGTAGTCGAAATCTTCCCAGGAGTCGACCTTGTCCGGGAAATGCTGCCCGGGTCCGAGCCCACCGCGTTCTGCCGCGACAATCTTCTGAGCCTGTGGAGTCATGGGAGGTATCCGTCCATCTGGAGGATCGACCACTACGGAAGTCTGCTTGGTCCTCTTGCCGCCTTCACTCCAGTACAGCGGCGGATTAATCGTGATCTGATTCTCGTATTGCTTCTGAATACTCACGGATTGCTGCGCCGCCTGCACTTCGGTTTGCGCGAACTCTTCGTCCGAAAGAACCTCTTTATCCTTGACGTTTCCCGCGCGCTGCATGGGGATGTTGAACTGCGCCGGCCAGTTTCCCTGGAGGTCGGGATCGCCCCAGGGAGTCTTGGGAGGCGTGTAGGCTTTCTTCGCCGATTTGAGCGCAGGTGCAGCGGGGCGGGCGGTTTGCGCGAAGGACGTGGTTAAGAGTCCGGCCGCGAGGGCGAGAAGGCGATAGTTCATGAACAACCTCCTTCAGAACGACTACAGTCTATCAGGCGCAGTCCCTTGCGCTCAGAGCGCGAGTAGCGCTATATCTTGGATTCATGAAACGAGCCTTGTTCTTGGCCTGCATGGCGATATGCGCGCCGGTATTTTCCCAGCAGGGCCACCCATTGACGGGAACCTGGTCCGGAGATTGGGGTGCGACGTCGACCCAACGCAACCAAGTCACCTTCGTGTTGAATTGGGACGGCAAGAACGTCACCGGCCTGGTCAATCCGGGCCCGGATTCCATCCCGATCACCAGCGTTTTCGTGGATCCGGCCACTTGGACGGTTCGGATCGAGGCGGATACGAAGAATAAGATGCACATTTCAGCCGAGGGCAAGCTGGAGGATCTCGGGTCGTACCATCGCACCATTAAGGGCACGTGGACTCAGGGACCGACGAAAGGTGATTTCAAGATTACGCGGGACTAGCGGACAATGAGGCCCTATTACGTTCTATTGGTCGCCGTGAGCGCGTTCGCGCAGAGCGCGACGACCTACGACAGCTCGCGGCAGGTGAAGCTGACGGGCAGCGTCACCAAGATCGACTGGGCGAATCCCCACGCATTTTTCTTTATAAACGTGAAGGATGCCGCAGGGACGGTCGCCAACTGGGCGCTGGAATTCGGCAATCCGCTGGATCTTGAGAAGGACGGCTGGACGCGGAATTCTCTGCGCATCGGCGATACAGTCAACGTGGAGGGCATCCCGGCACGCGAGCCTCGCAGGCAGGCTTTCGCGAAATCGGTGACGCTCGCGAAAACAGGCAAGAGACTCTTCGTAGCCGTGCCGAAGAAACCGGCCGCTGTTGCGGCGCATGAGCCAACCCCGCGCTGGCCCGATGGTCAGGTTCGCCTGGGGCCCCCTCCCGGCAAAAAAGGATATTGGAATGCGCCGAGCGCAAACGCTTTGGTCGATCGCACCGCTGGCCCGATCACGATGAACGATGAAGGCCTCCTAAAGAACCTCTCCGACGTGGATCGAGTGGCTCCCTTCCAACCGTGGGCTAAGTCGGTGTACGAGTATCGTCAGCGTACTCTCTTGAAGGACGATCCTTTGACGCGCTGCCTTCCACCAGGGGGACCGCGGCAGTTCCAAATGCCGAATGGCTTTCAGTTCATCGAACAGCGCGAGCTGGGCCGCATCCTGGTGCTGCTCGGTGGCGCGGATCGAAACTGGCGTGTCATCTATACGGACGGCCGTCCGCAAGGGCAGGCCGACGAGGTCGTGCGCGGGTACTATGGCAATTCGGTGGGAAAATGGGATAAGGATACCTTGATAGTTGACGTGGTCGGCTTCAACGAGCATTTCTGGTTCGCCAATGGCGGCCTTCCGCACACCGAAGCCCTGCATTTGACCGAACGCTTCACCAGGCCGGATCTCAACACGTTGAAGTATGAGGTGACTGTGGACGATCCACGGACCTACACGCGTCCGTGGAACGGCGGCTGGAACATACAGTGGGTGCCAAACGAAGAGATTCAGGAATATTTCTGCGAGGAAAACGTCGAGGCTACATTATCTGGTAAGGAGAGCTACAAATGAGAGTCAACGCAATCGCTTCACTGATAGGGCTCGGTCTGATGTTAGTGGCAGTCAAGCCCGCCGCGGCGCATCACTCGTTTGAGGCCGAATACGACGGCAATAAAGTCGCGACTCTAACCGGATTCGTCACCAAAGTGGATTGGGTGAATCCGCACGCCTACATTTTCTTCAACGTGAAAGACGAGAGTGGTATGACCAAGGAGCTCCGTTTCGAGCTGGGCCCGCCCTACGCTTTGACGCGCGGCGGGTGGAAGCGCGACACGGTGAAAATCGGCGACAAGATCACAATCGAGGGCGCGGCGGTCGCCAAGGATGCCAAGAATGCCTGGGTCGGCGCAATGCAGACGACCTCTCTCATCACGGAGAGCGGTCAGAAGCTGCCAACGAGGTAGGTGACGGTGAGAATCGCGGCCACCTTCATTGCCCTATTGCCGATGCTTTCCTTCGGCCAAGCAAAACAGCCGCCGGAGCCCACTCCGCGATGGCCCGATGGCAAAGTGAATTTGGGATCGGTACCCGGCAAGAAAGGGTATTGGGAAGTCCGTCCCGGCCTGGGCGGTTTTCCCCGCGCGAATGACGTGCCCTTTCAACCGTGGGCCAAAGCCGTTTACGAATACCGCACTGCCACGTTCTCGCAAGACTCGCCGCTGGTCGATTGCAAAGCCGCGCCCGGACCGGCATTTCTCAACGCTCCTGGATTTGAGATCGTGGACGTTCCCGAGCTCAAAAGCATCTTCATTCTGAATATGGCCGGACCGCACTCCTGGCGCGTAATATACATGGACGGCCGCATGCATCCTCAGGGTGAGGACGTCCGGCCGACCTACCTGGGCCACTCGATCGGCCACTGGGACGGCGACACTCTGGTGATAGATTCGGTGGGCTTTAATGAAAAGATGTGGGCCGTGGGGGCGTTTCCGAACACCTCACAGCTCCACCTGGTGGAACGCATCTCGCGCCCGAACCTGAAAACGCTGTCGTACGAAGTGACGGTAGACGATCCCGGCGCATATACGAAATCGTGGTCCGGCAAATGGACCATCACCGAGACGACGGCCTCGAAGTGGATCGCCGACGGCGAAATGTTCGAATATATCTGCGAGGACGCGGGCCGTTAAGGGCGGGCTTCCGCGAGAGGGCCGGAGTCGATTAACGTGACCAAATTGGCTCGCGGTCGAGGCTGCCGATACTGAACGGCTGCTACGAAGATTTCCACGTTCCCGAGCACGTCCGGAAGATCGCCGGGAAGATTGGCGGGGAAACGGAATTGGTTCCAGACGTGCGCGATGGTCGCGGCGGGCGTATTAATGAATGGCGCCAGTTGCATTTGAGTCTCGCTTGCGTGGCTTCGCGCACGGTCAGAAGCACGGAGAACCACACGGAGGAAGTCCACTAACGCGCGGCGCTTGTCGGGGTCCTGCAAGACCTTGGCCGTGGTGTTCAGGTTGAATCGTTCGCGATAGACGGACGAATTCTCCAACACCACAGCGTCGCTCCCCAGGACCTCGATCGAGTTTTCCGCGTGAGGTTCCCAAATCGCCACTGCGTCCACATCGCCTCGCTTAAGGGCGGCAGGCATATCGGGACCTTCCAGGTTGACGAAGTGGATATCTGTTTCAAGCAGTAGTCCTGCCTTGCGCAACATCTCCCGCAAGAAGTATTGCGACGAAGTGTTGACGGTTGCGGCCACTTTCTTTCCGCGAAGATCTTCAACGCGGCGAATGCCGGTGGAGCGCCGAGCGATAATGCGATAACGCGCTTCGGCGAGTGTAAGGACGATGCGAATTCCCGGCTCGGCGATCGAGTTGAGAAGCATCTGCGTTTCTGATCCCGTAGCCGCGTCGACATTGCCACGCAGCAGTTGCTCCATGGCTAGGCGACCGTTGGGGACCGGGACGATCTGCACGCCGGGCATTCGCTCAGCCAGAAAAATGGGAGCCGATTCGATGGTGGTGGAGTTGACGGCGATCTTGATCTGCGCGCCGGCCGTCGCCGCGAACACGAGAAAAAGGAGCAGCGCGTTTCGCATCTAGTTGGGAGCCTTCGCCGAGTCGAGCACGCGCAACCAGTTTTCGCCGAGAATTTCAGGCGTTGCCAGATTGTGTTTGCGCAGGGCCTCTACGAGATCGGGATAGTGACTGGCATCGAAATTCTTCAACGTGCTGCGTGCCTGGGTTAGGTCCAATCCAATCGCCACGCTCTTCGGGCCACCGATCGCAACGGCGTGTTCAACGTGAGCGACCCAATCATCAAGTGACGGAACCAGAGCTTCGCCTTCGGGCGATTCGTGCCAGGGCTGGGAATAGAAACGACGCCAACGGTCACCCTGTTGCGCATCCAGCGCGTCGATGTACTCGCCGTAATCCTGATTCGGTGAGCGAATCAATGAGAGCTCCCCGAAAAGAATTTGCTCGCGTGTAACGCCATTCACGGGAATTGAACGCTTGCCGCGCGACCAATCGTAATACCGCTGCCCGATTTGTTCGGCCGCGCTGTGGATCCCGATCATGCCGCCCTTTGCTATCAAAGCGCGCAGGACGTCGTCGGAAAGATTAGCTGGATTGGAACATATCGCGCGCAGAGCCACATGACTGGCGACCACAGGAGCGCTGCTAGCCGCGATGATCTGGCGCTGCGCGGCTTCCGTTGCATGGGAAATATCGATCAGCATGCCAAGCCGATTCATCTCCGCGATCAGGCGGCGGCCTTTCTCATTGATGCCGGACCATTTGACGCCGCCACGCACCGAGGAGTCCGCATAGGCCGTCGTCACCTGGCTCGAAAACTGGATCACGCGAACGCCCAGACGATACCAGAGCCGCAGGATATCGATATCGCCCTCCTGATCGAACCCGGCTTCGATGCTGAGCATCACGGCCATCTTTCCGCTGGCGACGATGCGCCGCACATCGGCGGAAGTGAGCGCCAGTTCCATCTGGTCGCGATGCGCTTCGAGCGTCCGATGAAACGTCTCGATCAGACGTGCGGCGTGCTTTACGGTGGTGTTATAGGTGTTGTAGCCGTAAGGCGCGATGTTCTCGATAACGAAGTTGACGCCGCCGCCGCGGGCTCGGGCGTAATCGAATTGGCCCACGGGCTGAGGTTTCCACGGATCGATGCCTTCCCAGTACACGCGGTTGGTGATGTGTACGTGGCCATCGGCCAGAATCTGGGCGTGGAGCGCGGCGCAGAAAGCGAACAGCAAAACTCTCTTTAGGATTGCAAGCACGTGGAACCCCGGCTATTGTAGCAAGCATGTTCTGATCTAGCATTGGGGCGGATGAGTAAAGGCTAGCGTGACGACATCAACTGCCGCAGGAGCGCCGCAGTGCTTTCGCGCATTGTCGGCTCGCCGCCGATACGGGCTCGCACGCCTTTTCCCAGGGCGACATCGAGCGCGGTGCGGCCCTGCTTGTCTTTCGCATCGAGATTGGCGCCGTGTTCCACCAGGTACTTCACGATGCCGTCGGATGCCTGCGCGGCGATATGCAGCGCGGTCTGGCCCGCGTCGTTAGCTGCGTTGATGTCGACGCCCGCATCGACACCTAATTCAACCAGGAACTTCACAGCCGCGAGTAGTTCGGCTTCGGTCGCGTAATCCTTCGCGAAAACTCCCGTGCCGCGTCCAACGCCGGACGCGAGCATCAGAGCGGTAGTTCCGTTTTTCTGCTTCAGCGAGGCGTCCGCGCCATGAGCCATCAGGACGCGCATCGCGGCGACGTCGCCGTTTTTGGCGGCGCGCATGAGAGGCGTGGTCCCTTCGGCCAAGCTGGGTTCGCCGGGTGTGTGGGCGCGAGTGAGCGTAGGCGATTTCAGGGCAGCGTTGGGATTCGCGCCGTGGGCGAGCAGAATCGGCAGCAGATCCACGGCGCTGAGTTTGTCGGTGGATTTGCGGCCCGGGCGGCCATAGATCTCGCCCAGCGTACTCATGTCGACAGCGGCATACAGCGCAGCCATACCAGTGACATCGGCGATGTTAGGGTCGGCGCCTTTCTTGGCGAGCATGCCTGCCGTGTCGAAGTGCCCGTTGAGGATCGCCAGGTGCAGCGCCGTGGTTCCGTCGGGATCGGCGAGATTCAGGTCGGCTCCCGCTTCCGCCAGTGCCCGAGCGGCGTCAAGTGATCCTTGCCGCGCGGCATACATCAACGCCGTCCAGCTCCCGTGAGGCAGGATGGTGGTGACACCTTCCAGGCCGAATCGGTCTTTCGAGTAAACCAGCTTGTCGGATCGTGTGTTGGGATCCGCGCCGTGCTCGATCAGCGCCCCCACCGCTTCCGGATGATTCTCCGCCGCGGCCCACATCAACGCAGTTTCGCCCAGCGAACTTTCGCGTGCATTCGCGTCCGCGCCGCGGGCCAGCAGCATCCTTACGACTTCCGCGTTTCCCGTACGCGCCGCGGTCATGAGAATCGCTCCCGTGGGGTGCGCTCCGGCCTGTAAGAGCATCTGGATCAATGGGGCGCTGGCGTTTTCGGCAGCCAGCGATAGGGGAGTCACGCCGTAGCGATTCGCGGCATCGGGATTCGCTCCAGAGTGAAGCAGACGCTGCGCGGCCTCCACGTCATTGGCGCGAACCGCCCAGTGCAGTGGAGTGGTTCCGTCCGGGTCGTCCGCCGCCGTAAGTGTGAATGCCAGCGCGGCGAGGAGCAGGAGCACGCATTTAGAAGAGATCATCGACTAGCCCTGTGCTGTCGCCGTAGTGCTCGATGGGAGTGTCGTACTTCGCCGCCACGGTGCGCCATAGATTGCCGACCGGAGTCCGTTTGGGAAGCTCGATGTGGCGGTGACCCCTCAGGCCTCCGCTCACGGCGACCACCGGCAGAGGATCGGTGGCATGACCATTCGAATCGCCCATGCCCGCGCCATAAAAGATGAGCGACTGGTCTAGCAGCGATCCAGGCCCAGCCTCGGTCCGACGCAGCGTCTCCAGGAACTTCGCGAACAATCCGACGTGGTACGTGTTGATCTTCACCACCTGCGCCATCTTGTCGGCCTTGTTCTGGTGATGCGAGACGGAATGGTGTTGCTCGCTTACACCCAGTTGCGGATACGTCCGCTGGCTGAGCTCGCGCGAGAGCATGAAGGTGAACACGCGGGTCACATTAGCCTGGTACGCCGCCGCGATCAGGTCGAACATCAGGCCGACGTGCTCTTCGAAGGATTCGGGAATTCCCACGGGGGCTTCCAAAGCGGTCTCAGAGAGATGCTGCTGAGCCTCCGCCCGTTGAATTCGCCGTTCGATTTCGCGGACGTTGTCCAGATAGTCGCTGACGCGCGCGCGATCGCGGCCGCCCAAAGTGCGCTGCAGATCGTTTGCGTCTTCGGCGATCGAATCCAGAATGCTGCGCTGCGTGACCATTCTTGCGCGGCGTTCCGCCGCGGACCCCGCCCCGCCAAAGAGGCGTTCGAAGACCGTGCGCGGGTTGGTCTCCATCGGCAGCGGAGTTGTTGGCGTCCTCCACGAAATCGTATTCATGTAGGTGCAGCTAAATCCGGGCGAGCAAGCTCCTACGTAGCCCGTAAAGTCTTCCGTGGCGAGTTCCAGCGACGGCAGCGGCGTGTCCTGTCCAATCTTCTGCGCCACTACCTGGTCGATGGTGGTGTTCGCCAGCACGTCCTCGGCTTCCGTCCGCTTGGGCCACACGCCTGTGAGAAATCCTGCGCAGCTTACGGCATGGTCGCCGATTACGCTGCCAGGGCGGGAACGCGTAAGGTTGTTGATCAGCACCAGCGAGTCCTTGAATGGCTCCAGGGGCTTCAGGATCGGAGTGAATTCGAACCCCGAGCCGACGGTTTTCGGAGTCCACTGCTGCATGATCGCGCCGTTGGGAATGTAAACCACGCCGAACCGCATTGAGGGGATCGCGGCTGCCTTTGCTTGCGGGGTGAACGCTGGAACCATCGCATCCAGGAACGGCAAGGCGATGGCCGAGCCGGCGCCCCGGAGTACGGATCTACGCGATATGGATATCCGCCGCATCAGTCCTTCCCTATTGTCGTACGCATCTGGAATGGCGTGCTGCGAATCACGCCCAGGATCAAAGATGACATTTTATAGTTATTCTGAGCCGCCTCGCGAACGATTCCGCGCACCGCCGGCATATCGCGATAGTCCAGCCCCCGGCCCAGCGCATAGATCAAGAGCTTCTCAGCCATCGTTCCGGCGAACATTTCGGGACGGCTCACTATCGCGTTCCTCAGATCGACCACACCGTTCACCTTGGTTCCATCGGCTAGTTCCCCGGAAACGTCAATCGATTCACCCGCGTCCCGCGTGCGCCACGCTCCCACCGCGTCGAAATTCTCCAGCGCCAGCCCGATGGGATCCATGGTCTTGTGACAGCTTGCACATACGGCATTGGCGCGATGCTCCACCATCTGCTCGCGCATGGTGAGAGGTTTCTCCCGATCTTTATTCTCTTTGAGCAGAGGAACATCGGGCGGAGGCGGCGGCACCGGCATCCCCAGAATGTTCTCCAGGATCCACTTGCCGCGCACTACGGGAGACGTTCGCTCCGCGTGCGAGGTCAACGCCAGGATGCTGCCTTGCCCCAGCAATCCGCGGCGGAAATCGTCGTGCAAAGAGACGCGGCGGAACTGGCTACCGTAAATTCCGGTGATTCCGTAATGCCTTGCCAGGCGTTCATTGAGGAAGGTATAGTCCGCCGTAAGAAGATCCAGCACCGGGCGATCCTCGTTGAGGATGCTCTCGAAGAACAACTCAGTTTCGCGTTGGAACGCCTGCCGGAGGTTATCGTCGAAATCCGGGAAATCGTCCGAGTTCGGCAGGACGTTACGCACATTCCGCAATTGCAGCCACTGTCCGGCGAAGTTACTGACCAGCGCATGCGCCTTCGGGTCGCCTAACATTCGCAGTGTTTGCTGTCGCAACACTGCTGGATCACGTAGTTTGCCTGCGGCGGCCAGAGTGAGTAGCTCGTCATCCGGAATGCTGCTCCATAGAAAGAAAGACAGACGCGAAGCCAGATCTAGATCGCTCACGCGATAGACCGATCCGGGCGCCGCGTTCGGCGCGTCTTTCTCGACGCGCAAAACAAACTTCGGGCTGGCGAGGATACGCTCAAGCGCCAGTTCGATTCCGCCTTCGAATCCGCCGTTCTGCCGTCCGGTTTCGTAGAAGCTCAAAATCCGGGTAAGATCCGTATCACTCACGGGCTGCCGGTACGCCCTGCGAGCCAGCGCGGCGAGAATCTTCCGCGCGCAGGCCGATTCCGAAGTCGCTTTGTCGGGGTGACACACGAAAATCCGGCGGCGGCTGGGCGTATCCCCGGGACCAGTTGCATTAAAGGGACCGGTGATCGATAGCGTCTGGATATGCGGCCACCCGCTCCAGTCGAAATTGTCGGTAGAGCTGCGCTGGAATGGCTGGAGCCGGTCAGACCGCTGGACCTGCGGACCTTCGAGAAAGGCCGCCGTGACATCGCCAGGACCCGCTTTCACTTTCACGCGCACGCGCAACCGGGCGTCCACCGCGTCACCCGTCTCGGTGGGTTTTTCGAACATTGACGCCAGGTCGGCTGGACCACCGATGCTCGCGAGGTGAATCCGCCGGCCGCCCACGGTGAACTCCACCTGGTGGGCGAATTCCAGCCCGCGCATGATGTTCAGGTTGGTCCGATACAGTTTGGCTTGAAACTCGTATTCGCCATCGAGCGGAAAATTGTAATGCACCAAAATTCCGCCCATGGTTCCCAGCGGAAGACCTTCGATGTGCTGGTTCTGTGAGAGGTCCTGGCGAATCCTGAACGTCGTACCGGCCGGTTTCACGTTCGGATCGCCAATGGCCAGCGCGCTGATGCTCGCCGCAGCCGACAGATAACGCTCCTGAAGCGACGGTGAAAAGCCCAGGGCGTCAGCAATGTTGTCGAACCCGTAGGCCGAATCGTCAGGAGGCAAGAGACTGGCTGCATCCACATCTAGGCCCAGCAGATCGCGGATGGCATTGGCATATTCAGCTCGATTCATGCGGTGAAGCGGAGGACGGCCGGCGTACGATTTGGCCTGTGCGGCGCTGTCGATCCGGGTCTCGATCAAGGAAACGAATTTGTGTGTGGCCTCGGCATCTGGATGCGGCATCCCGGCAGGAGGCATCGCGCCGGTGCGCAGCTTCAGAACTACTTTTTCCCAGGTCTCGGCGTCGGTGGGAATTTTCGCCAGGTCCAACGTATCCAGCATGAGGCCGCCGGTCTTGAGGCGCTGGTTGTGGCAAGTGATGCAGTATCGGTCCACCAGCTGCCGATCTTGAGCGGAGCAAATAGCTCCGAACAGTACAGCAGCGGCGATCCACAGACTTTTCGGCACCTGTTCCCCTAGGCTGAATCCTAACGTAGGCGGTCCCGCGAGGCAACCGGTCTGGACTCAAAGGATGATAATGGAGATCTGCCCCACGTCCGGGAAATCAAGCCATGAGCATCCCTTACGAAGCCATTATTATTGGCACCGGACAGGCTGGGCCGCCCTTGGCCAAGCGCCTGACTGATGCCGGGCAGAAGGTCGCGATCATTGAGCGCGGGCTTTTTGGTGGGACCTGCGTCAATACGGGCTGCATTCCGACCAAAGCCATGGTCGCCAGTGCTTATGCGGCGCATCTCGCCAGCCGCGCGGCGGAGTTCGGCGTCGTGACCGGCACCCCTCCGACCATCGACATGAAACGCGTCAAGGAGCGAAAGGACGCGATCTCGGGCCAGTCAAATCAAAGCGTGGAATCCGGGCTTAGAAAAATGCCTAAGTGTACGGTGTATCAGGGCCACGCCCGATGCGAATCGGCCAACGAAGTGAGCGTCGGTGATGCGCGTTTGACCGCCGATAAAATCTTCCTCAACGTGGGCGCACGCGCGGTAGTTCCTCCCATCCCCGGGCTGAATAAAATACCGTTTCTCACCAACAGCTCAATGATGCATCTTGATTCTCTTCCTAAGCATCTGATCATTGTGGGCGGCAGTTATATCGGTCTGGAATTCGGCCAGATGTTCCGCCGCTTCGGCAGCGAGGTCACGATTGTCGAAAGCGGGACTCGGCTGATTTCACGAGAAGATGAGGACATTTCTGCGGCGATCCTGGACATCCTACAGCGTGAAGGCATCCAGGTTTGCCTCGGCACGAAATGCAAGAGCTTTTCGCGCTTCGGTGAGGAGACCGTTGCGAGCGTCGAGACGGCTGGCTCAAGCTCTGAGATTTGCGGCTCCCACGTATTGATCGCGGTTGGGCGACGCCCCAATACCGACGATCTGGGACTCGAAAAGGCCGGAGTTTCGATGGATACCCGTGGATACATCGAAGTAGACGATGAGCTCCGCACCAACGTGCGAGGTATCTGGGCTCTGGGCGATTGCAACGGCAAAGGCGGATTTACCCACACGTCGTATAACGATTTCGAGATTGTCGCCGCAAACCTGTTGGACAATGACGCTCGCAAAGTCAGCGACCGAATCCCGACATATGCTCTGTTCATCGACCCGCCGTTGGGACGCGCCGGAATGACAGAAACAGAGGCTCGGGCCAGCGGACGGAAGTTGTTGATGGGTATGCGTCCCATGACCAAAGTCGGGCGTGCCGTGGAAAAGGGCGAAACGCTGGGCTTTATGAAGGTTCTTATAGATGCGGGCACGCAGCGGATCATGGGGGCGGCGATTCTCGGGACGGGCGGGGATGAGGCGATTCACTCCATCCTTGATGTGATGTATGCTGACAAGCCGTACACGGTGATCCAGAGGGCCATGCATATCCACCCGACGGTGTCCGAACTGATTCCGACTATGTTGGGCGAGCTAAAACCGCTGGCCGCGAGTAACTGACACATTATGCTTGCCGCACAAGACACGCTCCGAAGCTATCGGCTCCTGCTGGAGCGTCTGGATCAAGCCCGCGCGCAGACCGATAAGCTGTTTGCGATCGTCAAGCCCGATTCGCAGTATGATCGGCCTATCCCGGAGCGGCATCGCATTGTTTTCTACATCGGCCATTTGGAAGCCTTCGATTGGAACCTGCTGCGGTCGCAGTGCAGCTTGCGTCCGTTCGATGAGAATCTGGACCGGCTTTTCGCGTTTGGCATCGATCCAGTGGATGGCGGTTTGCCTTCCGATCAGCCGTCGGACTGGCCTGCACTGGAGGATGTCCAGCGCTATGCAGCGCGTGTGCGCGAGGCGCTCGATTCCCTGTTAGAAAGCAACCCTGTTCCGGAAATATTATTGAACACGGCGATCGAACATCGGTTGATGCATGCCGAGACTTTGGCATACATGTTTCACCAGTTGCCGCTCGAAAAGAAAATCCGCCACGCGCAGGCCGATGTGCCTGAGCGCGATCAACCATCGCCCGAGATTATCGAAATCCCCGCAGGGAGCGTAACGCTGGGCCTTTCTCGCGATGACGCCGACTTCGGGTGGGACAACGAATACGAAGCCCACTCGGTCAGCGTTCCGGGATTCTCCATTGACCGCTACAAAGTTACGAATGGTCAATTCCTCAATTTCCTGCGGGCGGGCGGATATCACGATCCAAGCCTGTGGACACCCGCTGACTGGGAATGGAAGTCAGCCCAGAACGTTTCCCATCCAGCCTTTTGGAAACGCGCGGGCGATTCCTGGCATCTACGGACGATGTTCGATGAAATCCCGTTGCCGCTGTCCTGGCCGGTTTACGTGAGCCATGCCGAGGCTTCCGCCTACGCTCGTTGGGCCGGCAGGCGTTTGCCGACCGAAGCCGAATGGCAAAGGGCGGCCTACAGCTCCGAAGAAAGCTTCCCTTGGGGTTCAGAAACACCGGGATCACAGCATGGGTATTTCGACTTCGAGCGCTGGGATCCGGCGCCCGTCGATGCTTTCCCGCGTGCGCGAAGCGCGTTCGGCTTGGACGGCCTATTGGCCAACGGCTGGGAATGGACCTCGAGTCACTTTGAACCGTACGGGGGATTCAAAGCGTTCCCGTTCTACGAAGGCTACTCCGCCAATTTCTTCGATGGCAAACATTTTGTGATGAAAGGGGGCTCGCTTCGTACGGATCGAAGTATGCTGCGGCGGACGTTCCGGAACTGGTTCCAACCCCACTATCCCTACGTGTACGCCGGATTCCGTTGCGCGAGTTGATCTAAACGAGACGGGCGAAATAAAGGCTATTTATGCGAACAAGCACCATCGTAGCGAGAGCCGCGGGCGAATTCGCCACTGACATACGAAACGGGCTCACCAAACCGGGGCAAAAAGAATTGCCTTCGAAATATCTGTACGATACGATCGGGTCGAAGCTCTTTGAAGTGATCGCCGAGCTTCCGGAATACGGCGTAACGCGCGCGGATGAACGGCTCATTCGAGGGCACGCCAGCGAAATCGTGGAGCGCATCGCAGGCGATGTCGTGCTGTGCGAACTTGGCAGCGGAAGCGGCACGAAGACTCGCTGGATCCTGGAAGCGCTCTCCCGCCGCCGGCATACGTATTATTTCCCTATCGAGATTTCGTCGGCTGCGCTGGCAGTTTGCCGCCGTGAGCTGGCCGATATCGATTCGGTCGGCATCGTCGGCCTGGAACGTGAGTATCTCGATGGCCTGCTGGAGGTGGCTGCCCGCAGGCGCGATGGCCAGCGTATTCTGGTGCTCTTTCTCGGAAGCACCATCGGCAATTTCAGCCATCCAGCGGACATCAACTTTCTCCGCAATGTCCGGATGATTCTAAAACCCGGCGATGCGATGCTTCTGGGTACGGACCTGGAAAAATCGGTTTCCCAGCTCATCCAGGCCTATGACGATCCGCTGGGAATCACTGCTGCGTTCAATCTGAATCTTTTGGTCCGTATCAACCGGGAGCTGGATGCGGATTTCGACCTAACCCAGTTCCGTCATCTGGCGCGATTTAATTCCGAAACCGGGAGCGTCGAGATGCACCTGCAGTCTCTGCGCAAGCAAATCGTAACCATCCATGCCGCGGATCTTAAGATCGCGTTCGAAGCCGGTGAAACGATCTGGACCGAGAACAGCCACAAGTATTCTCACGATGAAATCGCCCGCCTGGCCGAGATCGCAGGATTCCGATGCGAAGCGCAGTGGATCGACCATGAGTGGCCTTTTGCCGAAAGCCTCTTTGTGGTGAGTTAATGGCGCTGGTCGAGTTTCGCGCCGTCTCTTACGAGATCGCGGGGAAACCGATTCTCCGGGACCTAAGTTTGGGCGTAGAAGCGGGTGAGACGCTCGTCCTTCTGGGTCGCAGTGGCTCGGGCAAGACCACTGCGCTCAAGATGATCAATGGTATGCTCTTCCCAACCAAGGGACAGGTCTTGGTCGACGGTCGCGCGACCACCGATTGGGATCCGATCCAGCTGCGTCGCCGAATCGGCTACGTGATCCAGGAAGTCGGATTGTTCCCTCACTTCACCGTCGGCGATAACGTCGGCTTAGTTCCCAAACTGGAAGGCTGGAGTACGTCGGATATCGAGATGCGCGTGAACTTGCTTCTCCAAAAAGTCGGGATGCCTCCAATCGAGTTCCGGTCGCGCTATCCCCGGCAGCTCTCAGGCGGGCAACGCCAGCGAGTCGGTGTGGCGCGCGCGTTGGCGGCCGATCCGCCCGTTCTGCTGTTCGACGAACCGTTCGGCGCTCTGGATCCGGTCATGCGGCTGGAATTGCAGCGCCAGTTCCTGACCCTGCGTGAGGATTTTCAGAAGACCTCCATCTTTGTGACCCACGATGTGCGCGAAGCCCTGCTGCTCGCAAGCAAAATCGCGCTGCTGTCGGAAGGACGATTGGAAGTGCTGGCGCCGCCGCAGGAATTCCGGCAGGCACAGTGCGACGAAGCGCGCGCTTTTCTGGCAGTCCTCGACAACTGATACAAATTAGTGATGCGCTCAGACCTGTGGGGCGACATCCTCCAGCTTACGGCGGAGCATCTGCTACTGGTACTGAATGCGATGGTGTTCGCCATCGCCATCGGTGTGCCGCTGGGAATATACTTGACGCGCCACCGTGCAGCGCGCCCCTGGTTGCTTGGATTCTCGAACATCATGCAGACCATCCCTAGCCTGGCGTTGTTCGGCTTCTTGATCCCGATTCCGTTCATAGGTGGCATAGGCAAACGAACCGTGATCGTGGCTCTGGTGCTATACGCTCTGCTTCCGATCCTGCGTAATACTTTGGTAGGGATTCTGGGCGTGGAAGCCGCGGTTTGTGAATCCGCCATTGCGATGGGGATGACGGACGGACAGTTGCTACGTCAAGTCCAGATCCCTCTGGCGGCGCCGACTATCATGGCGGGGATCAGAGTCGCGACGGTTACCACGATCGGGACCGCCACTATTGCTGCAGCAATCGGCGGTGGCGGGCTGGGCGTTTTTATTTTTCGAGGCGTCGCGTCCGTGGATACGGTGGAGATTCTTGCAGGAGCTGTGCCGGCCGCGCTGATCGCGCTCGCTGCAGACTGGGGATTGGGATGGGTCGAACGAAAATTATCGTCGGTCTGACTCTGGTGGTCGCCCTGATCGCGGCGCTGGCTTTGTGGACCGTCAGCAATCGGGGTATCCGTGTCGGATCGAAAAACTTCACGGAACAGGTAATCCTCGGCGAGATCATCGCACAGCATCTGGAACATCGTCTGCATCAGAAAGTGAACCGGCAATTGAATCTGGGCGGCACCCTGTTAGCACATGGAGCCTTGGTCAATCAGGAGATCGACGTCTATCCTGAATACACCGGCACAGCCCTCACCGCGATTTTGAAGGAGGCTCCCGACAACGATCCTGCTCGAGTCCTCGCGCATGTTCGATCCGAATATGCGAAGCGCTTCAAAATCGAGTGGATGGATCCGCTCGGCATCGATAATAGTTTTGCCATGGTCGTGAACGGCGCCGATGCTCGCGCGAAGCATTTGGAAAATCTGACGGACGCTGCGATGGTCAACACTCCGTGGGCTCTGGGCGTCGGATACGAGTTTCAGCAGCGGCCAGATGGGCTGGCGGCGCTGGATCGGACGTATCATCTGCATTGGACGGGAAGTCCACAGACCATGGATCTCGGCCTGCTGTACAAAGCGCTCGGAGGGAATCAGGTGACCATGATCGCGGCCAACGCCACCGACGGATTGTTGTCGAAGCTCGATCTCAAGGTTCTGGCCGACGACAAACATGCCTTTCCGCCGTATCAGGTTTCGATCGTCGCGTCGCAAGACCGGCTGCGCGACACTCCTGGCATGCGCCAGGCCCTCCAAGAGTTGTCGGGAAAGTTCACCAACCAAACCATGCAGCAACTCAACTATCAAGTGGACGCCGAGCATCGCCCGGTATCGCAAGTGGCCGCTGAATTCTTAAAGGAAACGTATGGCAAATGATAAACCTGTTCGAGAACATTTAGTAAAGCTCTTAGCTGGGGGGCAAGCGCACGTGACGTTCGACGCCGCAGTCAAGGGCCTACCGGCTTCCTTGCGCGGAAAGAGACCCAAGGGCGCTGAGCATTCGCCGTGGGAAATCCTGGAACACTTGCGCATCGCGCAATCGGACATTTTGGAATTCAGCCGCGATCCGAAGCATGTGTCGCCCGAATGGCCGTCGGGCTATTGGCCGAAATCCAAGACTCCGCCGAATGACAAGGCCTGGGCCAAGAGCGTGCGCGCGTTCATCGCTGACCTGGAAGCGATGCGCAAGCTGGTGACGGCCGATTCCACGGATCTGTATGCTCCCATTCCGCACGGCGACGGGCAGACAATCTTGCGCGAGGCGCTGCTGATGGCCGATCACAACGCATATCACATCGGCCAATTGGTGCTCACGCGGCGGCTACTTGGCGCGTGGAAGTAGCCGGAACTCCGCGCGAGGCGCAATCGCTGTCAGCATCGATTTGGTCGCACTGAGCTGGCTGATGGAATTGTTGCCGGCCTCGGCCAGAACCACCTCTGCGATGTCGTTGAACTCCTCATTCGCCATCGCCATTGAGACCAGCGCCACTTGCAGCGGCGGCAGGCTCGGGTTGAAAGCGGCGTTTTCGATGTACGACCCGCGATAAACGTTTCCGCGGCGTGAGCGTATCGCGACTCCCGAGGGGGAGTTGGAATACGGCGCATACGCGTTCGCGGCGGCGTAGCGGGCGGCCTGCACTACATTGTCCTCCACCTCCTGAATCGCGATCTTTGTCCGTGAGAGCGGACCTGGTGTGATATTCAGATCGCGGGGGCCGAAGGGCTGCGGCAGCAAGATCGAAAGCGCCGTCGCGGCTTGCCCCGGCAACAGGATCTCGATATCGCGCCCCTCGGCAAACTCGTAGAGGAACTGGCGGCAGTGACCACATGGGGGCGCGCTCACGGCGATCGATTCGATACCAGGCTCGTCGTGCATCAACGCACTCGCCAAGGCCGCTTGCTCGGCGTGTACGGTCTGATTGAGACTTTGCCCGGCGAACTCGATATTCGCTCCCAGGTACAGTGCGCCTGACGTGCCGCGCACCACCGCGCCTACGCGAAGGTTCGTCAGCACCGGACGCGCGTACGACAGAGCTTGCGCCAAAAACTCAAGCATACTTGGGGCGTTCGCGTGAGAGATACGAAGCTAGGCTTACGTCCTCAGACAGGTTCACTAGCGCGTCCAGTGCGATCTCCGCCGCCAGTTCCTCGCCGGCTATGCCCCATTCGTTGGTGTGCCGATTCGCGAAAACCGCGTTGATCGCGCCCGCGGGCAGGCCGCCGCCTTCCGTTCCGCACCACACGAACAAATCCGATGCCTCCATGGAGTAACAGGCTGCTCCGAGTCGCAGGACCTCTTGATGCCGCTCCTTCATGCGTTCAGGGACAATCCCGAACAGGTTCGGCCGGCCCTGGCCCGTATAGAAATCGCTGGTGGTGCATTCGACGCCGGTGAGAAATCGGCCTGGAGCTTTCGCCTGCGCCGAGCGATACAGCGCGCTGACCACGCGCCAGTCGGCGACCGCGGGATACTCGGGCGGGGCCCAATCGTCCGCGGTCCGGTCGAATCGAATGGCTGCCGTGGGAATGATCACGTCGCCGATCTTTGATTCGCGGATCAAGCTCCCGCATGAGCCGACGCGTATGAAAATCCGCGCGCCGCTCTGGACCGCCTCCGGAAGCACGATGCCCATCGAGGGGCCGCCCATGCCCGAGGTAGTCACTGAGATTTCGATATCGCGATATTTTCCCGTATGCGAAACCAGTCCGCGTGCATCGTTTGAAAAACGCCGCGACGTTTTCAGGTACTTCTCGGCGATCATGTCCGCGCGGCCCGGTGCGCCCACGATCAGGCACATCGCCGCCAGATCGTTATGACCCGTATGGGTGTGATAGTACACGCCACCCACGGCTTTAGGGCTGCTAGCTACGTTTTTTAGATCACCCTTCGGGCCCATGATTCCCACAAGAATAGCAAGAGCTACAAACTGAGAACGTATACTGATCACCATGGCCATCGCGAGCGCTAATCCCGCCACCGGAGAATTGCTTCGAACCTTTGAGCCGCTATCGGACGTGGCGGTAGAAGCTAAGATTCAGACCGCCGCGAACACGTTCCCCAAGTTTCGCAAGCTGTCTTTTGCCGATCGCGCAAAGATGATGAGCAATGCTGCGGATATTCTCGAAGCCGATAAAGACGCGTTGGGTCGCCTGATGACCATGGAGATGGGCAAGACGCTTTCATCGGCGATTGCCGAAGCCGCCAAGTGTGCGACTGCCTGCCGCTACTATGCCGAGAACGCGGAGCGCTTTCTGGCCGATGAAGTGGTGGAAACCACCGCCAGCCGCAGTTACGTCCGATATCAGCCTCTCGGAGTGATCCTGGCCGTGATGCCCTGGAATTTTCCGTTCTGGCAGGTTTTTCGATTCATCGCGCCAGGCTTGATGGCGGGGAATGTCGGCCTGCTAAAGCACGCCTCGAACGTTCCGCAGTGCGCGCTCAAGATCGAAGAGATCCTCTTGCGCGCGGGATTTCCCGAGGGCGCGTTCCAGACGCTGCTCATCGGAGCGAGCCAGGTGGATCGCGTCCTCACCGATTCCCGCATCGCCGCAGCCACGCTCACGGGAAGCGAGGGAGCCGGCATTCAGGTCGGCGTGTCCGCCGCAAAAAACGTTAAGAAAGTCGTCCTGGAACTGGGCGGAAGCGACCCCTTCATCGTGATGCCCAGCGCGAACCTGGACGACGCCGTTGCCACCGCCGTCAAGGCGCGCATCGTTAACAACGGGCAGTCCTGCATTGCAGCCAAACGTTTCATCGTCGCGGAACAAATCGCCGATGCCTTCGAGCGCGCGTTTGTGAAGGGCATGGAAGCACTGAAGCTCGGAGATCCGATGCGACCCGAAACCGAACTCGGCCCCTTGGCATCCGCCGACGCCGTCGCCACACTGCACGCGGACGTGCAGAAGACCGTCGCCGCCGGGGCAAGCGTTCTGACGGGCGGGAAACCGGCCGATCGCCCGGGAAGCTTCTACGCTCCCACAGTGCTTACGAACATCCCCAAGGAGTCGCCAGCCTACCGCGAAGAATTGTTCGGTCCCGTGGCCAGCGTCTTCCGAGTGAAGAATATCGATGAGGCGATTCAGGTCGCCAATGACAGCCGCTTCGGCCTGGGGGCCAGTGCCTGGACCAACGATCCCGCCGAGCGCGAACGTTTCGCGAATGAGATCGACGCGGGAATGGTCTTCATCAACCAGATGGTGGCGTCGGATACCCGTATTCCTTTCGGCGGCGTCAAACATTCCGGCCATGGTCGCGAACTCGGGGTCCACGGAATCCGAGAATTCATGAACGCCAAGACGGTATGGATTAAATAACCATCGGCGTTAGACTAGAACGATGGCGAATTTGGGGTTTGTCGGCTTGGGCGTGATGGGCAGTGAGATGGTCGTCCGCCTCCTGGACAAAGGCCACACAGTTACCGGTTACAATCGCACCAAATCGAAAGCGCAGCGGTTGATCGACTTCGGCATGAAGTGGGCGGACTCGCCGAGCGCGGTTTCCGCGGCAGCCGACGTCACTTTCTCCATGGTCACCAACTCCGCCGCCCTCAAAGATATATTCGAAGGACCTACTGGAATGCTGGAGGGTTTCAGCTCTGGCAAGTTCCTGGTGGACATGAGCACGGTGAGTCCGGCGGTCAGCCGGACTGTTGCTGCTCGCGTACGAGAAAAGGGCGCCGACATGGTGGATGCGCCTGTTTCAGGAAGCCCTGTGACCCTCAAGCAGGGCAAGCTTTCGGTGATGGTCGGGGGCCGCGCTGAGACCTTTGAACGCGTGAAGCCCATACTGCTCGACATCGGGCCCAAAGTGACCCACGTAGGGGACAATGGCAAGGCGCTGGTCATGAAGATCGCGATGAATCTGAGTCTCGCGGTCCAGATGCTGGCGTTCTCCGAAGGCGTGCTGCTAGCGGAGAAGAGTGGTATCCCGCGCGAGACCGCGGTCGACGTCATGATCAATAGCGTCATCGGGTCGCCCATGGTCCAATATCGAGGTCCGTTCGTGCTAAAAATGCCCGAAGACGCCTGGTTCGATGTCAACCTGATGCAGAAGGATATGCTATTAGCATTGGAGTTGGGCCGCCAAGTGGACGTGCCTTTGCCGACCACCGCCGCGACCAATGAAATGCTGACGGCTGCGCGAGGCATGGGCCTGGCGAAGAAAGATTTCGCCATCGTGTTTGAAGTGCTCGCGCGTATGTCCGGTTTAAATAACGAGCTAAGCAAATGAGCGACTCGACGATCGACGACAAACTGTTTCTTCGCATGTACCGGCGCATGGTCATGATCCGCCTGTTCGAGGAGCAGGTCAACGATCTCTACACTCGCGCTCTGATGCCCGGTCTGGCCCACCTTTATATCGGAGAGGAAGCCATCGCCGTAGGCGTTTGCGAAGCGCTCCGCTCGGACGATTACATCACCAGCACGCATCGCGGCCACGGGCATTGCCTGGCCAAAGGCGCGGCTATCGATCGCATGTTCGCCGAGCTGCTAGGCAAAGAAGCGGGATATTGCAAAGGCAAGGGCGGCTCGATGCACATTGCCGATCCCGATACGGGCAACCTGGGAGCCAACGCAATCGTCGCCGGCAGCGCGGGCATCGCGACCGGTGCCGCTTTTTCGTCGAAGCGGCTGGGCAACGGCCGCGTGACTGTCTGCTTCTTCGGCGAAGGTGCGTTGGGGCAAGGCGTGGTCTACGAAGTGATGAACATGGCCGCGCTCTGGAAGCTGCCGGTGATCTACGTGTGCGAGAACAACATGTACAACGAATACACGCATGTCTCGGAAGCGGCGGCTGGCGATATTCTGGCGCGAGGTCCCGCATTTGGCGTGCCCTCTGAAAGCGTCGACGGTCAGGATGTACGGGCCGTCTACTCCGTCACCCAACGTTTGGCCGAACGTGCGCGCCGTGGCGAGGGTCCCTCATTCCTAATGGCGAATACGTATCGCTTCATGGGACACCACGTGGGCGATATCAGTCGCGAATACTATCGCTCGAAGCAGGAAGAGCAGACCTGGAAGTCCGAGCGCGATCCTATCAAGGTTGCGACCGAAGCGATCCTCTCTCAGAACATCGCTGACCGCGCCGCGCTGGGCCGGATCCAGGCGGAAGTAAAAGCCGAGATCGAGAAAGCCGTGCAGTTCGCCATGGCCGCGCCATATCCGAACGTCGACAAGGTGGAGCAAGACGTGTATGCCTGAGACCGCTGTAGCTGTCCGCGAATTGACGCTGGGTGAAGCCGTCCGCGAAGCTCTCGCGGAAGAGATGCGGCGCGATCCGCGAGTCTTCATCATGGGCGAAGACGTAGCCGAAGCCGGCACCGCGTTCAAGGTTCTCGGCGGCTTAGTTCAGGAGTTTGGAACCGACCGCGTGCTGGATACGCCGATCTCGGAAGCCGGCTTCACCGGCATCGGCGTCGGCGCCGGAATGACCGGCATGCGCCCGGTCGTGGACATCATGTTCGGTGATTTCGCGGGTTTGATCATGGACCAAATGGCGAACCAGGCCGCGAAAATCCATTACATGTCGGGCGGCAAGTGGAAATGCTCCATGGTGCTGCGGACCACGCTCGGGGCCACACGCCGGTCGGCCGCGCAGCATTCGCAATCGCTGCACGCGTGGTTCTGTCATATTCCCGGACTGAAAGTCGTGATGCCGTCGACGCCCTACGACGCCAAGGGATTGCTGAAATCCGCGATCCGCGACGACAATCCGGTGGTCTTCTACGAAGACAAGATGATGTACAAGCTGAAAGGTTCTGTGCCCGAGGACGACTACACGATTCCTCTAGGAGTGGCGGATGTAAAGCGCGCCGGCGACGATATCACCATCATTGCGACGAGCAGCATGGTGCAAGTCGCGTTGGGCGCCGCGAAGCTGCTCGAAGAGCACGGTGTAAGCGCGGAAGTGGTCGATCCGCGCACGCTGTGGCCGCTGGACGAAAAGACGTTGATCGATTCCGCCAGGAAGACCTCGCGGGTGATTGTAGTCGATGAAGGCTACGGGCGCTATGGTGTAACGGCGGAGCTCGCCGCGATGATCCAGGAAAATGCGTTCTTCGATCTGGAAGCTCCGGTGAAGCGGATGGGCGCGATGCACGTGCCGATTCCGTTCTCGCCTCCTCTCGAAGATGCAACCGTTCCGACGGAACGCACGGTATGCGAAGCTGCACTAGCACTCTGCGGAAAATAATATGGCTCTGAAAACTCACGGCACGATGGCGGTTGATTGGGAAGAGCGGATCAACTTCGACCGCCTCCGTTCGGAGAGGCTTGCTCGCGCCAAGGCGCTGCTGGCCAAGTCGGAGATGGGCGCGCTGCTGTGCTTCGACATGAACAACGTGCGCTATCTCACCGCGACGCACATCGGCACGTGGGCGCAGGACAAGATCAGCCGTTTTACGCTATTGCCGCAAAACGACGAGCCCATCCTATGGGATTTCGGCTCGGCGGCGCGCCATCATCAGCTGAATTGCCCCTGGCTCGGTGATCGGTCGCGAGCGGGAATTTCGCTGCTGCGCGGCGCGATGTCGCCGGAAATGGGTCGCGCCGAAGATGTCGCGCGCAAGATCAAAATCGAGCTCGAGATGCGCGGTCTGCATAAGCAGCCCGTGGGCATCGACGTAGTGGAACCCCCGATTCTGTTCGCATTGCAGCGCGAAGGGATCACGGTCGTCGACGGCCAGCAGCTCATGTCGGATGCGCGCGTCATCAAGACCCAGGACGAGATCTCGTTGCTCAATACGTCGGCGATGATGGTCGACGCGGCTTACGAGGAGCTTTACCGTGCCATGCGGCCGGGTTTCAGCGAGAATGAAGCCGTCGGACTTGCGAGCAAGGTCCTATACGATCTGGGCTCGGAATACGTCGAAGGTGTGAACGCGATTTCGGGCGAGCGCTGCAACCCGCATCCGCACGTGTTTTCCGATCGCGTGCTGCGCCCTGGCGATCCGGTGTACTACGACATCCTGCACTCCTACATGGGCTATCGCACCTGCTACTACCGGTGTTTCGCGATCGGTTACGGATCGCCGGCACTGGTCGACGCGTATGCACGCTGCCGCGATTATCTCGATGCCGCAATCTCTCTGATCCGCCCGGGACGCACGACCGCAGAAATCGCCGCCGTTTGGCCCAAGGCGCAGGAGTTCGGATTCGCTAATGAAGAAGCGGCTTTCGCGCTCCAATTCGGTCACGGCATCGGCCTCGCGATCTGGGAAAAGCCGGTGATCAGCCGCTTAGTTTCGCTGGAGCATTCCTACGAATTGAAGCCCGGCATGGTCTTCGCGCTCGAAACGTTCTGGCCCTCAAAGGACGGCTGGAGCGCGGCCCGAATCGAGGAAGAAATCGTCGTTACGGAGACGGGTCACGAAGTGATCACGCGATTCCCCGCCGAGAAACTTCTTGTCGCGGGCACACAATACATCACCGTCGATGGACCGCTACCCACCACGCGCCAGCACGACCCAGCTCCCAGCAGACGGGTCGTAGAAATGGTTGAGGCCAGCGCTCAGGTTGAAAAAGCGGGAGTATCGAGCTAGATGGCCATTAGCGTGGTCATGCCGGCTCTCGAGCTGGCGCAGGAAACCGGAAAAGTTCTGGTCTGGATCAAGAAGGAAGGCGATAACGTCGTCAAGGGCGAACCTCTTCTTGAAATCGAGACGGACAAAGTTTCTTTCGAGCTGGAAGCACAAGCCGACGGGATTCTAGCGGGCGTTCGGTCACACGAAGGCGACGTTGTGCCTGTGGGTCAGATCATCGCTTGGCTGGTCGCGCCGGGGGAACAGCCGCCCGTCGAAACCGATATCGCGTCGCGCGGAATGGCCGAGCAGGCACGTCCGAGGACAGCTTCGACGGTTGCATCATCGGCACCGGCTCCCCCCGCTGCCCCCCGAGCTGCTTCCGGGGGGCCTCGTATTTCGCCGAAGGCCCGCCGTATAGCCGAAGAAAAAGGTGTCGACATCACTAAAATCCGCGGTACCGGCCCGGATGGACAGATCACCGGCGAAGATGTCTTGAAAGCTGCCGAAGCACCCGCGCGCGTGGAATCTCTGACCACGATCGCGCGCCTCATGGCCGAGCGGACCACGCAAAGCTGGACTACGGTGCCGCACTTCTTCCTGGCGCGCGATGTCGACGCCAGTGCGTTGAATGCCGCACGCGAGCAGCTCGGTCGCGACAAGTTCACGCATACGGATTTGCTGATTGCTTTGGTCGCCCGCACGCTGCTCGATCATCCAAAGATGAACGCGAGCTGGACCGGCAGTGCGATTCGTCTCAACCCGGACGTAAACATTTCGCTGGCGATCGCCGTGCCTGAAGGTGTCGTCAGCGCCGTGATCTCCAACGCGTCCACGATTGCGCTCGCCGCAATTGCCACTCAGCGCAAGGATCTTGCCGAGCGGGCCAAGTCGGGCCGTCTGCGGCCTACCGACATCGCCGGAGGGACGTTCACCATCAGCAATCTGGGCATGTTCGGAATCGACGCGTTCAGTGCGATTATCACGCCACCGCAAGCCGCCGTTCTGGCCGTGGGACAAATTTCCGATCGCGTCGTCGCGGTCCATGGTCAGCCAGCTGTCCGTCCGATCATGACGATCACACTTTCAAGCGACCATCGCGTCGTTGATGGCGCCCAGGCCGCCGCATTTCTGAACGACTTGGCCGCCGCGCTCGAGCAGCCTCTGGAGAAGGTAGGACAATCATGAGTTCCCGAAGCTTGGAAGACGTCATACGAACCGCCGGCAATCCGGTCGACCTGTTGCGCAATTCGCAGATCGGGCCCTATGCCTTTCCTGTTGTCAAACACGAGTTCACCAACTGGCGCGACGAGCAGCGTTCCTGGCGTGAAACCTGCGCGCTGTTTGACCAGTCCCACCACATGACGGATCTATATGTCGAAGGTCCCGATGCGCTCAAAGTGTTTTCCGACCTAGGTATCAATACCTTCAAGAATTTCAAGGTCAACCAGGCCAAGCAGTTTGTCGCCTGTAATCATAACGGTTTCGTGATCGGCGACGCGATTCTGTTTTATCTCGACGAGAATAAATTCAATCTCGTCGGCCGACCCCCCGCCGCCAACTGGGTTCAGTACTATGTCGAAACGGGTGGATACAAAGCCAAAGCTGAAAAAGACGAGCGATCTGCAATCAATCAGGGCCGCCGCAAAGTATTCCGATACCAGGTGCAAGGCCCCCACGCACTGAAAGTCATGGAGAAAGTGACCGGCAAGCCTGCCCCCGATATCCGATTCTTCAATATGGAGACCCTTCAGATCGCGGGCGGCGATGTCCGCGCCTTGCGTCACGGGATGGTCGGACAGCCTGGATGGGAACTGTTCGGTCCCTGGGAACACGCCGAACAAGTTCGCGATGCCATCGTCGAAGCCGGTAAGGAATTCGGGATTCGACAAGTCGGCGCCCGAACCTACCCGACCAGTTGCCTGGAATCGGGTTGGATTCCGTCGCCCCTTCCGGCGATTTACACCGGCGATGAAATGAAGCCTTACCGGCAATGGCTCACCGCAAAGAGCTACGAAGCCATGGCGTCATTGGGAGGCAGCTTCTATTCGAACGACATTACCGACTACTACCTGACTCCCTACGATCTCGGCTACGGACCGTTCGTCAAGTTCGATCACGATTTCGTCGGACGCGCAGCCCTCGAAAAAATGGCCGGCAACCAGAAGCGTAAGAAAGTCACGCTGGTCTGGAACGGCGAGGATATCAAACGCGTATTCGGCTCACTGTTCCACGGCGGGGGAGATATCGAGAAATACATCGACCTGCCCTTGGCAAATTACTCCACACTTCCGTACGACAAAGTGTTGAAGAGCGGCAAGACGATCGGTGTCTCGACCTATACGGGTTACACGTATAACGAACGCGCGATGATCTCGCTCGCCATGGTCGATGTCGAGCACAGTGATCCGGGCGTCGAGGTGACGGTCGTTTGGGGTGAACAAGGACGCGGATCGACGAAGCCGACGGTCGAGCGTCACCAGCAAGCCGAGATTCGGGCGACGGTTGCCTCCGTGCCGTACGCCGAGGTTGCGCGTCTCGCTTATCGGCCTAAGAATTAAAAAGGAGCAATACATGGCCTACATTTTCCATGAAGACGAATTGCCAAAGCTGGTCTCCGCAGTACCGGGCCGTGAGCGCACATTTTTCGTCAACAAGGAACTAACCAACATCGACGATATGCTCGCGGGCATCATGCGCTATAAGCAAGGTGCTGCCTCGCCACTACATCTGCATGAGAACTGCGAGCACTTCTACTTCATCATGGAAGGGCAGGGAAGCGTCGAAACTCCCGAAGGTATTCGCGACGTGAGTCCGGGTGACATGGTATTCATACCGGCCGAAGCGACGCACCGCCTTCGAGCCACCGGGTCGCCGCTATTCTACTTCGAATTCCAGGCCCCTAACCGCTTCGTGACCACAATCCTTGACGGCACGCCCGAAGATCTCAAGTGGAATCGGGTCGATGGCCGCGTCTGGATCCAAACCTAATCTCATGCCTAAGACTCTATTCATCGATACCAACAAACTCCCACGCGTGAAGATGCCGCAGGGCGAGGCCACCGAGATCCTAAATGAGCAACTCGCCGGGGCGAAGAACGTGCTCGGAACGCTAAGGTGGCTCAAGTCGGGCGAGAAATACAAAGCCGATCCCAGCGATAAGCACCAGCTCCTATACCTGATGGAAGGCAAAGGCAGCATTAACCTCGAAAACAAGGATCACGAGGTGTCCAAGGGAATGGGCGTCTACCTAGGGCCTTCAGAGACCGCGACATTTCAGGCGGCCGACGGATCCTCGCTGAAGATCTTCCACCTGGCCGTTCCGAAAATCCCGAAATAACATGGCACAGGCATTCAGCCCGCGCTTCGCCCCCATAACACCCGCGACGCGATATCCGCACCTTCCCGCAGCGACTTCAACTTCAGCCACACGGCCGGCTCAATCACCCATTCGCGACCGGTAAACGTTCCGAATCCGCAATCTGCGCTGGCGATCACCCGTTCGCGATCGCCTACCGCCTCGACCGCCTCCTGAATCCGCCGCGCGACCACCTGCGGATGCTCGACGATGTTCGTTGTCGTGTCGATGGTTCCCGGGATCAGCACCATGTGATCCGGCAGAGGATATCCGCGCAGCGCCTGATATTCATGCTGATGCCGCGGATTCGCGAATTCGATACTAAGCGCTCCTACGTTGGCCTGATATAGCACGGGCAGGATCAGCTCCAGTGGTACATCGTGGATGTGCGGGCCATCCCAGTTGCCCCAGCAGCAATGCAGGCGAACGCGATCGTGCGGAATTCCTTCGATTCCTTTATTAATCGCCGCGACGTGCATCTCGGCCGCTTTGATGAAATCGCTGTCGGACAAATCCCGATAGAACATCGAGCGGTCCATGGCCAAGTCAGGCGAATCGATCTGCAACAGCAACCCGGCCTTGTGGATTGCCATGTACTCGTTGTGCATCTCGCGGGCGATCGCCGAGAGATAAGCTTCCTGCGAATCGTAGAAGGCATTGAGCATCGTGCTCGAAATGATTCCCGGCGAAGGAGCCGTCAGGAAGCATTCGGCGAAGTTGGCTGGGCCCGCGGCGCGTTGCAGTCGCGCGATCTCCTGCTCAATCGGAGCCGTGTCCAGATAATGCAGCTCAGCCTGCGCCTCGGGAGCATTCTGCATCCGGCTACGGTGCGGAAAACGCTGCATCAGGAGTGCGACCAGCTCCGGGAATTCCTCGAAATCGCGACCGCGGCGGCGCTTCGATTCGCCCGCGAATCCCGACATCCTCTGCGGCACATAAGTCTGAAACCCGACACGCTGCTGTTCACCGTCGTTGGCGATGTCGATGCCGGCCGAGGCTTGCTTATCGACCACGCGATGCACCGCGAGGTCCATCTCGCGCGCGAGTTGGTCCTTATCGATCGCCTCGCCGTCTTCACGCCGGACCAGAAGATCGGACAACGTCTCATTGCGCGGCAGGCTGCCGACATGGGTCGTCAGGATGCGTTCTTTGCTCAGGATCATGTTAATAGTTTGCCGCGCGTTTCAGGCAATAGGAACGCAGCAATAGCCATGGTGGCATATGCCAGCCCAGCGAAGAGTCCGATTGCCTCGCCCAACGACATCTTCGCCGAGAGCAAGCCCACTAGCGTTGGAAATAGCGCCCCCGTTGCCCGACCCAAGTTGTAGGCGAACCCTTGGCCCACCCCTCGCACACGCGTCGGAAAATGCTCGGTGAAGAATGGGCCCATTGCACTGAATACGCCCGACGCGAAGAAGCCCAGCGGGAATCCCAGCACCAGCATCGCCGTGTCGCCGAACGGGACCATCGTGTAGGTGACCGCGATCACGCCCGCCCCAATCGCGAACACCAAAAACGTAAGTCGCCGCCCGATGCGATCCGCCAGAAGACCGCCGGCCAGGTAGCCGCAGAAAGCTCCAAAGATCGATACTGCGAGATATCCTGCGGAATCCAGTACCGATAGCTTGCGCTCGGTTCGCAGAAACGTCGGCAGCCAGGTGGTGACCGCGTAATATCCGCCCTGCGCGCCGGTTCCCATCAGCCCTCCGAGCACGGTGACTCGCAACAGCGGTGGACGGAAAATTTCCAGCGCCGATGGGCGATCGCCTTCCGCAGCGAGCTTCGCTCGCGTTTCCAGATACACCTTTGGTTCCTCGACATAGCGCCGTACGAAGAAAACCATTAGCGCCGGTACGATCCCGACAAGAAACAACGCCCGCCACGCGGTCTCCGCCGGCAGCACTGAAAAGAAGAAAGCGTAGAGCAGCGCAGCCGTCCCCCACCCAACCGCCCAACCCGCTTGCATCATGCCCAGCGCCTTCCCGCGATGTTCCGGGCGAATCACTTCGCCCAGCAGGACCGCCCCGGCGGCCCATTCGCCTCCGAAGCCCAGTCCCATCAGGGCGCGCGCCGCGAACAATTGCTCGAAGTTCTGCGCCAAACCGGATAGAAATGTGAATACCGCGAACCACAGGATCGCTATCTGCAGTGTTCGCACCCGGCCGTAGCGATCCGCGAGCCATCCTGCCAGCCATCCTCCTACGGCCGAGACCAGTAGTGCCGCCGTTTCGAGCTCGCCAGCCTGTGTCCGTGTGATGCCCCAGATCGCGATCAGCGCGGGAATCACGAAGCTGTAGAGCTGGACGTCCATCGCGTCGAGCGCCCAGCCGCCCGCGCACGCTACGAACGCTCGTCGTTCTGTTCTTGTGAGATTGGATAGCAGAGAACTATCTTAGTCAATGGGAGACTGGCATGCACCACGTTTCAAAAATTGAAGACTCTGCAGCCCGCACGCCGAAGCCTTACGAACAGCACAGCACCGGGTTCCGCCGGACCACCTATGTCGATCGAACGATGGGATCCGTTCACATGGGCGTCGGAATCTGCTACCTGGATCCAGGCGGCGAGATTCAGCCGCACCTTCATTCCTTCGAGGAGAGCTTCTATATCCTGGAAGGACACGTGACTCTTCAGATTGGCGAGAAGAGCCATACGCTGGAGCCGGGACACTACGGATTGATCCCCACCGGAGTCCATCATGAATGGCGACATGTCTGGAGCAACCCTGGCGATCGGCCCGCGCAATGGCTCGAAATGCAGGCGCCCCAACCCCGTCTCCCTGAATATGGCCGGGATACATTTTTTCTCAACGGTCAGGCGCTGGCTCCGCACGCAGGCGATACCCACGGAGGTCACTTCGACGAATCCCAATTGCCGCGCCCCGGCGCGCCCGCCCAGATGGAAGGATTCAACCCGACCACCGGTGTCGCCATCAAGATGTTCGTCGACCGTTCCTTCGGCGCGATCCATCAGTCGCTCTTCCTGATCCAGTACATGCCGGGTGCGAAGATCGATCCGCACGACCACACCTTTGAGGAGTCCTACCTGATCGTCAGTGGACGGGTACGCGCGATCGCCGATGGAAAGACTTACGATCTAGGTCCCGGCGATGTGATCTGGACCGGTGTAGGCTGCATCCACAGCTTTGAGAACGTGGGTGCGGAGCCCGTGCGTTGGATCGAAACCCAAGCGCCGCTGCCTCCCGCTAAGGAAGTATTCCGTTTCGAAAAAGACTGGGCGAGTTACTAACTATTCGCGGCTGGCGACAGTTTGTCCCTTTTCAGCCATCGCCTTCTTCAGGATCTGCGCCGCCACCGGGAATTCTTTTTTCGAGTTCGCCATGAAGATGCCTTGCGTGAGCGTATAGGGCGTCCAGCCCAGTCTGCTCTTGATGGTCGGATCCGCGCCCTTATCCACCAGGTATTGGAGGATCGAAGGCTGGTTGCACAGCACGGCTCCGTGCAATGCAGTGAAGCCGTCCCAGCGGGCGTCGCCTGTGCCAAGATCCGCCAGCTCGTTAAAGTTGTCCGGATAATGCGCGAGCATGGATTCCGATGTGCCCACTAGCGGATAGTCGCCCAGATGGGTCTTCGCGTTGAGGTCGTTCCCCAGTTCGACGGCCAGCTTCACCGCTTCCAGCCGTTCGGCTTCCGAGACCCCGGTAAGCGGCCCGGGCGTCTCGCCTTCGTAATAGTCGATGCAGGCCGCCGCCATCAACGGCGTGACGCCGAGGGGCGTAGCCAATTTCGGATCAGCGCCGTGTTCCACCAGGAGCCGCATCATCGCCGGGTCGCCATTGCGCGCCGCGTTATAAAACGGGGTCGATCCGACGAAGCTCATATAGTGCCGGCCCAGATTAATGTTGGGCGGATTCTTCGTCGTGCCGAGCCCCTTGTCCATCTTCATTTCTTTCCAGGCAATCTTCGCGTTTGGATCCGCGCCCTTCTCCAGCAGCTTCTTCGCCAGCTGAAGATCGGTAACGCGCTGTCCGGCCGGACGTGGCACTGTGATCGGATCGGTAGCAGTGGCCGCAGCTTCCCAGGAAGTTCCCGGCTTCCGCATCCACACCAGCGAATGCAGCGGCGTTCCGTTGAGATCCTGCACGTTGGGGTTGGCCCCATAATCCAGAAGAACTGAGGCCATGTCGTAATAAGCATTGATGATCGACATGTTCAGCGTCGTGCTGCCGTCGACCGCTCTGTCATCGACGTTCGCGCCATGCTCCAGCAGAACCTTCACCGCGAGAATCTGGTTATTCAACACCGCGAACAACAGAGGCGTAAATCCGGCTTTGGATTTCGCCTTTACGTCGCCGCCGAACTCAATCAGGATGGCCGCGGCATCGGCGTTTCCTTCGCCGGCTGCCCACATCAGCGCGCTCTGGCCTTTGTAAGGCTCAATTGCATTGACTTTCGCGCCGTGGGATAGAAGCATCTTGATCGCGTCCACCTTGCCGTTCCGGGAGGCCGTCATCAGTGCGGTCTGGCCTTCTTCTGAAGTGCCGTTGGCGTCGACGCCGGCCTTCAGCAGCCGTTCGATAATGGCCGCATTTCCGTTCGTGCATGCAAGCGACAGTGGCGTAATCTTGTATCGCGTCTCGGCGTTCACGTTCGCGCCTGCGTCGATCAGCAGGTTCACCATTTCCAGATTGTTGGACTTCACGGCCCAATCGAGCGGCGTGGATGTATCTACGCCGGCCGCGTTCACGTCGACTTTCTTGGCCAGCAGCGCCCGAACACCCGCGGTATCGCCTCGTTTTACCGCGTCAATGAGAGTGGTATCCGTCGCAGCGCCGATTGAAAGCGCGCCTGTCAGCAACATCATGCCTGCTACGAAACGGGTCGTCATAGTAAAGGTATCCGGGGTCAATTTTAACCTAGGGCGTCGTGTGGCACAAGGCCCTCTACAGCTTGACAGCTTGACCGGTCGATAGGTAACATTGAGGCCAATAGCCAGTTCCTGCATGCAGGTGGTGCGGACTAGCTCGATTTCGCGGCGCCCGCGCTGTATAATACCAACGTTGAATGCCAGGAAAAATTAGCTCAAAGTGGTTGATGGCGGGCACGGTCCTGGGGACTTTCTTCCTGGCCACGAGCGGCCGGACGCAAACGCCTTCCCCACCGCCTCCAAGCGCTGCGGCAAGCGCCACCATCAAACAATACTGCATCGGATGCCACAGTGCTGCCCTGAAAACCGGTGGCATTGTCCTCGATCCGGGAACCCTCGACAAAGTCTCCAATAACGCCGAAACCTGGGAACGGGCCATCAAGCAGCTTCGGGCCAAGTCCATGCCGCCGGTGCCGATGCCACGCCCTGATGCGGCCACTTACGACCGGGTCGCGACGTATCTCGAATCCGAACTCGACCGAGCCGCCGCTGCGAAACCCAATCCGGGCGATCTGCCCAATCTGCACCGCCTGACGCGCACCGAATATCACAACGCGATCCGCGACCTTCTCGCCCTGGACGACCTGCCCAAGGAGATGGACTACACGCTCCTGCTACCGGCAGACAATGGATCGAGCGGTTTCGACAACATCGCCGATCTGCTGTACGTTTCTCCAGCGACCATGGAGCGTTATCTGGACGCATCTACCAAGATCAGCCGCCTTGCGGTCGGCGATCCGGCCATGCCGGTGATGGTGAACATCTATCGGACGCCTCTCGAAGGACCCCAGGACTTGCAGGTGGAAGAACTGCCTTTCGGAACTCGCGGTGGCACGGCCATTCGCAGCTACTTCCCGCTCGACGGCGAGTATGAAATCAATGTTGAGCTGGCTGGCGGAGCCCGGGACTCACATCAACTCGAACTCACCGTCGATGGTGAGCGGAAGCAACTCGTGACCGTGGGTGCTGCCGGCGGGCGAGGAGGGCGAGGCGGAACTGGTGGCCGAGGAGGTCGTGGCGGCGCAACCCCCACGGATTTCCGCATCGCCGTGAAGGCCGGACCCCGATTGATCGGCGTCACGTTCGTTCAGAAAACCGAAGCGCTGGACGAAGCGACTCTGCGTCCCCGTCAGCGCAGCCGTGGAACCCAGCCCGCCATCGCCGCCGTCACCATTCGCGGACCCTATAACGCTACTGGTCCCGGCGACACGCCCAGCCGTCAGCGGATCTTCACGTGCCGCCCGACGAATGCAGCGGCCGAGCCAGCTTGCGCCAAGCAAATTCTCTCGACCCTGGCCCGCCGGGCGTACCGCCGTCCCGTCACCGATGCCGACGTCGCCACGCTGCTGACGTTCTACGACAATGGTCGCAAGGAACGGGATTTCGATCTCGGCATCCAGCGCGCTATCGAACGCCTCCTGGTCAGTCCGCAATTTCTCTATCGAATTGAACGCGATCCTGCCGGCGCGGCGCCCGGATCTGTACACTCGGTCAGCGATCTGGAACTTGCCTCGCGACTTTCGTTCTTCTTATGGAGCAGCATCCCCGACGACGAGCTCCTAAACGTCGCCGCAGCTGGCAAGTTGAAACAGTCCGAGGTTCTGGAGCAGCAGGTCAAGCGCATGTTGGCCGACCCGCGTTCCGAATCTATGGTGAACAACTTCGCCGCGCAATGGCTTTACCTGCGCGACGTCGATGTTAAGGCTCCCGACCTGTTCGTGTTTCGCGAGTTCGATGAGGGTTTGCGGGCAGCCTTCGAAAAAGAGACCCAGTTATTCCTCGACAGTATCCTGCGCGAGAACCGCAGCGTGCTGGAGCTGTTGACCGCCAACTACACCTTCGTCAACGAGCGGCTGGCCAAACACTACGGCATCCCCAATATTCGCGGGGCAGAATTCCAACGTGTCACGTTCCCGAAAGATAGTCCCCGCGGCGGATTGCTGGGGCAGGGCGGCATCCTGCTGTTGACCTCCTACTCGACGCGAACTTCGCCGGTGCTGCGCGGTAAGTACGTTTTGGAAAACCTGCTGGCATCGCCGCCGCCTCCTCCTCCGCCCACGGTCCCGTCGCTTAAGACCGAAAACGCAAAATCAGGCGAGCCGCTTACGCTGCGTCAAGCTATGGTACAGCATCGCGCCGATCCGGCTTGTGCCAACTGCCACGCGCGCATGGATCCCATCGGATTTGCCATGGAAAATTTCGACGCCGTCGGCCAGTGGCGCGATCATGACGGCGCCAACGCCATCGACGTATCGAGCAAACTGCCCGACGGAACTGTCGTCGATGGTCTGGCGGGCGTCAAGCAGCTGCTTCTCAACGACCCGCAAAGATTCGTCGGTGCGATGACTCAGAAATTGTTGATGTACGCCATCGGACGCAACGTCCAATATTTCGATGCACCGGCCGTGCGGAAAATCGTCCGCGACGCTGCCGCCAACAACTATAAATTCGATGCACTGGTGTTGGGAGTGGTCAACAGCGCTCCCTTCCAGATGAGAATCGTGAAAGCCGAAAGGAAAAACCCATGACGTTCATCACGAAAAAGAAAATGGCCCGCAGGACCATGTTGAAGGGTCTGGGAGCATCCCTCGCGCTGCCCATGCTGGATTCGATGATGCCAGCGCTTTCGGCAGCGACCGTGCCAACTACGCGCCTGGGATGGGTTTATGTTTCGCACGGGGTGATATGGAGCCAGTGGAAGCCCACCACACTCGGCCAGGGTTTCGAGTTGACGCCAAACCTGAAGCCGCTTGAAAAACTGAACGGCCAATTCAATATTCTCACGGGACTGTCGCACCTTGAAGCCGACACCAAGGGCGACGGCAGCGGCG
>Ga0105240_10001511_pt1 | contig 39575 bp, 57 predicted proteins | sample KBSC54metaG_FD_80426 | JGI IMG/M metagenome (GOLD analysis project Ga0105240, IMG submission 80426) | Corn rhizosphere microbial communities from Kellogg Biological Station, Michigan, USA - KBS C5-4 metaG | ecosystem: Host-associated > Plants > Roots > Rhizosphere > Soil | place: Michigan, USA... | reverse complement strand
GCGGCGCGCGAAGCCGGCGAGGCGCTCGGTTCTACCTTCGAGCCCGCGGCGGCTCGCGTCGGGATCGACTACGTCCGCGCCTCGGGCCCCGCCTCGCGCTCTCTCGAACAGATCATCGGCGGCGCGAACTGGTGGGTCGATCTCGACGGAGCCACGCAGGTAGGGCTGCGCTCGACGTCGACTCCGAGCACCAACGACTACCAGGTCCTCGAATTCGATCCCGTCTCGCGCGTGGTGTCTCTCGTCCTCCGAGATGACGACCTGTCGCTCGTCGGCATCGGCTCGATCCTCTCGGACGAGCGTCTCGATGGCGCGCAGACGATTCGCGCACTTGAGATCGAGCTCGCCAATTCCATCTCCGTCAAGGCCTGGACGGGCGGCTCGGGTTCCTCGCGCGATCGCCTACAAGACGCCTTCGCCGCGCTGGTGTCGCGCGCCAACGACGTTCGTCTCTACGGACTCTACGAGTACCGCGTCAGCCGGATGTCCGGCGAGCGCGTCGAGCTGCAGGCGGTCTCTTCGGAAGCCGGCCTGCCCGACATCCTCCCGATCTCCATGTGGCCAGGCATGGCCGGCCTCCACGCTGAGCTGACCGGCGGCTCGCGCGTCCTCGTTCAGTTCATCGAGGGCAAGTCGACTCGGCCGGTGATCGTGAGCTTCGGCGGCAAGGATGGCGCCTCGTGGGCTCCGTCGCAGCTCGTCCTCGACGCGATCTCGACGATCAAGGTCGGCGCGAACGCCACCGATAAGGCCGCGAAGGACGCGCCCGTCAACTCGCAGCTCGATGCGATCAACGAAGCGCTCGACGCATTCGCCGCAGCGGTACCCGTCTCGATGGACGGCGGTGCCGCGCTCCACACGGCCTTCACGGCAAAATGGGGGCCCGGTCTTCCTCCGAAGGCATCGTCCAACGTCGGCGCCTCGAAAGTGAGGGTCGAATGACGATCTCCATCGTCGCCACCTCGATTTCGGAAGGCCTAGCGCAGCTCGCGCGCATTCTCGACGCGCCCGTGCCCCCGTTCGGGTACGGCAGCGACATCTCGTGCGAGCGGGACCTCGACCCCGCGATGGCCGAGGTCGATCCGCTGTCGGCGCTCGCGCTCGCACAGGCGCTCGTGCGTCGTCTCGACTGCCCGCGGGGCGCGCTTGTCGACGATCCCGATTACGGGATGGACCTTCGCGCGGAGCTGAACCGCGGAACCACGACTCGCGACCTCAACGCTATCGCGGCGCGCATCCGCTCCGAGCTGACGAAGGACGACCGCGTCTCGTCGGTGAAGGTGACGGTCTCGTACGCGGACCTCGTCGCGCGAGAGATGACGGTCTCGATCGTCGTGACGCCGGTCGACGCAACGATCGGCGGCTTCTCGATGACCCTCGCGGTCACGAGCGCCGAGGTCGTTATCTCTTCGATGAGCGGGAGGGGATGACGTGAACCTCTCCGACCTCACGACACCGCTCTCCGCCGACGCGATCAAGGCCTCGATCTACACGGGCCTCGCCAACGTCGGGGTGAGCACGACAAGCTGGAAGCCCGGCGCGGTCGTACGAACCATCATCGCCGTCCTCGCGGTGATCCTCGCCGCCTTCGCGCGACTGATCGCGGCGATCGCCTCGGGAGGCTTCCTCGATCTCGCGACGGCCGACTGGCTGACGCTCGTCGCTCAGTACGTCTACGGCGTCACGCGGAACACCGGGAGCTTCGCGACCGGGAACGTCACGCTCACGAACGGTGGAGGCGGGACCTTCACGTCGGTCGCGATCGGCGACCTGATCGTCAAGAACACCGCGACCGGCGTCACGTACCGGAACACGGCGACGTTCTCGTTGTCGCCGATCATCACGACGGCCACCGTACCGGTCCAGGCCGAGATTCTCGGCGCCGACGGGACGAGCGGAGCCGGAGCGATCGACGCGCTCGTGACGACCTTCTCGGGCGTCACCGTCATCAACGCTGCGGCGCTCATCGGATCGGATCCCGAGACCGACGAGCAGCTCCGCGCCCGTTGTCGCGAGAAGCTCGGCGTGCTCTCTCCCAACGGACCGAAGGACGCCTACTCGTTCTTGGCGAAGAGCGCGACGCGCACCGATGGCTCCTCGATCGGCGTGACTCGGGTTCGATCGATCCCGGACGGGATCGGCGGCGTGGATGTCTACGTCGCCGACGCGGACGGTTCGGTCGATGGCGACCCCGACGATCTCGCTACCGACCTCGGAGTGATCAACGACGCGATCCAGACCCAGGCCGCGCCGCTCGCGATCACGGCCCGCCTGCACTCGGCGACGCCGGTCACGATCCCCGTCACGTACGAGATCTGGATCCGCAACACGTCCTCGATGACGGACGCGCAGGTTGAGGACGCGATCGAAGCGGCGCTCCTCACGTACGTCAGCGGCCAGCCGATCGGCGGCGAGATCATCTCTCCCGCCACCGGCAAGACCTACGTCAGCGGCCTACGTGGAGCGATCACGAGCGCGGTCTCGTCGTACCTGATCCGTCTCGACGTCTCCGCGCCCTCGGGTGACGTCTCGATCGGGACGACCGAAGCGCCGGTGCTCGGGGCCGTCACGCCGACCGTCCACCAGCTCGCGACGGGAGCGCTGTGATGGTCTACAGGACCGCACCGCCCGCGCGAATGCGCTTCGAGAACGCGACGAAGGCGGTCGCGCCGCCGTGGCTCCAGCGATCGATCGGCGGTCGCTTCCTCGGAGCCATCGGGAAGGTCGTGGATGACCTCGTCGATCGCACCGCGCTCGGGGTGAAGGCTCGCTTCCCTGGGCTCACCGACGCGTCCGACGGGCTCGCGTACATCGGCCGCGACCGGCTGATCCGTCGAGGCCCGAACGAGAGCGACGCGACATATGCGCGGCGCCTCCGGCTCTGGCTCGACTCGCACCGCACGCGCGGCGGCCCGTACGCCTTGCTCGAACAGCTCCGCGCGTACTGGCTCGACACGCTGACGGTCCCGATCGACGTCGTCTACCACGATGGGACGCGACGCTCGATCGCAGCGGACGGAACGATCACGCGGGATTCGATCTCGTGGAACCCAGACGGCTCGAATCACTGGGCCCGAATCTGGATCTTCTTCAACCTCGACGACCTCCACGTCCTCGATGTCACCGCGGACATGATCACCGATGACGGCGACACGCTCGTCACCGACGACGGCGACACCCTCATCGCTGTACTCGGCGAGGGTACGGTCACCGATGAGATCGCCGAAGAGTTCGCGCTCGTCCCACGGGGGTGGAGCGCTGCTCATGTCGAGCAGATCCACGTCGTCCTGCTCTATCCGGGAGCCCGCCTTTGGGGCTACCCGCGACCCGTCGCGAAATGGGGCTCCGGCTGGGGCACCTGGCAAACGACGAACCCCTTCCACATCGAGGTGGCCTAACCCATGTCTCACGCACTCACCCCGGCCGCCGGTTATCCGATCACGGCCGCGACCGTCCCGGACGACGGCGACGATGCCAACGCCGCTAGCGTTCAGGTCGCCTTCCAGGCGCACGAGAACTCGATCGCGACCCTCGCCGCACGCGTAGGCGGCTCTTCGACCGGTCTCACGACCGAGTGGGCGTATCCGAGCGCAAAGGGCCGAGCTACGCGTATTCCCGCCATCGGCGGGACGCCGTCTCCGGTCTACGTCCCACCCGGCGGATCGATCCTCTCTGCAACGACTGGCCTGTGGCGTGAGCACTTCGTCAACGCCTCGGGCGCCGGTCCCGGAGGGCGCGACCTCGTGACGACGACCGGGAAGGTGTACACGGATTACACCTTCCACGAGTACGTCCGCCCTCTCGAACTGGTGATGAATGGCGGGACCATCACGCTGGTTGAGTTTCGCGTCACCTGCGGAACGGCTCAGGCGACTACGTCCAATCGTATCTCGGTCGAATTCTGGAAGACAGACCTTCTCGGTACGCGGACGAGCATCGGTTCGGCGACAGAACCGAGCGGGACCACGGGCGACAAGACCATCGATGTCACCGTGTCCGAGAGTCTCGATCTCTCTGGGCACATGTACTACCTGAGCGTGTATTCGAGCGCGGGATGCGGGACGTCTCCCGATTACATCCTCGGATACAACATCAACTGGACCGACCCCGGTCCGAGGAACTGATATGGCGCAGAAGAAGATCCGAGATCTGGATCCGACGGCGCCCGATGACGCCGACATCCTCCCGGCCGCCACGAGCGACGGAGACACGAAGGCGATCGTTCTCGGCGACGTGAAGGACCACATCCTCGCCGACCTCTCGACCGCGACGACGTCTGTCGATGGACTCATGTCCCACACGGACAAGACGAAGATCGACAGCATCGAGACCGGCGCGCAGGTCACGAACTTCGCGCGCGTCGGCTTCGCTCTCGGTGCTGCGACGGCGTCCGTGAGCCTCAACGGGCAGAAGTTGACGAGCGTCGCTGACCCATCGAGCGCCCAGGACGCGGCCACAAAGGCCTACGTGGACGCTCACGCCGCATCATCTCCCATCATCTGGAAGTGGAACGAGACAGACGCGACTCAGTTCACGATCGGCGTCGACCAGCAGTCCTCTTGCGTTCTGTCCAGGGTGGCCGGCCGCGAGGGACCGCGTCTCCGCATCACGTTCCCAACGAAGATCAGCGGTAACCAGCTCACGACCATCTTCATCAACGACCTGTCTCTACCGGTCGTGAACACGGACGTGCGCCGCTACATCTTCGAGTTCCGCCTCGTCGGCGTGGCGGATTTCTCCCACTACACCGAGTGGTACTCGTTCGGGCCGGCGCACACGATGAATCGACTCGCGGGCGCCAGTCACTACGCGCTCTGCTCGATGGCTCAGGTCGGAACCGCAACTCGTGGCGCGAAGGTCGAGGCCGGAAGCGTGAGTCTGTCCAACGGCACTCCGTCGTGGCTGAGCATTGGCGGGCTCATGTCCGACAACGACGAGCGGAAGTTCATCTTTCCGTTCCGCGACGAGATGGTCCAGCGCACTCCGGCTGCGACCAAGCCCCAGTTCAAGGTCCTGCACTACTGCAATTACGCCGGCTACAACCAGGCGCAGATCTTCGGCGGCTTCAGCTCTGATATCGGCTTCGTAGCGGACATGGGCGCGCTGGCGTCTGGCTGGACCTCGCAGACGCTCGACACGGTCGGCTTCGCCATCCTCGGCGGCACGGGGACGACCTCAAACTACTACTTCGAAGTCGATCAAATCGTCGTGCGTAAGCACCCGATGGATCTCTGAGGACTGCTATGTCGACTCTAAACAAGTACACCTTCGACCAACTCGCTCAGATCGCTCTTCTCCCCGTTACCGGAGACTCCGGCGCGCTCGCGCTTGACACCTCGAAGCGGTTCGGCCCGTTCGTGGCTGGCGACTCGGTGATCGTCGCCTCGACGGCTTCGTTCCACGTCCTCGCGGGCGACGTGACCGTGGCGGTGACGACCTCGGGCACGAGGCTTCCCGCTGGCGTCTACAAGTTCTCGATCCCCGACGCGTGTACTCACGTGGCGATGATCGATAGCGCGGACGGTGCGGGCCACGGCCAGACCTACAAGGGCTAATCCGATGAGGAGCCCACTAACACGGATGAGCGTGAGCCTCGCCGAGGGCGGCGGGAGTTCACAGCCGATCGTTCCGTGGACGGACCCGGAGGCCGATCTCGTCGAGTGGTGGGATGTCGGCACCGATCTCACGCTCACGAACAACCTCGCCTCCGACTGGCTCGGTCGAGGTCCCGGTTACCACCTCACCTCGGCCGGCAGTCTTCGCCCGACGTACGGTGCTTCGGTGATCACCGACGAGCGCGCGAAGACCTACGCGGGACTCGTGTTCGCGGGTTCTCACGGGATGCAGTGCAGCGACGCGGCCTTCAAGACGCGGATGCACGCGCTCCAGGTGGCGCACGTCATCGTCGGAGGGGTCAGCAACACGCAGGCCGGGACGCAGACCATGTGCGAGCTGGGCATCGCCTGGTTCAACACGGCCGGTCAGTTCGGCATCTTCATCAACGACACCGTCTCGTTCTCCGTCGAGGCAGGCATCCGCGGCTCGGGCGCCGGGCTCGGCGTCTGGCGCTCGGATGCGGGCGCCTTCCCGTGGGCGGACCCTGGCGTTCTTCACTTCAAGCTCGGCGGAGCCACGGTCGGCTCGACGGCGCAAGAGCTGGATGGCGTCGCGATGCTCGGAGGCGTCAACAGCAACTCGTACGCGGCCGGGAACTTCGCGAGCGCCAACCTCTACGTCGCCTATCGAGGCGACAGCTCTGTCTTCGGCTACTTCACGCTCTCGCAGTTCGGAATTCTCGGTCCGAACGCGACGGTCGGCGCTGTACGTCGGGCCCACGCCTACGCGGGCGCTCGGATCGGAGCGGTACAGGGATGACCGGGAGCACGTACACCGCCTCGATGGCGGCGAGTCGCGCCGCGCTCGCGTCCTACCGGTGTCCGCCCGGGATCACCTCGGCGCGCACCTGCGGCCTTTGGGGCCAGGGCGAAACCGACGGCCAGGACGGGACCGGGGCGAAGCCGGCCGCGTATCAGGCGAACCTCGGAGCCTTCTTTACGGCGTGGCGTGCGGAGCGGGGCGACCCCTCCATGTTCATCTTCATCATTCGTCTGAGCGCCAGCTCGGGCGTCGTGAACGCCGCCGCGATCCGGGCAGCACAGGACGCCTACGCGCTCACGGACGCGAACTGCCTCCTGATCAATACGGACGCGTTCCCACTCTCTGGAGACGGTCTGCACTTCACGGCGGCCGGCGCCGAGGCCCTCGGCCTCTACGTCGCATCCCTCATTCACGCGCGCTTCGGAGCGGGCGTCACGCTCATCGATCTCAAGGGTCAGTCGAACGTTTTCAGTCAGACGGACACGCGCATCGCGACTGATCCGAAGTACGCGTCCCTCGCGGGCGTCCTCGCGTGGGTCTGGGCCCGAGGGAAGGGGATCACGGACACCCGGCACAAGACGAAGCCGTGGCAGCCGTACTCGCAGGACAAGTATTACCCGTACGTCACTCCGGGACGCGCGTGGTGCGGGATGGAGATGGCTATGGCGTGGGCCCTTTGGGTCACGTACGGCCACACGCTCTACGTCATCCAGGCATCCGAAGGCGGGACCGATCTCGCAAACGACTGGGCGCCATGAACGAGACCCTACAGATCATTCTCCACTCGGACCCGACCGTCCTCGCGGCCCTCGTGAGCCTCATCGGCGTTCTCGGAGCGGCGGTCGGCTACGTGATCAAGCAGCTCGGCGACGCGCGAGCGAAGGCCATCGTGGCGACGGCCGACGCGGACGCGAAGGTGAAGGTCACGAGTGCCGAGGTCGAGAAGACGGAGGCCGAGACAACGGGCCGCTTCGTCACTCTCGCCGAGAAGGACCGCCAGCAGATCGACGCGCTTGTCTCTGACGTTCGTGTCGAGCTCAAGCGCTGCGACGAGGAGCGCCGCGCGCTGAAGGCGGAGATGATCGAACAGGCCGCGCGCTACGAGGCGGAGATCGCGAAGCTTCGCGAGCGCGTCGCGGTGCTCGAACGCTCGCGCGCCTCGCTCTGGGACGAACTGCAAAAGGTCCGGCGCGCGATCGCATCGGGCGGGGCCTATCCGATTCCGGCGGAGCTGCCGGGTAACGTCGTTGAGGAGATCGAATGAAGCCCGAACAGATCGAAACCTGCATCGTCGTGGGCCTTGGCTTCGCAACCGTGATCGGCCTCGTCGCGCTCCACGCGGACGCGTCGCTCGTGTCGGTCATCACCGGAGGCCTGATCGGCTATCTCACGCCTCGGAGCCCAGCGATTCCCGCCGCTGCGATCCTCCTCTTCGTCTCCCTCGGCGCGACGGTCGTAGGTTGCGGCCCGGCCCTCTCGGACGCGTCGCGCGCCGAGTACGCGGGCGAGGTCGCTCACTGCGAGACGGACGAGCGGGCGATCGTTGCGCGTCCGGCGACAACGCTCGAAGCGGACCGAGCCGCGCTCGAAGCCGAACGCGCACGATGCGACGAAGCCCGTCACGAGATCGAAACCCCTGCGCTCGACGGAGGCGTCTGATGCTGGCCGCGATTCTCGCTTTGATCGAGGCGGAGACGCCCGACGTGATCGCGTTCGTTCAGAAGACGCTTCCCGCGTTGATCGCGCTCGCGAAGGGGCAGGGCTCGCGAGACGCCGTCCTCGTCGCGCTCGACGCGGCGCTCGAAGCGTCGCGAGCGGAGATCGACGCGGAGCTGGCCGCGAAGTACGCGATGCCTAAGTAGCGACCAATTCGAGCTTGGCTGCGATCAAGAATCGCTTGAGTCGTTACTGGCACTTACGTCAAGCGCGCCAGTTTCCAGCAGACGAGGCCACTTGGATGGGCGTACCTGGAGAGGGTTCCTATTACCCAATTCCGGAGCGCCAAAGGCGCCAAGGAGCCCTCGAAATGACCAGTTCTAAGAAGCTCGTTTCCTCCCTCGATTCGCTCGCGCAGACCTACTCGGACCGCCGGGAAGGAGACCGCGCGATTCTCCACGATCGAGCCGGCGAGATCCCCGCCATCGTCGCGTCCTACCTCGCGTCCCTCGACACGAACCAGAGGATCGAGGGCGCCGAGAGCGACGCGATCCGTGTGCTCCTCGGTGGCGGTCGTGTGGACTCGTACCTCGCGAGTGTCGAGGACTTCAACGCACTCACCGCGATCCGCGCTCGCGAGGCGGCCCGGGGCGGCGATACCGTCGCGCGCGAGGCGGAGCCCGCTCCGAAGGAGATCCGCGTCGAGAGCGGCGCGATCAACGGGATCCCCGGCTACCCCGCGACGAAGAGGACGAAGGCCACCGCTCCCGCCTCGACGTCGCCCTCTACGGCGTCGCCGGCTCCGGAAGCGCCGAAGACCCAGGCGGGGATCGTCGACCTTCGTAGCGCTCCCGCGTCGTGGAATTTTTACACGGCGAGGAAGGCGGTCGAGGTCGCGGCGAAGAGCCACCCGAATTTCGGAGCGAAGAAGATCGAGCGGACGCTTCTCGCGCTCGCGGGCGCGACGTCGCATAAGGCCGTCGTCGAGGTCGCGGCGAAGGCCGGGCTCCTCGTCCTCCGCGAGGGAGACGAGTGATGCGTACGCTCGCTCTCCTCGTCACTCTCCTCGCCCTCGTAGGCTGCGACCGTGTCCACGTCGCGCCTCCCGCCTCGGACGCGGGCGTCGTCGGCGACGCGTCGCCTACCTGCATCGAATGGCGCCAGCGGGCCAACCCCGAGGACGTCTACTGCGCGCGGTGGTCGAGCCCGTAGCGATCGATCTCGCCGGTTCGTTCTCAAGAAGGCCACTCCCCCGAGGGAGCGGCCTTCTTCGTTCCGTCGTCTCGTTGTACTCTCGCAGAATGTACGTTGTGAAGTGCGGGAGCCCGAAGCAGCTCCTCGGCTACTGCGAGCAGGTCTCCCTCGGCGAGAAGAGCGCCCTCAACGACAACTGGTTCTTTAGAGGTCAAGCGAACTCGGATTGGGCCCTGGAGCCGTCGATCTTCCGAGTAGCCGGTATCCGCGACTTCGAGCGATACGAGACGACGACTCTCGATCGTATTGCCCAGATCGCCGCGTTCACGACCTCGATGCCAGACCGTCTAATCGGTAATCGACAGTATCTGTTGGCACTGGCGCAGCACTACGGCGCCCCGACGAGGCTTCTCGACTGGACGAGTGACCCGGACGTCGCTTTGTACTTCGCTGCGACAGGAGCCCTCCGGCAAACACAGCTTCCGCCGAGCATGTCCGTCTTCGCAGTCGCATCGATCTACTTCCAGCTCGGGAAGGATTCTCCGCATACCTGGTTGAACGTACCTTTCGCGGCGAACCCGAACCTCGCGGCCCAACGAGGCGCTCTTAGTCAGCAAGAGTGGGGGCAGAATGAGCTAGCCAAGACGGAGACGTGGGCGAACCCTACGATCGTGCGGAACCCGATGGAGCTGGTGACGGGACATCTCGCGGCACTGGTAGACCGACGCTTGATCCGCTTCGACCTCGACACGCTTAGGCTCGATGATGCCCTGGATCTCCTCGCGGAGAGGAACGTTCGAGGCTCGTCCCTGTTCCCTGGCGAGGCAGGGCTGGCCAGGGATGCGGAAGACGTTGCGCGTCGGGAGGCGTACGAGATGGACCGGGACAGCCGAGTCGCCTCCGCCCGGTTCATCGGCATCCCGCCCTATTGACCGCGAGAGGGTCTCCGAAAGATCGACGCCCGCCTCCGGCTCATTCCGGGGACGGGCGTCGGGTTATCCCCTCAACAGGGCTGTCGATGAGACGGGCCGGAGGATGATCGAGGTTCTCGCTGCTGTCGAGGAGGAGCCTATCGAACCTTCTTCCACGCGTGCTCGCCCTTCTTGAACGGATCTCGCGGACAGTCACCGCCCTGCTTCTTCGGAGGCATGCTGCCGCTCGGCAACGCCACCGTGATCACCATCTTGCACCGCGTACACTCGAAACCTTGAGCTGCTGCCATCTGTCCCTCCCCGTTGTTGATCAGTACGTCGCCGAGATCGTGTAGCTCGTGACGAGACAGCGCTCGACGAGGTTCTCGCAGTGAAATGCGAGGTAGTACGTACCTGCCGGAACGACCGCGCTGTCGCTCGCGATCGAGGTGTTGTTGTGGAGGGCGTACGCCTCAACGCCGCTGCCTCCCGAGGAGTAGACGCTCCAGTTCGCGGCGTCCATCACCGACACGTCGAAGGTGTCTCCCGTCGTCGTCGAGACGCTGTAGCTCACGGTCGCTGTCACCGGGAACACGTAGGGACCCTTGGCGTAGCTCGTACCTGCGGCCCAGAGGTCCGTCGCTCCCGATCCAAGCGCGTGGGTCGTGGGACCTCCCGGCCCGGTCGTACACGTCCCGTGAGCGCACGAGCCGGTCGAGCACGTACCGCAGTCGTTGCCGAAGTCGTCCGTTCCGCAGACCCAGCCGAGCTGCGAGCAGGTCTCTCGCGTCGGTCCCGGCCCGGAGCCGTTACAGCCGAACGCCGTACCCACGATCACGATGACTATCGCGAAGCTAACCCCGCGCCCCAACCCCCACGTTCCGTTCATCGCCTTCTCCTTCACGTTCGAGCCCCTCACCGAACCAACCGACAATCGTCCCAGGACGCACCCATCAGGAAGTGACCCATCGTGCAATCCGCTCGGAAGGAGTCACCGCGGGAGAGAGAGCCAGCCGCGGCTCGTTGATCGTCCGCTAGGCCGACCCTCGCGAGCATGCAGCCCCGCGGACGGATGCTCATCGTTCCGAACGTTTCGTTGACGGCATCAACGCGGCCCGTCACGAGCATCCGCCGACCCTCCGGGTACCGACCGTCCGCCGCTATCTCGTTCGCGTGGTACGCGCTGTCCACCGTACAGGCGCTGACCTCCATCGGGAGGGCGGCAATACGAGCGGCCTCCGCCTCGGCTGCTTGGCGTTCGGCGCGCTCGGCCGCCGCGACTTCGGCTGCGTGAGCCGCTTGCTCTTCGGCGGCGATTGTCTCGGGGGACACGCATGCCCACGAGGACGCGAGGAGAGGATCGGAACCGGGACTCGCTCGGAAGACGTTCGGATCCACGCACGCCGTTCGGGCCGCTTCGATGTGAGCCCGTTGTTCTTCGGCCGCCGCTGCTTGAGCCGCCGCAACGCGAGCCGCTTCGGCGGCTGCCGCAGCTTGCTCCGCCGCGATCTGATCCGCGGTCACGCACTCCCAATCCGCGGGCCGCGTCGCGAATCCTCCCGTTCGGAGTCGGAACGTGCTCGGAGCTGCACAAGCGGCTCTCGCGGCGTCGATGGCCTGCCGATCGGCCTCGACCTGATGACTACCGAACATCCCCGTGAAGCAGCAGCATCCGCAAAAGCTCGCCGGAATGATCGCGATGATCGTCGCGATGATGATCTTGGTTCGGTTCTCCACCCATTCCCCCGTGAGTGGCGAACGGTACCAGGACTTCAACGCCGGGAAAATCACCCCTGGAGAGCGAGCCCACCCGTTCAGTACGCCGCAACATCCAGTAACGAAAGGCGAGTTCTCGGAAGCCTCACTAGCCTTTCCAGAATGCCATCCTGTACATTCACAGTGCGTCTGAAGGGGGCGCCGGGATGCCTGACTACAAGAACAAGTTCAACGAGCCAGACCACGTCGAGTACGAGATCGTGACGTCCGACGGGAGCACGAAGATCGGAACGATTCGCCTGAAGCCCTCGGGGGTTCTCTGGAAGCCGAAGAACGCTCACAAGTTCTATTCGGTGGATCTGACCAAGTTCTCCGCGTGGATGGAGGAGAACGGCAAGCTGGTGAAGCAGTGAACAACGATTTCAAGCGGCCGAAGTTCGTGGATCACGTCCTCGTGAAGGCAGGCACGGATGAGCGCGTCGGAACGATCCGTGTGAAGCCGTCGGGCGTGAGCTGGAAGCCGAAGAGCGGAAAGCGCTGGCTCACGATCAAGATTCCGCGGTTCGAAGAACTCGCGATGGAGCACGGGAAGAAGAAGCAGAGGTAGACGGAAAGGCGACGGCCGCCAGGAAGGGGGATTCCGGCGACCGTCTCGTCCTCGGACGTAAGCCCGTGGACGTCCGCCGATGATTACTCGAACGGCCGGAAGCGCGCCAGCTCGTCGCGGATCGAAGACCGCAACACTCGCTTTTCCTTAGGGGATGATCTCCTTGCGGTGTTCTTCGTGATACCTCCGGGGGTGTGAGGCTCCTCACGAAAAGCGCCCGCGGGAGATATTCGAAATGCCTAAAGGCTTGATGAGAAACTCATCCAGCAAGCCCAACAGCCCGTCGGAGCGGCCCTCGAAGCCGTCCCGCAGCGCGACCCCGACGACCGCTCACGCGGACTCGGGGGACACCACAAAGGTCCGTACCCAGCGCGATGATCGAAACCAGATCGATCGCATCCACCGCTCCCTCCACCGCCTCAACTCCGTTCGACTCCGCATCGATCGCGACCGCTGCGAGGATTCCGAAGCCGCCAACCCCCAGGTCGCGAAGGCCGTCCACCCGGCGCTCTCCCGCGAGGATGGCGCTGTCGTTGTCCCGGTCGCTTGGCTGAACCGCGAAGACCTCGGGAAGGTCGAGGAGGCCCTCAACTACCTCCAGGCGACCCTCCTCGCAGCGACTCTGCCGTGCACGTTCCCCGGATGCACGTGCGACGGGGACGACCTCTCGTCGCGTCGAGCGCTCCGCCGCTCGCTCGTGCCGTGGTCGGTCTACTACGCCCGCCTCGACCGTCGCTGATCGAACGAAGAAGGGCCTTCTCTCGTTTCGTCTGCCGAGGTCGAGCGCTACGCCATCGCCCGCTTCGACCTCTCCGCCCTCGGTCGCGATCGCTCGGGCGCCGCTCCGGTGATCGTCGTGTGGGCGCTGATCACCCGGCCGTCCTCGACCTCAAAGTGGCGCGTGACGGTCGGCTCGGCCTCGACGGCGAGGAGCGCGAGCCGCGCCGCGAGTTCGACGAGGTCCGGCGAGCCGTCGCGAATCGCACGAAGTAGGTCCATCGCGACCTCGCGGAGCGAACCGGTACCGCCCGCGACTTTCTTAGGTACCGGCTCCGAGGACGATCCTCCATGGTTACTGTGTGATTCGTCGTTCGAAGGAGCCGTTCGTAAACCGTAGGTCCGGAGTTCAAATCTCCGAGGCGGCTTTTCCGAGCCTGAATTCGTGGGGGATTCGGGCTCGAAGGCGGACGATAGATCGGGCACCGGTACCTTACGGTACCCACCGGTACCCGGATTTTCGGCCTCCGTTTTCGTGGGCTTTTCTGACCCATCATTCGCGCCGCCCGAGCCCTCGTCCTCGTCGTCCGAGCGGTTCACGTTCGTCGGGAGATCGGCGGCGCTGAGGTTCGCGTAGAAGCGCTCCGTGACGCCGACCGAACGGTGGCGGAGCATGCGGCTCACCATCGTCATAGTGTACCGCTCGGGGACGATCCCTTCCTCGACCCACCACCCGCGGAGGAGCCCGACGCCGCACGTATGACGCCACGCGTGGAACGTGACCTCGGGGCGCACGAGAGCGCGACGACGGATCCCGAAGGTGAGGAACTTCTCGCCGTGGTCGTCGCTCCAGCGCCAGTCGTACCCGTCCGAGTAGCAGCCGCCCTTGTTCTTTCCCTTCTTCACCGGCCAGATGAAGCCGGAGGCCGGGCGACCTGCGGCGACCCATCGAGCGCGGAGCGCCTTGCGAACCGGCGGGAGCATCGGCACGCGTGCGACCATCCCGCCCTTCGTCGCCTTCTGTCGCGATCGCGCGACGATGATCTCTCCGTTCGCGCCGTCGTCCCACATGCACCGTTCCCACCGCAGCCCCGCGAGTTCTCCTTGCCGAAGCCCAGCCCAGAGCGCGACCGTCAGAACGCTCCGCTGCTCGTCGGTGAGGTCGAGCGCGAAGACGCGCGCGATCTCTGCGCGGTCGAGGAAGACGACGCGCTCGTCCATCTCGACGAGACCGGAGGCTTCGATCGGCGAGAGAGAAAGCTCGACCGCTCGAAGCTGAGCGCCGAGCCCCGCGTCCAGCTTCTGCGCGCGCATCGCGCTCCGGATCACGGCCCGCACGGTGTTCCAGATGTTCTTCGCCGTCTGACGCGAGATCACGCCGCCGCGTCGCTCGTTCTTTCGCGAGACGAGTCCGCGTCCGAACTCGTACATGTCCGTCGGGCGGAGGTCGCCGAGGTCTTTCCCGGCGATGTCTGTCCCGCTCAGGTAGTGGTCCCATCGCTGACGATCGCCGCGGGCATCTCGATGCGTCTTCGCGCGCTCTTCGAGCCACTCCATCGCGTGCGTGCCGAGCGTCTCGCGCTTCCCGAGCGCGGGATCGTTCGGCGTGCCCGCGAGCTGGAGCCGGAGCGCCTCGCGGTACTCGATTGCGTCTTGCTTCGAGGCGCCCTTCGGCAGGTAGAAGCTCTTGCTCTTGCCGCGGATCTCGAAGCGGACGCGGTGGCGCCCCTTCTTGTCGGTCTCGATCTTCCCGCTACCCCTCATCGCCCGCTCCGTCACGACCTACCTCCCGCGCTTCGGACCCACGAGACCGGCGCGAGCGAGCGCCAAGCGCGCGGCCTCGCGCGTCTCGGGCCGAACCACGATCTTCGGCACGGGCTCCGGTTCGGGAGCCCGTCCGCGCTTCCTGCGGGCGTCGCGCTCGCGCTCGATCGACACGAGCGCTTCGAGTGCGTCTGCGATTCGTTCGAGCGGGTCGGTCTTGGCGTCGGCCACGAGGCTCTTACGCCCACCGAGAAAGCGTGCCGGGTCATCGGAGCAACCCCGCATCGAGAAACGAGAACGAGAGGGAGCGAGTCACGATCACGTGGTCGAGAACTTTGATCCCGAGAAGGTCGCCTCCCTTCACGAGTCTCTCGGTCAGATTGACGTCCTCGGCCGATGGGAAGGGATCGCCGCTGGGATGGTTGTGCACTAGGATCACCGCCGAGGCCGCGACGTGGATCGCGAAGCGATAGGCGTCGCCCGGAGCGACCGGACACGCGGAGGTCGAACCTCGCGCGACCTCGGACCATCCGACCGGGCGTTGCCGCGAGTCGATCGCGATCACGAGGAAGCTCTCCGTGACGCGCTTCCCGAGTAGTTCCCTCGCGAAGGCGATCACGTCCCGCGAGCTAGCGATCGTCGCGGGTAGCTCGCGCTCCGCGCCGTACGTCATGGTCACTTCGCGAACCACGCACAGAATCTCGTTTCGTTCTTCCATCGGAGCCTCCGACTCGGAGGCTCCCCGGCGTGCAGTGGGTAGGTCTGCCGGACGAGGTTGAAGGAATTCGAGCGGTTAGATCGTTCCAAGCGGGAAGGTCGACGCGGCCCAATTCGCGTTGGTACGCTGGCGCTCGATGCCGAAGAAGAAGCCGAACACGTTCGTCTACGTGATGCCCGCGGAGCTGATCGAAGCGTTCTACGAGATCCGCGACGACCCGCAGCTGCGTCGTGAGACGCACGAGGAGGTCGTGCGCGCTATGACGAAGCGAATCGCGGCGAAGGCCTCCGAACTCGCGCCATCGTATCCGGGACTCTCGATCAAGGTCGTCATGGACCGAGGCGAATGGGAAGGGCGTGGGACCGACCTGTACTCGGTGATGGAGGACGGTTCGGAGGAGATCTCGGACGAAAAGATCTACGAGGCCGGCGAGCTTCAAGAGCTTCTGGAAGACGCACAGCTTCACGGGTTCTCGCTTCTCGACGGAGCGACCGTCGAGATCGACGGCGTCACTTACCTGACGCGGCGGATCGGCGGGAAGGACTACGTGGAAACCGTCGCCGTACAACGTCATCTGGGCTGCACGCTCGAACACGCGCAGCGACTGGCACCGACCATCGAGGGCGCCTTTCAGCCGACCGGCGGCCGAGGTCGCTGGTTGATTCCATTGTCCTTCTTCGGAAAGTAGACGCGGGAACAACCGGAACAACCCGGACGTCCGGACAACGCCCGGAAACGCGGGAACAACCGGAACAACCCTCAGTCCTCGCAACGCTCGTCATCTGAGTTATTTGCTCGTCTCCCTCGCAATCTAGCGAGCAGACAGGCAGGTACCGTGAAGAAGAACGAGAAGAAGGAAGCGGACGAGTACATCCGCGAGTTTGCGAAGATCGCGACCATGTTCGCCGTCCGGGCCGAGGACGCGGCCAAGCGGAGCGACGATGAATGGCACGCATACGACGTAGCCGCCTCCGAGGCGTTGATCATCGCGACTGAGTCGTTGATGGAGGTCGGCGCTGTCCAGTGGCGCTCCGACCTCGGCGAGCCGCGCTTGACGTCTCTCGCGCGTAGGTGCCCCGAGAACGCCGCGCGGCTGACCTACGCTTGTCAGGACGCGCGCGACCGGATCCGTCCGATGCTGTCGAAGATGAAGGTCGGCTCGTGAGGCGCCGCTATCGCTTCCAATTCCTCCGCGTACTCCCGAGGATGCGGTCCTATCCCGTCAAGATGATCGTCGCCGCGGACGACTCCGAGGCCATGGCGGAGGCGATCTACCGACTCGAACGCTGGTACATGTCGGACCGCGTGCTCCCCGGAGCTTATCGTCTCTCGCTCTGTCCGGTCGGCCGCCCCGACGCGAAGTGGGAGTGGTCCTTCAACTTGGTATCGTCGTGAGCGACAACATCGCGACGCCCGACCCCGACGAGCGCGACCTGCGCGACGTCCTGGCCGAGGCGCTCCTTGCTGACCACCAAGAGCGCCTCCGGGACAACGAACGCGATCTTCTTCGGCGCGTCGGAGCCCGTGCCGACTTTCGAGCGCGGCTGACGGAGCGTCGCCTGGCCCTTCGAGTCACGCGACGCGCACTCGGACTCGGCGAGCCACCCCGCGAGCCACCGAACCTGACCGCCGAAGAGATGGAGTCGTTCCTCATGACGGCTCTCTGCGGCGACGACGACGAGTGATCCGGTCGCTGCCCAATTAACACCGAGCAGAATTCCGCTTCGGGATTCTCTGGGTCAAGCATGCCTCAGTGAACTTGATAGCAGCCTCAATTAGATCGAAGCGTAAGTTTCTTCGAGTCGACGGAAAACCCCGGAGACTCGGTAGGTCAAGACGAGAAGGAAGAAGAAGTCATGAGCAATTCGATCGAAGACAAGAAGACCACGCGCAAGAGTCCCCCGTGTACTTACGGTCGCGCCGGTCTGGGCCACGTATGGCGGATCAATCGGTTCGGAAGGGACGGGGAGTTCGACTGCATGGACACGGGCAACGGAGGTCTGGAGATCACCTGGACGTGCAAGATGTGCGGTTCGACGAAGACCGAGATCAAGCACTACGCGGTCGACCGGCGCGACCAGGATGTCACCTACTACATGGCCGGCAGCCGGATGGCGGTGGCGTCGTGAGCGCCCGCAAGTACGCCGTCGAGCCGGCGAGGGCGCCCTACTTCCGCACGCTCACGGACGAAGAGACGGGCACGCGTTTCGACGCGACGGACGCCACGTTGGTGGACGGCGCGCGCCTCCTCGGGTGGGGTCGCAAGGAGCGCGCGATGCTCGGCGCTCCGATCTATCGCCAGGTGTCGCGTGGTCAGTACGCGGGCAAGGTCTTCTTCTCGCGGACGCAGGTCGAGCGCGCCCTGCGTGCGCTGAACGGCGAAGCCGGGCCGGTCACGGTCGAGGAGGCGGTCGCGCTCGCGAAGCGTCGCGAGCGTGCGCTCAAGGCGAAGCTCTCGGACCTTTTCTGCGACCCGATCGCCGAGGAGGCGTCGTGAGGATCTCAAACCGAATCGCCGTCATCAACGGTCGCGTGTACACCCACGGTGATCTAATGAGGTTGCTGCGGATCATGTCCGTCGCCATCCCTGACATCACCGACGTCCAGCGCGACGCGCTCGTGTATGTGCTGATCGCCGAGACGGACGTCGACCTCGCGGAAGAGGAGGCGTCGTGAGAACCTCGCAGATCAGACAGACCGCCTACCACGAGGCCGGTCACGTCATCGCCAGCATCCCGACGGTCGGCTATCCCGCTCTCGCGACGATCGTTCCCGACCCGTCGAAGAACCTGCTCGGGCGCGTGGCCCACTACCGGATCAAGCAGACGTCGCCGGAGCAGCTCCGCACGTTGAAGCGCGAGATCACCTCGTGGTCGGTGTCGGACTGGGACCGCTACGTCCGCGACATCCTCGCGATGACCCTCGGCGGCTTCGTCTCCGAGGGACTCCTTCGTTTTCCGAAGCGCGAGCCGTGGTTCATGACGGCCGCTGGTACGGGGTCGGCCGACATGGACGACGCCCACGAGCTGATCGAGCTCATGCACACGCCGGTCGCGATCGCCGACGAGCTGTCGAGGCTCCGGCCGTGGATGGCGAAGAACTGGTCCCACGTCGACAAGGTCGCAAAAGCCCTGCTCGCGAAGAAGACGCTCGCAGAGGACGACCTCCGCGACCTCGTGCCGGACTGGATCGAGGCGCCCGTATGATCCCCGCAGCTGGACGGATCTATCGCAACAAGGCGGGCGATCTCATTTCGCTGCACGACTGGCTGGAGCTGTACGCGGATCACGAGTACGCGCGGATCGCCCTCGATCAGGTCGGTCCGTTGCGCATCTCGACCATCTGGCTCGGCGTCGACATCGATCGCGACGGGACGATCTTCGAGACGAAGATCTTTCTTGAGGACTGTCAGGGGCATCTCGGAGACGAGATCGAGTGCTTCAGGTTCTGCACGGTTCAGGATGCAGAACGAGAACACACGAAGATCGTCGACTACGCGAGGTCCACGGCTTTGCCAACGCTGCTCGCGCTTCGAGCGGACCTCGGCGTCGCGGACGAGGCCTGATCGTTATCTCTTCTATACTACTCGACCCTACGCAGACGGGAACCCGGGAATCCGTATAGTCGTAGAGAGCAGGGACGGTGACCATGAAACGAAGACTCGAACTCGCGGTTGACCCGCACGTGTACGAGAAGATTGAAGCGGAGCGGATGCGGCTCGGTCGCGAGACCGGGCGCATCCCGACGCGCACAGCGGTGATCGTCCGACTGATTGAGACGCTGGCGCCAGTCCAGCCGGTCGACCCGCAGTAACCGCCGAAACGATTCGGCCCCGGGGTGCAACGCCCGAGGCCGAATCAGGAGAACCAAATGACCAACGTATCTTACGTCCGAGAGGGCGAGTCGTCTAGTTCTGACGTCGATTTCGACGAGCTGATGAGGCCCGAAGAGGTCGTCCCGTTCACGCTCGATGCCGAGAGCCTTATGGCGATCGAAGGCCCCGAGAGAGGGCCGTTGTCGAATGTGCATCTGAGGGAGCTGATGGAGGGGAGCGCGATTCCGTTCGGTACGCTCGCTCGCGCCGGTCTCTACACCGAGCGGGACCCGAAGGTGGTGACGAACCTTCTCGGGCGGAGCGACAAGCGCATCCAGGACCAGCACGTGCCCGCGCTCGTGATTCCGTACTTCATGCCAGACGAGCGCGGTGGTGACGTCGCCGTCACCCATCGAGTGAAGCCGGCCGAGCCTCTCGCCGGTCGTGACGGCAAGGCGGCGAAGTACCTGTCTCCGATCCGAAAGACCGAGGCTCCACGTCTCTTTCTCGGACCGGATGCGCGCGGCGAGCGGTGGCGATGGAAGGAGGTGCGCGCGCCGCTCGTGATCGTGGAAGGTGAGAAGAAGACGCTCGCCGTGGAGGCGGCACTCGCGGGCGCGAAGGGCAAGTCCGGCGCCGGCTATCTCGTCGTCGGGATCGCGGGCGTCTCGATGTGGCAGGCGGGAAAGGACCTCCTCCCGGACTTCAACCTGTTCGACCTGCGGGATCGCACCGTCACCATCCTGTTCGACGCGGACGCCGAGCAGAAGGAACAGATCGACTCGCAACGCGAGAAGCTCGCTGCCGCGCTGCATCTCCGCGGGGCGGTACCGCGGATCGCTCGGATCCCCGAGCTCAAGAAGCCGGGGAAGACCGGCGCGGACGACTACCTCGTGCACGGGCTCGGGAAGCCCGAAGCACTGAAGAAGCCCGAAGAGCACAAGAGCCTCGATCAGATCCTCCGCAACGGATACGTGTGGGCCACCCCCGCGAAGGTTGAGGTAGCCGAAGCTGTCGCCGGGCTCGCGCTCACCGAGCACCAGCTCGCGAGGGCCTTCGGCGACGCTGTGAAGGATCACGTCCGGTACGTGCTCGGCGAAGAGAACTGGTACGTGTGGAACAAGAGGATCTGGGAGCCCGTGGTCGGCGGCCGGGTCCGCGAGATCACGAAGGCGTGGCTCGCCACGCAGCTCGTCGCCGCCCGGAAGCTCGGGGACAAGGCGTACATCCGGCTCGTGTCGCGGATGGACTCCCCCCGAGGCGTGTCGTCGCTTCTTGAAGCCCTCCGGTCTGACCGTCGGTTCGAGGTACAGCCGAGCGCGTTCAACACGCAGGAAGGGCTCCTCACGGCGGCGAATGGCGTCGTCGACTTCACGACCGGCGCGCTCTCGCCCTTCGATCCGAAGCTTATGCGCTCGATGATCGCGAACGCGAGCTTCGAGCCGAGCGCGACCGCCGAAGAGTGGGACGCTCTCCTGCGTCACCTCTTTCCGAACGACGAAGTCCGCGCATACCTCCAGCGCTGCGTCGGGGCGTCGATCACGGGCCGGGGCGTGAAGCACTTCTTTCTCGTCGTCGGCCCCGGCCACTCTGGGAAGTCGACCTTCATGGCCGCGCTTCGTGGTGCGCTCGGGTCGTATTGGGTGGGGAGCGAGTTCAAGACGTTCTGCGCGCATAAGGCGTCCGGCCCGAACCAGGCGCGAAGCGACCTGGTGCGCCTCGCCGGGAAGCGCGTGATCTGCGCCTCTGAGGTGAGCAAGGGCCAGAAGCTCGATCTCGGTCGCGTGAAGGCTCTTACGGGCGGCGAGGGTGCGCGAATGCCGCTCCGGTCGGAGTTCGGGAAGACGGCCGAGTACTGTCTCAGCGGGAAGCTCTGGCTCGTCGCGAACCCGGAAGATCTCCCGAGGATCGACGATGACGACGCCGCGTGGAACCGCGTCGTGAAGTTCCCGCTCGGTGGCGCGGTACCGACCGACGGCCAGAACGTCGACTGGTTGAACGAGTTCGAGTCCGGCGAGCGGTTCGAGCATGTCCGCCGAGCGGCCCTCGCCTGGGCGGTGAAGGGCGCGGTCGACTTCTTCCGTGACGGGCTAGGCCCGGTCCCGGCTGCGATCCTCGCGGCGAAGACCGAGGCGCGTGGCGAGATGGAGGACTACGTCGTGTCGTGGCTCCGTGACGCCGTTGTCTTCGAGCGCGGCGCGCTCACCGCGAACGCCGACCTGTACAAGGCCTACGAGGCGTCCGCGCTGGATGAGGGAGAGCGTCGCCCGCTCTCGAAGCGTGCCTTCGCACTCGCGCTGAAGAAGGCCGGGCTCGCCGAAGGCGTGAAGATCGAGGGCGAGGAGGCCGGCGTGAAGGTCTCGCGTGACGGGCGGCAGGTCCACGGATGGCGCGGGGTGCGTCTGATTCCGGCCAACACGGGGCGCGTCGACCTGAACGACCTCGAAGCGGATCTCTTCAGTTAGGCGGCATCTCCCCGGTAGGCGGCATCTCAGGCGGCTTCGTTTCGGAGATGCCGCCTAGGTTTAGATACTGAAAAGATGATGGAAGAGAGAATTAGGCGGCTTAGGCGGGATCAAAGTCTAATTAATTAACTCGGCACAGCGCGTTCTCCTCCTCAGTCACCATAGCTATTCGTCCTACGTGGAGGGGTACGTTGCCACGATGGCGAAGGCCAGAAACCCGCTTTGTCGCGAACCCGAGGTAATCCGAGAGGCGAGAACCGTGGCGAGATGCCGCCTAAGCCGCCTAGATAAGTAATCGTGCTGCGTTCGTGGCACGAGTCCCAGGCGGCATCTCGAAGCCGAACCCGCCTAGATGCCGCCTGGCGGGTCGAGATGCCGCCTAACCAAGAGCGTATGGAGGAGAAGAGCATGAGTATGAACGACGATGATCTGGACGACCTGTTCGCCCCACCGCCCACGATGGAGGAGGAAGACGCCGCGAACCGGCTCATCCAGCAGGAACGCGCCCAGAACAAGCTCGGCGCGATCTTTGGCAACCTCGACGAGGCCGAGCGCTGGGCGAGGCTCTCGCCCGAAGAACGCGAGGAAGAGCAGCGGCGCCTGCGGAGGCGGCGATGACGCGGAAGAAGATGACTTGCCCTCGATGTAAGGGCACCACGCAACAGGCGCTCTCAGTCGTACACGGCTCTCCCCATCTGGAGGTGCTCACCTGCGGGAAGTGCGGCTACGTCGGCCATCCTTCAGGCCAAGAGTCGAAGGCGAAGAAGTGACATATAAGCCGCCCCCGAGCCCGAAGACCACCGTCACGATGAGCGAGGAGTCGCTCCGCCAGCTCCGCGAGATCCGCGACGAGATGGGCGTCTCGCTCGACGAGGCGATCGGCTACCTCGTCGGCCTCTACCACGCGCCCGAGCCCGAAGGGGCACCAGCGACCGCCTACGAGCCCGGACGCGGCCTCTTCACCCTGTCTTACGCGAACGGGACGATCGACGCCTCGCTCACGTACGAGCTGACGGAGGCACGCGAGGCGACGCAAGACGGCGTCGAGACGCTGCTGGACCTCCTCGCGTGGATGTTCGCGGATCAGTCGACGATGCGTTTCGGATCGCGTCGGCGGCTCAAGGCGTCGCTTCCGAAGCCGCAGCGGAAGCACACCTGGACTGACGCGCACCGCGAGAACGTCGCCCGTGAGAAGCGCGAGAGGGTGTGGACGCCGGAGATGCGCGCTCGATTGGGAGAAGCTATCCGCTCCGGCAAGGAGAAGGCCAAGCTTCTTCGCGAGAAAGCCAACGCGTCCGAATAACTCGGTTAGGCCTTTATTCGCGCCTCTCTTGTACAGGGAGGTTGCGATGCCGAGAACCAAGAGCGCCGAGATCTCGAGGCCGGACGAGACGACGGGATGCCTGATCTGGCTCAGGTCGACGACGGACGGCTACGGTCGAGTCAGTATCGATGGAAGGTTGCGATACGCGAACCGTGTCGCGCTTGAACTGAAGCTCGGTCGCCCAATTCTGCCGGGCCACAAGGCCTGTCACACCTGCGATAACCCCCGATGCGTCGCTCCCGAACACCTGTTCGAGGGAACCACGGCGATGAACGCTCAGGATGCGAGCGCGAAGGGCCGCCTACGTGGTCACAACCGTGGCGCCGTCCTCTGGCCCGCCAAGGTGGAGTGGCTGAGGGAGCGATACGCGAGTGGCGTGTTCACGCGACGGCAGCTCTCGGACCGGACGGGTCTATCCCAGCGGACGATCTCAAGGGTCGTCACCGGTCAGGCGTGGGGCGACGCTCCTGGGCCCATCTCTGCGCGTCGTGGCGCTGGCGGGAGCCGCGTATGAGCAAGCTCCCCGAACAGGGCTCCGAGCGGCTCCTCGCGACGCTTCTCAAGGCCGACAAGCAGGCCGTGCGCTCGATCGAGGCCATCGAGGCGACGTCGGCCCAGCTTCGTTCCATCGCGATGATCCTGCGCGCCAACGTGGCAGCTCGGCTGCCTCGGTACTCGCCCGTCGAGCCGTAGGGTCCGGGATGGAACCTCTGTGGTTGAAGATCGCTCGCGGTGAGATCGGCGTCAAAGAGGTCGTCGGGCCGAAGGGTAGCAACCCGCGGATCGAGGAATATCAGTTGGTCGCTGGTACGGCCCAGGATGACGACGTCCCGTGGTGTTCCAGCTTCATCAACTGGTGCATGGAGCAGGCGGGCTATCCGATCACGCACTCGGGCGCGGCTCGCTCGTGGCTGCGGTACGGCGTGAGCGTCGGCCCGACGCCGCCGATCGGAGCGATCACGGTCCTGTTTCGTGGCGATCCGAAGGGTCCTCACGGTCACGTCGGGTTCTTTGTCGGCGCCGGTGTGGCGGTCGGGACCTTCATGATGCTCGGGGGTAATCAGCAGAATCGGGTCTGCATCCACGCGTATCCGGTCTCTCGCGTCCTCGACTATCGGTGGCCTCGCGAAATCTGAACAGGTGTTGGCAGACCGATTGTTGGCTGTCTCGTAAGATCGTTCGAGGGAGAGTTGAATGAACGATTCAAGCCTGGTGTTCTTCTTCGATCTGAGCGTCACGGATGAGAGTGTGTGCCGCCTGATGGTATACGGTCAGCCGAAAGACCAAAGGCTCGTGTTCCAGCTCGATCTACGCGGACGCAGCAAAGAAGAGCCGCGAAGGCGGCTCGACACGGATGTCATCGACGCGTGGGGAGGACTGGCGGAGTCGGTTACGGATGCGTGGCTCCTCAACGTCTATCGGCAGATCCAGTCCAGTACCGGAGATCCGACGGCACTCGCTCGGTTCGATGCGGCGCGCCCTCTCATGCAGGAGTATCTGCTCGGCTACTCGACGGGTACTCTGTGAAGTACACGTTCCGAGCCATCGATGAGTCCGACGTGCTGGAGAGGTTCGGTCTCTCAGTTGATGAATATTTCGCCGTCGTGAACCGGTTCCTTGAGGGCGACGGCCATCACGATCGGCTGGAAGTAATCAGACACTTCCTTCTGCACCGTCTCGAGTCGAGGGTGATGGTACTTGCGGCTGGCGTACGGCCGACGGTCGTCGAGTTCCCCGCTCCAAAAGAGCGGGACGAGATCGCGGAGACCATCGCTGAGGTGATGGGAGCGAGCGATGCCGTAACACTGTGCGAGAAGTGTCACGCTCAGAAGCGTGCGCTTCCCCATGAGTGCCCGTACCTGATCGAGATCGACGGCGATTACGGCGTCCTCTGTACGTGTTGTGACAGTTGCCGTGGAGAATGTTCCGCCGATGTATGACGGCAGGCCTGAGTGAGCAAGGAGGGAGCGGTGCTCTCCGACCATCTCGGTACACAAGGGACCGGAGCTAGCACTCTGTCGTCCCTCCTGTCTCGGCTCGGTGACGTTATCTCGGTTGAGTGGGCCGATATACCTCAGTCGGTTCTCGACGTAGCGCAGCCAGTTGTCGTCGACCTGGAATACGTCGGGCACCAGCCAGCGCGTCTCCTACGCCGCGAGGGGCGCGTGCTCCGGCTCCTGCCAGGGACCGACGGCCTGTATCGCTACGAGGTCGCCCTGGTGGCAGTAGAGGGCGAGGACCAGCCAAGGTGGGTCGCCTCCGAGCGCATCGTGCCACGGGCCCGGCTGGCCCCCATCGCTACAGTAAAAAGGGGCATCTAAGGCCATGAGGTCCACCGCGTACGTGCAGGCCGAGCGGCCGATTGACCAGATTCGCAGGATTTCCAACAAGTGAGCAGGCGTCGGCTAATTGATCTGAAGATCGACACCGAGGGCCAAAGGCTCTTGGTCGAGCAAAAGCTGCCTCCGGTCAAGTTGGCGAAGCTGATCGGGGTCTCGGCTCAACGGCTGGACGAGTGGCGGACCGGAACGACTCGCCCGAGCGGAGCGAACGCCCGGAAGATCTTCGTGGCGGTCGGGATCCCGGTCGACTCGTGGGCCCGCCTACCGGGGACGACGACGCCCGAACCCGAGGCCACGACCGAGAAGCGAGCGCTCACCTCGCTGGCGGAGATCGACGAGATGCTGGCCGCTCTGCGGGGTGGTGGAGCCCTCGTCGAGAAGGAGAGGGCGAAGCGATCCGCCGAGAGGATCGCGCTCCTCCGCCTCAAGGCCTCGATCGAGTACCGCGACGCGCTCGCCGAGGACGCGATCGTCCGGGGCCACCCGCACTGGCGCCGCATCCGGGAAGCGATCCGCACGGCGCTGGCCAAGTACCCCGAGGCGCTCGCCTCCCTGGCGGCCGAGCTGGGCGCGCTCGGCGAGTGGGAGGCGGCGACGGCCGAGCTCACGGCGGACGAGGACGAGTGACTCTCCCGGTCGAGGAGAGGATCGCTCGCTTGGCGAGGCGCGGGCCTTCGGGTCCGGCTCCTCGACGCACGATGATCACGGACATCACGTCCCTGGTGGACGAGATGATCGCCGAGTCCCGCGTGATGCGCTGGCCATCGGCACGCTACGCAAGGGACCCCGTTCTGTTCTGCCGAGAGGTCCTCGGCTTCGAGCCGTGGCAGCGGCAGATCGAGATCCTCGAAGCGCTGCGTGACGTCGGAGCGGTCGCGGGAGCGTCAGGCCGGAAGACCGGAAAGAGCCGCCTCGCAGCAGCGGCAGCTCTTTGGTACCGGGGAACGGTCCCTGGCGGTCGCGTCTACATGCACATGCCGGTCGGGGATCAGATCGAAAGGATTCTCTGGCCCGAGATCACAACGCTCCATCGCGAGAGCGGCCGGTGCCTCGCATGTCGTCGAGAAGACGAAGAGGGACCGAGACCCTGTCCGCACTCGGCGAAGCTGGACGGGATCCTCTCCCCGCGGGCGACGACAGGTCTTCGCGGCGAAGATGCGCGGACGATCTCGGCCGTCACGAGTAAGGCTCTTGAGGCCGTCTCTGGCTACTCGGGCAACCAGCTTTGGATCCTCGACGAGTCGTGCGGAATCGACGATCTCGTGTTCGACGCCATCGACGGCAACGGCCTGGGCGGGAACCTCAAAGCCCTGTATCTCGGGAACCCCACGAAGACGCGAGGACGCTTCTTCGAGTTCTTCCACGACCCAAAGGTCTCGAAGGGCATCCACCGCGTCCAGATGTCGAGTGAGGAAGCGGCGCTCGCGCGCGACAGTCGTGGGCTTCCGTTCCCAGGGCTCGCGACCGCTGCGAAGATCGAAGAGCTGAAAGAAAAATGGGGCGAGACATCCGCCCTCTACCTCATCCACGTACTCGGGCAGTTCGCCCTGAACGAAGCCGGGGCGATCTTCTCCGTCGCCACGATCGCGGAAGCGGTCGCGAGATGGGCGGATGATCCCGGGGACGGACGCCTCTACATCGGTGTGGACCCAGCCGGCGCGTCCGGACTCGGCGACGAGACCGTCTTCGCGCTTCGACGCGGAACGAAGGCTCTCTCGCTCACGCCGAAGCGTGGCCTCGACGAGAACGCACACCTCATCGAGATACTCGGCCTCGTCGAGAAGCATCGCCTCGATCGCGAGACGCCCGTCGTCGTCGTTGATCGCGAGGGTGAGGTCGGGTGGAAGCTCCACGTGAAGATCCAGGAGTTTCTCACTCCGTTTCGCGAGCCTCGACGCGCTCCCTTCGAGTACGTCGGGGTGAAGGCGTCCGCGATCGCCGAGAGAATGCCTCAGGTCTATCCGCGCACGAGCGACGAGCTGCTGGCTAATCTCGAAAAGTGGATGCGTACGGGATCCATTCCCGAGGACGACATGCTCGCGAAGGAGCTGAACACCGTCCAATGGGAGGAGCAGGTAGACCAACGGCTGAAGGCAACGCCGAAAGATGACCTCCGGAAGATCCTGGGCCGGTCTCCGGATCGACGGGACGCGTTGGCTCTCGCATGTTGGGAGCCGATCTCTCTCCGCATCCAGCAAGCAGACCTCCCGCCGAGCGCTCAGGCCTCCGTCGAGCGAGACCGGAGTGCCCTCGCTTCATCTCGTACGCCCGCCGGTAGCGGGTGGGAGAGCTTCGAGAGCGGGGATGGCGATAGGCGTGGTAGGCGCCTCGACCCGGCCCGAGTGACCCGGGACCAGCGTCGGGGCGACCGGTGATGTACGCGACGCCAGCGATGGAGAGGGCGCACACAGAGGGCCGTCGAGCCCTCCTTCGTCTCCTCCAGTCGACGACTTAAGAGGTCGTCGCAAGCCGCGTGGGCGTGAGCCGTGTCTCCGTATCGTGGTGGTGCTCTGGTCGTTCGCGCCCGGCCCGTCGCGCTCGTCAGCTACTGTCGAGCCACTACGGGATTAGCCAGGCCTCATGGGGTCCTCTCCGTTACGGGTGAGACCGGGCCATCTTCGTAACTTAGCTCATCCAGCCTCAGAGCAGACCTCATGTAGTGGGATTGCTCGATAGACTCGGCGCTCTCCTCGGACTGTCGGCATACGACCGTCCGCACGGCGTAGCCGCATCTATGCCGTCCCTCGGCGACCCCGAGATCGACGCGCGTCGTAAGGCCTTTGGCGGGCAGTTGTCGCCGATGCCGACGACGCGGACCGAGTTCTATCTCGCGGATCTCGAATACGCTGAGCGTGCAGCGGACAAGGGTGACCTCGGACCGGCCGCCAAGCTCATGCGTTCGGCCCGCCGGGATGGAATTCTCGCGGGTGTCCTCTCGACTCGTACGGACGGCCTTGTTCGTCTCCCGAAGACGTTCGCTGGCGCGGACGAGATCGTCCAAGAGCTTGAATCGACGGTCGGGGCTGTTCGCTCGACATTCGATGAGATGTTCCCGCCGTCCGAGCTGGCCTTGCTCGCAGCAGACGGGACGCTCCTCGGCGTTGGTGTCGGAGAGATGCGCCCGGTCCCGGGCCGCGACCATCCTGTCCTCGTCCGCCTCGATCCGGAGTATCTCTGGTACGACTGGTTCGCCGGCTGCTGGTTCTACCGCTCCGCACTCGGGAATCTCCCGATCACGCCGGGCGATGGACGCTGGATTCTACACACGCCCGGTGGACGGATCGCTCCGTGGAACGCAGGAATCTGGAAGGCCGTCGCGCGCTCGTTCATCCGGAAGGAGAACGCGGGACTCGCCAAAGATAACTACGAGAACACGCTGGCTAATCCAGCGATCGTAGCCGAGGCACCGGCCGGCGCGTCCGACAATATCGTGATGGAATTCTTCAAGCGCGTAACTGGCGCTTGGGGTCTCAATACCTTTTTTGGACTCAAGCCCGGATACAAGCTTTCGATCCTCGAATCGAACGGCACCGGCTACAAGTGCTTCGGCGAGACGATCTCCGCCGCGAACACGGAGATGATGATCTGCGTGACGGGTCAGACCGTCACGACGGACGGGGGCACCGGGTTCGCGAACGCCGACGTTCACAAGAGCATTCGAGCGGACCTCATCCAGAGCACCGCTGACGGTCTCGCCTTCACGATCAACTCGCAGGGTCTCCCGGCGTGGGTTGTTACCCGATTCGGGGTCGCGGCTCTCTCCAACCCGGCTGTCGTCTCGTGGGATGTCACGCCTCCGCGCGACGTTGCGACGAGGGCGACCGCGCTCGGCCAGGTGGCTACCGCCCTTGTCGCGCTCCGAAACGCCTACGGCGACCGGCTCGACATCGACCAGGTCGCCAAGGACTTCGGCATCCCGCTTCGCGTCACCGCGACGCTACTTCCGGCCTCGACGCCGGCTCTCCTCCCGAGTGGAGGGCCCAACTGATGTACGAGCGTTTTGCACCAGTCGGGAGCATGGCGATGGACCCGCGTGCACTCGGCGCGCTCTTCTCGATCGCCTCGACTCCGGACACCCGCGTCGTCGATGGCGTGGCGCTTCTCACGGTGCGCGGTCCTCTCGCGTCGCGTCGAGGTGGCTGCTTCGACAGCTACGACGCCATCCTGGATCGCCTCGATGCCGCGCTCGCTCTCACGCCGAGCGCTGTCGTCCTCGTCCTCGATTCTCCCGGAGGCCAGGCCCAGGGCTGCTTCGAGGCCGCTGCCGCGATGCGCGCGAAGGCGTCCGCCGCCGGTATCCCGCTTCTCGCCTATGTGGACGGCTCTGCGTGCTCGGCGGCTTACGCGATCGCGTGTGCAGCCTCTTCGATCGCGGTGACGCCGTCGAGCGTCGTGGGCTCTATTGGCGTCTACGAGACGCTCGTGGACCAGACCGCCGCCGACGCGGCGATGGGCCTCGCCTATCGCGTTGTCTCCACAGGTGATCGGAAGACGGATGGCAATCCTCACGTCGCTATCAGCGACGGAGCGATTGCGGCGGCGAAGGACTCCGCCGAGTACCTCGGTAATCTCTTTTTGAACCTCGTTGAGGAGATGAGAGGGGTTCCGGCCGCTCAGGTCCGGTCCCTCGATGGGGCGCTCGCGTTCGGTCGCGACGCCATCTCAAAGCGCCTCGCCGATATCGAGGTTCCCAATCTCGCAGTCCTCCTCGGGACGATCCCGATGGCGTCTGCTCCAGCCCCCCAGGTGAAGAACATGGATGACATCATGAAGGCTCTCCAGGCAGTACTCGACGACCCCAAGTCGACCGACGCCGACAAGGCCGCGGCGAAGGCCGCTCTCGCGGCGCTCGCGCCGAAGGAAGACGCACCCGCAGCGGAGGAGAAGAAGGACGCTCCCGCGCCCGCTCCTCCGAGCGACAACGATGGCGACGAGACCGCCGCAAAGGCTCTCGCCGAGGTGCACAAGCTCCGCGCCGAGATCAGCCGCCGCGAGGAAGAGGCCGAGCGCTCCACGCTCCTCGCGAGCCGGAATGACTTCGCGCCCGAGCTGGTCGCCTCGCTGAAGAAGGCGCCGATGGCGATGGTCCGCGAGATGGTCGCGAATCTCCCGCGCACGGTCCCCGCCCTCGCCGCTGCGGCATCCGTGGGTATCACCCGCGGCGAGGGTCAGGGCGAGGGCAAGGCCTCCCGTCTGCCGCCCGAAGCGAAGGCCGCTCTCGATGAGCAGATGGGCCTCTCCGCGAAGACCTACGGCGTCGTCGTCGAGGGCAACGTGCAGCGCTTCGGCGCTCCCAAGAGCGCGTGAGCTGTAGCTCCGCCTAACCGAATTTCAAAGGAACCACGACAATGGGCTACAAGACAATCCACAAGATCACCCTGCCGCTCGCAAACAGCGTTGTGGCGGCTCAGGGCGCTGTCGCCTGCATCGACCGCGCGACGGGCTCGACGAAGGGGAAGGCGGTCGTTGCTGCCGTCGACACGCACCTCATCCCGGTCGGGCGATTCTGCTCGGACCTCACGGGTGACGGGTCTACGACGATCGACATCGAGTTGTTCGAGCCGAAGCGCATTCAGTGGCTGCTCAACGACGCCGCCGACACCCTCACTGCGAGCGACGTCGGAGGGCTTTGCTACTTCGCAAGCGGCGGAACGGTCAGCGTCCCGGCAGATCCGTCCACGTATTCGGTCGCGGGTCGCGTCTGGATCGTCGAGGGGGCCGCAGGCGCCCGAATCGGAATCGAGATCGCCGACAAGGCCGCTCCGAGCGAGTGATCGCTCCACAACCATTCCACTCGAATAACGAGGCATAGAGATGTTGCTCAACCCTTCATTCATGGCGGACTTCACGACCAACCTACAGGTCGTGTCCGACCGTTCGTACCAGAACCGCTCGAAGAACATGTGGTGGGACAAGGTCGCGACGAAGCGACGCTCGTCCAACAAGCGCGAGATCCTCGGTTGGCTGCTCAATCAGTGGAAGCTCCACCAGGAGGCCACGGACGGCAACGTCGAATTCGAGGACGCGATCCAGCGTGTGATCGCGTACGAGCACAAGTTCGACAAGGAAGGCTTGGAGCTTTTCAAGTCGGACTTCGAGGACATGGATGGCAACGGCGTGAACATCGCGACGGACTTCGTCGCAAAGATGGGAGCTGAGTTCGCCTACGACCCTCAGCGTCGCCTCGCGAAGCTGATGATCTCCAACCCGAATGCGTACGACGGTCTGTCGTTCTTCAACGCGGCACATCCCGTCTCCGGGAAGGCCGGTGACACGTCGATGGGGACGTACTCCAACGTCATCAGCGCCAAGCCCATCGATACGTCGGTGACGGTCGACGTCGCTCGGATGAACCTCGGCTCGGCGGTGTTCCAGGCGACCGCGATCAAGGCACCGGACGGCTCTCCCCGCGGCATGCAGCCGGTCGGGCTCCTCGTCCCCGGCGCACTCGCGACTCGCGCGTCCGATCTGCTCGGCGCGAAGTTCATCGGTGGTTCGGGCTCGACGGACAACCAGCCGGTCCTCACGGCGTGGAACCTCGGGATGCCGCTGGTCTCCAACGAGCTGGGCGCGGCGTACGGCGGCTCGGACGTCAACTACTACCTGATCCTCACGGACACCAACGTGAACGAGATCGGCGCCTTCATCTGGTCGGTTCGCGAGGACTACTCGATCAAGTACCCGACCTTGCAGGACGCGCTCTACCAGGAAGCCAACAAGCTCCGTTGGGTTGCTGGCGGCCGCACGCAGCTCGTCCCTGGGCACCCGTTTGCCCTCGTGAAGGTCACGCCCTGACCTCTTCGCGTGAGTCGGTCTCCCCTGTCCGACCCACGCGCATGCCGACGGCCTCGCCGTTCGACGCGCCCGGCGTCGATAGCCCTTACGGGCGTCCGGGCTCTTCTTCGTTCCGCGACTAACCAGCCATGAGCACGAGTTACATCACCGTCGAACGATTCAAGACGCTCACGGCGATGCCGGCGTCTATGGTCGATCTTCTGGAGAACACGATTGCTCCAGGGTGGTTGCTCGCGAAGCTCACGGCTCGCTCGCGCTGGATCGATTCGCGGCTCACAAAGCGATACGCGACGCCTTTCGGGACTCCAGTCCCCGAGGCGATCGAAGACTGGTTGACGCGGATCGTCACGCCGCTCGCCTACCTCCGTCACGGCGTCGACCAGCTCGATGCCGAGTTTGACGCGATCAAGGCCGACGGTCAGCTCGCCGAGACCGAGATCAAAGAGGCCGCGGACGCGGAGGCCGGGCTCTTCGAGCTTCCTTTGCGCGAAGACGTGAACTCGAACGGGATCACGAAGGGTCTTCCCTACGTGTATTCCGAACAGTCTACGGTGCTCGCACAGCGCCGGAAGGCCCTTGTCGGTCGGGCCGAGACTCGAAATGGCCGAGGCACCGATGGCTGACCAGGGCTTCGCAGAACTCGACCGGATGATCGAGTGTCTTCGGACGCTCGGGCCGGCGCTCACGACAGAGGCCGCTCCCGCCGTCGCGAAGGCGGTGGAGCGTGAGCTCGACGCGCAGATCTCGCGTGCGGTCGGGCCCGACGGGCGGCCGTGGAAGGCGACGCAGGACGGCCGTACGCCGCTGCGAAACGCGGCGAAGGCTCTCTCGGTCCGAGCGATCGGTGACGTCGTCGTCGCGACTCTCGAAGGCGCCGAGGCCCGACACCATCTTGGCGCGGTGAAGGGTGGCGTGAAGCGCCAGATCCTTCCTACGGGGAAGATCCCCGACCCGGTCACGCGCGCGATCAAGACCGTCCTGACGACGGCCTTCCAGCGGAAGACGGGAGGCGTGCGATGACCACGATCCTCGCGCTCCCGATCCTCTACCAGGCGGTACAGGACCGCTTCACGGCGGAGTCCACGCCCGCGACATTCACCTTCGGCTGGCGCGAGCCGAGCCGACAGGCGGAGTCTCTCCCTCGCCTCGTCTGGGTGCCAGGCGACGACGGGAACCTCGGTGATCTGGTGCCGCCCCGCTACGCGGGCGCCGAGCCGGAGCGAGCGCTCGCGAATCTCGACGAGCTGTTCACGATCTACATCGACGCCGCCGACACGACAGACGCAACGACCGTTGAGAATGACCTGGCGCAGTACACGGCCTGTCGTCTCCTCTTCGACGCGCTCTATCGCGCCTTCTACCTCGCGGCATCAATCACCGTCGAAGTGAAGTCCGCGAGGTGGATGCCGAGAGGAGAGCGCCCCATCGGGGCGGCCCTCCGAGTCGTCGCCTCCGTTCAGGCGGTCATTCCTGACGCGCCTCTCACCTACGCGCCCGACGACACCAAGGCGCACGTCACATCTATCGAGGGTTCGACGACCGATCAGGTCGAGTCGATTCCCTCCTGAGGAGAGCACTCTATGGCTCAGCCCAAGGTCAATCAGAACGAACTGCAGAACCAGCTCGGCGTTCTCCCTCCGAGCGAGGGGAAACTGTACGCACTCGCCGGTGTCTCGTCGCAGGGACCGATCGCGACGCCCGCGACGTTCGCACGCGTCTCCGACGTCGTTACGACGTTCGGGTCCGGCCCGCTGGTCGAGGCCGCGTGCCACGAGATCGAGAAGTATGGGCGGCCCGTCTTGCTCGTCCGAACGACGGCAACGACGGCCGGCTCCTACCTGGATGCGGTCTCGCCGGTCGCGGGCTCGATCAGCGCGATCACGAAGACGGGCACGGGCTCGTCGGTCTTCACCGACAACAGTTCCGCGCCGACCGTCGGCGCGAACGTCGTTGTCCTGTTCCCTGTAGGCGGGACGCGCGGGACGCCGGGCATCATCTACCAGATCAGCCTCGACGGCGGCGCGACCTTCGGCGTCGTGAACGCGCTCGGAGCGTCAACGACCTTCGCCATCGGCGCGACGGGCGCGTCCATCGCTATCGGTGCGGGCACCGTCGTGGCCGGTGACTTCATCTCCTTCAACCTGACGGCGCCGATCGCCGGCTCGGCGGGCGAGGTCGTCACCTCCGGCCTTCAGAATACGCCGACCCTTGATGGCGCGACGCATCCCTGGGACGACTACGAGGTCCGGATCCTGTTCGTGGACGGTGGCACCCGTGGTGTCGCTGGCGTCACGTATCAGTGGAGCCTCGACGACGGCCGGACCTACTCGGCCGTGACCGCGCTCGGGACGGCGACGTACATCATCGTCCCCGAGTCCGGTGGCGTGAAGATCAACCTCGGGAGCGGGACGATCGCGGCCGGCGCCACGATCGCGTTCCCGACGGTGGCCCCGAAGTGGAACACCACCGATCTCGGCGTCGCCCTCGACGCGCTGAAGAACAGCGCCGCGAGCTGGGAGATCGTCCACGTCGTTGGACCGTGCGACTCGGACGACGCCGAGGTGATCGACCTCAAGGTCTCGGGGATGGCGAGCGTCGGCAAGTACCACGCCTTCGTCGCGTCCACGCGCCTCCCGGTCGGTGACGAGAGCGAAGCCACCTACCAGTCGTCGCTCGGCGGCGAGTTCGCGGACTTCACAACCGTCTTCGGCTCCATCTGTGCCGGTGGTGTCGAGACGATCTCCTCTGTCTCCGGTCGGAAGTACGTCCGGCCGTTCAGCTACATCATGGCCGCTCGCGAAGCGGCCTCCTCTCAAGAGGTAGACACAGCGTGGGTCGGCTTCGGGGCTCTTCCCGTCACGAAGATCCGCGACGCAAACGGCAACCCCCTCCACCACGACGAGTCGGTCAATCCCGGTCTCGATGACGCGCGCTTCTGCGTCGCACGCACGGTCGAGGGCTACCCCGGCGTGTATGTGAACCGTCCGCGCATCTTCTCGTCCGACGTCTCTGACTTCCAGTTGATGCCGCATCGGCGCGTGATGAACATCGCGCGAGAGATCTCGCGGCTCGCGATGATCCTCGAACTGAACGTCCCGATCGCGGTCGACGCGGCAACGGGCTTCATCAAGGAGCGGGCGGCTCGTCAGATCGAGGCGACCGTCACGGCGAAGCTGGCTGCGGCGCTCCTCGGGACGCCCGCAAAGGCGTCTGACGTGACGTTCGTTCTCTCGCGCACGGACAACCTCATCAGCACGAAGACGATGAACGCGACCTTGCGGATCGTCCCTCTCGCCTACGTCGAGACCATCAACGAAGAGGTCTCGTTCACCAACCCGGCGCTTCGCACCGTGAACGGATAAGCCATGGCCACCCCCCGCATCAACGGCAAGCTCTACTCCTTCGCATCGGTCTCGATTCGCGTCGGTCAGACGCTCGTGACCGCCGTGAAGAGCATCAACTACTCGGACAACCGCGAGCAGGTGTTCGGCTACGGCGCCGCGCGCGCGTTCGGGCCGCTCGCTCGAACGCAGGGCAAGTACACGGCCGACAACACGACGGCCGAGATCGAGAAGGGGCAGCTCGCCGATCTTCGCAAGGCCCTCGCCGACTCGAACGGCGGGAAGTCCTTCGGGACGGTCGAATTCGAGATCGTCGTCTCCTACGAGGAGCCGGGCCGCGGGCTCATCACGGACACGATCCAGCGCTGCACGTGGGCGAAGAACGCCGCGAAGGCCGATGACGGCGGGGACCCGCTCTATGACGCGGTCGAGTTCTCGACGATGCAGATCCTCTGGAATGGCCTCTCGCTGTTCGATCAGTCCGACGCGTGAGGAGTGAACCACGATGAGCGACATTGAACAGCGCATCGCGGCCGCAAAGGCTCGCCTCGCCGAAGCAGAGTCCAAGCGTTCCGCTCGTCTCGCCGACAAGGCAGCTCTCGCCGAGGTCGAGGACCTCGAACGCCAGGCGAAGCTCGCGGACGCCGTAGCCGAGATGGAATCGAAGCACGGCGACCTGGGGAAGAAGCTGGCGATCGTCCACGCGACGTACGCGGATGGCGCAGTAGCGGGCTCGGTGATCGTAAAGGTCGCGAGCGGTCCGGAGTGGGCCGCCTACAAAGCGAAGATCCAGGCCGCGAAGGGCGTCGAGATCGATGACACGACCGAGCGCCTTTGGCGCACGAACGTCGTGTACCCCGACCTCGCGGCGGTTGACGCGCTCTGTAAGGAACTTCCGTTCCTCTCGACGGCGCTCGGGGACGCGGTGGGCCGCCTCTGCGGCGTACGCATCGAGGACCTGGCTGCAAAACAATAGCCCTTCACGCCGAGGGCAAGCGTGATCTGGGAGCCCGAGCCCGAGCCCTACTAGCCCTGTTTGGGGTGAAGAACTTCGAGACCGACGACGAGGAGATCGAAGCCGTAGCCGGCGCTCTAGCGCTCGCCGCAGGTCTTCACGATCTCGAACTTATTCGTTCTGTGTTTGAAAAGACGAAGTGAGTACGACCGCCGCCACCGCTACGTTTTCGATCGCTCTCCGCGATGACATCAGCGGGGCCGGGAAGAGTGCGGCCGGCACGCTCGATCTGTTGAAGAAGAAGATCAGCGACGACAAGAAGGCGCTCGGCGAAATGCAGGCGGCGCTCCGCAATCTCAAAGGCGGTACGTCCACGAGCGCGGCGGCCTTCAAGGAACTTCAGTTCCGGATTGCGGCTTCGAAGGCTTCGATCGCATCGGCTCAGGATCAGTTCCTGCGCCTCGGGGGGATGTTCGGCGGCGCGAAGACGGGCCTCGCTGGGTTCCTCGAAGAGGCAGCGAAGGCGCCCGGTCCTCTCGGAGCGATCGCATCGCAGGCGAGTGGGCTACTCGGGACGCTCGGCACCGCTGCTGGCCCGATCGGTCTCGCTGTCGGCGCGATCGTCGCTCTGATCGGGAGCTTCGTCGCGCTGAGCGCGGCGGTTCTCGCGGCTGGCGTCGCGATGACGCGCTTCGCGATCGCATCGGCGTCGGCTAGGCGCTCCGAGGAGCTTCACTTCGCCGGCCTCGCCACCCTCCGGAATTGGTTCGGCGCAACGCGCGCGAGCGCGGGCGAGATGCAGGCGGCGCTCGATCGGGTCGGCGCCTCCAGCTCGCAGAGCCGCGAGGAGCTGGGCGGACTCGCCGAATCGCTACAGCGGCTCGGCTTCCGGGGCGGTGAGCTCACGTCAGCGCTCGAAGGTCTCTCGATCGCTCAAGCGGTCCAGGGTGATCGAGGCGTCGCTCGGTTCCGCGCGATGGCCGCGCAAGCTCGTCTCACCGGCCAGTCGATCGACGGGCTCACCGCCGCGTATCGACAGCGTCTCGGACCGATCGCCGACCGGATCGCACTCGGCCTCGACGTCCAGATGCGTCGTCTTCACGAGTCGATCTCCGGCCTGTTCCGCGGCGTGCACATCGAGGGCTTCCTACGCGGGCTGAACGAGGTTCTCTCGATCTTCAGTCAATCGCGCGCGGTCGGTTACGCGCTGCGCACGGTACTAGCGTCGTTGTTCAATCCGTTTCTCGATGGCGTAGGGTCGAGCGGCTCCGTCTTCCGCGCTTTCATCGAGGGCATGACGCTCGGTCTCTTGCGGACCGGGATCGTTATCCTTCGCATCCGCAATTTCCTCCGTCAGACGTTCGGCGGGGGCTCGACCGGACAGGTCGATGGCCTTCGTGTCGCGACCGTAGCCGGGACGCTCGCCTTCGCGGCACTTACGGGCGTCCTCGGTGCCGCGCTCGGCGTGCTCGTGGCGATCGGGGCCGTCGTCGCGATCACGGTCGGGCCGATGCTCGCGCTCGGATACGCGGTGTACAAGGCGTACGAATTCTATCAGCGACTCCAGGCTGGCGTGGCGCGCTTCGGCGCTTCTCTTCACGGTGTCGACTGGTCATCGCTCGGCGCCAACGCGATCGATGGTTTCATCTCGGGCCTTCGGTCTGGCCTCGCTCGCATTCGAGCAACGATCGGCGAGGTCGCGTCCGCCGCCACGGGCGCGTTGCGCTCGGCGCTCGACATCCACTCGCCGTCGCGCGTTTTCGCCTCGCTCGGTGTGCAGATCCCGAGAGGCCTCGCGAGCGGTATCGAGAGCGGCGCTCCGACGGCTGCGAGAGCGGTCTCGGTCCTCGCCACCGATCTCTCTTCCTCTGGCTCTGACGTCGCGCCGAACGCGCGCGGTGCGGCGCCGGCATCGTCGGCCACGACGATCGGTCCATTCTACATTTCCGTCGAGGGCTCGAACGCCGAAGAGGTCGGCGAAGGCCTCGAAGCGCAGCTCGCCGGGATCTTCGAACGCCTCGCGATCGGGAGGGGGGCGCCGGCATGAGCGACCCGATCTCGAATCGCGAGGACTACGACCACGTGATCCTCGCGGGACAGCGCTCGCCGGGCATCGCCACGATCGATGGCGCGAACAGTCCACGTCGCCTCATCGAGCACAACGGCGTCGGCCTCTCGGGCGCGCGCGTCCGCTTCGCGGGCGTGATGCTCTCGCACTTCAAGCTGATCCTAAAGCTCTACACGGCCGAGCACTTCGCGGATTGGACCGACAACTTCTCGCCGCTTCTCGCCGCGCCCCCTATCGGTGTACGCGCTCACGCGCTCGACATCGAGTATCCGACGCTCGCCGACCTTGGCATTCGAGCCGTCCTGATCGAGAACGTGAAAGCGCCGATACAGACGGGCGACGGGGAGTGGACCGTGGAGATTGATCTCTGCGAGTACCGGAATCCTCAGCCCGCGCTCTCCGCGCCGACGGGCGCGTCTAACGGTCCGGCAGAGACCGAAAACGAATACCTGATCAGACAGGCTACGACGGAGTACCACGAGCTGGATCAGGCCGGGACGCTCGCTGGTCCACCGGGGGCGCCATGACGTTCCTCGCAACCATCAACGGCGAACTTCTCGTAGGTGTGAAGCTTCACGTCCCGAGCGCCGGACCCTGGTTCGCCGACTGCGATTTTGCCGAGAACCCCAACGTCTCGGGCCGCGTGTCGCTCGCGATCGGAACGCTGACGCTCTCCGGCACGATCGATCCACGGTACTCGGGCGACTTCGCTCTCCAGCGTCGCGTTCGCGTCGTGGCTGGCGCGGGAGGGTGGGTCTCTCTCCTTCCGGCCCGTGCATATCACAGCGATGCGGGCATCACGGCGCTCTC
>Ga0105240_10001509_pt1 | contig 39619 bp, 35 predicted proteins | sample KBSC54metaG_FD_80426 | JGI IMG/M metagenome (GOLD analysis project Ga0105240, IMG submission 80426) | Corn rhizosphere microbial communities from Kellogg Biological Station, Michigan, USA - KBS C5-4 metaG | ecosystem: Host-associated > Plants > Roots > Rhizosphere > Soil | place: Michigan, USA... | reverse complement strand
CGATTGGCTGTTTGCTGCGCGTCTGAGATTGACATGGCTTCTTCCTCAGCCGATTAGTAGCATGTGGATTTGGGGCCGGCGGCGTGGATTGCTTGTAGGTTATTGATTTGATTCGGGCGATATTTTTGATTTGTGCGTCACCGTGAAGCGGCGATGAAAACTATAGCCTCTCAATTCCGTTGTCTGAGCCAAGGCAAGCCGACCTTCGGTCGGCGCGACCAGCAGCGCAAGGCTATTTCGGACCCGGCTTCTTCGTCAGATTTTCCGCCGCGAAGAGGCCTGATTTCCCAGCTGCCACAATGTCCAAATCTCCATCCCCATCCACATCCTGAACAACAATCTGCATTCCGCCGCCCATGCGGCCGCCGTAATCCACAATGTGGCGGATCCATTCGATGGCGCCCTTCGAATCCTTCCGATACTCGTACCAGTAAACGCCCAGGGGCTCACGCTCGCCGGGGTCATTGCCGTTATGCGCCATGTAGCGCTTGCCGGTTACCAGATCCAATTGACCATCGCCGTTGAGATCCACGAGCGCCGAAGCATGGGATTGCGACCAGGTGTTGTCTATGATGTGCTGTGTCCATTTGCCATCGGCTCCCTGCTCGAACCAGCAAATCCCGTAATCATGCGCCATTGTGGTCAGCACATCGTTGCGGCCATCGCCATTGATATCGATCACGTACATGAAACCGAATTTGGCTGTACCTTTCGCCCAATCGGTGGGGTGGAACACCCAATCGCCCGGCGCGCGCGGATCGGCCGGCGCTTCAAGCCAGCCTTTCGGGGTGAGAATATCGTTGCGCCCATCTTTATTCACATCGCCCACACCGATGCCGTGCCCGTAACTCTGCTGACTAACAACGTGCTTCACGAACTTACCGCCGAGTAATTCAAACCACGCAAGCGGAACGTTCGCTCTGTCGAATTCCGGCAGTAACTCCTGAGCCTTGCCGTCGTTATTCAAATCCACCAGGAATGCAAACTCGACAGGCCCGCTGTTGTCGATCTCGGACTGCACCCACGGCCCCCCCTTTTTACCGGGGTTCTTCAGCCAGACAATGTTATGCGCGAAGTAACTGAACTGCACGATGTCTATGAATCCATCGCCATCCACATCGAGAGGCAGGTCGCTGAAATTATCGACATAGTTAGAAGTGAAGTTAATGTCGCGCAAATGATGCTTCACCATGCCCGGCGACTCATACCAGGACTCACCGGACACGATGTCCGGGCGCCCGTCATTATTTAAGTCCGCAACGGCAACCGTTTCGCCGGCTCCGGGATCGAGAAGCCGAATTCGAAACGCGATATCCGGCGGACGACTCGCAGCCGCAAGCAGAATTGTCAAACTGAGAAGCCACGGTAATTTCACGCGAGCACCTTTCGAAAACGGACCGCCAGAAATGGTAAACCTGGCAAGGCCAGCTTCGCCTTACCCGAATGAAGTCCGGCGACCGGCGTTATCGTCATCTTCCACGGATCAATGATATCCGCTTGAAATCGATTGCCGTCCGGCAGTGTAAATTCGTGCTCGGCGGGTTGGTGATAATCGAAATAATGCAGGTAATACTCACCCGTTTTAGCGGCGCACGGATAATAAGCATTCTCCACAGCATTCAACCCCTCGGCCGGACCTTGCTCCACTAAACGCCGCAGGAACGCGATCCGCGGCGCACTCTCACCATGCAGAGTTCCGCCCTTCGACCACCAGAGCACCTCATGCGGGTCGAGATAGGTCTCACCATGACCGCCATACGCGCCCGCGGTAACTGCGAGCCAGAAACGACGCGTCATCTCGTGCCCCGAGAGATTTCCCCAGCGCTGCGAAATATTGCCTTCGTACTTGCACTCGTCGAAAATGACAGGCTTTCGAAAGGCATCGAGCCAGGTCTGAGTTTTCGAAAAGTCATCGTCCTGAATGCTGGCGTGCGTGACCCATGGCTTCGCGTGATCGTACATGATTTTGCTGTGGTGGATGGAGCGGAGCCGCTGATACGGATCGCTCTGCCGCAGCACGCGGAAAAAGCGATCGAAGTCGGCGAGTTTCTTATCTTTGAACAGATCCCATTCGTTCGCGACTGACCACCAGACGTTTCGATATGCTCCCAGCCTGGCAACCACATAACGCAGATATCTTTCGTCCACTTCCGCGGGCATCTTCGAAAACCCCCAATTGTCATAGGGGTGAAAGAGGATCAGATCGGCTTCAATGCCGAGATCGCGCAGTTGGCCAACACATTTTTCCAGATGCTGGAAGAAGGCGGGATTGAAGCGCGTGTAATCGTTCCGCGTATCCCGGCGTTCAAATGGATAGAGCCTCGGCTCGCCGTGATTGAACGAATACCACTTCGGAAAAACGCACATGCGGATTTTGTTGAAACTACCCGATTGCTTCAGCGATTCGAGCGTCTGCTCTTCGAGGGCATCGCCTTGATGAGTCCACGCGTAGCAGGTTGTGCCGAACGGGAAATAAGGCGTACCGTCGGCGTATGCAAAGTGCGAGGCGTTGTTCACCGCTACGTAACCATGGTTCGGCGGCGCGGCGGGGATGCAAACGAACCGACCGGATTTGGCATTCAGATCCGCGCGATTACTGATGGTGGTGAAGGTCCACTCGCCTTCCGCATCCGGCGAAAACCGAACCCGCCATGTGCCATCGCCATCGTAAAAGCCATTCACCTGAACGATGCGGTGCTCACGCCGAAACCCGGCGGAAAGCGAAACGTCAAGAAATGGATTTCCATCCGCACCCGAGCGCAGCGCAACCTCGAAGAAATCCCACTTCTGAATTTGAAAAGGGGCGGTTATGGGACCGCCCGCCTGTGCTCTTGCGACCTGAGGAGCGACGCCCGCGGCCCCGGCCAGCAGCGCCTCACGCCGAGTCATTTTTAACGGCCCGGACCCGCTGACGTGGGTGGAACGACACCCTTCATGCGCAGATAGACCGCCATGTAACCGTACTCTTCCAAATCATGCCCGTTGTTGTATTCGAGAAGGCCGAGTCTGGAGGTTTTCATCTGCCCCATGCTCACAGGTTCCACCGCATTCGCTTCGGTGGTGGCGTCAAACCCGGCCTCGCACGACGCGGCGGATTCCTTGAGAGCGGCAACAAGTTCAGCCTTGGTCTTCTTGCCGGCGGCGTTGACTGGCTTGCGCTGCCCGGTGGCCGCGCCGCAGATATTGGCCTGCGCATCGGCAACATGAGCCATCAGTTCGCCGAAGGACCGTATATCCGGCGTCGGCTTAAACGCATAATCCTCTTCGGGCATGGCTTCAGCCGCTCTGATGACGTTGTTTTTAATGACGCCGAAACGCTGTTTGCTTTCGGCGATGTGGCTGGCCGGCATCTGCGCCTGAAGCGCGCACGTACCCGCCAGAGCGGCAAGGAATACGAAATTGATTTTCATAGTATGCCCTCTATTCTGACAGGCTTTCCCGGTAAAGCAACTATCCGGCCCCCAGGGTTTGGATGGATTCACTTTCCTGAAAAAAGCGCTTGACCCCGCGCTGGAGCACATATATAGTTCGTTCTACCAACAAAGGCCTCGGTCTTAACGAGCCAAAGTTGGCTTTCAGGGAGCAAACGCCATGTCCAGGAAGACCGTCGTTTTCGCCGCATTGTTTTTCCTTACGCTGAGCGCCGCATACGCGCAGACGGGAGCAGCGCAGATCCAGGGAACCGTTTCCGATTCCTCGGGCGCCGTGGTCCCGAATGCCGACGTCAGCTTAGACAATCCCCAAACGGGCGCCAAACTTGAAACGAAGACCAACGGCGCCGGACTGTACATATTTCCGTCGATTCAAACCGGCGATTACAAACTAATTGTCAGCGCGCCCGGCCTTCAGAAATGGGAAGCTCAGGCCACATTACTCGCGGGGCAGGATGCGGTAGTTAATGTGCAGCTGAAAATTGGCCAGTCTACCGAACAGGTCACGGTGGTGGGGAACGTAACTCCTCTGCTCACGTCGGCCAACTCAACGCTCGCCACGACGGTGGAGCACGAACGCATTGAGCAACTGCCGCTCAACGGCCGCTCCATTCAAAGCCTGCTCACCATCACGGTGCCAGGTCTTGAGGGCGCAACGGCACAGCCGAGAGTCTACGGTCTTCGCGATTCCGCAATGGAATTTACGCAGGACGGCGTGCCGCTGGACGATCGCAACACGGGTAACATTCAGGCGCGGCCCCCCGGGCTCGATACCGTGCAGGAGTTCCGCGTGGAAACAAACAATTCCAGCGCAAAGCTCGACCGCCCCGCGAGCGCCATCATGACCACGCGCAGCGGGACGAACGAATTCCACGGAGCCGCTTTTGAAACCGGCCGCAACAGCGGCTTCGGGGTCGCGCGCCAGCGGCAGGACACGTTTTCGACTCCTCCGCACCTGGTTCGAAATGAGTTTGGCGTTTCCGCCGGGGGGCCTGTTGAGTTGCCGAAGATCTATCACGGCCGCAACAAGACTTTTATTTTTGGAGCATGGGAAGAGCAGCGCCTCCGGTCCGCGGCAAGCACCGGTTCAGCCGTCTGGACTTCCGCGATGCGCCGGGGAGATTTCAGCGGGCTGATCGATTCCAACGGCCGCAAGATTACGTTGTACGATCCCTGGTCGGTTGGGCCGGGGCCCACTTACTCGAAAACACCGTATCCGAACAACCAGCTTCCTATTTCGAAGCTGAGTCCGCTCGCCAAGTACGTGTATGGAGTTGTGCCGCTGCCGACCGATGTGGGCGTGAATCCGTTAGTGGCCAACAACTATTTCGGACCCGCGCCCACCAACTCCGATCAGCGCACCATCACCTTCCGGGGCGATCATCGGATCTCGGACAAGGATCAGATATTTTTCCGCTATTCGCGGGGTCAATGGGATCAGGTGAACCGGCGCGCGTTCAATACGGCGGGCAACCCGATCACGTCGGACAATCTTTGGAACCGCGAGACATACTTCGAGCGTTCCAATACAGAAGCGCTCTCCTGGACGCATACATTTTCGCCGACGTTCTATTCCGAAACCGTAGTCACCGGTTCAGCTATTAACTGGCTCTACAGCCTGAACCAGGCGAGCGCGACGCAAAACATATCCGCGCAGTTCGGTACGCCAAATCCGTTCAACGTAAACGGGGCGCCGTACCTGTTAAACGTTGGATATCAGAGCGTTCAGTTTCATGGGATTGTGCCGCGCTCCGAATACACGCAGATCATCAGCGGCGAGCAGAATTTCACGAAGATCGTGGGCCGTCATCAACTGCAATTCGGCGGCAGGTTCCGTCAGGAAGCGCTCGACACGATTCCAGACCGTCCGGACCAATCCGATCTTGATTTTGGCAGCAACGCCACGGCCCTGTATAATCCCGCTACCGGGACAGCTTTTGGAACGGCTCCCCAAACCGGCGATAATGGCGCCAATTTCTTTCTCGGCGTGGCCGGAAGATATGCGCAGCAAAGGCCCCCCGGAGCCTATAACATGCGCGGTCGCGACATATCCGGTTACGTGCAGGATAACTGGAAGGTTCGTCCGAACCTCACTATCAGCATGGGTGTTCGCTGGCAATACCTTGGCCCTTACCTGGACCACGCGGGCGTGACCTCGGTTTTCGATTTCGCGAGTAAGAGCATCGTCACCAACGTGCCGGTTTCGCAACTGGTTCAGACGGGTTATACGACGCAGCCGATTGTGGACGGCTACTCGGCGATCGGCGTGAAGTGGGTGACTCCGGATAAGGTTGGTTTGCCGAACGACCTGGTGAGCGTGAGCAAGCATGATTTCGGGCCGCGCGCGGGCTTCGCATGGAATCGAAGTATCGATGGCCGGGCTTTCGTGTTGCGCGGCGGCTACGGGCTTTACCACTTCCCGATACCTGCGCGCACGTTTAACGGCATGCGAGGGAACGCTCCTCTGCAGGGTTCGTATTCTTTCAACTGGAACGATTCGGCGAACGCTCCGGACGGGCTTCCGAACTATTTTCTGCGATCGGCTCCGACCGTGATCGCGGGTGTGAACACGGCCAATCTTCCCGAGTTGAGCATTGCGAAGCCACCGGTCATCCTCCCCGGCATCGCGCAGATTTCTTTGGCGCGCGATCTGCCCACGTCGAAAGCCCACCAATGGAATCTCACGCTGGAAGGCGAGATCGTCAAGGATACGGTGTTCCGTGCGGGGCTCGTCGGCACAGCCGGCAGGAACAATGAAAGCGTGGAGCGATACAACGCCAACCCGATCAGCGCTTATGTTTGGTATGTGAATTCCGGGCTGCCTTTGCCTACCGGATTTTATTCGAACACCGCGCGTCGCGCGCTCGACCAAACGACGTTCGGCGATATTTCGATTTACACCAAGCATGGATATTCGAACTATGTGGGGGCGCAGCTTGAGGTAGAGCGGCGCTTCAGCAAGGGTTTGGCTTTCCAATTCTTCTACCTGATGAGTAACTCATCGTCAACCGGCAATGTCGCGTCGCAAGGGGGTGGCTTCTCAACCTATGAAAACGAGCAGCCCGAGATATTTCTGCCGAACTCGGTGCCCGCCGACGCAGCGGATCGCCTGCGCTTTTACCGTTATCAGCGCGATCCCGATATTCCCAAGCACCGGATTCGGTGGAACTATCTCTACGACCTTCCGTTCGGCCGCGGTAAGAAGTTTGGCGGTAACATGGCGAGGGGATTGGACCGCGTGGCCGGGGGTTGGCAGATCGCCGGGTATGGCACGACGCAGAGCCGCTACTGGTCGCTTCCCACTAACAACTGGGGCGCCCAGAAAGACATTCAGATCTACGGCACGCAGTACAAAATCAACGATTGCCGGCAGGGCACTTGCTTTCCCGGTTACTTGTATTTCAACGGTTATATCCCGGCCAACCGGATCAATACACCGACGGGCGTAAATGGAATTCCAGCCGCGTATTATCCCGCTATTCAGCCCATCAACCCGATCCCCGCGTCGGGAGTGGTGGCGGACCCGAACTTCAACGACAACAACAACGTGATCGTGAAGCTGAAGAACGGTACGAACCAACTGGTGGCTTTTGATAATGGACTTAATCCGTGGAGGAATCAGGTGATGCCGGGGCCGTGGCTGACGAACCTTACAGCCAGTATCTACAAGTTGATTCCGATAACTGAGAGGGTTTCGCTGCGGATCAATCTTGACGCGTTCAACGTACTTAACCAGCCGGGTCTCCCGCTGCCGAGCGGCGAGGGAATCATCAGTCTGCGGACGTCCGCGCAGGGAGCGAGGACGATGCAGTACACCGCGCGACTGACCTGGTAAAGGCTCGTGCTTTTTGACTGCGCTCCGGCCCGAAAGGACTGGAGCGCAGTTATGAAAACAACTTAACTTACCGAGGTCGCAGCGTTGCTCAACTGATTGCTGGCGGTGCCCCAAATACCGGTAAGACTGCTACCGGCGCTGACAAAGATTGCGGCCGACGCGAGTGCAATGAATGCCATCAGCAGCGTGTATTCGATCAGATCCTGCCCCTGTTCGTCGTGAATAAACCGGATAAAGTGTTGTCGCATATGACACTCATCCTATGCCCGGGCAAGCCACAGGGCTAGATTGCCTTTGGTTTACGAAAGGTACTGTTTTTGCTGCGATAGTACGATTCGATACAGTTTTTGGGAGTGGTTTTTTAGGTCGAGCCTGAGTCGGGATCGCCGCCCAGACTGAATCCGAGAAAAATAGCTACAAATACCATGAAGTTCATACGTTGCTCCTTCGGTAAGATTTTCCGGCAAAAGTCAGAAGCTGCACATAAAGGCAATTCGTTGGCCACTGAGGCGCGCGGTTTCCAACAGGACAGGTAGCAGGCCGGATTTAGACTGGGAGGAGGAGAAAGTTTATGAGTGACGGGCGCGAGGAGCGTAAGGAACGCGAAGTTCGGATTGAGCAGGAAAGGAAGGAGGATCGCGAGGATCGGCTAGACGCGCAGGACGTGGAAGAGTGGGAACCGGAGCGCGTTGACTCTTAGGCCGGGGCGATCAGGAGTTCCCGCAAGATCTGTAATTGGTGGCGGAAGAGGGGGTCGAACCCTCACGAAGAGTGAACTTCGCCAGATTTTGAGTCTGGTGCGTCTGCCAGTTCCGCCATTCCGCCACGGACTGCTCTGAAATCAGTTTACCGAACGCCTTGCCGTGGCTTCGATGTATGTCGCGAAGGCCTTCCCGGGAGGGGCGATCTCGAAGCGGATTGTCAGCTTGTCGGCACCCGCGGGAGCGTATGTCAGCCGATAGCGAAGCTCCTCTTTACGGCCTTCGCTGGTGAAGATGGCTCCCTTGTCGGACTGAGAAATGGCATAGGAAATGACGTGCCCTTCGCTGTCGTAATAGGTCGCGCGCAGCTGGTGCGAGCTTTCCTCGCGATACGCGACCATCAGGTCGTCGTGACGAGATGCCGGTTTACCCGCCTGCGCGGGGTACTCGGCGAAATTCCTTCTCACGAGCACCGCGCCTTGCAGATCGGGCAGGAAACTGAAGCCGCCCGTGGCCTCGCCGGGCTTGCCGGTACCTTCGCCGATCCAATTGCCGACGAGGAACTTTAGCGGACCCCAATCTTCGGCAGCGAACGCTGCCGACACGAAGAAGAAAAACAGAATGAGTCTGCGCATAGTTTATATAAGAGCCAACTGCTCTTCATCGGGCTCCGCTCAGCAATACCAGGGCTCGTTCAGGTACGGAACGGTGGCGCGCGCGGCGAGATGAAAATCCGGCGGTTCGCCGAACGCTCGCTGCCATATTTCCCCGAATATTTCATGCCGCGCGGCGCCGCGTTTGTCGGCTGCGCGGATGAGGTTTTGAAGGTCGGCGCAGAGCTTATCCATCGGCGGGTCTGAGTGTTTCCACCGGTACTGCAAAGCCGCGGGGTCGAAATGCACGGGACCGAGATCTTCGCATTCCAGGAGCTTCGAGCCGGCGGGAAGCAGCAGGCGGATGGCGAGCTGGATGGGAGCCACGCTTTCCACCAGGTCCAGTTCGCGAATGGCTCTGAGCAAATCGAGATAGGTATGGCGGGTTGTCCAGGGCGTGAACGTCACGAAGGTGGGCAGCATGGTCAGGCCATGCGCGCGGGTCCGTTCGAGGGCGCGGACGAAATCGGCGCGGGTGTGACCTTTTGCCAGGCGGCGCAGAACGGCGTCGTCGAGAGACTCGACCGCGCTCACGATGAAGAGGCATCCGGTGCGTGAAAGAACAGGCAGCGCGCTCTCGTGTTGCAACAGATGCTCAATCTTGATTGTTACGTCGTATGTGAGGCTTGGAAACTCGTGGTGAAGAGCCTCGACGAGTGGCAGTGCGTGACCCGGGCCGTTCAGGAAATCGGGATCGCCGAAGGTGATGTGTTGCGCCCCCGCCTGAACCTGTTGACGTATGTCCGCGAGGACGACATCGCGCGGCACGATGCGGAAGCGGCCTTCGTAAACGGGAACAATGGGGCAGTGGCGGCAGAGATGTTTGCAGCCGCGGCTGGCTTCGGTGTATCCGGCAATTTTTCGCTCACCGTTGTGAAGAAGGCGCGCGTAGACGTTGAGCGGAGGCAGGCTGGAACGGTCGGGCGTAAGAAACGGCAGTCGGTCGAGAACCACGAGCGGCTGCGAAGTTTTTTGGGTGGAGATTATGTCCGCAAGCGCGCGTTCGTATTCACCGCCGATGATGTGCTCGACGCCGAGACTGCGCAGGAACTGCTCATTGACAGGAGCATACAGGCCGTAACAACAAATGTGCGCGGCAGGGTTCACGCGGCGGACAGTTTCGATCCACGGAAGGGCCATGCGGGTCGCCGTGTGCATGGGCAGATGGAAGGCAACCCATTGGGCATCGGCAATGGCCGCGGGCGGCAGAGGTTCGCGCGAAAGATCGAGCATGGTGACCTGGTGGCCCTCGGCGCGCAGCCATGCACCCGGCGATGCCAGCCCGAAAGGCTGATGGCCGAGATCGTACGTGGAAATCAGAAGAACCCGCACAAGTTTATTTGAGGAATGTTTCGGGCCGAAATTCGAGCGCTTCTTTCGGCGTTAATTTATGCACCCAGGTGACTCGCGCGGCAGGGGAGGCGCCTGCGCCCGTGGAACCGGATTCTCCATACCAGGCCATGCGTTGGTTGTTGGGGTCGTTCCAGTTGTCCCAGCCTTCGGGACGAATGTGGGCGTCCATTTCGCAATCGATGAAGACGACGCGCGAGTACGGGCGCCAGGGCCGTCCGAGGTAGACGCCCTGTTGCGTGTTCTCGCCGGTGAGATGGCATCGGATGAAGACGAAGCCGGTGGAAAGGTCGGGCGCGGTGCGGCTCTGCGCGGTGATGTAGCCATCGCCACGGCTGTGGATCTCGCAATTTTCGAAAACGGCGGTGGCGTTGCCGAAGATGAAATCGACGTGGCCGGCGATGTAGGAATTCTTGTAATGCTGACGGCCTGTAGCGGCGTAGAGAGTATCCTGCCAACCCAGGAAGCGACAGTTCCGAAATTCGGAGTTATCGGAATGCACCTTGATGGCGACCGCCTGAGACCCCACGCCGAAGGTGTTTTCGAACGTGATGTTCCCGGCTTCAAAGGCGGGGGCTTCGATGTCCACGGTGCTTGAGAGAAAAGTGCCGCCGGCTTCTTTGGCGCTCATGGCGGCGGTGATGATTGTGGTCATGGCATCGCGCCCCAGAAAGGTGGTGCGGGGACGATCCTGCGGGACAATGACGCGCTCTTTGTAAATGCCGGGGCGGATGTCGACAATGAGCCGCTGTCCCGCCGCGACGAACGGGGCGTGATCCACTGCCATCTGAATGGTTTTGAAATCGCCGCTGCCATCGGGATTCACGACCACCTGCATCGGCACGGGCGTGGGCAGCAGATCGAGCTTCATCGCAGGGACTACACGCGCGAATTCTTTCGCAGCGATAGTGCCGGTGAGATTGCGCCCGAGCGGGCCAAGGTGCGTGGTATCGGGCTTGCCTTCTTTGGTGACGGCGTGAAGACCGAGACAACCGTCGGGGCCAAGCTTCTCGGTCTGCGCTTTGGTGAGCGCGTAGAGATCCATGAGGGGGACCTTCTTTTCGGCCGCGACCGCGCGCGTGGCGTCGACGTACGGGACCAGGGAATCGGGCTTGATCTTGCCATCCGGAGTGAAGACGCGGCGCACGATGGACGTGACGAGCACCGGTTTGGCTCCGATGGCGCGGGCTTCATCGATGTAGCGGATCAGGTTCGCGCGATAGGTGGTTTGGGGGTCGGTCTCGCGCTCCGGACCTTTGCCTGGGCTGTCGTTATGGCCGAACTGAATCAGTATGTAATCGGGCTTGGCGGCGAGCGCGGGAGCCCATGCGCCTTCGTCGCGGAAGCTCTTCGAACTGCGGCCGTTGAGCGCGAGATTGATGGTTTCGACCTGTTGACTGAAGGACGCGCGAAAGCCGGTGCCCCAACCGCCCTGATCGTTCACCGTGGAATCGCCGACCAGAACGATTTTGACGCCGCCGAACGCATTGCCCGCGAGCGAAAGAGCCAGGGGCAGCCAGATGTGTCTCATACCGATGGAACTATTACATCAGTGTCGAACAGTTGGCAGGATCACGACCATGCCGCCCGAGACGCCGAGCACGGGCGGCAGCGTTTGGCGTTGTTCCCAGCGCTGTGGGCGCAGCACGCGGAGCACTGCGATTTCGTCGCAGTTATTGAATTTGGGGCAGCGCAGGCAATCTTTCCAGGCCTTCAGCGGCAGTTCGCCGCGCTCGACTTCATTGAAGCCTACTTTCGCGAAGAAGCCCGGCACGTAGGTGAAAGCGAACGCCGCGTCCAAACCGTACATCTTGGCCTCGTAGACGAGGGCTTCCACAATCAGGCGGCCGACGCCGTGAGTCTTGTGGCTCTCCGCGACCGCGAGCGAACGGACCTCGCCGATCTGCGGCGAGTAGAAATGGAGGGCTCCGCATCCCGCGAGCTTAGTGCCATCGTACGCGACCGTGAAGTCGCGCATATTTTCGGAGAGCTCGAATTCGGTGCGGGGCAGCATGATGCCTTTCGCCGCGTAAGCGTTGATGAGTTCGAGCAGCGCGGGGATATCCTGCATGGAAGCCTTGCGGACTTTGATGTGTTTGTTGGATGTGGTGGCGTACGCCACGGCATCATGGGTGAGGGCGCTAATCATTTCTGAATCACCCTAGTTCCTGTTTCTTCGCCGACGAACACACGGGTCACTATATCGGAATCGGAACCGCGCACGATGCAGACTTCTTTGACGCCGCATGAGACGGCGTCGGAGGCGGCAGTGAGTTTGGCCTGCATGCCGCCGGTCGCTATGCCATCGGCGATCAGTTGTTTGCAGGCTGCGGCGGTGAGCACGGAGATTCGGTTCTTAGCGGAGTCGAGGACGCCGGGGACGTCGGTGAGAAAAACGAGTCGGTCCACATTCCAATTGGATGCAACTGCTACGGCCATGGAGTCGCCATTCACGTTGAAGACCTGGCCGCCTTCCCCGCCCGCCACGCAGGCGACAACGGGAATGTAGCCGGCGGTGGTTAGTGTGTTGAGCAATCGGGAGTCCGAAGAGACGACACGGCCTACGTAGCCGAGTTCGGGGTCGAGTTGGTCGGCACAGGCGAGACCGGAGTCCATACCGGTGAGCCCTACAGCGCGGGCGCCGGCTGTAGAGAGGGCGCCGACGAGCTGTGTGTTCACACTCCCGGCGAGGACCTTTGTGACGGCATCAATGGTTTCGTCGGTAGTGACGCGCAGTCCGCGCACAAAGGTGCTCCGGATGCCGCGGTCTTCGAGGAAACGGGTCATCTGTTTGCCGCCGCCGTGAACGACTGTGACTTCGAGGCCCTGTGCGGCGAGTTGGGCGATTTGGCGGGCGAGATCATTGCGTGAACCGGCGTCATCGAGAAGCGTGCCGCCGATTTTAATAAGAGCCTTCACAGCAGGCCCGCCGTTTCGGGGAGCCCGAGTGTGAGGTTGAGATTTTGGATCGCCTGGCCGGCGGCGCCTTTGACCAGATTGTCGATGGCGCTGATGACAACGGCGCGGCCGGTGATGGGGTCGGCGGCGAGACCGATGTCGCAGAAGTTGGTGTGCTGAACGGCGTGGAGATCGGGCACGTGGCCAGCTTCGTAGAGGCGAACGAAAGGTTCGTTCGCGTATTGCCGCTGATAAATGGCGAGGATGTCCGCGGCGGTGGCCTGGCGCGCGGTTCGAAAGTAGATGGATTCGAGGATGCCGCGTTCGATCGGGATGAGCTGCGCGGTGAAGCTGAAGGCGGATTCTTCAATGCCGCTGGTTTGCAGAACTTCGGGGATGTGGCGGTGCCTGAGGATCGAGTAGGCGGAAAAGTTTTCGGTCACTTCGCAGAAGCTCGTCTTGAGCGAGGCTTTACGGCCCGCGCCGCTGACGCCGCTTTTCGCATCGCAGACGATGCCGGCTTTGGGGTCGACAATGCCCGCTGCCACGAGGGGTCGAATGGCAAGATTGGCCGCGGTGGGATAGCAGCCGGGATTCGAAATGAGCCGCGCGTTGCGGATCTGGTCGCGGTTGTATTCGGGGAGTCCGTAGACAGCCTGGGCGAAGAGGCCGGGTGCGGTGTGTTCTTCTTTGTACCAGTGTTTGTAGCGGTCTGGCGTTTGGAGGCGAAAGGCGCCGCTGAGATCGATGACGATGGCGCCAGCGTTAAGGAATTTGGGTGCGAGGTCCATCGAGACTTCGGGCGCGGTGGCCAGGAGCACGGCGTGGATGCCGGCGGATTCGATTCCTTCGGGCGTGGCGGGGGCGCGGCGGATGCTGGATTTGCGGAGGATTTTGGAAGGGTCGGAATCGGCGCGATGTTCGAGGAGGACGGGTTCGCAGTTCGGGTGGCGGGAAAGGATTTTGATGGCTTCGGCGCCGCTGTAGCCGGTAAAACCTACGATTCCGATTTGGAATGTTGGGAGGGACGAGGGCATGGGGATGGATGGATATTTATTCAGTGGACTGTATAAATATACCATGTGGTTCGATTCTTAGTTCACCCGTGCCCCAGGGCCGATGCCGCGTGACTGACAATGACTGCCCTGACCGAACGAGACCTCCAGCGCAAAATGCGGGCTGTCGCTCATGCGACTGCGCAGCAGGAGTTGGAAGCGTTGAGTGTTTCGGAGTCGACTGTTGCCAGTCTCCACCGTGCTGCGCGGGGCGAGATCGACACGGATGAAGTCAGGCGCAACATTATCCGCCGGGTTCGGAATGTCTCGTTACTCTCAGCAATGATCCTTATCTGGATCCGGCAACCGGCGTATTAAGAAATCGCCTCGACATCGCCGACGAGGCAATCCTCCAACAGACCGAAGCTGATCTTGTGGCGACGCGCTCTTTCGAGCTTTGGTTGGACATCTCCTTTGAGGGGCCGTTTCGATCTCGCGCACTTCCAGCTTCGATGGCCTTCATCTAGCGCGCAGCCTCGAAGATTAACCGCCCGCAGTTTTATTTGTGAATGCTCGAAAATTTGAATATGAAATCCGGGTCAGTCATTGATCCATCTTCAGTCAAGCTCGATTCGCTTACGAAGTCCGATTTGCCGATAACGAATGTGCCACTAAAGGAAACAGTTTCACCGACTGATAGAGATGCTATGCGGTTGTAAATCTCCGAGCCGTGAGGAATGAGTGTCCCGCTCCCCAAATCGGAAAATCCATTGCTCCAAGTCCCCAGCCGACCGGGGGAGTCCGGAACCTTCAAAGACAGAACGCCATTTCCGTCAGATGTCGTTTTCATTATCGAAACCTGACCAAGCCAGCCCGCGATTGATAGGCCCCCATGGAAAAACTCGGCCAGGGCTTGCGCCCTCTCACCGCGTACTGAAGATTTCTGAAACTCGTTCCTGGCGTCCCTGTAGCGCGCCCCGGAAATCTTGATTATGTCCGCGAACTTTACTTCGTCGGCGGGGAGGGAGGAGGAATACTGAGTGACCCGCTGCGCTGACTTCGAGTTCGGCTGTTCCAGTTCGAACGCCGGTTCCATGCCTCTTACTCTGAGCACTAGGGGTGTGTGGTGGTGGCCCGTATAGGAGTGCCAAAGTTGACCTTCGACCGCGACTCGCTTGCCGAGGTTCGATCGATATTTGTCGTACGTCTCGTCCCCTTCAAAGGTCAATTGAATTTCATTGATTCCTTTTTCTGAAGGATTGCCTTCGTTCTCGACCGCGCAGGTTACCTTCTCAAGGACCAAAACCCAAATGTTTTCTGGTTCATCGCCTGCCGCGACACTCTCGTAATTCGGTCGCCCGGCGAAGGTTTTTGGCAGTATTGTGCCAATCAGACTGACAATATCTGGCTCATACGTCAGGCACCCCGGACTGACGCTCAGTTCTCGACCACTTCCTTGCCGCTATGATCGGCGAATACTATGGGCGCGGGGGACGCGACAGCGGCGACTTCCGTGACCTTAGACGGTGTGTCGGTCTTGTTGTCCGAAACTGCAGATTTCACGATGCAAAACACAACTACCAAGGACAGGATCGCCGTGCCCACGGTGAATTTCCCAGTCGCAGTATCAACCCACCTTCCGTGCCGACGCGCACCCGGTCTTGCACCTTCGGCATCAAAAAGAACGGCACCGCAGGAACCGCAGGTATTTCGCTGGAAGCTATTCTCTGCACCGCATTCGCAATTCCAAGTTTTCAAGGTTACCTTACCTTCCCATTTTTTGAGAAATCTTAAACTCGGCGCCACGGTCAGCGCAAGATGAACTCGGTCGCGCCTGCCCGCTCGGCAAAATAGATTGTATACTGCCCGATTTACGCCTCTGAGTTCAGAACGTTCCTGGCCGATCGCCCGAAAAGCTCGTTGCGGACGATGACAACCTCAGAACACGACCATTTGATTCAAAATGCGGCTACAGGCGTTTGGTCAGAATCCAGGTCCTTTATAGTAACCGGCAAAACCTTGGCTCTCCCCGGAAGAAAGGCCATGATGAGGTCCTTATTCGCCTGGGTGCCTTTGCGGCCCCTGGCGATAAGGTTCATGTGTCGAAGCGCGTTGAGGTCCCTGTTCAGTTTTAATTTCGATGCCCCGCTGTAGGCGATTTGAACGGCTGGACTGATCGTTGTCAATTTGGCGAATCGAACAGGATCAGCGAACTTCGATAGTTCAAGCACGAGCAAACGGCGTCTGATTTTTGCGGGGCTATGGGTATCTCCGAAGGCTTCATAAACGTAGTTTTGCCAAATCTTGTCGATTTGGGACTCACGGATGACGTGGAGTTGCTCCCTCAGCCCGTCAAGAAGGCCCTGAACCGCATAGTTCACAAAGGGAAGGATGTTTCCACCGGAGTCACTCGCATGTTGTAGCTGCCTGTAATATTCCGTGCGGGTCAGATTGTAATGATTGCTCAACAGATGTGCAGCCGGAGTTGGCATGCCAGCGGAAAAGAGAATGTCAAATTCCACCAGCCTGGCGGTGCGGCCATTGCCGTCGCCAAAAGGATGTATCCATGCCAAATAGATGTGAGAAACGATTGCCTTAACGATCGCTAATGCAGTTGACAGTTCTGGCGGACAATCGAACTCCTTGCTATTAAGCCATTCACAGAGCCGATCAACCAGGTATTCGCAATCCTCGGGAGGCGCACCTCGGCAGCTGAAAACACCGACAACATTCTTCCTGATTTGCCCCGGGACGACATCCTTGTCCAAATCCAGCTTGCTAAGCAGAATCGAATTGAAATTTTCGATTGTTCGGCGTGAGAGCGGAGGGGGATTCCCTGCCATCGCTGCCTGGGACACTTCACGCAGACCGCTTACGATGTTTGCCACTTCCTGAGCCAGGTACTCGCGTGAGGGCGGCAGTGTGAGTTTTCCTTGGAGCTTTAATTTGATCTCTTCCTCTGACAGCGTGTTGCCTTCAATAGCGACCGTACCCCGAATCCCTTTCACAAGATAGAGGTTATGAACCTTACTGGCTATTTGGGGATCAAGCGGCGCGCCGGCGATATGCTCCGATTTGGACTGACATTCGCCGAGGATAGCCCAAAGTCTTTGATTCACCCCTTGCAGCGAAGACAGGCTGAACTTAATCCAAGGATGTGAGGTCTCGTATGAACGGGGCACATGATAACCATAACATACTGCATAGAAGCAACTTAAGGGCAGCTTGTCCTGTCGCAGTGATACTTGGCTCCGATACCACTGGGTGATACGAATTTCGTCCGATTCGAACCAGATTCCGATTCTATTTTTTATTCCCGCTCGCGTTGGCGAAGACGCTTCGGGCCATGGCATCGACCACCTTCGCCTCGTTCCGAGCCATCTCGTAATAGGCGGTTTTCAGCAGTTGATCCTTGCGTTCGATCAGCGTTTCCCGGATCGATTGCTGGGCGCGCGGATCGCTCAGATCGCGCTGGCCCGCCGGCTCCTTTGAAATCATCTTCAGAATGCGGTATCCATCCTGCGTATGAATCACCGGAGAGAGTTGCCCGGGTTGTAACGCGAGCACAAGTTTCCGAAGCTCCGGGCTGGTTTTGTCCAGCGACGATTCAGGCAGGAAGCCGAGGTCGCCCCCATTCGGAGTGGTCTGAGGATCCTCGGAATAATTCTGCGCGACCATGGAGAAATCTTCGCCCTGCCGCAAACGGGCTTCGATGGCCTTCATCTTGCGCGCGGCCTCTTCCTCGGTTTTCGCCTTATCGTTTTTGAGATTGCGAACATTGGGATCGGGGCGCGGCGTCACCACGATCTGCGCCATATGCACCTGCGGTTCCGGCAGATTGAAACTGCCGCGATTCGCGTTATAGAAGGCAGCCACGTCGGCATCGCTGATGTTGATCTTCGAAGTGATGTCTTTGTTGAAAAGCTTCTTTACGCTTTCATCCTTGCGAATGCGCGCCTTCAGTTCATCGAGTTTCAGCCCCCATTGCTCCAGCTGCTTGTCGAACTCTTCCTTCGTGTATGGCGCTTTCAGCTCATTCAGGCGGGCATCCACATCGGCATCAGTAGCAACCAGACCGGCCTTTTCGGCGCGCTGCAGCATGATTTCGTTGTCGATCAGTGAACGCAGCACTTCGAGGCGCCGCAACTGTACCTGATCTTCGCTTTCGCCCTCACCCTTGCCGGGGAACTGCGATTTGTAGGTGCGATCCACCTCGGCGTAATAAACCGGGCGACCGTTCACGGTAGCGGCGACATCCGGCGCAATTGAACCTCCGCAGCCCGTTACAACCAGACAAGCGCTCAGGATCGCGGCAGTTGCCGCGGCTCGGATGTTCTTCATCGTTGATTCCTCATTATAATGACCCTTACCTTATGAGAGTCGGAATAATCGGCACCGGAGCCATTTCACACAAGCACGCGCAGGCGTACAAGAACATCGGATTCCGTATCGCCGCCTGCACGGATATCAACCCGCAATACGGCCAAAGCTTCGCCGCGCAGCATGGCGGCGAGTTCGTTCCGACCTTTGAGGAACTTTGCCGGCACCCTGAAGTGGACTACGTGGACGTCTGCACGTTCCCCGATTTCCGAATGCAGCCGATCCGAATCTGCGCCGAAACCGGCAAGCATGTGCAGGTGCAGAAGCCGATCTCAACTGACCTTGTTACCGCGCGGGAGATGGTGGAAGTGGCGCGGGCGGCGGGAATCGTGCTGGGTGTGGTGAGTCAGCACCGCTTTGACGATTCCACCATGTTTCTAAAGCGGGCCATCGACCAGGGACGTTTGGGTCGGCTGATCCAGTGCGATGCGTATGTGAAATGGTTCCGATCCGCCGAGTATTACAGCCGTCCGATTAAGGGCAGTTGGGCCGTGGAAGGCGGCGGGGCGCTGATCAATCAGGCGATCCACCAGATCGATGTGCTGCGCTGGCTCGCGGGACCGGTGGCAAGTCTCAATGCGATGTGGCAATTGGGCGCGCTGCACAAGATCGAATCGGAAGATGTGGTGAATGCTCTGCTTCGGTACACCAATGGCGCGACGGGCGTTATTCAGGCATCAACCGCTATGTGGCCGGGGTATTCGGAGCGCGTGGAGATTCATGGGACGAAGGGCAGCGCAATTCTAACCGGTGACAAGCTCACGCACTGGGATGTGCTGGGGGATGAGGAAAATAACGCGAAAGACCCCGCGCCTGTTGCGAGTGAAGTGGCATCCGGAGCGAGTGACCCTATGGCGATTTCGCTGGAGCCGTTCGAGCGGCAGTTTCTGGATTTCGCGGATGCCATCCGGAATAAGCGGAAGCCGTTGGTGGGCGGTGAAGAGGGCTGCGATGCGCTGGAGATTGTGGAGCGGATTTATAGCGCGTGCCGTTCCGCAAGTTAACTCGCGATCCGTGATCCAAAACTACCCGGCCCTTGCCGCCTTGGGCATCTTCTCCAGCTGAACACTGAGGTCTCGCAGAAAATCCGTCGCCGAGCCCCAATAGATTCCGATTTTCGAATTACCAAAATACTTCTCCAGATACTTTCTGGCGCGCTGCGCGTTGGCGACAGTCGTCTCGCCGGGGTCTACCTGTACCGCGACGTGATTGTATTTCTTCATCAGCGCCGCTCCGCCCTTTGCATAGATCAGCCGGAAGAGGACGCGAAATTTCCAGTCGTCCAGCGGAAAACCGAGAAACAGGAGCGATCCGGTCATCAGGGCATTACTCACCACAAGAGGCATGAGCTGATAGCGAGTGGTGCGGATCAGATAGTCGAAGAAATCATCTTCCGTCAGAACCCACGTCGGCTCATGGCCTTCTTCCTGCTTGCGCTTTCCGAACACGTAATAGAGCGAAGGCTTCGCGGCGTCGGTGATAAGAGGTGGAGCGTTTTTGTCATCCAGAGTCTCGTCGCGCCAGTTTGTATTCAGGGCGATCGGCTGTTTGAAAGTGTTCGTGCTGCCCGGCACAGGCGTCATCCTCAGACAAGTCTCCAGCAACTCGTCATTCGCCGCGTTGACAAAAACCTTGGCATTGAGCGAGGCAATGATTCGGATCGGGTCGCGCTTTAATGGATCCTTATCGTTCTGCGCCACCCGATTCATGATTTCGATTAGCAGATCGCTCGTCTGATCGTCATCGGTTATCGGGCGACAGAGAATCCGTTCCGCCGATTTAACCAACTGAGCTCCAAATGCCTCCGCAACCGCGGTCCTGGGATATTCGACGGCATCCTGCCTGGTGGCCAAAAACTGCGCGACCTTGGCCATGTCCTGTTGATCGCGCGTATCGAGAGGGCAATCCGCGGCCTGCGCGAGCTGCTGCGCGAGTTGACGCGTATTTCCGAAAATATGTTCCGCCACGTCAGGGCCGACGACGGGCACGCAGATCCCCTGGCGCACCCACGTACAAATGGATTTCCATTGCTCGAATACGCTGGCTTCTGTCCCCTCAAAATGGGGCTCGTACCAAAGACAGCCATGAAGCAGGCGCAGGAACAGCACTGGCATCCAAAAGTCGTCGCAGTCTCTCAGAGCGCCGCGTGCTACGGACACAGCGCGGTCGATCTGTCCATCGCGCCTGAGCGAAGAGAAGAAACGCTTCATGAACTCGCTCGCGGTATCCATGAAAACGCTGCCCTGCATGGCGATCACGGCCGGGACACCCGCTTCGGCAAGCCGCGGACCGAGACTGGAAAGCCCGACCCCGCCCTTGCCCGCGCTCTGACATGACGCAAGCACCACGAGAGTGGGCCGGTGCTCCATCTCGCGGATGCGCTGCACCAGGTCCAAACCTTTCGCCGGAACAGGCGAATCGTCGAGATAGAGGTAGGGCTCTTCGCGGTCGAGCGCGCCGTGGCAGACAAGATAGAGGATGTCGTAACCCTTCTGGAGTTCAGCGGCAAGATCGTTCAGCGAAACAGGCCCGCCGGGGGCCATTTCGGTGATATTGATCTTCGCTTTCGCGGCGCCGGCGGGGTCGGGAGTTTCCATTGCCAGATGCGCGATTTCCAGTTCCCTGGCAGTGTCCACCGCGACAAGGTTGCTGAGCTTTGGATTCGCGATAACTACGAGCGCGGAAAGGTTGTTGCAACGGCGCAGGCGGACGGGTCGCCAGTCCTGTCCACTGGTCAGGAAGCGGGAAACGATGGTTTGCTCGCCCGTAAATAGACAGGCGCCCGGAACCGCGGGATCCGGCAGCGTTTCCCAATGGAGCTTGTGCAGTTCAGGTGCGCTTGATTCGATGGTTATCCGTACGCGCAGTAAGGCGCTGCCCGCCTGCACACGGTACAGGGCGAAGACGTGCGCCACCTCAGGCGTGAAAATAGCCGCGCCGAGTTTGGCCGCATATGCCGCGGGATCGTCGTCTTTTATTGAAGCAGGCGAAAGGGTGACGACGGGATCGGGATCTGACGCCTGCTCGGCTTCATCGCCCGCGCCGTTGAACCGAAAGTGGATGAAGTAGGAAACATCGTCCCGCTTGCGGATCGCCATTTCGAGGTTCGCGTAATCGGACATTTGTCTGACAACGATACCAGACAAAGTTGAAATCAGGTTTGCTGATCCGCCCAAGGCGCTACGCCGGCATTACCAACATTTTCCCCACGCCATCCTCATACCGGGTCACCAGATCGAAAGCGTGCTGTATCTCTTCGAGGGGCCGCGCATGGGTCAGCATAGGCGCAAACATGCTCACATTCTCCGCCAAAATATCGCGGGCCCGTTCTGTTTGATGGTTCGAGCGATACACGTTGAAAAACGTGATCTCTTTCTTCCGCAGCATCGGCGCATGAAACGGTACGTGAACTTCAGCGGGAATCGCGGTATAGACCAACCGCCCTGTTTTAGCCAGCGCCCCAATGCATTGATTGACGGTATCTAAACCGGCCGCGCAATCAAAAGCCAAATCCACGCCGCGATTCCCCGTATCGCGCATTATCATGCCGACCGGATCGGAAGAATCGAGCACGGCATCGGCGCCCATCGCCTTTGCCATATCGCGCCGGTGCGCCACGGGTTCCACAGCCCAGACACGTCCCGCCCCAGCCAGTTTCAGCGCCGCAATTGTCAGCAGCCCGATCGGCCCCGCTCCGAACACAACGGCTGTCTCGCCCGGCTTAACCGACGCGAAGCTAAGAGAGTGCAATGCCACCGCAATCGGCTCAATCAGGGTCGCCTCTTTCAGCCCAACATGCTTCGGAACCGGTATGAGATTGTGCGCCGGGATATTGACGCGTTCACAAAAGAATCCAGGAATGCCGCCGGAACTCATGAACCGCATGTTGTCGCAAAGATTCGCCCGGCCAACCCGGCACATCTCGCAATTCCCGCACGCAATCCCCGGTTCGAGAGCAAATTGATCGCCTGTGCTCAAGCCCGTGACGCCGGCCCCGGCCTTCAGCACCACGCCGGAGGGCTCATGGCCCAGCACCATGGGATACTTGCACGGCGAGCCGCCAATTCCGCCTTCCGTGAAATTGTGCATGTCGGACCCGCAGATTCCCACCGCCGCCACGCGCACCTGCACCTGTCCGGGGCCAGGATCGGGTAAATCGTGCTCCGCGATCCGGAACTGTCTGATACCCACCAACTCGGCTGATTTCATCGCTTATGCTCCGGCGGTGAAGCGCTTCATTTCTTCGGCCAGCGCGGGTACACAGATCACAAAATTTCCGCCATAGATGGTGTCCTCGCCTTTGAAATCGAAGGTGACGCAACCGGCTTCCTCAGCGATGATTTTGAGCGGAGCCAGGTCCCACGGCGCCGCCTTTGCTTCGAGCCATGCGTCGGCGGAGCCACGCGCGATCATCACGGCATCGAGGCACCCGCCCATGCTGCGCACGGTCCAAAAGCCGGCGAGCCAGTCGACCAGGTCCTTCGCGAACCGGAACTTCTGCATGAACCCGAGGCCGTTGCAGCAGATAAGCGCATCGGCCTTGCTCTGCACACCCGATGCCTGAATTCGTTTACCGTCGTGGAATGCGCCCGCGCCCTTGGCCGCCGAATAGATTTCGCCGTATGCCGGAAAGTATGCGTGGCCCGCCACGACTTTGCCGTGCTCCTCAAGGCCGATCAGCACGCTCCAGGCTCCCGTTCCGCGAATGAAATCGCGAGTGCCGTCGATGGGATCGATGATCCACCGCCGCCCGTTTGAAGATTCCTTCATCGCGCCTTCCTCGCCCAGCATCCCGTCTTCCGGAAATGCCGCGCTCAGCTCTTCGACTATCAGCTTCTCGCAGGCTTTGTCGGCCACCGTAACGGGCGATTCGTCCGGCTTAATTTCAATACCGATATTGCCCTGACGAATTCTGAGCGCAAGATCGCCGGCATTGCGGGCGATTTGCGCTCCGACTGTAAGTTCTTTTGAGTATGGAGGAGTTTGAGGATGGGCCATTTCGAAGTGTAAAAAGATCTGTTACCAGACTACACTTCGCCCGAAACGCGGGGACCGGCGATTTCGAAAACGTACCGCGACTAACGGATTTATTCAACCGCCCGGCGGCTCATCGTAGTTCCCGCATCATGCCCGGCAGGCTCCATTGCATGTTCAGGCTGGTGGGCTGCCATTGGTAGTCGGCGGTGAGCATCTTGCCTATTTCGTCCTGCGATTTTCCTTGCCTGATCATGGCGGAGACGCGGTTTCGTAGTGTTTCGACGTTGTCGCGGTAGGTCTTGAGGCCGGCTTTGTCGGTCACTTTGCCGTGGCCCGGAATTACGGTATCGAAATCGAGCTTCAGAGCTTCGTCGAGCGTACGGGTCCATTCGACGACGCTGCCTCCGCCGGGATAGTCAATGAGCGGGCTGGCGCCGGCCATCAGGTCGCCGGTGTGTACGACTTTGAGCGCCGGGAAGTAGATCACGGCATCCCCATTCGTGTGGCCCCGGCCCATGTAGCGGGCGCGTACCTCCTGGCCGCCGAGGAAGATGCTGAATTCGTGGTCGAACGCCATCCGGCCGGGCACTGTATCCGCGGTCTTGGCCTGGTTCTGCTGAACGATGTTGGCGCGGGCCATTGACGTGGACACGATTTCGGCGGTGGGCAGGAACTTCGCGTTGCCGCCGCTGTGGTCGCCGTGGTGGTGAGTGGAAAATATATATTTGATCGGCTGCCGCGTCACGCTCCTGACCTGCGCGACGATGGCATCATGGTCCTGATCGAACTTATCGTCGATCAAAATTACTCCTTCGCTGGTGACCAGCGCGCCGACGTTGCCGCCATCGCCCTCGATGTTATACAGGTCGGCTTTGACCTTGCTGATGGTGAGTTTCGGGGCTTGGGTCTGGGTGTAGGCGAACCAGGCGAGGCTTAGGAACATGGTTCCGGCAATGGCGCGAATGATGGGGGCTCGGTTCATTTAAAGATCTCCTGGCTATGGCTGTGCTTTCTCATCAGCGGACGGGCCGTACATACCCGGGATGGCAATGTCGATGAGTCGTAAGTATACGCCAAGTTGGGCGCGGTGATGCACCATGTGGTTGAAACACATATTCCGCGGCACGGCGGCTTTGGGGAGAGTGAACAGCGGCTTGTCGGCATAGATGAGGCTCCAGGGTTTAGACAGAGCTTCGTCGGTGGCGGCGGCGAGGAGTTCTCTCGCGGCACTCACGTTTGTGTCGAAATAGCCGAGCCTCTCGGCAGCGGACGCGGCGTTGAAGGCCTGCTGGCCGGGCTCGATTTTCAGGTCTCCCTTCTCCAGGACGGCTACGGCCCAGGAGGGCATCTCCGCGATATGACTCGCAAGACGGCCCAGGGTCATGGATTTTTCATGAGGTTTCCAGGACGTTTTGTCGTCAGGCACGCGGGTGAGGATCTTACGCGTGTTCGTCATTTCCTGGTCGAATTCGGGCAGCATCATATGGCTGATGGTCATATCGTTTTCTCCCGGCTACAATTTAGGTGTCGTCTCATCACAACACATGCGGGATTATTTACCGGCATTGACCGGACTGCGCTTCTGGCTCGCCGTGTGGGTTATTCTGCATCATATTTCCGGCAAGGGAATGATGCTGGAACCATGGGCGAAGTCACTTCCAAATGCGGGGCAGAGCCTGGTTTGGAGCGGGCACCGCGCGGTGCAGACCTTCTTCGTGCTTTCGGGCTTCGTGCTGGCGCGCAGCTATAACCGCTCCAAGTGGGAGCGGCACGACGTGGTGAAATATGTGGCGGCGCGCTTCGCCCGAATATATCCCGTGTATATTTTGAGCATCGCGATTGTTTCGCCTTTTATTTTCGATTCGATGATGCGGCCTGCGCGGACACCTCTGGTGAAAGCGGGACTGCTGCTGAACTACGCATTTGTTCTGCAGGGATGGACGGGGAATCTCGGGGTTGGATGGAACACCCCGGCGTGGACGCTCAGTTGTGAGTTCTTCTTTTATCTATTTTTCCCGCTGCTTTTCATTTGGCTTCGCGATGCGGGCAAATGGACTCTGGCGGCCGTGATGCTCGCGGCTATTGCGCTTCCGACCCTGCTGGCTCATGCCGGCGTTCCGGCGACCTGGAAGCCGCTGCATCACATGGCCGATTTCGCCGCGGGCATTGTGACGGCACGGCTGTTCGACATGATGAACGTGCCGGCGCTGCGGCGGTTCGGCGCGTGGTTCTATCTGCCCGCACTGGTGCTTGGCGCACTGCTGATAATTAACCCCGGCGTGATGGATATTGCGAATTACAGGGGCTGGGGAGGCGACGTGAGTACCGGACTTCGACCGCTGAACGTGCTGGCGCTGATCGGGCTCGGGCTGGGCAGTGGCACGGGCGCGCGACTGCTTTCCACAGCATGGGCGGAGTATCTGGGAAAGGCCAGTTACTCGATGTATATTTTGCATGTGCCCGTGCTCTGGTGGTACAACAAGTGGGCGATTCAGCAGGGCATCATGCCGCTGAATGTGGCGGCGGCGGTTTATATGGTGATCGTGATCGCAGTCTCGGCGATCTCGTTCGAAGTGGTGGAAAAGCCGGTGAACCGGTGGATACGTGTTGGGGTCTCGGACTGGCTAAAAAACCGCAGCTTCAGCCATGTTCAGGAACACGTTGCGCAGGCTTTCGGTGCCCCCGTCGGAGCGCTGAATCATCAGGATTGAGATGACGCCGGTGGCGGGGTCGATCCAACCCTGCGTGCCGAAAGCGCCGCCGTGGCCGTAAGTGCCTCTTGAGTGTCCGGCCAGTTCTCCAAGCGGGTCCGTTACGACTTCCCAGGCAAGACCGTAATCCGCGCCGCGCATCCAGCCGACGGGATGAATGCCGGTCGTGTGGGCCTCTGTCATCAGGTGAACAGAGAATTGCGAGAGATAGCGGTGGCCATCATAAGTACCTTTGTCGAGCATCATGCGATAGAGGCGCAGCAGATCTTCGGCGGTTGAGTAGAGCCCCCAGCCGGGCGCGGGGAAAATGGCGCCTGCGCGGTATTTGGCGGGGTCGCCCGCGAGGATAGTTCCGGGCGCGCGGACGAGTTTGCCGTCTTTCTGAACATAGACCATTGCGATACGCGAGATTTTATCGGCGGGCGGGAAGAAGAAGGTGTCCTTCATCCCGAGCGGGCGCAGGATGCGCGATGCGATGAAGTCTTCGTATTTTTGGCCGGAGCACACCTCGATAATGCGACCGAGGATCTCTATGCCGGGGCTGCTGTAGCTCCATTGAGTGCCGGGCTGAAAGAGAAGAGGCTGGCGGGCGAGGTGCTTTACAACCTCGGCGAGAGACACATTCATTAGCCGCGGATAGTCATGGATGGCGGCGGGCGCGGCGTCCACGATTCCAGCGGTGTGGGTGAGCAGGTCGCGGATGGTGATGGGGTTATCGGGCTGGGCGAGGCGAGAGGTATCGGGGCCGATATTCGCGGCGACGCGCTGCTTGTGGAATTCGGGAAGGTACTGTTCCACGGGATCGCGCAGCGCGAGTTTGCCTTCTTCGGCGAGCATCATGATTCCGATGGCGGTGACGGGCTTCGTCATCGACATGATCTGGAAGATGGTGTCCTTCCGCATGGGCTGGTTCGATTCGATGTCGGCCATACCCAGAGCGTGAGATTCGACGATTTGGTCGCCGTGAGCTACGAGAGTGACGGCGCCCGCGACGGTGTGGTCGTCGATAAAGCGCTGCATGGCTTTCGGGATTTCTGCCGCGACGGAGGTGGCGCGCGCGGGCTGAGCTTGCGCGGCGGCGCAGAGGACAAGAAGGCAGAGACAGGCTGTTCTCATTGAGATTTAAGGGTATCCGATTGATTGAGGCCACTGCGCCCTGGCAACCGCGGCCTGGTTGTGACTCGCCGGGGTTTCGGCTAGCTCTTGGCCGATAGCTTGAGCGCAACCATATTGAGCGCCACCGCGGCCCGGATAAGATCCTTTAACGCAGACCAATCGATCTTCTCGCCTTCGTGGATATCGATGGCGCGCCTGACATTCCCTTCGAGACTGGAATTGAAGAGACCTGAAGGGTCGTTCAAGGCGGCTCCCTTCGCAAACGTCAGCTTGACGACTGTCTTGTAGGTCTCTCCCGTACAGACGATGCCCGCGTGAGACCAGACGGGAGTCCCCCTCCACTTCCACTCTTCCACGATGGCGGGGTCTGCGTCGTGAATGATTTTGCGCACCTTGGCGAGCATCTTCCCGCGCCAGTCCCCAAGTTCGCTGATCTTATGGTCGATCGATTCGGAGGCGGATTCCATAGGTTATTCCCCTTGCATGCTACGCCAGAAAAAGTACGAGATAGCCCAGAGCACGCCGGTGGCGGCGGCCCAGCCCCACGCCTCTGGCCCATCGCCCACAGAGAAATGAGCGATGAGTGCAGACGCGAGATTGATGGCGAAGCCCGCATAGGCCCATTCCTTCAGGCGCGGCGGCGCGGGCGCAAGCATCAGTATCACGCCCAGGAGCTTCGCACACGAGAGTTCCACGCGAAAGTAGGAGGGAAAGCCGAGGTGGGTAAACGCCGCGGCCACCTGCGGCAGGCGCAGTTGCGCGTAGGCGGTGAAGCTCATCTGAAGGCAGAAGAGCGCGGTGGCGAACCAGTAGGCGACCGTATTGAATTTGGGTACGGTTCTGCCGGCGACGAGCGCTGGATTGTTCAGGGTCGATTCCATGGACTTATTCTTCTCCTTTCAAAGTGCCGAATTGCTCGGCGTATTCGGCCTTCAGTCTCTGCCAGCCGGCGAACTTCACGGCGTCAGGACCCACCATTCGCCCAATGGGCTCACCCGCGAGCAGGCGCCCAAGGACCTCAAAGCAGATGTGCCAGCCGGCGGCGCCCCACGCGATGAAGCGCCGGTCGATACTGTGCCAAAGCGTGAGGCGCGTGCCGCTGCCGAGCGGCTCGAGTTCCCAGCGAAGGTCGCCGCCGCCCCAGTTGTATTCGAGCAGGCTGGGGGGCTCCGCCCGCTTCACTACACTCTCGGAGACCTGGGGCGTAAGCGTTCCCACAGTGGAGAGTTTCACAGGCCCCACGGCGGTCAGGTTCCGATCGGCATCGAACGGCGCCCATTCGGACAGATGAGCGGGATCGGTGAGCGCCTGCCACACCGTTGCCGGCGGGTGGCGCAGGTCCCGGACGAGAATGAGGGTCCACTTCTCTCCGTCCTTTCGTATGTCCGCCCCGGTGGCGGCGCCTGGTGCGTACTGCTCGCGATCGGTCATTTTCGGACCTTCTTCTTTTTCGTTTGGGTGGATTGACCGATGCCGTCGAGGTGACGTTCGAGAGCGTCAACGTGAGCGGACCAGAACTTACGGAAGGGAGCCAGCCAGGCATCCATCTGTTGAAACGGTTCCGGCTTCAGCCGGTAGAGGCGGCGCTGCGCGTCCACAGTAGATTCCACGAAACCGGCGTCGCGCAGCACTCGCAGGTGCTTGGAAACGGTTGGCTGCGGCATGTGAAGCTGACGCTCGATCTCGCCCACGGACTGTTGCGACGAGACCAGAAGGCTCAAAATGGCGCGACGGTTCGGCTCCGCAATGATTTCGAAAACAGATTCCACTTTCCTCTATATATACTCTGACTGGCATATGCTTGTCAATGCATATGCTGGAGCGGCGTACTGCCGCTCGGAAAATTCGGGCGCTGCCCGGAGCCGGGCCCGGGGAGCGAAGAAATGCCTCGTGATGAACGGCACGCGCGGAAAGTGCGTCGGCATCAGGAATGCCTCATATTCAGATTTATGGGGCCCGGCTCGCATTCGGCTGAGCAGCCACGGCGTGTTTCGCGGCAGGACCGCGGCGGAAGGCGAGTGAGGCCGCTACGATGAGCGCCGTTGCGGATCGGGCGTGCGCGCCGATCGGTTCGCTCTGTCAATTTTTCCCAGGCAAACGCGCAATCGCCGACGCAAAGCGGCTCGGAGCCAGTTCGGCATGAACCGGGGAGGATTGTGGCTGGCCGCGATAGTTGCACTCATCGCGCTCCTCTTGCAGGGCTGTGGAAACGGGCCCTCGAAGGCGGGCACCGGTGCGCCGCCTCCTCCCGATGTACTGGTTTCGACCGTACAGCAGGAAAGCGTTCCGGTTTACGGAAACTGGATTGCCACTCTCGATGGCTATGTCAATGCGAACATCCAGCCGCAGGTTTCGGGTTATCTCGTGAAGCAGAATTACCGCGAAGGGTCATTCGTTCACAAGGGCGATGTGCTGTTTGAGATCGACCCGCGGACTTTTCAGGCCGCGCTCGACCAGGCGCTCGCGCAAGTTTCCCAGGCGCGTGGTCAACTCGCTCAGGCCGAAGCCGCGCTGCAGCTCTCGACCATCAACGTAAAACGTGACACGCCGCTTGCGTCCGCGAGAGCCATCGCACAAAGCCAGCTGGATAACGATATTCAGGCACAGGCTCAAAACGAGGCTCAGGTCAAGAGCGCGCAGGCCAGCATTCAGACGAACGAAGCCGCGGTGGAGCAAGCGCAGCTGAACCTCGGATTTACGCAGGTCCACTCTCTCATAGACGGCATTGCGGGAATCGCGAGCACGCAGGTGGGCAGCCTGGTGGGCCCGCAAACGATTCTGACCTCTATCTCCCAAGTCGATCCGATCAAAGTTTATTTTTCGATCACCGAACAGGAGTACCTTGCTCTTGCGGGCCGGGCGGGGAAAACGAGGGGTCCCGACCTGCTGCGTACCAACAGCGCGTCGCCGTTACAACTCACGCTGTCGAATGAAACGGTCTATCCGCACACGGGGCGCTTCGATTTCGCGGACCGTCAGGTGAACAGTCAGACGGGAACAATCCGAATCGTCGGCGTATTCGCGAACCCCGGCAATATCCTGCGACCGGGACAATTCGGCCGTATCCGCGCTGTTACGGCGCTGAACCGAAACGCGCTGCTGGCGCCACAGCGCGCAGTGTCCGAGCTTCAGGGGAGGTATCGGGTGGCGGTGGTTGATAACTCGAACCGGGTGGCCCTGCGCGACGTTACGGTGGGAGATCGCGTGGGAACCATGTGGATCGTTTCAAGCGGGCTCAAGCCTGGAGAGCGCGTGGTTTCCGAAGGAGTTACCAAGGTTCGGGACGGCATGGCGGTGAATCCGAAACCGGATACGGGCAAGTAGCAGCATGTCGAAATTTTTCATTGGACGGCCGATTGTAGCGATGGTGATCGCGATCCTGATGGTGATTGTGGGAGTGGTCTCGATGGTCTCGCTGCCTGTCGCACAGTTCCCGAATATCGTTCCGCCAGAGATCCAGATTTCGGCGACTTACCCCGGAGCGGATGCGCAAACGCTGGAACAATCGGTGGCCGCGCCTCTGGAAGCTCAGATCAGCGGCGTCGACAACATGAATTTCATGTACTCGATCAACGCCAACAACGGGCAGACCCAGATTACCGTTGATTTTGACGTAAAGACAGACCCCAACATCGATCAGGTGCTCACACAGCTCCGGACCTCACAGGCGCAATCGCAACTGCCCGCGCAGGTCAACACGGCGGGTCTCGTCATCCGGAAATCGCCGACCTCGCCTCTGATGCTGGTGGCGCTCTACTCGCCGAAAGGCACTTACGACAACGTGTTCCTCGCGAATTACGCATACATCAATCTGGTGGACGAACTGACGCGCGTAGCCGGCGTGTCGCAGATCAATGTCTTCGGCGCCGGCCAGTATGCGATGCGGTGCTGGGTCAACCCGGATCAGCTCGCGAAGCTGCAGGTCACGGTTCCTCAGATTATTGCGGCCCTGCAGGCTCAGAACAGCGTGAATCCGGCGGGCCAAATCGGGGGCGAGCCCGTTCCTAATGGCCAGCAGTTCACCTACAGCGTTCGGACGCAGGGGCGGCTGGCATTGCCGGACGAGTTTGGCGAGATCGTGCTCCGCGCGAATCCGGACGGTTCGATTCTGCGGCTCAGGGATGTGGCGCGCATTGAGCTGGGGGCGCAGTTTTACAACCTGACGGGCCGCTACAACGGGCAGCCATCCGCGATACTCGCGGTTTACCAACTGCCTGGCTCGAATGCCGTAGATGCCGCGAAGGGTCTGCGCGCACGCATGGCGGAGCTGAGCCAGAAGTTTCCGCAGGATCTGGCGTACACCGTCAGCCTGGACACAACCGCATCGGTTACGGCGGGCGTGAAAGAGATCGTGCTGACTCTTGTGGAAGCGCTCGGGCTGGTGGTTCTGGTGGTTTATCTGTTTCTGCAGGGCTGGCGCGCCACGCTCATTCCGCTGATGGCGGTTCCGGTTTCACTAATCGGAACGTTCGCCGTGTTTCCTATCCTCGGCTTCTCCATCAACACACTGTCGCTGTTCGGCCTGGTACTCGCAATCGGGCTCGTGGTGGACGACGCCATTGTGGTGGTAGAAGCGGTGGAGCGCCACATCGAAGAAGGGATGGCGCCGCGCGACGCCGCGGTGAAGGCGATGGAGGAAGTCTCCGGCCCTGTAACTGCTGTCGCGCTGATTCTGGCGGCGGTTTTCATTCCGACCGTTTTCATCACCGGCATCACGGGACGGCTCTATCAGCAGTTCGCGGTTACCATCGCGATTTCGGTGATCTTCTCCGCGTTCAATGCGCTTTCGCTGAGCCCCGCCATGGCCGCGCTGCTGCTCAAGCCGAGAGACAGGAACAGGAGGCCGGGATTGCTCGGTCGTTTCTTCGGCTGGTTTAACCGCATGTTTGCGCGCGCGACAGAAGGCTATATCGGCCTTTCGGCGTTCCTGATTCGGAAGGCGCTGATTGCGATTGTGTTGCTGGCCGTAATTTCCGCTGCCGCCGTACTGATTTCGCGGCGCTTGCCCACCTCATTTCTTCCCGAGGAAGACTTCGGTTACGTTTTCGTGAGTATGCAACTGCCGTATGCCTCATCCCTGCAAAGAACCGCGGCCGCGGCCCGCAAAGTAGAGGACGTCATCCTGCACACGCCTGGCGTGCAGGGATGTACGTCGGTGATCGGCTTCAGCCTGCTGAGCCGGGTGCAGAACACATACAGCGCGTTCTTCTTCGTGACTGAGAAGCCATGGGACGAGCGCAAAAAGCCGGAAGAACAATACGCGGCGATCCGGGACCGTATAACGGGAGAACTGTCGAAGATTCCGGACGGTCAGGCATTCTCGTTTTCGCCGCCGGCAATTCCTGGCGTCGGCACGTCGGGCGGCGTTACGTTCATGCTCGAAGACCGGTCCGGAAGCGATCTTTCCTTTCTCACCGCAAACGTGGACAAGTTCGTCGCGGCAGCCCGAAAGCGCCCTGAAATGACAGGCGTGTCGAGTTCGTACCTGCCGGATATTCCCCAGGAGTATGTGGAGGTGGATCGCGCCAAGGTACAGCGTCAGCAGGTGAATGTGGCGGAGGTCTATCAGGTGATGGGCGCGTTTATGGGCGGATACCTTGTGAACTATTTCAACCGCTTCGGGCGTCAGTGGCAGGTCTACGTGGAGGCGGAGGGCGAATACCGAACCCGCATTGACGAGCTCGGCCGTTTTTATGTGGCGAACTCGAGCGGCAACATGGTTCCGCTCAGCGCGGTGACAAGTACCAAAAGTATTTCGGGGCCTGAGTTCACCATGAGGTACAACGAGTACCACGCGGCGCAGATCAATGCCGCGGCAGCCCCCGGATACAGTTCCGGGCAGGCGATGAAAGCTCTGGAAGAGGTATTCAACGGGACGATGCCTCGCGAAATGGGCTTCGATTACACGGGAATTTCGTATCAGGAACAACAGGCTGCGAAGGGCGTTTCCACCTTACAGGTATTCGGCCTCTCGCTGCTGTTCGTATTCCTTATTCTCGCGGCCCAGTACGAGAGCTGGTCGCTTCCCTTCAGCGTGTTGCTGGGGACGCCGGTGGCCGTCTTCGGCGCGTACCTGTTCCTGTGGCTGCGCAAATTCGATAACGATGTCTATGCGCAGATCGGACTGGTGATGCTGATCGGGCTCGCGGCGAAGAACGCCATCCTCATCGTCGAGTATGCGAAGCACGAATACGATTCCGGCAGCAGCGCCGCGGATGCCGCTCTGACAGGCGGGCGCATCCGGCTTCGTCCCATCCTGATGACCGCGTTTGCCTTCATTTTGGGATGCATTCCGCTCTGGACCGCATCGGGCTCAGGCGCGGTGTCACGCCGCATTCTGGGGACGGCAGTCATTGGAGGCATGCTCGCCGCGTCGATTCTGGCGATCTTTCTTGTCCCGGTCTCGTTTGACGTGGTTGAGTTGATCACGGCGAAGATACGCGGCGCCAGAGGAGCGCCGGACCGGGAGCCCTCGTGAGAAAAGTGGTCGCTGTCTGCGCCGCCGCGCTTACCGGATGCACGGCAGGCCCGAATTACCGGCGTCCGGACGTACATACGCCCGATCAGTACTTCAATTCCGCGCCGACGGCCTCGGCAAGCGGCGGTACGGCGTCTCTGGGGGATGAAAAGTGGTTCACGCTTTTTGGGGATCCGGAGTTGCAGAAACTGATCCGGTCCGCGCTCGACAACAATTATGACGTCAGGATCGCGGCAAGCCGCATTTTGCAGGCGCAGGAGCAAGTTGGAATCACGCGCGCCAGTCAGTTCCCCACCGTGAGCGCCGGCACCGGCTTTACCAGCCAGCGGGTACCAGGCTTCGCCTTCAGCTACTTCCAGATCGAGGCGCTGGTTTCGTGGAATCCCGATTTCTGGGGCCGTTACCGGCGGGCCACGGAGGCGGCGCGCGCTCTCGAACTTGCGGCGGAATGGAACCGCCGTGAAGTGCTGAGCACGATGGTGGCGAATGTTGCGGTCGCATACTTTCAGACACGCGAACTCGATTCCGAACTCGCCATTGCGAAGCAGACTTTGGCTGCGCGAAGGGAATCGCTGGCCCTGACGGAGACGCTGCTGAATGGCGGGGCGACGGCTTTGCTGGATGTGCGGCAGGCGGAACAACTGGTGGAAGCCGCGGCGGAAACGATTCCGGATGCGGAGCGCCAGATTGGCGTGCAGGAAGACCTGATCAGCACGCTGATTGGAGACGATCCGCACGCGATACCGCGGGGTCTGCCGCTGGCGGAACAGCCGGCTCCGCCCGAGGTTCCGGCAGGCCTGCCCTCGCGCCTGCTGGAGCGCCGTCCGGATATTCGGGCGGCGGAGCAGCAGTTGGCCGCCGCGACGGCCAACATCGGGGTGGCACGGGCGCAGTTGTTTCCCAATTTGCCGCTCACGGGAGGCGCGGGCATTCAGAGCACTCATCTGGCAAGTCTGTTCACGAGTCCCGGTGCGGCTTGGAACCTGTCCGCGCCGCTGACCGAGCCAATTTTCAACGCCGGGGCATTACGGGCCAATGTCCGGCTCTCCGAGGCGGAGCGGCAGCAGGCGCTTCTCACGTATCGGCAGACGATCCGGAATGCATTCCGGCAGGTTTCCGACGCGCTTGTATCCTACGGAAAGTACCGCGAATTCCGCGAACATCAGGAATTATTGACGGCGGCGGCTGAGGATGCGGCGCGTCTCTCCGATCTGCGCTACAGGGGCGGCGCGGCGAGCTATCTGGAAGTGCTCACCAGCCAGACGAATTATTTCGCGGCGCAACTGAATCTGGCGCGCGCGGGACTGAACGAACGGCTGTCCCTGGTGCAGTTGTATTCGGCGCTTGGCGGGTGGTGGGAAAGCTAAGCGCGCCGGTTACTTGGCCCGCAGCGTGGGCGAAACGCTGGCGGAGCCGCCGTTGGAGTTAAAAACGGTAACCAGCCCCGGCGCGCTCTTTACGTTCTTCAGACTTCCGGACCATACGCCGTTGCTGAGGCTCATCGGGGTTACGACGCCAGGCGCAGTATCGATGCCAAAGCTCAGCGCGCTGTTGGCTAGCTGGGTAGTCGCGCTTACCTTGACCACTTGTGAGATGGTGTCGTATTCGGCGTTCGCGATCTTAACCGGAGGCTCGTTGTTCACCGTAATCGGCGCGGTTAGAGAAACACCGTTGTAAGTGGCTGTGATGTGAGCGGCAACGGAGCCGGCAACCGCACCCGTCACGCCTGAGAACGAAATGTTGGATTGACCCTGCGCCGCGCTGACCGAGGCGGGCACCGGGACGACCGCCGGATTGTCGCTGACCAGGCTAACCGTTGCGCCTCCGAAAGGCACAGGACCGCTAAACGTCAGAGTGCCGGAATACGGATTACCGCCAACCACCTCCTGGGAAACCGAGATGCCCGTAAGGGTGGCCGGGGGAGCGGGAAGCACGGTGACATTTACCGTCATCAAACTGCCATTGATGGACGCGGTGACGGGCACTACCGTGGCCGCGGTCACCTGAGCGGTCGTGATGGCAAACGTAGCCGTCGGAACCGGCAGACCCACGGGAATCGATACCGCGGCCGGGACGGTGAGAATCGCGGGATTGCCGCTGATCAGCGTGACTGTAGCAGTTCCCGAGGGATATGAGTAGCCATCCGTGGATACCGTCCCGGTGGCCGAAGCGCCGCCATACACTGGCGCCGGAATGGTGAATGCCGTGAGAAATGGCTGCATATCCACCTTAAGCAGGGCGAAGCGGCTCACGGTACCGTCGTTTGCGTAAACGCGTGTCCAGAACTGGCCGCCGATATCCGGGAACCGGTTATTCGTTGTGAAGTTGAAGAATGCCGTGGTCTGGCCTTCCGGAACTACCACGCTCGCGGGGACCGGAACGAGGTCAGAGATTGGATCCCCGTCCTGGAAGATTGCCGCGAGAGTAACGACCTGCCCTCCGGCGGGCGCGGGACCCGCGAGCGTCACCTGACCTTGCACAGAGTCGCCCTGATTGATCTCACCGGCGCTCAGCGTTACCGAGAGCAGCTGCGAGGGCGATGCAGCCTGGGGTTTAAAGATGACCGGGACAAATGAAAATCCATTTCCCACCTGCATCCACGCATGCCCCGCGATATTGCCATCGGCATCGATTGCATTCACCACGGCGTTGTTGAAGCCGGGCGGCAGAAAGATATTCAGGTCGATCATGCTCGCAGCAGAGCCGGACCACGCCAGCGCGTGCCTCACGGGCGCTCCCGGTTCACTGAACTGCCCTTCATAGCCGTCGCCGACCTGCGTTGTTGCCGAAAGCGCACGGACTTCCGTATCGAACCAGGGAGCGGAACTCAGATCGAGCGCGCTGGCCGCGGTACCGGACCAAAGCATTGCGTGCCGGCTCGGGCGCGCAGCCGAATCGTACGCGTAACCTGCCTGCTGAACGCCATTGGTCGCGAAGGCCAGCGAAGATGTGAACGCGGCTGGATTTAGATTCACGGCTCCCGAAGTCGACCCGTGCCACAGATAAGCGGCGTAGACGCCCGACACCGTGGGATACGCAAAGCCAAAGAACAAATTTCCCGTCTGACCCGGGATGAACGACGTCGATTGAACGCCAACCTGCTGACTGCCTGCAATTCCCAGCACCTGAGAAAAGTTATTTCCCCCTGTGTGCAGATCGATAAACGAAGTGGGGCTGTTCCAGAGGACCGCGCGCTGGGTGGAGGGTGTGAGCGTGCCCCCGTTTGTGGTGTTGTTCTCCAGGTATCCACCCGCAACGCCGCCGCTCGCCGCGCTGCAGAGCGTTTCCTGAAAGAGCGGAGACGTGAACGTTGTCGCAACGCCGTTGGCATCCCAACTCACGCACGCTTCCACGCTGCCCCCTGTGTACCCAATGGCGTGAGTGCCGTCGGTGGCGAGCACGGCGCTGAAGTCGGTAGGATACGCCGGCAACGCATTGTTTTCGAGGAAAGTAATGGAACCGTCCGTCAGCGATACTTTCACGGCGCGCCCAAAGTACTGGCCCCACGCATATCCGCCGCCGATGGCGCGGAGATCGACCAGCGCCTTCACGTCTCCGTTTCCCGTCATCGTGACCAGCGGCGCGGTGGGGCTGGAAAGAATGGCTTTATACTGCGCGTCGGCAAATTGTGCGCCAATGGCAAGGCACATGAGAACGGCAATCGATTTCACTGGTTATTCCTCTTTGCCGTGTGACAGGCGAGTAAGGCCCGCGGAACAAACTGGTTTCGGAATTACGCGAAAAACCGACGGCGGTGAAATTATTGCTCATTGGATCCCCAACTCCGCATCGTTCGAACTGGTGAGCCAGGCGGGTGCCGCCGCGGATTGAGCGGCCCTTGCGATCAGGAACAGTGCCAGGAACAACACGGCTTGGCAGGCAACTCTCCGGTTCGGCGGAACGCTCAATAGCCGCTGAACTCTTCGATGCGGACATCGTCGCTATCAACACCGGCGTTGGCGAGCATCGTTTGAAGATCCCGGACCATTTGCGGAGGGCCCGCAATGTAGTAAACAGGTGTTGCAGGGTGCGAATCCGGGGATTCCGCCAGCTTTAGCTGCCGATCCAGCATTTCGTAATTAATCGGTCCGACTTCGCCTTTCCAGGGACGAGCCGATTTCGCGCCTTCCGTCATCGTCGCGAGGAGTTTATAGTTATGGTTCTGCTGTTCGAGGGCCTGTAGCTCTTCGAGAAATGCCGCATCTTCCGGCCTGCGGTTCGAATAGAAGAGGAAGATACGATGCGGTAATTTTTCCATTGCCGCATGTACCACGATGCTGCGAAAAGGTGTTATTCCGATGCCACCAGCGAGTAGGACGGCCGGCCGTTTGGCATTATTGTGCAGCGTTAAATTTCCAAACGGGCCTTCGATCTTAACTTCAGAGCTGAGGGGCTGGGTCATCAAGACCCGCTTGAAAGCGGTATCTCGCAGCCGCGTCGTCACCATAATCGCAGGCTCGTCAGGGGCGCTGCTGAGCGAGAATGCACGTGTATTGCCCTCGGCGTCTGTCTCCGGGGGATTCAATAGAGTTATATCGATAAATTGCCCGGCTTTGAATGTCCACCCAACTGGCTTCTGAAACTGAAAAGCCATAGTCCGCTCGGCTACTTCATGGCGCTCTGTCAGCCTCGCCATGGTCGGCCAATTCGCTGCTGTGCTCATGTTTATCCTTTCAATCAGGGTGACTGTGGGCATTACGAAGCTAACACGACTGCTCCGTCAGGCGCGACAGGGGAGGGTGAAGCAGAAGGTGAAGCCTTCTAAGGGGGTGGATTTTTCCAGCCAGATGCGACCGTCGTACTGTTCCACGATGCGCTGGCAGATGGCCAAGCCGAGGCCGCTTCCCGGATACTGCTCGCGGCCATGCAAGCGTTTGAAGGGTCCAAAGATTTGCTCAGAAAACTGCTGCTCGATTCCAATGCCGTTATCCGCAACCGAGAATACGCACCAGCCATCCTGGACGCTTGCGGAAATATGGATACGCAGCGGTGCGCTGGATTTGTACTTTATCGCATTCGAAATCAGGTTCTGGAAGATCTCGGCCAAATGGGTTTCATGCACCGAAACCAGGGGCAACCGTATAGACGTGACCATCGCCCCGGCCACCTCGATGGGATCTCGCAAGATCTCCAGGACGCCCGCGAGGACATCCGCCGAGGCGATGTTGGCCGGCAGCGGTCCTTCAGCGTGTTTGGTGGCGTCCATATAACTCCGCAGGTCCCGCAGTAAAGCCGACATGCGGTCGGCCGCGGTGAGGATCCGCGCAAGAAAAGCGGCTTCGTCGGGCTCCAGCCGATTTCCGCAGCTCCGGTTCAGCAGTTGAGCAGAGATCGCGATAGTGCGAAGAGGCTCCTGCAAATCGTGGCTGGCCGAATAGGCAAACGTTTCCAGGTCCCGATTGACTTGGCGCAAATCCCGGTCGTCCGTCGTGCGCGTGACAAGTTGCGGCGGCATCACTTCCCCAAAACCGACTTGCGAGGCTCGCCGGTCCCAGGTGCCCAACGCAATTGAGATGTCACGGTCGGTGATCACGCCGAGCCTCCCTTGCCGGCCACCGGAAGGAACCCACATGCATTCTTCCGCATCAGTTCAACAGCGCCGGCTAAATTCGCCTCGGGACCACAGAACGCCACTGGTTTCGTCATTACGTCGCGAATCTTCATGTAGAACCTCCTTCCGATTTCAGGCTTTTGAATACTCCGGCCGGGAAGCGGCATCAGCCGCGCCCAGGGGAAGACCGCAGTGATTGCAGCTTCCAGAGGTAACCCACGGGTTCGGGATGCCGCTTTCAAACAGTGTTGCAATCAGTCTGTGAGGATCGCCCAAGTCGCTCCAGCCGACATCGTCGAGGCTGGCGACGGCGAGTTTCTCCGTGCTTACGGCCAACACCTGTTTCGAGAAGTCGGCGACGGGGAGATCATCGTAAATCGGCTGCATCATCCCGGTTTCGATCGCGGAGTCGGGTAGTGACAGTATCGGTTCGAAGGCGCGATACAGAGTCGGGAGTGCGTTCCGGATCATTTCCAGAAAAGCCGTGGCGCGGCCCACCATCACAAATGTATTCCAAAGACAGCCCCGATCCAACAAACTCTG
>Ga0105240_10001508_pt1 | contig 39623 bp, 38 predicted proteins | sample KBSC54metaG_FD_80426 | JGI IMG/M metagenome (GOLD analysis project Ga0105240, IMG submission 80426) | Corn rhizosphere microbial communities from Kellogg Biological Station, Michigan, USA - KBS C5-4 metaG | ecosystem: Host-associated > Plants > Roots > Rhizosphere > Soil | place: Michigan, USA... | reverse complement strand
GGCCCGGCTCATTGAACCCGCAACCGAATTTTATCCTGTCATCCTGGGGGATGTTGGGAGAGGCGCTGGAGGGCTCGTCAGCGCGGGCGATTGAGTTCTTCCTTGAGTGGGACACAAGGTCATCGACGCCCGGTCAGGGAGCGGCGATAACCGCTGCCACGTGCTTCTTCCTGGCACGCATAGGTGCCATCCAAGCCCCGCGCATAAAGTTTCTGGCCTTTGGCATAATAGCGGCCTTTGCGAAGATCCAGCCAGATGACCTTGTCATTCGGACAATGCAGCTGAGCCAAATCTTCGTAGCGAAACAGGCTAAGCGGCAATGCGTAAGCCGGATTGGCCAGGCCGCTGCAAAGCAGCAACGCACTCGCCGCAATAGTTGGCCGAAAGATCGTCCTTTTCAGCGTTGGCATCTGGGCCTTTTCCTCAAAAACGAAGTGTGACGATTGAGTTGCAGCGCACAGCAAAGGGTCCCGGCGGACGGTCGGGGTTGATACAGATCAACGTGAGTCTCGTTCGGATTGACGAACGTGTGATGGGCTTTTCGTTGCGAAAAACGCTTATGATCGCTGAAGCTGTTGGGGCGACCAGTCACCGGTCTATCGAAGAGCAAAGCCATGGCCCAGAAATCTGGTTTGGAAGCGCAGGTTGCGGACGTTTTGCGGCGGGCGAGAAGGCTTCCTGTCGGTGCGAGCCGCAATGATCTCCGGCAACTTGCCGTTAACTTGCGGTGGCTGCATCGCCATTACCGGGAAGCAGCGGCAGACATTGAACTGCAGCAGCCACTGGATCGCACCGCTCTCAGGCCGAATAATACGCAGCTGTCCTTTAGGACAATTGCGCGCGATTGAAGATTACGTTCCCTATCAGCACGCGAGCCGTGACACCCCTCACGTATCGCTCCCCAACCCCCCAGCGGCCCCGGTTGCTTTTTCCCCAAGGAAGCTCCGGGGCCGCCACCATTTTCGACCCTCGTGATGAGCACCTCTTCCTGGTGAGATTGCACCGTATCACCATTCTCATCTCGTTCGATGCGGCAGCTGACATTTGTCCGTCATGCGCTTTGACCTGAAACAGATCCTTGAAACGCTGGCGGAGACTTCAGCCGCCGCTGCAGCCTTTCTGTGGTTCGTATCGGCACGAATTCGTCTGAAGCGGCAAAATGTCAGGAGGGTCTCGGCAGCGGCCTGAAGAATCCTCGCGCACTCCTGCACATGGTCTATCACCAGAGCCAGTGGAGCGCCTGGGCGGCGGTCGCCGCCGGCATGGCTGCGCTGTTTGCCCTGGCCGACGGCTTCGTTCGCCAGCCGTCATCGGAGGCGTGGGCATTTTCTTAAGCCCCGGGAACCCGGGTCATTCTGCCCGTGGACCCGTCAATGACGTGATAAGGCCGCGTCTGCCTTCCTCTCCCTGCGATCGCTCCTCCCACGTCCGTTACCCTTTGATCCAAGTCAAGCGTCGGCAAAGGCCCGTCCCTACCAAGGAAAGAAAGGGCCACTGGTGGCGTTTCGCCGGTGCCCCGCCGAAGTGCCAGGAAACACCCAAGGGAGGCAGTCATGACAATGGCAGCCGTGAAAGTAGGAACGGAATCAGCTGATTGCCATCGCGGCTTCACGCCCGGCGACTGGACCGCCGGAATCGATGTGCGCGACTTCATTTTCCGCAACGTGACGCCTTATCTCGGCGGCGCAGATTTTCTCGCGCCAGCCAGCGATCGCACCAAGAAGGTCTGGGCCAAGCTGCAGCCCTATTTCAGGGAGGAGCGGCAGAAGGGAGTGATTGCGGTCGACGCACAGAATCCCTCGACCATGCTCGCGCACCGTGCCGGCTATATTGATCGCGACAATGAGATCATCGTTGGCCTGCAGACCGACCAGCCCTTTAAGCGCGCGATCTTTCCCTTTGGCGGATTGCGCATGGTCGAGTCCGGCCTGACGGCCGCCGGTTTCGAGCCTGACTCAAAAGTCCACGAGGCCTTCACCAAATACCGAAAGACCCACAATGACGGCGTGTTCGACGCCTACACGCCCGAAATCATGAATTGTCGAAGGTCGGGCATCATCACCGGCCTGCCCGATGCCTATGGGCGCGGCCGCATCATCGGCGATTATCGCCGGGTCGCGCTCTATGGCGTGAACCGGCTGATCGAGGCAAAGCAGGCCGAGCGCGATCAGGTCAACGACATGTGGCCGACCGATGAGGTCATTCGTACCCGCGAAGAACTCGCCGAACAATTGCGGGCCCTCGCCGACCTCGTCAAAATGGGAAAGCTCTACGGCTTCGACCTGAGCCGGCCCGCGGCTAACGCCCGGGAAGCCGTGCAATGGACCTATTTCGCCTATCTCGGCGCGATCAAGGAAGCCAATGGCGCGGCGATGTCCATTGGACGCATCTCAACCTTCCTCGACATCTACATCGAACGTGACCTCCGTGAGGGAAGCCTAACAGAGGCCGGCGCGCAGGAGCTCTGGGACCAGCTGGTGCAGAAGCTGCGCATCGTGCGCTTCCTGCGAACGCCCGACTATGATGCACTGTTCAGCGGCGACCCCTATTGGGCCACCGAGGTTATCGGCGGCATGGACATCAGCGGACGGACGCTGGTGACCAAGAGCAGCTATCGGATGCTGCATACCCTGAACAATCTCGGCCCGGCGCCGGAGCCGAACATCACCGTGCTCTGGGCAAAGAACCTGCCTGATAATTTCAAGCGCTACTGCGTCAAGGTCAGCAAGGACACCTCGTCGTTGCAATACGAGAACGACGACCTGATGCGCCTACATTGGGGCGACGACTACGCCATTGCCTGCTGCGTGTCGGCGATGAAGGTCGGCAAGCAGATGCAGTTCTTCGGCGCCCGCGTCAATCTGGCAAAGGCGCTGCTCTACGCCATCAATGGCGGCCGCGATGAAGTATCAGGCGAGCAGATCGCTCCGACGAGCGCGGCAGTGATCGGAGACTACCTCGATTACCAGGAGGTGTTCACGAAGTTCGACCGCACTATGGAATGGCTGGCCCGAACCTATGTGCACGCGATGAACTGTATTCACTACATGCATGACAAATATTTTTACGAGCGTCTCGAAATGGCCCTGCATGACCGCGACATTCTACGCACCATGGCATTCGGTATCGCCGGCCTCTCGGTAGCGGCCGATAGCCTGGCCGCGATCAAATTCGGCAAAATCCGTGTGATCCGCGACGACAGCGGCCTGGTTGTCGATTACAAGAACGAGAGCAAGGAGCCGCTCCCGCAATATGGCAACAATGACGATCGGGTCGACGGCATTGCCGTCGATCTCGTCTCGCGCTTCATGTCCAAGATCCGTAAGCACCAGACCTATCGTGGCGCGACCCACACCCAGAGCGTGCTCACGATCACTTCCAACGTGGTTTACGGCAAGGCCACCGGCAACACACCGGACGGGCGGCGCAAGGGCGAACCGTTTGGACCCGGCGCCAATCCGATGCATGGCCGCGACAGCCATGGATGGCTCGCATCATGCCTGTCGGTTGCCAAGCTTCCCTACCGGGATTCGCTCGACGGTATCAGCTACACGGTTTCTGTCGCGCCGCAGAAAGCTCATTTGAGCGAGAAGGAGTTGATCGAGGCTGCCGTCAAAGCCTTCGACATGTATTTCGGGCAAGGAGGCTTCCACATGAACCTCAACGTCATCGACAAGGAAACGCTGGAAGACGCCATGGCCAATCCGGACAAATATCCGCAATTGACGATCCGCGTCTCCGGATACGCGGTGAATTTCGTTCGGCTGACCAAGGAGCAGCAACTCGATGTGATCAACCGCACCTTCCACGGCCAGATCTGAGGCTGGAGACAACATGAACGAAACCGGCGATCTGGAAGCGGGCAGCCGATATGACCTTCGAACCGGAGGCTCTCCCGATGCGCCGGAAGATGATGAACTCGGGGATAATGAAGGAACATTCGGCTACGTCCATTCCTACGAGTCTTCGTCCCGCTATGACGGGCCGGGCCTGAGACTGGTGCTGTTCGTATCCGGGTGTCTGCTTCGCTGTCGCTATTGCCACAACCCGGACACCTGGCATTTGAAGGACGGCACGAAGGTCTCGGCGCAGCAGGTGCTCGATCGGCTGCGTGGCTTTGTGCCGGCTTTGCAAGGTCTCGACGGCGGCCTCACGATCTCCGGCGGCGAGGTCATGGTCCAGCGGGCTTTCACCGAACGCATCCTGGCGGGCGCCAAGGCGATGGGCCTACACACCGCGATCGAGACCTCCGGCTATCTCGGCGATAAAATTAGCGATCGCTATCTCTCGACGATCGATCTCGTGCTGCTCGATATCAAGAGCTCTGACCCGGAGACCTATCGCCGCGTGACAGGCCGCGAGCTTGCGCCAACGCTCCGCTTTGCCGAACGACTCGCGGCCATGGGCAAGCCTGCCTGGGTGCGTTTCACATTGGTCCCAGGCCTCACCGATGATCCCGCCAATATCGATGGCATCGCCAAATTCGTTGCGCCCATGAAGAATGTACAACGGGTCGAAGTTCAGCCGTTCCACAAGCTCGGCGAGTTCAAGTGGAAGGCAATGAAGTTGGACTACGCACTGAAGGCCGCGGAACCACCCCCTACCGCTCAGATCCAGGACACCATCGATAGGTTTCGCGCAGCTGGCTGTACGGCACGTTAGCTATTACGCAGGATCGCCACCGGAGTATTGGAAATGCTCGACGCGGCACGGAACATTCTGGGGACCCAGCCTATCCTTTCCGCCTTTCTCGCGATCGGCGTTGGTTATCTCGTCGGCCAGATCCGGATCGGTAGTTTCTCTCTTGGTGTGGGCGCCGTGCTGTTCGTCGGGCTGGCGATCGGTGCATTCGCGCCCAAAGCCCAGATCCTGGGACCGATCGGCCTGATCGGACTTGTTATGTTCCTCTACGGAATCGGCATTCTCTACGGACGCCAGTTTTTTGAGGGCATTTTCGGAAGCGCCGGCCGCAGATACAATCTGCTTGCGTTTATTTCCGTTATTGCCGGCCTGCTGGTAGCACTCGGGCTCGGGCATATCTTGGGGATCAAGCCCGGACACACGCTGGGTGTTTTCGCCGGCTCGATGACCAGCACGCCCACGCTGCAGGCCGCGCTCGACATCACCAAGACCAGCGAGCCCTCGATCGGCTACTCCGTCACCTATCCATTCGGGGTGATTGGCCCGATCCTCTGCCTCTATTTCATAACGCAACTTCTCCGGCCCAAATTTCCGGCAAAGGTCGGGAGGTTCAGCATGGGCGAAATTACGCTTGGCAGCGTCGCCGAGGGCCGCAGCCTGAGCGATATCCTCCCGCTCCTGCCGGCCGGGGTACAGGTCACCATGGTTCGCAAGGGCCAGGAAAATCTGCTGCCGACCGGCGACCTTGCGCTCGCAAGCGGAGATGCACTGCTGGTGATATCCGAGCGTCAGCAAGCGCTGGTGGAAGCGTCCGCGAAGCTTGGCAAGCTCGAGCCCGGCCGCTTCGTCAGCGACCGTTCGACGCTGGATTACATTCGCGTCTTCGTCGGCAGGGCCAATATGGTCGGAATACCATTGGCCAAACTCGCAATGCCCCAGGGGTTTTCAAGCCACATTCTGCATGTCAGGCGCTATGACGCCGACATCGTGCCAGCGCCGGATTTAACGCTGGAATTCGGCGACCGGGTTGGCGTGCTCGTTCCACCGGAGCACAAGGAGGAAGTTCGCCGGCATTTCGGCGACACGGTGAAAGCGACAGCGGAGTTCAGCTATGTCTCGCTCGGCCTTGGGATGGTGCTGGGGGTTCTGCTGGGCCTCATCCCGATCCCCATTCCGGGCGTCGGCACGGTCACGCTCGGCATCGGCGGCGGGCCGCTGATCGTTGCACTGATCCTCGGCAAACTGCGTCGCACCGGGCCGCTGCTGTGGGTGATGCCCTTACCGGCCAATATCGTGCTGCGAAATTACGGGCTGGCGATTTTCCTGGCCACCGTCGGCATCAATGCCGGGCAGCCGTTCCTCAAGACCGTCATGGACAGCGGCGCCACCCTGCTCCTCATCGGCGCAGCCTGTGTTCTCACCACGGTCATCATGATGCTGTTGGTCGGCCACTATCTCTTGAAAATTCCATTCGACGATCTGGTTGGCGCGACCGCGGGCTCGACGGGAAATCCGGCGATCCTGGTCTATGCCAGCCAGATGGCCCCGACTGAACGACCCGACATCGGCTACGCCATGATTTTCCCCTCGATGACCATCGTCAAAGTGATCGCCGTGCAGATCGTCGGACTGCTTCTTACGAGTCCCTCGGGCTGAATACTCCGTCTCGTCTGAAAAAGCGGACAGCCATATGCCTGACCGGAAAGCGGCCGCGTACTTCGCCACGGAAACATTGCGCGATGGCAGCCTCGTGCACATTCGTGCGCAGCGAGCCAAGGACCGAGACGGCCTTCTGGCGGCTGTCAAACGGACAAGCCGCGATTCCCTGTTTCGGCGCTTCTTCTCGGCCAAGAGCGGCCTGACCGAGCAGGAGATCAGCTATTTCACGGATATCGATTTCAACAAGCATGTGGCGCTTGTCGTCATTCCGACCGATGACGGCGCAGGGGAGATTTTGGGCGCCGGCCGTTATGTCACGACGTCGGCCGGGCAAGCCGAGTTGGCCTTTATGGTGAGCGATACCTATCAGGGCAAAGGCATCGGGAGCCTGCTGCTCCAGCACCTGATCACGCTGGCGCGCCAGGCCGGGCTACAGGAGCTTCATGCCGAGGTGTTGCCGCAGAATGCACCCATGCTGGCCATCTTCAAGAAGGCCGGTTTCCAGTCGGGTACACGGCTCGACCCCCAACTCATTCATCTCGTTCTACAGCTAAATTAGCAAATTTCCCGGGACGATGCTTGGGCGTCTTTCAGCTCGGCTGGCAGGGCGCTCCCGGAGCAGAAGCCGTCGGGTGGACTTGAATCAAACACCCGGTTTTGCAGACCAGTCTTCACGGCGCTACTCATGGCAACACTGGCAAAAAGGCAACGCTTGTGAAACACTTTTTACGTGGCGCCAGATAAGCTTGACTAGATCAGCGATTCGGCTTTGCTTCCGAGAGAGAAATATCGGCACGATGACGACAAACAAGCTTGATGGCCAGGGGGACACGGCATCATGCCCAAGATCGAGTGTCGGGATCATCTCTTGAAAACCGGCCGCAGAAGGTTGCCCATCGGTCGAGCTGCGTTGGGTTTTGGGATCGCCGGCGCCTTGCTCGGCGCCGCACCGGCGGATGCGCAGACTGTCTATTCGAATCCGGAGCAGAACAGCTTCTACTCGTCGCTGCTGCCGCCGTCGCATAACGAGCTTGCCGATCAGGAAAGACTTTGGTGGAGCCTGAAGAAATTTCCGCCGCAATCCAATATGCATGAGGTCTACTGGCAAATGCCGCCGGATACCCCGGCATTCTTTCGCGACTCGATGCTCCAATACGTCGCGCGCAGCTACCTTTTGACCCGCGACAATCTCAATGGAACGAAGTCAAGCGCCTGGGCCGCTGGTGGATGGCTCGCTTACCGCTCGGGCCTGATCGCAGACATGTTCGGCGTGCACGCCGCCTTTTACACTTCGCAGCCGTTATGGGCTCCGATCGATCAGGATGGCACAAGGCTGCTGGCTCCGGGCCAGAATTCGATTGGTGTGCTGGGTCAGATTTATGGCCGCATCCAGATCGCCGACCAGGAAATCCGTATCGGCCGGCAGCTCGTCGACACGCCGTTGATCAACCCGCAAGACAATCGCATGGTCCCCAACACCTTTGAGGGCGGGACCCTCGTTTCATTGCCCGATCCCGACCGGAAGTACGACTATGTGGTCGGCTATCTCACGACCATGAAGGCGCGGGATTCGAACGATTTCATCTCCATGACCGACCGGCTAACCGACATGGACGTGGTCAATCGGGGCGCAGCCTTCGGCATGATCCGAGTTCGTCCCCTTCCCGGCCTCTCCTTCGTTGCAATGGACTATGCCGTCCCCGGCTTCATCAATAGCTCGTTCGGACAAGTCGAGTATGATTTCCAACAGCCAAAGGGAATGCCCAACTGGATCGTGGGCGCGAATGTGATCGGTCAACGCAGTATCGGATCGGATTTCGTCTCAACCCCTTCGTTCCAGACCTACCAGGCTTCCGGCAAGGTCGCGATGAATTACATGGGCTGGACGCTGTTTGTGGCCGGCTCGATCACCGGCGATGGCTCATTCATCTACTCGCCCTATGGTGGGAAGCCGACCTATACGGACATGCAGCAACGGTCCTTCGACAATGCCGGTGAGAAGGCGCTCGGCGCCAGCGCCGCTTACGACGTCGGATCGCTGTTCGGCATTTCCGGTCTCTCCACCGGCATCTTTTACACACAGGGCTGGGGATTGCGAAATGCCTTGACGGCCGTTTCAATCCCCGACGAGCGTGAGCTTGACCTGTGGCTGCAATATCGTCCGAGCGACGGCCCATTGAAGGGTTTGCGCTTCAAAACCCAGTACGGACAGATCTGGCAGGACGGAAATGTGCGGTCGTCCTCGCCTGAGTTTCGGGTGATCGTGGATTATACCATACTGTTCCGGCCGCCGCCGCCGGCAGCCGCACCGCTCGTCACCAAATACTGACGCTCTCCTGCTGAACGAGTTTGGCTTCCTATTTCGGAAGGCACTCGACATTGTAGGCGATGATGATCTGCGCAGGATCGGCCTTGCCCAGCGCCTTCAGGTCTTCAAGGCCGCTTTTGAGCTTGTCGCCAGCTTGCTTGAGGCTGCCATCGAGCGCGGCCTTGGCGGACCTGCATCGCTCCTCGTTCGAGAACTCCTGAAAAACCACCGTCGGCAACAGCCGCCATTCTGCCTTGTCGTTCGTCGCAGCGGGGCTGACGGAATATGAGAAAACATACATCAGTATCCACATCCTCAGGGCTCCGCTTCAGGTATTTGCGTTGACCAAATCGATCCTCTCACCTGCCGGGAATATGAGAAGAAGCTATTGGGGCCGCCGAACCAATCTCGCGCGATCTAGACGTGGCCCGCCGAATAGCCGAGCCATGCCAGCACCATCGCGACCACACCGGCCAGCCAACTCGCCCACAGGGGAATCGGCCTCTGTTCTATGGTGACAGCCCACCCCAGGGCGGCGCGAACGATTTGAAGAATCGCCACGATGCCGAAGATGAAAGCGGCAAGCAGCGAGAACTGACTGGCTGTCATTGTGCCACCCGACCCATGCCTTTCATCGTGATCTCAACATTGGCGTAATTGGCCGACACTTCCGCGCCAAATTTGGGCCCGTGCAAAATCAAGACGACTCCCTTCGCATTCTGGAGTCGGACCCGTCCCACGCCGACAGCCGCGGCGACGCCCACACCCGTCGCGGCATAGGCGCCCGGAAAATCTTCCACCCTGCTTAAATTGAGAACGGTGCCGACCAGTTGGCTCGTCGTAAGCCCGGCGGTTGCTCCCAAGCTCAGGCCCGACACGTTGAACAGGTACTTTTTGCCGTGAAACGTCAGCACGCCGCTACCGCCGCCAAATCCAACGCCAAAACTGATTTTTCCGAAAACGACCTTGACCGACCCCTTATCCGCATGAGCCGGCATGGAAGCTGCGACGAGGACGATTGTACCAAGGGCGATCGCCTTCAGCGATGCACCGATCATGCGATGGTTCGGCGACAAGCTTCCAATGATCATGGAGTCCGGCTCCTCGTAGCCGCCACTCTCGATGACGGCGGCATTCGCCCCTTGATCTAGGTCAAGCCGCTTTTCCCTTGCGCTCAAATGCTTCTGCTAATGCGCCACCATCCGATAATTGACGACAACAATCGGACCGGGAGATCGCCGATAACTGAAGCTGGTCCCTATTTCGAGATTGCAAAGACCTCTGGAGGAGCAGCGCACCATGACTGACGCGAACAAAACCTACGATCTGCCGACGATCCTTGCCAACCTTCCGTTGAACGTCGATCGTCGCGCCTTCCTGATGCGCAATGCCGTGATCGGCGCGGCAGCGGTGATGACCGGCTCGAGCTGGACAGTGGAAGCAAGGGCGCAGCAGGCCGCAAAAGAGGCCTCGGCAGAAAAGCTCGGCGCAACGATGTCATCTAACCTGAATGTCGTGAAGGCCTCGAAGGGGCCGGTGATGACGATCCTTGAGGAGTTTTACAAGGTGGGCCCCGGCCCATCGAGCTCGCACACAATCGGGCCGATGCGCATCACCTACGATTTCTATCAACGTTGTACCAAGTTGCCGGCCGACCAGCTCGCCAAGGCCACGGGGCTGAAGGTCCGACTCTTCGGCAGCCTGAGCGCGACAGGCAAGGGACACGGCACCGAGCGCGCCTCACTCGCCGGCCTGGTCGGCAAGGAGCCTGCGACGGTCGATCCCAAATTCCTCGAAGGAATGATCGCCAACCCGGATCAAACCTACACCGTGAAGCTCGCCGATAAATCCCTGAATGTATCGCTGAAGGACATTGTGTACGACTCGCCGAAGGGAGACTTTCCGCACCCGAACACCATGACGTGCCAATTGATGGGCGGCGACAAGCCAATCTATGAACTGGAATATTACTCACCCGGGGGCGGCTTCTATGAATGGAAAGGCTATGAGCCGCCGAAGAAAGGCGCGCCCAAATATCCCTATGCGACCATGAAAGAGCTGCGCGCCCATGCCGAGAAAAACAATCTTTCGATCGCCCAGGTAATGATGGCCAACGAGATCGCCGTCTCTGGCAAGAGCGAGGCCGAGATCAATGCATTCCTCGACAAGATCAGCGGCGCCATGCTTGCGACCGTAAAGACCGGACTATCGATCAAGGATGACGTGCTGCCGGGGCCGATCAAGCTTCATACCAAGGCCGCAGCCGTGTGGGAGCGCGCGCAGGACGAAAAGAACGCAAGCGACAAGGCCATCGCACTTGTTTCTGCCTGCGCACTGGCGGCCTCCGAGGAGAACGCCCGCGGTCACCTCGTGATCACGGCGCCGACGGGTGGATCCGCAGGTGTGATGCCGGCCATCGTCTACGCACTGGTCGAGGGTCCACGCAAAATGTCCACCGAGAAGGTACGGGACGGTCTGCTTGCAGGAGCGGCGATCGGCTATCTCTGCAAGCACAACGCCACGCTGTCGGGCGCCGAAGGCGGCTGCCAGTCCGAGATTGGCGTGGCTTCAGGGATGTCTGCTGCATTCATCGCGCAGGTGATGGACAGCCCGCCGGTCGTGATCGAGAACGCCGCTGAATCGGCCCTGGAGCATCATCTCGGAATGACCTGCGATCCGGTCGCAGGCTATGTCCAGGTGCCCTGCATCGAGCGTTGCGCCTTCGGCGCAGTGAAGGCGTGGGTGGCCTACATGATCGCGACGAACGAAATCGCCTCGCGACATCGGGTCGACCTGGATACCACGATCAAGACCCTGGCCGACACCGGCCGCGACATGTCGACCAAGTATAAGGAAACCAGCGAGGCCGGGCTTGCGGCAAATCTTGTTCTCTGCTGAATAGCCTCTCGCGCAGAAAACCCTTCGGCTAGATCAGCCGAAGGGCTTGTTGTCAGCCGCGCTTGCGCGGAGAAGGCTCTTGTCGCTCAGACAGGCGACTTCACGCCTGTCAACTTCTCGCTGAGCGCCCAGAGGCGGTCCGCCAGTTCGTGGTCGATGGCGTGTTCGCGTACTCCACCGGGCGTCGTGCGCTCAGGCGGCGAAATCTCGGCTACGTCGGTATTTTCGCAATAAAGACCACCCTTGCCTGCCAGCGCCGGCGAAGTCGCGCACCACACACTTGTCGAGGCCCCTTGAGCAATGGTCTTGGGCGCAGACAGGGTGGCGCGCCTTGGGGAGCCCGCGGATTGGCTAGCCAGGGGAGTCTCGGGGACCACCCCGGGATTCGCCGCGAAGGCGCGAATTCCGTGCGGCGCGCCGCGCGCGTCGAGGCCCACCGTGAAAAGCACGTTTGCAGCCTTCGATTGCCCGTAGGCCTTTATGCCTTCGTATTGGTTACGTTCGAAATTGACATCGTCGATCGGCAGCGGGTTAGTGCGATGCGCGCCGGAGCTGAGCGTGACGACGCGTGCGCCCTTCGCCTTCGCCAGCGCGGGCCACAGCCGCATGGTGAGATGGTAATGTCCGAGATGGTTGGTTGTGAAGTGGAGCTCGTTTCCCCTGGAATCGCGGTGCAACTCAGGAGACGACACGCCGGCATTGTTGATCAGGATGTGCAGGGGGCGACCCGTGGCATTGAAGCGTTCAGCGAACGCATCGATCGAAGCGGGATCCGCGAGATTCAGCTGCTCGATCTCCACCCGCTTTAATCCGTTCAGTGCTTCGCGTGCTCGCTCAGGCGAGCGCACGGCGACGATCACCTGCGCTCCGGCGCCTGAAAGCATGCGCGTTGTCTCGAGCCCGATACCGGACGCACCACCCGTAACGATCACGGTCTTGCCGGTGAGGTCGGCGCCGCCCAGCGCCTCCTTGGCCGTCGTATCCCTATTGAATCCCGACCCGATCGGCGCCTGCTGCGCGTTCATTGCGCTTCTCTCCGCGTCTACCTACCCTACCGTGTAGATATGGACGGCGAAAAAAAGGCAAGATATTTCCTGAATCGGGCGAAGCTATCTGACACCGGAACCGGCTGATTACCTCCTAGCAATAATAAACGCCCGCGGCACAGCGCCGGGCCGTTCGCCGCGCCACGCCGGCGACGCTGACCGGCGTGAGTGGCCGACCAACAACCGCCTGCGCGCTGGGCATCAGACTAACCTCTTTCCAGAGGGAGTTCTTATCCGAACTGATCTGGACAAAGAATCCCAGGATAACCGCCATCAGCCACAGCGCCCAATGCTTCCTGATCATTTGTCAGCTCCGATTTTGAAATGCGATGGTAGATCACCCACCTTGTCCTGCAGATCGGTCAGGTCGACCTTTTTCGCGTCGATCGAATTCTTGAACGAATAGGCGGCCTGGACGGCGGCGCTCGGGGCCCGCCAATTCCTGATCTGAATGGTGTATTGCGGATTGCCGGCCACCTTTCGAGAGGTCACGCTGAAACGACAGGGATATGGTTTGTCTCCTTGGGCGATCCATATCTGGAAATCGACATCCGGTTTCCGGAACGCGAGGAAGTCACACTCCACGCCGCCGACAACACCGCTACCCAGATCCTGGGCCTCCGTGACGTCCTGCATCAATTCGTCATAGGAGTTGGACAGCAGCAAATCCGCCGCGGGAAGCGGACGATGGTACTTTTCGCGCAGTTCATCCACCAGATGATCGATGGATCCGGGAACATCGACCTGCGTGTAAAGCTTGGCATTCTTGCCGACCAGGGTCAGGGTCTTGCCGTCAAAGACGATCTCGATGTCCGCAAATCCACCAGCGCGCGTCGTTCGAATCTTGTCGGGCCGGGCGAGAGTCAAAGAACCCGAGCTCACCAGTGCGAGCTTCTGGTCATCCTTGGTGACGACATCAAGGGCGGCATCATATTCAAACGACAGCGATGGTTGCTTCCCGACATAGTCCGACATGGCCTTGAGCAGTTTCCTCGCGCTGGCTTCATCCGCGCATGCGGGAACGGCCGTCCCGAAAATAAGCGCCAGCAGGCTCGATCCCAAAGCCACCAATTTCAGCCGTCTATGCATGGCATTTGTCATGAGGTTTTCCCGTTTCTTGCCAGGCGCGCGGTTTGGCTCTGGCCAATAGGCGCTAGCCCGCTTCGATTTTGTGTTGACAGCCGCGTGCGGAGCACAAGCCGATCGTCAGTGACCCTATCAGAAAATTGCAGCGGTGGCGGAACGGGAGCTTGATTTATGTCAAGCACGCCGAGCGGCGCTCGCCCCGATGCCGCCGCACGAAGAGAAGCCTTTCTCCAATTACACCTGCGTTAAGCCCTTCCATAGAGGACTGCGACTTTTCCTGCCGGCTCTATGTCTATGGTTTTCCGAGGATGACGTGCTCCCATGTGTCGCTATACGGCCGCGGTCGTTTGAGGCGTACGTATCAACCATGATCGTCACGAGGTGGCTGGCGAACGTGAAGTCGCCTCTGGCCACTCTGCGGTGTACGGATGAGCAACGAATTTCACAAACCGGACGACAAACTGGCCTTTCCGGTCTAACGCAAGGCCAAGCGCGCGCTTATAATGGTGAGGTCATTGTTCCGATGATTACGGCCTGAGCGCCTCGCAAATGACCGATATGTCTTTCGTTGAGCGCGCAGGCAAGCGGAGGGAAAGATGTCGGAGAGCAGCCACGACGCCCTGGTGGGAGGCCAGTTCGGCTCTCAAGCGGAAGCTTATTTTGAAAGTACCGTACATGCGCAAAGTCCAGACCTTGATGCGCTCGTTGGACTGATGAAAGGTCAAAGCGACGCCCGTGTGCTCGATCTAGGTTGCGGCGGCGGCCACGTCACCTACAATGTAGCGCCGCTCGTGCGGGAAGTCGTCGCCTATGATCTCGCACCAGAAATGCTCGCCGTCGTTGTGCGCGCCGCGGCGGAACGCGGGCTGAACAATGTTGCAACACGGCAGGGCACCGTGGAAAGGCTGCCCTTCGACGATCACAGTTTTGACGCCGTCCTTAGCCGATTCAGTGCTCATCACTGGCGCGACATCGACGCAGGTTTGCGTGAGGCGGCTCGCGTCTTAAAGACTAACGGTATGATCGCAATAGTGGATACCGTCGCGCCTGGCATCGCGCTGATCGACACCTATTTCCAGGCGATCGAGCTCCTTCGCGACTGCTCTCATGTACGCAACTATACGCGGGCGGAGTGGGACGCCGCGCTCACCCGCGCAGGGCTTCTGCCAGGCCGGGTCAGCCCATTTCGTCTCCGGCTTGACTTCGGCTCCTGGATCAAACGCATGAATACACCAAGACTTCAGGTTGAGGCGATCCGGGCCCTGCAAAACAACGTGTCGGTGGTCGCCCCTCAGTACTTCGCGACTGAACCTGATGGCAGCTATTGCATCGATGTGGCGCTTCTCGTGGCATCAAAGCGCATCTAATCGGTGTGCTGGAGTCGGGGCCCGAAAGAAGCGATGACTAATGACTGAGTTTGCGAAAAGGTAGATGAGGACCATGGATTACAGAAGGTAATTCGCCAATGACATTCGAGCAAAAAACCTTAATCCAGAAGCTCAGTGAGACCGCTAAGCTGCCCGACAGATCGCAAGAAACTTTAACAGAAGAGGAAGCATCGCGGCTGATTGCAGATCTACGCAATTCAATCCGAATATTTTGGATTAATTCGGTATCCGTAGTCGGCTTTTGAGAACGCCGGCAGCGCTTTCACCGGTTCTCGAGCGAGCCAAATTGCCTCCAACCCAAGATCACTTGCCTACAGAATTGTGAATGATCTGCGGCTCGAACGTCGTCAAGATTCCGGACTCGTACAAATTTCCTGATTTAGCCTATCCACGATCGCTACCGGCGGGTCCTTTGGTACAAAGGTTCCGAACCATAGATCCGCCTCGTAACCAGGCACCCCTGATTCACCAATGGTCGGAATACTTGGCGCTGACTTCATCCTCGTGCCTGATGTCACTCCAAGGCTTCACAAGCTGCCTGACTCAACGAACGGCATTACACTCGACGCGCTGAAAACCGACAATTGCGTTTGCCAGCAAGTAGATCGGTGAGCGTCTCACGCCGAATTCCGCAAGGCTCGCCGGGTAGCCACTCTAAATTGTGAAATTGCCGCAAGTCTCCTTTGAAATCGGCTCACAATTCAGTACAATCCAATAATTTCCAATGCGCGCGAAAATGGCCGGAGAACGGAACTTGGAAATGATCATCTCCACAGGCGTTCCTGTTTCGCTACATCCTGCTTCCGCCCAATCCGCTACCTTGCATGCTCGGTCTCCCGTCCCGCAAGGGAGAGCTCACACGCGTCTCGGAATTATTCTCCCCAGTGTCAACACCGTCGTCGAACCATGGTTTGGCGCCGTTGCCCCCGCCGGCGTGGCATTTCATGCTTCGCGGATGTTGCTGGACAACAACCTCACGCCGGAGGCGCTCAGACGGATGGATGAGGAGGAAGGAATGCACGCGGCGCTCCAGATTGCGAGTTGTCGTCCCGACGCCATCGCCTATTGTTGTACGGCCTCGAGCGTCGTCCAGGGGCTCGCTTACGATCGTCAACTCCAAAAAGAGCTTTCCGAGCGGACGGGACGATCCTGTTGCACGGCGATGGGCGCCATCATCGAGGCCTTGAGGGCCATTGAAGCGCGGAATTTGGCGGTGGCATCGCCATATCCGGACGCGATCGACCAGATGGAGCACGGCTTCCTGACCCAGGCCGGATTTACTATTGTCGGGACCGCCAATCTTGCAATTTCAGAGTCTTTTCGACTCGCGGATCCGACCACGGACGAGCTGATCGCTCTCGCTCGGAGAGCATGGCGCCCTGAGGCTGATGCGCTGTTAATCACCTGCCTGAATACATACTCCCATACCGTCGTGCAGGCGCTCGAGGATGAACTCCGAAAACCCGTAATAACGTCAACCCAGGCAACGCTTTGGAAGCTTCTCCGCATGTCGGGATGGATCGATCCCATCGATGGATATGGGCGACTTCTCCACTCGCATTAGCTGAATCGGCAGCATGGAAAGGCTTGACTAACGGCCCAAGGCCCTCAATATCGAATGAGGATTCATTCATCCGGGCCTAACCTGCCTCTTAGCGGGGTCGGATGGGGAGCTCTCAGGAATACGAAAATGAGCGGACCGATAGTTATCGTGGGTGCGTCAGCCGCGGGTGTTGCGACCGCAGAGGCGTTGCAGCGGCTTCAATCTGGCCGGGAGATCATCCTTGTAGGCGACGAACCCAGCCTGGCGCACGACCGCCCGCCCCTCTCCAAGCAGGTCTTGGATGGCGCCTGGACGCCGGAGCAGGCCGAATTACTGCCTCCCGCGCGAAGGGAGCAACTGACCGCCCGATTGCTCCTAGGAACGCGCGCAGCCGCGCTGGATAGCGCCAATCGGAAATTGAAACTTGACGACGGGTCGGAGCTTGATTTCCAGGATCTTGTGATCGCGACCGGCGTGCGTCCGCGGACCCTCCGCAGCCCGACGCCAAAAGGGGTCCACGTCTTGCGGGACATGATGGATTCGCTCGCGCTGCGAGCGGCGATGCTGAATTCAGCTGACCGACATATCGTCATCATCGGTGGCGGCTTCATCGGACTTGAGGTCGCCGCTACCGCTTGCAAGATGGGTCTTGCGGTAACCGTGATCGAGCCTGCCCCGCAGGTGCTGGCCCACAAATTGGGGGATCAGGCAGCTATTCGTCTGCGCAGCATGCATGCGGATCGTGGCGTCAGTTTCAAATTCGACGCGGGCGTTGCCGGCTATCTGACCGATGAAACAGGCCGCGTGACGGGTCTTAGTCTTACGGACGGGTCTCAGGTCGCGGCATCCCTTGTCCTGCTAGCGATCGGATGCGTGCCGAACGTCGAATGGCTCGCCGGTAGCGGCGTGGATATTTCCGACGGGGTGATCTGCGACGAATTCTGCCGGGCTGGGCCGGGAATTTGGGCCACGGGCGACGTCGCAAAGTGGAAACACATCGGACTCGGACGCCATATCCGGGTCGAGCATCGGCTCAACGCGACCGAGCAGGGTGGCACCGTGGCAACGAATATCATGGGACCGCTCGTGCCCTACACATCAACTCCCTTCTTCTGGACCGATCAATTCGGCGTCAGACTGCAGCTAGCCGGCATCATTGCCACAGGCGCCGAGGAGACGGTCGAGCAACTGGGCGAGGCATCGTTCCTCCATACGTTCCGTGTTGGGGGGCGCCTGGTGGCCGTACTTGGATGGAACGCAGCCAAAGCGATGATGCCCTTCCGGCGTGAACTTTCGGCTGCAAACCAGCCCGTTGCAGCCTAGCAACCATCCAATAGCGAAGAGGAACCCATGAAGGTCAAGTTGCACGTAGATTATTGTGTCGCCAGCGGCGCATGCGTTCTCGAATGTCCCGAAGTCTTCGCGCAGAACGATCAAGGCATGGTGGTTCTGCTCAATGAAAACCCGCCGGCCGAATTGGCGACCAAGGTGCGTAAGGCCGCTGCCGTTTGTCCAGTCACGGTTATCGAAATCGAAGAAGAATAAGGGGCCCGCTTCGCGCGGGAGCCCTGCGGTTGACATCCCCATTGCTGCAAGGCATCCTAAATTGAATGACTAATCACTCAATGGGACTGGGAACCCGCTCCAAGGGGGAAATATGAGCAATAACAACAAGCGGCAGGTACCTGCCCGTAAGCTGGGCTCTATCGAGGTCGGCGCCATTGGCATCGGATGCACGGCCATGAGCGGTTGGTACGGTGCGGCGAGCGAGGACGACGCCATCGCGGTCTTCCGCCATGCTGCCGAATACGGCGTGACACTGATCGATACCGCCGATTGCTATGGACCCTATACGAGCGAAGAAACATTGGGCCGCGCTATCGCCGGTATTCGTGATAAAGTCGTTGTTTCGACCAAGGGTGGGCTCGTCTTCACGGATCGCGAAAACTTTCAGCTCAAGCCCGATGGCCGGCCGGTCTACATGAAGAAGGCGCTGGAGGACTCCCTCAAGCGCCTCAAGACGGATTACATCGATATCTACTATTTGCATCGGCTCGACGTGAATGTGCCGATCGAGGAGACGGTTGGTTTCCTGGCGGACCAGGTTCGTGCGGGCAAAATCCGGGCGATCGGCCTTTCGGAAGTGAGCGTAGAGATCCTGACGCGCGCACAGGCCGTTCATCCACTCGCCGCCGTCGAGTCCGAGATGTCGCTATGGACACGTGGTCCGCTCGCTGACGTACTGCCCTGGACCGTTAAGAATGGCGTTGGCTTCGTGCCCTATGCGCCCCTCGGACGCGGCTTCCTCGCAGGCAACGTCAACCCAGACATGAAATTTCCGCCCGGCGATTTCCGCGCGAACAATCCGCGCTTTACGCCCGAGGCCATCCGGCAGAACAATATCTATGTCGAACGCATGCGCGAAATCGGCAAACGACACGACCGCAGCACCGCCGTCGTTGCGCTGGCCTGGCTGTTGGCGCGGGCACCTAACGTGGTACCCATTCCCGGCATGGAAAAGCTGCAGTTTCTCCAGGACAACGTCCAGGCAACCTGGCTGGAACTAAGTACCGACGAACTTGCGGTGCTCGATGCCTTGCCGCCTGCGATGGGCGAACGTTATCCTGAAAAGCACCAAAGCGGCTCGCACGGTTGATCCGGCGAGACCGCAATCCCTAACAAGGCTGGCAGCCCGCCCGCTGAATTGGTCGGTTCCTAAGTAATTCCGTCGACGAGAATCCAGATGCCCTCTTCGATCAAATTCGCCGACTATGCCACCAAGTATAAGAACGTCGCCATGGAGCGGCGCGACGGCATCCTTCAGATCAAGCTGCACACCGACGGTAAGAGTCTGGTTTGGACGCTCGATGTCCATGACTCGCTTCCGTATCTCTTTACGGAAATAGCATCTGACCGGGAGAACAAGGTCGTCATCCTTACCGGTGCTGGTGACGCGTTCTGCAATGAGCTCGATCACTCGACCTTCAACTCGCGGAATCCCGAGCAGTGGGACAATGTCTGGTTCGAAGGACAGAGGCTTCTGAACAACCTGCTCGCGATCAATGTGCCGGTGATTTCCGCGGTCAACGGTCCGGCGCTGTTCCACGCCGAGATACCCGTTATGTCTGACGTCGTGCTGGCTTCGGAAACTGCGGTTTTTAAAGACCCGCATTTCGAGGTGGGAAACGTCCCCGGCGATGGTTGCACCGTGGTATGGACGCATGTCCTTGGACCAAATCGAGGTCGTTTTTTTCTTCTGACTGGGCAGGAATTGGACGCCGCAACAGCGCTCGACTATGGCGTGGTGAATGAAGTTCTAGCGCCCAGGGATCTGTTGCCCCGGGCATGGGAGCTGGCCGAGAAATTCGCTGCCAAACCCTTCCTGGTCCGACGCTATACGCGCGAGATTCTCACGCAGGAATATAAGCGCCTGATGCATGCGGGGGTCGGTGCTGGTCTGTCGCTGCAGGGACTCGCCAAGACGAACGCCTTCTTCAAGGACTAGCTAACCGACAATGGCGAAAGGTGCCTTGGACCGAGGGCAGACGAGATTTCCCGATGGACAGGAAGTCAACGAGAGACATCGAAAAGAGAGACATCGAGATGAGCGATCGCCTCACTCCGCTTGAATCATTCCCGCCTCCGCGCGACCTTCGTCGCCCGTTTGATCCACCGCCGGAGCTTCTTCGTCGGCTACGTGAAGAGCCCGTCAGCAAGATGAGAATCTGGGACGGAACGGAAGCCTGGCTCATCACCCGCTATGAGGATGGCAGGGCGGCGCTTTCGGACGAAAGGTTCAGCGCGGACCCGCAGAATCCGGGCTTCCCCGAAAAGAACGTGGCCTATGCTAGCACGCTTGGCAGGGACCGTACCATCCGCGCCATCGACAACCCCGAACATGACCGCCAAAAGCGCATGATGGTCCGAGACTTCACGGTCAAGCGGGTAGAAGAGATCCGGCCTTACGTGAAGACCCTCGTCGATAGCTTGATCGACAACATGCTCAAGCAGCCGCAGCCATTCGACATCCTCCCGGACTTCGCGACCATGCTGCCAACGGTCGTCATTTGTGAACTACTCGGGGTGCCGATCGAGGAGCGCGAGTACTTCGGAAAACGCGCCAAGGCCGTCCTGGCTGCACCGACGGCCGAGCAGGCAACCCAGGCCGGAAATGATCTCAGTGAATTCATGGATCATTTAATCGAGCTCAAGATCAAAAAACCTACCAACGATCTCATCAGTCATCTGGTGCATGAGCAGGTTTTGAAGGGCCAATTCGGACGCAGTGAACTCATCAGCCTTTCCCGTCTTCTCCTGGTCGCGGGTCACGATACCACTGCCGGCATGATCGGCCTGAGCATCCTGGTTCTGCTCCAGGATGCCAAAGCGGCCAAGGAGATCAGGGAAAGCAACGATCCGGCCTTCATCCGCAATGCAGTCGACGAGTTGTTCCGCTATCTCGGAACGACCCATGCTGGCCGCCGTCGCGTCGCGATCGCTGACGTCGAAATCGGCGGCAAATTGATCCGTGCCGGTGAAGGCATCATCGTTCTGAACAATCTGATGGACCGCGATGAAAGCGTGTTCCCCAACGCGGACAAGCTTGACTTCCACCGTGCGAACGCGCGAGCCAACGTGGCCTTCGGTTACGGAATTCATCAATGTCCAGGGCAGCTTCTTGCTCGCATGGAATTGCAGGTGGTTCACTCCACACTTTGGAAGCGGGTTCCGACCCTCCGCCTCGCGGAACCTATCGAAAATCTGCATTTCTTCGAAGGCGGTTCCAACTACGAAGTTGAAGTACTTCCGGTGGCATGGTGATGAAAAAGAAAAGACTCACGGTTGTGGTTGACAAAAATCGCTGCGCAAGCTCGGGCAACTGCGCAGAAATCGCTGGGGTTGTATTCACGCAGGACGACGCCACAGGCGTCGTCATCCTGCTCCAGGAACATCCGGATGAATCCCAGCGCGAACTCGTCAAGCGGGCCGCCGCGGTGTGTCCGGCGCAGGCGATTGTCGTAAAAGAGGAGTAGGCATGTCGGTCAAGCGCCCGCTCGCTATAGTTACTGGCGCATCATCCGGCATCGGCAAGGCAACGGCGACGCAACTGGTAGCCGACGGCTTCCACGTCGCAGCCGTTGACCGCGATGCAGAGGGATTGAAAGCGCTGATTGCCGAGGCTTCCGATAGCATCACGCCCTGGCAGCTCGATCTCTCCCACTTGGCGGAGATTGAAGGCTTCTTCCATGGTCTTATCAAGGACCTCGGTCCGCCAGCCGCGCTGGTGAATGCCGCTGGCGTCGGTTTGGTGGCAACTGTCTTGGATGCCGACCTTGCGGCCTGGCAGCGGGTGATAGATGTCAACCTGACAGCGCCGATGCTGATTTCGCGGGCGGTAATCCCGTCCATGATCGAGCAGGGAGGAGGTGTAATCGTGAACGTGGCCAGCGTGGCTGCCTTCCGGGGCGTTCGATCTCGCGCGGCCTATTGCGCGGCCAAGTCCGGACTCGTCGGATTGACCCGCTCGATGACCGCGGACTTTGCGTCAAAGGGAATCCGCGTTAACGCCGTTTGTCCCGGAACGGTCGAAACCGGATACACGAAGTCGGTGCTCGATGTATCTGAAGATCCTGCTGCCACGCGGGCGTTCATGACACAACGCCAGCTGATCGGCCGGATGGGAACTCCAGATGAAATCGCCGCAGCGATAGCGTTCCTGATCAGTCCCCAAGCCAGCTTCTTCTATGGCAGCAGCATCATCATCGATGGTGGACGATCCACGATGTAACCGTTCTTGATCGGATTCGGCGAAGCCGCGAATCTGATGCAGCCGCCCAAGCGATGCCGTTTTGGGAAATGTCTTGAGGAGCTTCCGCGCATGGGAGGTCGTCTTGGTGCGGCATTTAGCCGATCTCCGACCGCTCGTTACGTCCCTCGAAGGCGCCCGACAATTCCGTTCGGGAAGAAATAGACCGAGAGAATGAACAACACACCCAGCCAAAGGAGCCATCGATCCGGCGAGAATAACGCTGCTAAAAATGGCAGGTCGCTCAGTCCCTCAGCGGCAAATAACATAAGATTGTGTAGATAATTCTCGGCGGCCAGAAATAACGTGACGCCGAGGATGGCGCCGTACATGGTTCCCATTCCGCCGATGACAAGCATTAAAAGGATGTCGACCATGATCTCGAATGACAGCGTCGTCTCCGGTCCGCTGTAGTGCAGCCAGATTGCAAACAGCGCACCTGCTAAGGTCGCAAACAGCGCGGCAAGCACGTTCGATGCGGTCCTGTAGACCACCGGGCGGAATCCAATGGCTTCCGCCCGGAAATCATTCTCCCGAATCGCCTGAAGCACGCGGCCGAACTTCGAATTCACGATTCTCAGCAGCGCCAGAAACAACAAAGCCGAGCTAAAAAAAATGAGGTAGTAGGTTACGATCCGCCCGTTGAGCGTGACCCCAAGGAAGGGCTCCTTGGCGAGCCTGAAGCCCGCCGACAATGCATTCGGCAGGCTGAAGTTCAATCCATCCCCGCCGCCCGTGAAACTGTACAGTTTTCCGGCCAGGGTTTGGAACGCCGAGGACATCGCCAGGGTGATCATCGCATAGAACATCGCTCGAACGCGCAGACTGACAATACCCATCACCGTGGACAGGACCAGTGAAAGCGACAATGCGATCAATGTGCCAATGACGATGGCGCTCCAGCTGGCCCCGATCCGCGTGCATGCGATCGCTACACCGTAGGCACCGACCCCAAAAAACATGGTGTGCGCAAAACTTGCAATACCGGTATAGCCCAGAAGCAAGTCGTAACTCGCAACCAGAATGATGAAGACCAAAATCTTGGCCGCAACGGCAAGCGCCTGGGCTCCCGGAAAGATAAACGGCGTGAGCAGTAGTCCGACGACTATAGTGATCAGCAACGCAGCAAGCGTTCGACTCCGCGGCAGATCGTGCGAAAGAATCCGGCTCAGCATCACCGGTTCGCTACCGGATAGATGCCACCGGGACGCCAGAATAAAATGGCGACGAGCAGAACAAGGTTGGAGAAAGGTCCAAAAGTCGGGGAAATAAAACCAGTGTAATTCGTGGTCAGTCCGACGAGAAGTGCCGCAATGAAGCAACCGAAAGTTGATCCAAGCCCGCCAATAATGATCACGGTGAAAATGAGCACCGTCAGATCTCCACCCATTTCCGGCCGCACGCTTTGCTGATACAGCGCCCACATCACCCCGCCGATCCCGGCGAGCATCGAGCCTGCTGTAAACACGCCGACAAACAGACGATCGACCCGATAGCCTAAGCTCTGGACCATCTCGCGATTCTGGACGCCTGCCCGAATCAAAATCCCGATCTTGGTTCTGTTGAACGTCCAGAGCATGGCCGCGAGTATGAGCGTCCCCGCGATCATCGCGAATATACGATACTTCTCGATCGCGACATCGCCGACCAGAAATGCGCCTCGCAACCGTTCAGGCATGCCGACGGCGGTCGCTTCGCCTCCCCAGACGCCCCTGATGATCTCCTGCACGACGATCAACCCGCCCATCGTGACAAGCATTTGCTTGAGATGACTCCCGTAAGCCGGACGGATGATGATGCGTTCGAAGAGAAAGCCCGCGATGCCTGCCACCACCATTCCAGCGAGAACCCCTATCCCAACCACCGCCAGGTTCAAGCCGAGAGTCGGCGAAGCGACCCAGGCGGAGAGCGGTCGCATCGCGACATAGCCTGCATAGGCGCCAAGTGAAATGAAAACCCCATGACCGAAATTTAGGACGTCCATCAGGCCGAATACCAGCGTGAGACCCGAAGTCACCAGGAAGAGAATCATTCCCATGGCAAGCCCGGCGACCGTCAGCGTCAGCCAGGTGGAGGGTGAAACAAGCGGCCACAACAGGAGCATGATGATCGGGAATAGCAGGAGGGGCACAGCATCGAAATGCGGCCGCGGAATCGTTGGGGACCCGACCTGACTCATCGTTGAGCCCCCATAAATCCAATCTTCATGCTCAATGTTCCGTCACGAGCGATAACCCGAGAAACCGCTCTTGCGTGGCCGAATCATCCGCGAGATCCGTCATTTGGCTGCTATACACGATACGTCCGTTTTCCATAATAGCGACTCGATCCGCGATTTGACTGGCAAAATGGAAATTCTGTTCGACGACGAGAACCGTGGCGCGGGATCGCTTCAATTCATGGAATGCGCGAACCAGGCTTTTAACGATCGCTGGAGAGAGCCCTTTGCAAGGTTCGTCGATCAGGAGGAGCTGCCGTGGCTCAATCATCGCGCGTGCGATGGCGAGCATCTGCTTCTGTCCGCCCGAGAGCTTGCCTGCCGGATAAAGCCAGAACGTCCTTAAGGCCGGGAACAATTCGAAAATCCAATCAAGACGCTCCGCGTCGATCTCGTCGAGGCGCCGCGCGCTTCGCGCAGCAAGCAACATGTTCTCCGCAACGGACAGATCGGTAAAAATCCCCATGTCCTCCGGCACATAGGAGATGCCAAGACCGACAATGTCAGAGGTATTTTCCTGCATGCCGGGACCGCCGATCTGACGGTCCCGCAAACGAATGGCGCCCGCGGAGGCTTGCCAAAGCCCCATTATGCTGCGGAGTGTGGTTGACTTTCCTGCTCCGTTGCGTCCGAGCAGAACGGTTATTTCACTAACCGGAATTTGCAGATCGACGCCGTGCAAAATGTGATATGCGCCGATGTGAGTGTGAACGCCTTCGAGCGACAACAGCGGCGCGCTCATGTCCATCCCTCCTCCGGGGCCACGCCAAGATAGGCTTCACGGACTATGGAAGATGCCATAACAACCTCCGGCGTCCCGTCAGCGACCAATTGACCGTTATGCAGCACGATAATCCGGTCCGCGAGTTCCCGGACAACATCCATCTTGTGCTCGACCAGCAGAATCGTCTTGTTTCCCTCTGCTTTGATCGCGCGAATGAGGTCGAGAATCACGGGTGTCTCGTCGAGACTCATGCCCGCCGTAGGTTCATCGAGCATGAACACTTCGGCATCTAGGGCCATTAGGATGGCAACCTCGAGCTTGCGCTGATCGCCATGCGCAAGGCTGGCGGCCGGCTGGTCACGCTTGTCCGCCAATCTTACGGCATCTAGCAGTTCGTCCGCGCGCCTGATAACGCCGAGCTCCTGTCGCCAGTGCGACCAGAAATTGATTCCCCAGTCACGGCGAGATTGAACCGCGAGCCGGACGTTTTCGGCAACGCTCAATTTTGGAAACAACTGAGTCAACTGGAAGGCCCTGCCAAGCCCAACATGGACCCGCTGCGATGCGCTCCAGCGAGTCACGTTCTCACCGAGCAGATGAACCGAGCCACTGGTAGCTCGCAGTTGGCCCGAAATAAGATTAAAATAGGTGGTCTTGCCTGCTCCGTTGGGCCCGACGATCGCGGTGACGGTGCCTGCATGAAATTCGCAGCTCACCGCATCGACCGCGACGTGACCGCCGAAGCGTATTCCAAGGCAATCGGTAAAAAGTGTCGCGCTGGTCAAGAATCACCATGCGACCGCAGATTGCTGTACATCCGCTCCCGGAATGTCTCCACAGCAAGGCCTGCAATTCTCAACCTGGACGATCTGATCACTTTCCGATCTTTCGCTGGAAGGCGGAAAAAGGATATCGAGAGAGGGTACTCGGCTAACTCAAGCTTTGGATTTATCGGCGGTAGTAAGCCGCCGGTAAACGCGCGATATCACTTGCGCCAAGTACCGACCGTGACTGTCATCTGCTCTGGCTTGATCTCCTCGACCATCTCCGGGACGGCCCACTCAAGCGAAGGATCATTCTTCAAGCGGACGTGAAACATCGACTGCAGAGCCTGATGGTCTTCCTTCCGGATCTTAAATTTTCCCTTGGGCGTGTCGAACTCCATGTCCTCTATCGCCCCAATGAGCGCATCAGCGCCGGCATCGCCGTTGGTCTTCTTCAAAGCTTGCACCGCCAAAAGCGCGGCGTTAAAGCCTGCGACGGTTCCGAAATCAGGCGGTGAATTGTATCGCTTGGTATTCTCTTCTATCAGATAGTCGTTCATGGGATTCTTCAGAAGTCCGTAATAGTAGGAAGTCGAACCTTCTAGACCGGCATAAGGCTTGACCTCCTTCAAGGCAGCTAGTGTTAGGTTCAGACTCGAGAAGACATCGATGCCATAACGCTTAGGCTCGAGATCGAGTATCTTGTACGGGTTTCCAGGAGGAGCCCAGATTGTGTAGATGATCTTCGGCCCCGTCTTGTCACGTAAAGCCTCTAGCAGGCGCTGCGCCGGTGCCGTGAAGTCGACCGTGCCCGGCGATATGTATTCCTCGTGCACGACAGTTGCATTCTTCAGCAACTTCTTCAGCGCGGCGACGCCGTCACGTCCATACGCATAGTCCTGAGCCAACGTTGCAATTGACACTCCTGGCTTGTCCATCGCTGCCGCGTTCGCGGCCGCATCCTGATCGGAGTTGAACTGGGTGCGGAATACGTATCGATTGCTCTTATCACCAGTCACCGACGCTGCCACAGACTGATCGACGATTAAGATTTTCTTGTATTCGAGCGCTACTGGCAGCATTGCGAGCGCGACCGCAGAGGAAACCGGCCCGATCGCGATATCTGCGTCATCATCAGCAAAGGCAGCGGTGATCTGCGCCTTGCCGACATCAGGCTTGCCCTGGTTGTCGCGTGTGACAACGACGATCTTGTTGCCGCCGACCATTCGGGTGCCCTGGGTCGCATAGTCGAGGCCAATATTGAAACCGTTGACCGAAGCCTTCGCATAGGGCGCCAGTACACCCGTCAAGTCCTGGACCAGCGCGATCTTGATGTCTTTCGCCTGGCTGTGTGCTGTGGTCGAAATACCCAGTGCCAGAGCAAGGACCGACGTATTAAAGATCTTGTTCATTCTCTCCCCCTTGGACGTTTCATCTGATCGGAAACTGTCCGTTCCGCCGTCTAATTTTCAGAACGATATTCCTTTACCGGCGAACTCTCTCCATCAGCGAGCCGGGACGGACCAGGTTGTCGCGACCCGCAAAGACCATCATTTCAACCCCAGACCGCCATCGACCGTGTAAAGCCCCCCGGTCTGATAGCTCGCTTCGTCACTGAGCAAATAGGCCATCATGCTAGCGATTTCGGCCGGTGCACCGACACGCGGAATCGGCAGCTGCGCGAACATGGTCGCGGTATCCGCGCCGAACGCCGCAGTGAGAAGCGACGTGTCCGTTGATCCCGGAGCAACGGCGTTGACGCGAATACCGTGTATGCCGTTTTCCAGCGCCGCGACTTTAGTGAGACCGATCACACCCTGTTTCGAAACACCATAGGCGGAGGAATTGACATAAGGTTTCAAGGCGCCCATTGACGATGTATTCACAATCGCCCCACCCCGCTTCTGTTCGATCATTCGGCGCATCACGGCTTGTAGGCCGAGAAACACGCCGCGCAAATTGACCGCCATAATACGATCAAATTCCTCCACCGGCATATCCACCATCAAGAGGCGCCGGCCTAAAATCCCCGCATTGTTGGCAAACAGATCAACCCCACCGAACCGCTTCACCGTCGCCTCAACATAATCGGCGCAGCCCTTTTCGGTGGAAACATCGGCCACGACAGGGTGGAACGAGTCGCTGTCTGCCTGGGAGCACGCCCGCTCGATCGCCTCCAGCTTCAAATCAACTCCAACGACCTTGCAACCTTCCTCGAGCAAGCGATACACCACTGCCGAGCCAATTCCACCCGCGGCTCCCGTAACGATTGCTGTCTTACCGCTCAAACCCTTCAACACCAGCAAGTCCTCCAGGGAAATTCGCTCCGTTGCGTCGAATGCCCGGTTAATTGCGGCCAGGCGAAGGGCCGGTTAAGCCGGCCAGAGCAAAGGCAAATTGTCCACTGTCCAGGTCTGCCCGCCTCCGACGACGAAGTTAGCGCCCTCCCTCACCCTGAAGCTTGGAATTCGCTTGATCCACTCTTCAAGGAAGATACGGATTTCAACCCTTGCCAAATGAGAACCGATGCAATGGTGCGGGCCCCAACCAAACGCCATATGCTGACTGCCCTTGCGATCCAGATCGACTTTGAATGGGCATTGGGTGACGGTGTCATCTACGCCGGCCAGTGGCAGCATGATCACCACACGGTCATTCTGTTTGAGGGTGATGCCCTGGAATTCCATGTCGTTGGCGACACCTCGTTCGATGACGGCCACACCGCAGACTCTGATCAACTCTTCAATCACCTCAGGCACCCGGCCTGGATTCGCTACTAGCTCTTTATATTGCTCCGGATGCCGCGCCAGGTGATGGATGACAAACGTCAGCATGCCTGCGACAGTATCAAGTCCGGCCAGGTAGACCAGGATCACTTCCCCGAGGATCTCGTCATTGGTCAGCGGCTGCCCCAGGATCGAGCCAGCCAGAATTCTGCTGATCAGATCATCGCCGGGGTGGAGCCGCCGTTGATCGATCATCGCACCGAGAAACGTTGAGAGGTCCTTGAATCCCGCTGCGCGCTTGGCAGGTTCCGGCGAGTGCATATAGCGTTCCGTCATGCCAACCAGCAAATCGCGATCGGCCATCGATCCGTCTACCAGCATCATAAAGATGTTGATCGGAAACTGATGACCGATCTCGCTGACGAACTCGCAGCTGCCGCGGTCTACGACACGATCGATGTAGCTGGCAGCCGTCTCCCTGATCCGGTCTCTCATGGTCGCGACCGCGCCCGGCGAGAACATCGGCATGATTATTTTGCGCGCATCAGTATGCGACGGCGGATCGAGGTTGATCGGTAGCAGGCTAATCGAATTCGTTGCCGCCCGATGCGGCAAATGTTTCATCTGGCTCGAGAACTTGTCGGGCTGCCCCAGCACATCCTTGGCTTGGGCGGCTCGCGTCACCACCCAATGCCCACCATTCTTGGGGGTGTAAAAGATCGCCGGCGCTTCGGCATGGAGTTTTTTGCCAAGCTCCATCTGAGGGGCTGACATGCCCCTTTGGCCAAGGAAAAAATCATAATCATAGACCAGCGCCGCCGGAACGTGAGTCGGCACGGACCCGCCGAGATCCGGATTTCGGATGGTTTCGGACATCAGCTTAATCCTCCATGAAATTGCCTTCGTTTTTTCAATAGAATGGACGTTCATTCAATTGATGTCAACAGCAACTGATTTGCTCCGCTCCGCTGCGTCATTATGCGACAATCAGGACGCCCCCACGGCTGACGATGTCGTTTCGTCTTCCGCGCGAGATACTTTTATGGGGAGCAACGTCTCAACAGGGGGAAATCACCCGAAAAATCGCCGTTTTCTCATTATCGCACGCTCACTCTGCGGCGAGCCTGCCTCGGGACGACGACTTAGCCTCACTGACGATCAGACGCCGACGCCGCGGATTCGTCGATGGAATCGACCGCAACAGTTGCCGGGTATATTCATGCGCAGGATCGCTGAACAACCGTTCGGCCGACCCTTCCTCCACAATCTGCCCTGCCCTCATGACGGCGAGGCGGTGCGCCAATACGCTTACCAGCGAGAGGTCGTGGGAAATGAAAATGTAGGAAATTCCTCGTTCTTCCTGCAAATCCTTCAGAAGATTGAGCACCTGCGCGCGGATCGACATGTCAAGCGCGGCGACGGGTTCGTCACAAATAATCAGTCCGGGATTGGTAGATATCGCCCGGGCAATGGCGACGCGCTGGAGCTGGCCTCCGGACAATTCATATGGAAACCGCTCCAGATAGTCTGAGTTGAGGCCGACGCGCGCCAAGAGCTCAATGACCCTCGCCTCACGTTCATCCCGGCCCATTGCGGTTAGCGCACGCAGAGGCTCCCCGACAGACGCCGCGATGGACAATTTGGGATCAAGAGATGAATAAGGGTCTTGGAAGATCATCTGCATCTTGGCGCGCGAAAGCCGAAGCTCACGCTGGTTTAACGCAAGCAGATCGCTGCCCTCATAGACCAGCGTTCCAGAGTCGGGTTCGATCAAACGAAGAATCACCCGGCCGAGCGTCGATTTCCCGGCGCCTGACTCGCCTACGACCGCAAAGGTCTCGCCGCGACCGACCATAAAGCCGACATTCTTGACGGCATGAAACCAACGGTCGCCCTTCCTTCCTGACAAGACCGAGCCTTGCCGGTACGATTTACATAATCCCTTGACCTCAAGCAGCGGGTTCACTTGGAAGCCTCCGCAAATCGATCTCCGCGGCACGGACGCAACGCACCGATGAATTTTCGAACTTCTCATTCGGCGGCACTGCTTCGTCGCAGACCGCCGGGATGGAATAGGCACACCTGTCCGAAAATCTGCAGCCACGGGGACGCGTTTTCAAGCCTGGCATCGTGCCCGGAATGAACCCGAAGGACCGGCCACGCCGATCGATCGTGGGAATCGAACCCAGCAATCCTGCCGTGTAAGGATGCCGAAAACGTTCGAATAGCGTCGTCACATCGGCCTCCTCGACGACTTGACCGGCGTACATTACCGCAACCCGGTCACACATCTCCGCTACGACTCCCATGTCGTGGGTGATGAACAGTACGCCCAGATCCATCTCGTGCTGCAAGCGCTTGATGAGCCGCAATACCTGTGCCTGCACGGTGACGTCGAGCGCCGTTGTCGGCTCATCGGCGATCAGGAGCTTTGGTTGGCAAACCAGAGCCATTGCGATCATGGCCCTTTGACACATTCCACCGCTGAATGTGTGCGGGTATTGCTCCGCTCTTTTGGCGGGCTCCTTGATGCCAACGGCATCAAGCATCTCTATCGCCCGTCGCATCGCCGCCCGCCTAGTCAAACCGAGATGCTGACGTGCAACATCAGCGATCTGCCTACCTACCGTGAAGGCGGGATGGAGGCTGCGTGCGCCATCCTGGAAGATCATGGCCATCTCGGTGGCCTGAAGCGTCGATAGTTCCTCTCGGCTCATTCCGATCAGTTCACGGCCACCGAGACGTATGGAACCGGCACCGATCCGACAAGCGAATGGCAACAATCCCATGATCGCTAGCGAGGTCATGGTCTTGCCGGACCCGGATTCACCCACCAGACCGAGCGTGCTGCCCGACCTCACTTCGAGTGAGACATCGCTGGTCAGCGCAAGCGGCATGGACGAGGAGCGAAGCTGGATGGTTAGGTTCGAGACAGACAGCAGTGGAGCAGTTTTCATTGGTCATTCATCCGACTGTCGCGACCCAAGGCGTCACGCATGCCGTCGCCCACGGCGGCAAATGCATAAACTGTCAGGACAATCATCAGCGAGGGTGGGAACAGACCGAAACTCGTCGTGAAGAGCGACTGATAGGCGTCGTGGATCATGGACCCCCAACTTGCCTGCGGAACCTGCGCGCCTAGCCCAAGGAAGCTAAGTGCCGCTTCGTAAAGCACGGCTAGGCCAACAGAGAACGATGCCTGGATCAGCAGCGGACCGCTTGCGTTCGGCAGCACGTGAGAAAGCAAAATTCGGCTCGTCGAACAACCGGAACATCGCGCTGCTTCGAAATAGGTCTCACCCCGAATCGTGATGGCGGCATTGCGCGCTACCCGGAACATGCGTGGTGACAGGATGACGCCAATGGCAATCATCGCATTGGTGATTCCCGGTCCGCGAATGCCAATGATGGCCAATGCCAGCACCAGAGGTGGCATGCTCATCAAAGTCTCGGAGCTCCAGTTGAGGAGAAAGCCAGTCTTTTTTCCGACATAGCCCGCGAGCAGGCCGGTCGGCACGCCAAGCAGGGCAGCAACGCCGGCGCCTTCGAAGCCGGCCAGCAAGGTCACCTGGGAGCCAACCAGAAGCCGACTTAAGAGGTCGCGGCCGAAGCGATCGGTACCGAGCCAATGCTCGCTGCTTGGTCCCTTCAGCGTGTGCAGCAGATTCTGCGTGTTCGGGTCGTAGGGAACCAGCGTCGAGGAAAACAGCGCCATCACCACGAGCAGCCCGAGGAAGATCGCAGCCAGCATCGCCGCCCTGTTCGAACAAAATCGGCGGAGCACGCGCCAACGCTGCCATCGCCTGCTGCGCGAAACCGGGGACTGCAAAGGATGCGTTTCAGCCAACTGCACCTGCACGATGTTACCTCGACTTCGGCACTAGATAGAAAAGTGCCAGGTCAACCACCATGTTCACGACCAGTACGATAGTCGCGCCTGTAAGTACGATTCCCTGAACCACCGGAACATCGCGTATTTGAACGGCGTCGAAGGCGAGCGAGCCAAGGCCGGGCAATACGAAAACCTGCTCGATCACGATCGCGCCGCTGAGCAGGAACGCAGCCTGGAGGCCAAACACGGTCAGGATGGGAGCGATAGCGGCCTTGCCTGCGTATTTCAGGATGATCTTCCATCGAGGAAAGCCGCAAGCCTTGGCGGTACGGATGTAGGACTCCTCGAAAACATCTATCATCGCCCCGCGTGTCTGACGCGCGATTTCTGCGGCCGGCACGGCAGCCAAAGCAAGCGCGGGAAGGACAAGGTGCATGAACCATTCCCTTGGGTCGTCCGACAGGCTGGTAAAGCCGGCCGACGGAAAGATCGAATGCTGAACCGCAAAAAAATCCACTAGCAGTAGACCGATAACAAACCCCGGAATGGCAATGACGAACGAACCTGCGGCAGTAATAGCCTGGTCCAGCCATGTGCCCCACTTCATCGCGGCGCCGACGCCCGCAGGAACCGCAATCAGGACAGCAATAAGCAGTGCCAGGCCGGTGAGCTGGAAAGTGACTGGGAGCCGCTCCACAATGAGACCGGTCACACTGGCGCCGGGCTTGTTAACAAGCGATCGACCAAGATCTCCTCGAAGCGAGTCCGACACCCAGGCAACATAGCGGGACACGAGACTCCGATCCAGGCGCAGCTCGCCCCGGATCATCTCGATCTGTTTCGGCGTCGCAGCATCGCCGGCGACGATCGCCGCTGGATCGCCGGGCATAAAATTCAGGAGCAGATTGATGAGAAAGCAAACCGCCAACAGCGTGGCGATCACGCGTATGAACTGATTGGCGATGTACCGTGTCAATGATTTGCTCCAGCACGGACAAGCGGTAGTGAGACAGAAGGGCGACTAAATACGCCAGAACTTCGCATCAGACTCATGATGCTCAGGCAATCCCAAGCTCTCGCCCCCTGAATGTCATGTCTCCTGGTCACGCCTATTTACTTGCGTGAACACGATGAATGAATAATCATTTAAGCAAAAAGTGGTGTCAAGCCCAAAAGCTCTCGACGACAATCACCATGCCACAGGCAGGCTGCTTACCTCGTAGCTTGATCCAATTTCCTCAAAACGCAGATCTTCTGCCTTGGCAGCGAGACGTAGGTTCGGAATGCGCTTCCACAGCGTCGAATGGACGACCGACAGTTCCATCCGGGCAAGCTGTTGACCAGGACATTGGTGAATGCCGTAACCAAACGCGACATTCGATCTGGCATTCGGCCTGCGAAGGTCGAATTTTGCAGCGTCCTGGTAAATGGTCTCGTCCCGGTCCATGACGTTGTTCAGAACGATAATGCCTTCGCCGGCCCGGATCAGCTGGCCGCCGATCTCCACATCAGCGATAGCGACGCAGCGCCGCCCGGCATGGAGCGTCCCAAGATAACGGAGCATCTCATCGACCGCATTGCCAATAAACTTGGGATCATCGGTATTGCGGATATCTGCGGCCGCCTCCGGATGCTGAAGGAGGAGCAGCGTGCCAAGGCCGATCATGCCGGCCGTGGTTTTGTGCCCGGCAACAAGTAGCAGGCGGCAAAGGCTGATCAACGTGCTTCGTTCAAGATTACCAACAAGCACCTGTTCATGTACCAACCGGCTGATCAGGTCGTTAGCTGGAGACTTTATTTTGAGATCAACCAGTCCCTCGAGAAACTTGTTCAGTTCATTGCCGGCGACGACCGCCTCGTCGCTCGTGCCTGTCCCCAGCAACGTTCGAGCCCGTTCGCCGAAGAAATCCCGGTTCTCGTACGGCACCCCGAGGAGTTCGCAAATGACCATGGTCGGTAGCGTCACCGCCAGTTCGGCGACAAGATCAACCGGCGGCCCCTTAGCGAGCATATTGTCGATGATGTCATTGACGATTTTCTGGACATAGGGGCGGATCTCTTCCACCCGCTTAACCGTGAAATCGCGCACCATCATCCGCTTCTGAATATCGTGCTCGGGATTGTCGAGCACGCGAATATTCCGATCCTTTCCGATCGTGTTCACGTAAGCGAGATTTTTTTCGGGAAAGCCTGGACGCCGTGGATCGGCGCTGAAACGGTCATCGCTAAGCGCCGCCCGGCCATCCTCATAGCGCGTGATGACCCAGGCAGAGGTGCCATCCCAAATTTGCATTTTGCTGACAGGCTGCTCGCGCTGACGGCGCAGCAGATCGGCCGGCGGATCGAACGGATGACGCTTGTCCCGCGGCGGCGGAAAATAGTCCGAGGTCTGATTGTCCATCATGCGCTCCTACCGGTCTGTCCGAAATATCAGTTAGCGTTTGTAGACCGACATTCTAGTTATCTTGCCCTCGTCGTTGACGTCGAAGATATCGACGACCTCAAGAATTCGGCGCTCTTCGCCTATTTCTGCCGTGATTTCGACCGCGCAGGACCTGCTTTCATCGTACATGCGCAATTCGACAAATCTTGTTTGAACGCTGAGCATCGCCTCGTAAAGGGCAGCAATCGCTGGTGCGCCTTTGACAGGCCCCGACGGCGGCAGCGGGCTCGGCATCACTATGGCGTCAGCGGCAAAGAGAGCCGCGATGGGCGCGACCTTGCGCTCGGGAATGAGGCGGAAATACTCATTGACCACCGAATGCTTGGATTTCGATTTATACATGCCGCCGTCCTTAAGCCTTAATGGACCACCCGCCGTCAGCCGCGAATGTGTGGCCGGTGAAGAAACTACCTTCGCCGAACAGAAATACGAAGAGAGCACCGACCTCGCTCGGCTCGCCGAGCCGACCGATGAGTTGCATCTGCGCGGCCTTGGCCTGGAATTTCGGGATGTCGTGGAATTTCACCGGCGTAAGGATCATGCCGGGAGCAACGACGTTGATCAGGATGTTGTCATGTGCGTACTCGGCCGCGGCCTGCTGCGTAAGGGACTTGATGCCACCTTTGGAAGCGGCATATGCAGCCATGCCCGGCATGCCCCGCAACGCCGCCATCGAGCTGGTGTTGACGATGCGCCCGCCGCCTTGGGCCTTCATGCCTGGAATGACCGCCTTCATGCCGAGCCAGACGCTTTTCAGATTGGTTGAAATAATATGATTCCATTCGTTCTCTTCGAGATTGAGAACCGTATCCGATGAGGAACCGCCGGCCCCTGGCGTAACGCCGGCAACATTGGCCAGGAGAGTTACGGTTCCGACTCTTTTGGTGGTTTGCATCGCCTCCAGCCAGCCGGCCGAGGAACCCACATCAAACTGCAGCCCCTCGGCTTTCCCGCCAGCCGCCATAATTTCCTTGACCGTCTCGGACGGATCACAAAGGTCGGCACAAAATACGTGGGCACCAGCAGCCGCCACGCTCAAAGCGACACCCTTTCCGATGCCGCCGGCAGTCCCGGTAACAAGAGCGATCCTACCTGCCAAAGACATTTTCTCACCTTCCGTTTGCCGATCCGCAAAATCGGATCGGCTTGCCACCTGAGTTAGATCGCGCCTCGATCTCCCGAGCGATTGTATGAGGGCCCGGACGACACGACGCCTTCCGCACGCAGCGACTCGATCGTCGAAGGCGTGAAACCAGCCTCGATCAAAATGGCTTCCGCGTCCTGGCCAAGCGCCGGTGCCCGCCGGCGCGACCTCGGACGAACGCCGTCAATGACCAGGGGGCTGGCAACCAGTTCGGGTTCGGAGGGCAGATCGTCCTGACGCTGCAGGATCCCGAGCGCGCGAATGTGAGGGTCGCTTGCCACCTGAGCCAGATCGTTGATCGGGCTGCACACGACACCGGCCAACTCAAGCCGCGATGCGCATTCCTCTGTGGTGAGCCCGAGCGTCAATGCCTCGATAACGCCGGCGAGTTCGTCCTTTAACCGAAGCCGGTCATAACCGGTAGCATAGCGCGCGTCAGTGGCGAGGCTTTCGCCGCCAAGAACCCGTGCGCACTTTCGCCACATCTCGTCATTGACGGTTGCTATCACAACCGCGCCGTCTCGGGTGGGGAAAGCCTGATTTGGCTGACCGAGCATATTGCCCGACGCCAGCCGGGGCGGAAGCTTGCCTGTTTTCAGAAAGTCGCCAATATGCATGCATTCGAGCGCCAGCATGCTCTCGATCAATGAAGTCTCGACGCAACGGCCCTTGCCCGACACGTTCCGTTCGACCAATGCCGCGAGAATACCGACCAGAGCAAACAGGCCGGACGCATAGTCCGCCACCGGTATCGGTACGCGCACATGCGGCCCGCTGTCGTCGCCCGTGAAACTCATCAAGCCAGCAAAGGCCTGTGCGATGACGTCGTTTGCAGGACGTTCCCTGAGTGGCCCGTGTCCGAAGCCCGAAATTCCGCAATACACCAGCCCGGGATTTACCTCCCAGACGTTTTTAGGCGCCAGACCGAGACGCTCCATCACCCCGGGCCTGAAATTATGCACAAGGACGTCAGCGCCTTTGATGAGCTCGATAAGGACGGCCTTAGCGCTGGGATGACCGAGGTCGATGACGAGGCTTCGCTTGTTTCTGTTTAGCGTCGAGAACAGCGAACTGTTGCCCGGTTTGTCGCCCGAACTATAGGACCGAGTCTCGTCGCCATTAGGTGGACGCTCGATCTTGATCACGTCCGCGCCCAGGTCGGAAAGCACCTGTCCGACAAATGGTCCTGAGATTACCCGACCAAAATCGAGCACCTTTATGCCTTTCAGCATGTCCTTTTGCCCGGTGTGCTGCATACAGCGTCGTCCTCCTGAGACATCCCTCGGCCAAGTTGGTCAATGGCTCATTTTCGCTTCCGATTTTCCGTGAAAATCTTGCGGGCTTCCTTGAATGAGATGTTGAGGTCGCTTGCGACATCGCGGGGCATGCCGAGAACGCGCTCGCTAATACCGTTTCTAGCCATCTCGGTCGTTCCGCCGCCAAGGCTGGTGGCTTGGCGAATGAGGAATGTCTCGCCGACAGAGCCAATACCGGAATTTTCGGGATTAGGACCGGTCACCGCATGCGAACCGGCGACCTCGAGTCGGGCATCGACAGACAGCCAATCAATTTGGGCGTGAAACAGACGAACCATCGATGCCGCCTCTGGCGGCATCGCACCCGATTCAACTCCTTCAATAACGCGCCGCGCCATGAGATCTCGGACGGTCTGGTTGACATACGTGTCCACCACCGCATCCGGAGCGCGCGCTGAAGGCCCCTGCACCTCACGCGCCAGCGCGGCTAGACTTTGATACCCGCCATAGTCGATTCCCTTGGACTGTGCCTGCGAGAGTTCGTGATCGCCGCTGATATAGGGATTGCCGCGTCCCCACGCCGAGCGGGAATAGTAGAACCGGCGTGTCGCAACAGCCCATCCGCCGTTCACTTCTCCCAGCACCGCTTCCGGTCCAAGCACAACGTTGTCAAAGAATTCCTCGCAGAATTCGCTCTTGCCATTGACCTGTCGGATGCGTCGAATGGTGATGCCCGGGCTCCGCACCGGAACCAGGAACATGGTCAGGCCGCGGTGCTTTGGAGCATCCCAATCCGTCCTGGCAAGACACATCGCAACATCACCAACATAGGCATGCGATGTCCAGATCTTCGACCCGTTGATGACCCACTTTTCGCCGTCACGCTCCGCCCGCGTCAGGACGCCCGCAAGGTCGGAGCCGGAATGCGGCTCGGAAAGGAACTCGACGAGGACTTCCCTGCCGCAGAGCACGTCATTGATATGCTGCTTCTTCTGCTGCTCCGTACCCAGCTCAAGGATGGTCGGCAGGCAAATCGAAAGCGTCGGAATATTGAAGACGATCGGCATCTCATAGGGGAGCGATTCCTCCGTGAACACCTTTTGGTACTGCAGAGAAAGGCCCTGCCCGCCATACTCCCTTGGATAGCAAAGGCCGGCAAAGCCACCTTCGTACAGGGCACCCTGCAATTTTCTTGCGCGCGCCCACCGCTCCTCATCAGGTATCTCGAGCGCGGGATCAGGTGCCGGGGGCATATTACGCTTCAGCCAATCTCGTGCGCGCAGGCGAAACGACTCAATATCTTCCATGTCCGGACTTTCAGGAACCGCCAGGGTCATGAATCGATCCTCAATATGCGAGCAACGCCGACAGAGCACTGCGTTGCTCTTCCGGGGTTCCATAAAGCGCTCGATTGACCGTCGCGCGGCGCAGGAAGATGTGCAAGTCGTACTCCCATGTAACCCCGATGCCGCCGTGGATCTGGACGCAGTCCTGCATGATCTCAACCGATTTTCGGGCGACATAGATACTGGCGACCCGCGAAATCTTCGACGCCGTGTCTGCCCGGTCCTGAACCGAACGAATGGCTCCGACCGTGATGGCGTGCATCGCCTCAAGCCACGTCTTCATGTCGGCGAACCGGTGTTTGATGGCCTGATAAGACGCCAAGGACCGCCCAAACGCGTAGCGATCGAACGCCCATTCCAGAGCCATGTCGAACACGCGCGCAGTTGCGCCGCAGGTTTCTGCACATTGCAGTGCGAACAGGGTTTGGCATTGATATTCGATCGCGGTCCGGGCGTCTTCGACAAGAGCCTTCCGAGGCACCGCCACGTTATCGAACGTCACGGTTGCGAAGTGCCGCGTGAAATCCAGGCTCCACATTTTATCGACGCGAACGCCCGGTGCGTCAGCGCGAACCAAGAATTGACAGAGCTCACCATCGAGCCGTGCTCCGACCAGGAAAAGATCCGCTTGGTCGCCGACCTCGACGCGATCCTTGACGCAGTTAAGGCGGAATCCTCCTTCGAATCGCGTCGCGGTCGCTGTCGGCTCGAAGGGATCCCAGCCCTTGCCGGGCTCATAGACGGCCCACGTCGCGACGGCGGCACCGGACGCGATCTCGCCTATTACGCCGGCAT
>Ga0105240_10001506_pt1 | contig 39687 bp, 39 predicted proteins | sample KBSC54metaG_FD_80426 | JGI IMG/M metagenome (GOLD analysis project Ga0105240, IMG submission 80426) | Corn rhizosphere microbial communities from Kellogg Biological Station, Michigan, USA - KBS C5-4 metaG | ecosystem: Host-associated > Plants > Roots > Rhizosphere > Soil | place: Michigan, USA... | reverse complement strand
CGGTGATCTGGCGGTGGCCGACGACGCGATCTCGAAATGGGACGATTGTGCGGTGGAGACCTAGAGTGCCTGTGTCATAAAGCGAACTGGGGCTGCGGACGACTGTCGATTCGCCTTTTGCGTTCCGGCTAGCCGAAGAGCGCCGCTTACCAATCGGCGCGCAGGATTGCCATCCTGCCCCACGTGGACTGTTCGTGAGGGCGAGGCTCAGATTTTTCCAGTTACAGGTCGCTAGCTGACATTGAGCAGGTAAACGCTCAATCCTCGAGTTCGAGTTCCTTCACTTTTTCGGATGTGATTTTAGGGGAGTCCGGCGGCAATACAAAGACGCGTATTCCATTCTTGTTCACTCTGGTGGGCCGTTCGGCGAAGAGGCCGCGCCGGACGAGTTCGGATGTTGCCTTGCCCAGTCCAATTGACCGGCTTTCAGCGTACTTCTGTAATAGCTGATGTACGTCATCATCAAGAGAAAGCATCGTCCTCATGACTCGATGATGTTATTTGAGGCGGTTGATGTCAAGATTGGCCACTCGGGCTGCTTGGGGTATGATCTTGCCATGATCGGTGGGCGGCTCGGTCACTACGAAATTTTGGAAAAGATCGGGGCCGGCGGAATGGGCGAGGTTTATAAAGCGCGCGACCCGCGCCTTGGCCGATTCGTCGCGATCAAAGTTCTTGCTCCGGAGAAAGTATTGGATGCGGTGCGCAAGCAACGCTTCTTTCAAGAGGCTCGTGCGGCCTCGGCGCTCAACCATCCGAACATCATTACTATTTACGAGATCGGGGCGGAAGATCACGTTGATTATCTGGTGATGGAATACGTCCCGGGAAAAACATTGGAGCAGGCAATTCCGCATAAAGGGCTGCGGTTCGGTGATGTTCTTCAATATGCCATTCAGATCGCCGATGCTTTGGCGGCGGCGCACGCGGCAGGTATCGTACACCGGGACATGAAACCCTCCAATGTGATGATCGCCGAAAATGGCCGCGTCAAATTACTGGACTTCGGTCTCGCGAAGTTGATGGACGAGGGCTCATTGGGACCCGATGAGGTTACGCGCAGCGTGCATGCGCAAACCGCGGAGGGAATGGTGGTGGGTAGTGTTCCCTATATGTCTCCGGAACAGGCCGAAGGCAAGGCGGTCGACGCACGTACCGATATTTTCTCGCTTGGCGCTGTGATGTACGAGATGTGTACGGGTCAGCGTGCGTTTTCGGGCGAGTCGCGGGCCAGCACCTTGGCAGCGGTGATCGCCAAGGAACCGGCTCCGATGAACCAGGCAGCGCCGGGTGTGCCGGTCGAGTTCGACCGCGTGGTTCTTCGCTGCCTGCGCAAAGATCCCAACCGCAGGTTTCAGAGCATGCTCGACCTGAAGCTGACTCTGGAAGAGCTGCAAACCGAAAGCGATTCCGGACGATTATCGCAATCGTCAACGGTCGCCCGTAAATCCGGCAAACGAGTTTTGCTGATCGGCGCGATCAGCGCCGCCGCGATCGTCTCGGCTGCTGCCGGAGGCTGGCTCTTGTGGCCGCGGCATAGCGATTCTGTGAGCCCCAAGCCACTCTCGCTCGAACAACTGACTTTCGATGGCGGCCTGACGACTGATCCCGCCATTTCGCCGGACGGGAAGCTCATTGCTTACGCTTCGAACCGCGCCGGCGATAGCGGTCTGGATATTTGGGTGCAATATCGCGGCGGCGATCCGGTGCGCATCACGCACGATCCGGCCGACGAATATCAACCTTCCTTTTCGCCGGACGGAACGGAAATCGTCTACAAGTCGGCTCAGAACGGCGGTGGTATCTACCTGATCTCATCGCTTGGTGGAGAACCGCGACTGGTGGTGAGCGGCGGTTGGGAGCGGCCGCGCTTTTCTCTGGACGGCGCCGAGATCCTCTACGCCAGTTCGAGCCTCGTGACTCACGAAGCGTACACCATCAATATCAGGCTGCCGGGCGCGACACCAAAGAAGCTGGCGCCGGAATTCACTGATGTTGTCATGCCGATTTGGTCGCCCGATGGGCAGTACATCCTGTTCATCGGTAGACGGGAGCGAGACAACATTACGGGGACCGGCCTTTGGGTGATCGATCGAAAAAGTGGAGCGGCCGAACGCGTGGAACTCGAATCGGGAGCGGCAGTGCCGGAAATCAGGCAAGGCGCTGTACACGCATGGCTCCCCGGCGATCGTCTGCTGGCTGAGGCCGAGGTCCGTGGACGTACACATGTCTGGCAGGCGAGGCTCCGCAGAAGGCCTTGGCGCTTGGGCGCAATCGAGCAGGTGACATTCGGCACCGGGTCGTCTAAGAGTCCCTCGGTTGCACGGGATGGAACGATGGTCGTTTCCAACGAGGAGACGGATCTTGATCTTTGGAGCTTTCCTTTGGATGCCCGGCACGGCAAGCACACGGGCGAACCGGTGCGGCTTACCCAGGATGCGGCGATCGAGGGGTTTCCATCCATCTCCGTGGATGGCACAAGGTTGGTATATTCCGCCGCCCAGGCGAACGGCTCACACATCTGGGCCATGGATCTGCCTTCCGGCACAAAGCGGATGCTTTCGAATACGTCAGCTTTTGATTGGCGGCCTGCGATCAGTATGGATGGGAAACAGGTAATTTACATGTCTCGGGCGGGGCTGTTTCCTTCCGTTAGTTGTTACGTTGTCTCTTGGGCGGGTGGACCGGCGCGGAACCTCGATTCAGCTAAATCGATCGTCTGGGACTGGTCGAACGACGGGCGCGCCGTGCTCGCGGCGACGACGGCGAGTCCACCTGGAATCGAACTGGTCGATATTGCTGCAAACGTGGCGATCCCCTTTCTTAATCGGCCGCGCGATGTTTTCCAGGCGCATATATCTCATGACGGGCGCTGGGCTATCGCGCAGGAACCAACCGGCGACGGAGTGTTGATCGCGCCGGTGGTGGACGGCAAACCGCCAGCAAAAGAACAGTGGAAACCTCTCGGACTTAAGGGCGTCGACCTGATCCGCTGGTCACCTGATGACGGAGCGATCTATTTCATATCGAGCCGCGATTCGTTCCGGTGCATCTGGGCGCAAAGGCTGGATCCCCGGACGAAGCGGAAATCCGATGAGCCGTTTGCGGTCGCACACTTCCATCGGGCAAACCGGTCGCTCCGCGTGTTTAATTCCGGCGAGATCGGGCTGGCGGTAGCGCGCGACAAGATGGTTGTCGCAGAGGCGGAGAGGACGGGCAATGTCTGGACGACCCGGATGGCGCAGTGAACTTTACTATGCTCGCGGCTCCATGGCGGCGAGAACTTTGCGCGTGCTTTCGAGACCTAGCCGGGCTCCTTCTTCCATTGGTATTTCTTTCAGGCCGCGGCCGAAAACTTCGGGGCTGAGCGCGTCGTTGTAGCCGATCTTTTTTAGCGCTTTCAGGAAGGCCTGGAGATTGATGACTCCTTCGCCTGGGAGAAGGCGCTCGTTGTCGCGGATTTGTTCGGGCGGGAGTTTTGGCGAGTCGTTGATCTGTACGTGGATGATGCGGTCTTTGCCTGCGGCGACGATGTCTTCCGGGGTTGCTCCGGCGTGATACCAATGCCAGGAATCGAGGAGCAGGCCGACATTCGATCCGCACTCTTTGGCGAATTCAAGCATTTCGTCCATGCGCCAGATGAATTCATAGGGATTCGCTTTGCGGATGTGCAGCGGGCCTAGGAACTCCAGACCGAGGCGGACGTGGGAACGCGCGAGGATATCGGCGGCGGCTTGGAACCTATCCTTGTATATCTTGCGCAGTTCGGCTTTCGGCGTGGGGCTGGAGGACATGATGTAGGTGGTCATGCGGGGGCAACCTAGGGCGGCGCAGAATTGGGCGGCGTCGGCGAGCTTTTCCAGATCGGCGCGGAAAGCGGCATCGTCTTTGCGAAATTCAACGGGGAAATCGGTGATGCCGGGTTTGATTTTGAGTCCGGCGAGCAGTTGCTTGGTGGCTTCAAAACCTGCGGTCATGGCCGGTTTGGTGGCTAGATCGACGGCGGGAAAGCCGACCTGCGCGGCTATCTCGGCCAGCTTGGGCCAACCGGCGCGGCCTCCGGTGAGCGTGTTGTTGAGCGAGAGGTACATCAGTGTCCTGTGCTGCGTAACGCTTGCTTACGGGCGCGGCTCGGAACCGGGCTTGGATTTGGCGCCGCGACGATCGTGGGGTTGTTGGTGAACATCGACACGGCCGGGGAGCTGTTGTTGAACATAGTCAGTTCGCTTCGGCGAGCAGTTCGTAGCGATGCGGCGATGGCTGCGCTTTGGCGCGCTGTTGCTGGATGATTTCGTTCTCTAGCGCGTCGAGGGCTTCGAAAACCTTGTCTTTGTGGGCGTAGGTTTCGTCCTGTAGCGGAACCTGTACGACGCGCCAGCGGACGTTATGAATGTTGTTGTGCTTCAGGGTGAGTTCATGGACGAGGCCGGCTTGGCGGGTCATCGGCGTGTCGAGCATCGCGAGGTTCATTCCGTCGGAGAGTTGTTGTTTAGTGAATGTCCCGACGGTTTCGCCGTCGATCTTTAGGGTGTAGCGCGAGGCGGATAGGCCGGTGACTTTGAGAGGCTGCTGGTCGAGGGCCTTTTCCACGTCGGAGACGCTGACGGCGAGGCGCACCGAGGGATCTTTCATGTTGATAGGCATCGGCAGGGCCTTGTCGGCTTGAGTCCAGGTGAGCGAACCATCGGCGGAGAGTTCGGTGACGGTGGTGTTATCCGTACGGATGGCCTTGCGTTCGGTGGCATCAATCTCGACGGATGTGACGACAGACGGCGCGTTCCATGCTTTGAGCAGCGCTTCGGCCATCAAAAGGTGGCCGCCTGGGCCTGGATGCACGCGATCGGGCAGCAGTTTCTTTGCACCTTCGGGATCGACGTCGTTGGCGCGTGCGAGGTCCGCGAAGACTTCTGTGTTGAGGTCGGCTAGATCGAGATGATCGCTCTGCGCGAATTCTTTGAGGAACTGGCTGTAGCGGAGCAGGACCGCGTTATAGCCGCCGGGGAACGTTGGGGGACGGGTTGCGTCGTCATAGGGCGAGGGTTGAATGAGCGTGATGCGAATGCCGGGGCGCTCGGCTTTTACCGCCTTTACGATGTTTTTGATGCCATTTGCATATGTATCGAAAAGGTCTTGGTCGAAGGCCTTGTAGTGCCCGTCGTTCATGCCGAGCATGATGGTCATGACGGTGGGCTTATAGACGAACACATCGCGCTTGAGGCGCAGGTCGATGGGGCCTCCGCCGCCGCCGGACACCCGATCGCCGCCCCAGCCGGAGTGCACGAAACGGACGTCGAGGGTGGGGAAACGGGTGACGGCGTATGTCTCGGTGAATGTTGTGTAGAGGCGCTGGTCGGTGATGCTGTCGCCGTAGAAGACTACGGTGTCGCCACTCTTCAGATAGAAATCCTGGGCGCTGAGAGACAGGGCTGCGAGGGCGATGAGAACTAGCATACGGATGAGTTTCATTGGCTGAGTGCAATCTTATCGCAGGATGACGGCGGCTCGAGTCACTTCTTTATCTTGTCGCCTACTTCTGTTTGAACTCCATCGACGTCAGTGATGACGATGCGAATGCCTTTCCTTTTTTGGATGACGGAATCGGGGGCGTCGAACTTGACGGCGATCATCCGGTCCTTGGTTTCGTTGGGGGCAATCTTTTCCTTGATGATCAGGGTCGGGTTGTATTTGACGCCGAGCACCTTATAGTAATCGAAGAGACGGCCGGCGTCCGATTCTGTGAAGTTGCCGCCGTCGAGGATTTTTCCGTCGGCGGTTTCGAGATGGACTTCGACGTCCTTGACTTGGAATGTCTGCGTGGAGGGATTGGTGACGCGGAAATCGATAGCGGCGACCGTGTTGTCGTCGGCGATCTGGAAGCTGCGGACCTTCAGGATTTGGCCGGTGAGTTCCAGACGGTTCTTGCGCGTGGCGAAGAGACCGCTGCCGATGATGGCGGCGACGACGGCTAGCCCGATGGCGCCGGCGACAATGGTTTGCTTGTTCAACTGGCGCTCTCCGTGATGCGCAGCATTTCCTGCATCGCGAGGTGCGATTTCTCGACGCGGGTACCGTCGAAGTAGTGCGTTTCGAGTCCGATTTTGCCGCCATATCCATCGCGATCGAGGGCATGGAAAATTCCCGCCCAGTCGAATTTCTGGTCAGGCTCGAGGAGGCTCTTCCCTTTGGTCTGTACGTTGCGCGTGCGATCTATGGGGAGCACTTTGTAGGCGTCGGGATAGGCAATTTCTTTGTAGGAGAAGGCGTTGTGCGGGTCCCAATTGAGGCCGACGGATTTTGGCAGCAGCTTGATGATCCCGGCGAGCTCGGGCGTGGTGGCGACGTTGCACGAACCTTCGTTTTCGACGATGAGGTGAATGCTTTCCTTTTCGGCGACGAGGGACATTTCGCCTAAGATGTCGGCGATCCGTTGGAATTGGGACTCGGGTTCCTGGACGCGTTGGAATGTGAAAACGCGGAGCAGATCGACGCCGAGAATGTGAGCGGCACGGATGCCTTGCTTGAGATCTTCAGTGCGGCGATCGAATTCGGCTTGATGGGCGGCGATGCGTTTTTCGTGCTGCTCAGGCGCTTCGGGCTTGCGGCGCAAAGGTTCGGTGCCGGGGAGCGTGATCTTGAGAAACGGGGTGTTGAAGAAGGAAACTTTGAGGCCGTTGTCTTGGAATTCCTTAGCGGCGGCTTTGAGATCTTCCTCCGGCTGCTTGTAGTAGTGGCCTTTTTTCCCGCCTGGGACGTCGCGGAGTTCGATCCATTGGAGGCCGTATTTGTGGGCGAAAGCGATGGCTTCGGCGGGCGAGGTGGCGGCCTCGTCGGTGATGAAACTGAAGCGGGCGCGGCCGATGTGCCTAGTGGCGGCCGCGATGAGGGGAGCGATGCCGAGGGCGGCCAGGAATTCTCTTCGACGCATGGTGCTTATTATTTCGGGTTATTGTGTGGAACGCAATGGCGAATTGGTTTTAGGCCCTATGCCACAATGCGGATTAGTGGATTCGCCTTCGTTTGAGAGTGCCGAAGCCGCTCGCGGGGGCTTGTACCTGTGGCTTTGTGGCGCGCTGGTGATGTATGCCGCGGTGCTGCTGCTTTATTCGCAAACCTGGGCTTTCGTTTGGGATGAATCGTACCATATGTTGGCTGCGCAGTTGATGAGCCGCGGCCGGAAACCGTACATCGATTTTTGTTTCCCGCAGTCGCCTTTGAATGCGTATTGGAACATGGGTTTGATGCGGATATTCGGCGAGGGTTGGCGGGTGCCGCATGCGTTTGCCGCGCTATTTACGATTGGCGCGGTGGCGTTGACGGCTGACTATGTGTTCATCCGATTGCCATTTCCCAGTTGGCGATTTGGCGCGGCCCTTACGGCGGGTTTGGCTGTTGGCCTGAATCCTTTGGTGTTCATCTATGGCCCAGTGGGGCAGGCTTACGGCGTTTGTCTGTTCACTTTGGTGGCCGCTTTCCGGATTTGTGTTAGAGCTGTGGATCGGAGCGGAGCGATTCGTCCGATAGCCGCAGGATTGTTGGCCGGCGTTGCCGCGAGCTCGTCGCTGCTGACGGTGGCGGCCGCTCCGGTGATGCTTATCTGGATGTTTTTCTACAATCGCGCGGGGCGCCGATGGACGAAAGTTTTGGCCTTCGGCATCGGCACTGTGATTCCCTTTGCTCCGGTGTTCGCACTGTTTCTGCAAGGGCCGCGGCAGACGTGGTTCAACCTGTTTCGGTATCATGCGTCGTTTCGCAAATTGTATTGGCCTGAGACGACGAAGCATGACTTTGAAGTTCTGACTTCCTGGTTGGATTCGGGTCAGGGCTTGGTGCTTGGTTTGCTTGCGGTGTTCGGGCTGGTTTACGTTGCTCGCCGAAGCAACTGGCCGAGGGCTTTGAAGGCGGAGTTTTATTTGTGCGCTTGGTTGGCGTCCGCTCTTTCGGTTGAGGTCGGCCGCGCTCATCCTACTTTTGAGCGGTATTTTTTGTTGGTTGTTCCGTTTCTCGCGATCCTGGCGGTCGTGGGTCTTTATGCCGTCGGCTCACGCGTGTTGGAGCCGGGACGTCCTCTGTGGCCGGTGGTGTTGGTTTTGATGGTGGTTGTACTCGGGTGGGGGAAAGCACTTTCGGAACGAGACGGAGCTAACAATTGGAGCTTCTACCAGCGATTGGCGGACAAAGCCGACCAGGTGACGCCTCGCGATGCGCTGTTGTATGCGAATGAGCCGATTTATTTTCTGACTCGGCGTACTCCGCCTCCGGGACTTGAGTTGTCGTATACGCATAAGATTGTTCTGCCGCCTGCGGAGGCGGCGATGCTGCACATTTTGAACGACGCTGATCTGAAGAAGCAATTGGAATCGGGAATGTACGCGACGGCTTATAGCTGCGATGATGACGAGGTCGACAATTTTGGTTTAAAGAAGTTGTATCAGCAGCGCGTGAGTATCGATGAGTGCACGGTTTTTTGGGACTGGAAGAAGCTACCGTGATTGCCAACTACAATGCCATATGCCATTCTGAATGGTATGAGACTAAAAATTGATAAAGCTGGACGAGTAGTCCTGCCGAAACCGGTGCGTGACCGGCTTGGTCTCCATGAAGGCAGTGATCTGGAGGTTGTGGAGACCTCCGAAGGCATCGTCCTGAAGCCGGTCGAGCATGGGCCTTCGATGATCAAGAAGCAGGGTCTTTGGGTTCACACCGGCAAGGTGCCGCCAGGATTCGATGTTGTGCAGGCAATCCGAGACGACCGCGAAGAACGTATTCGCAAGTTGGCCGGCTTGTGAAGGCCTATCTTGATACGAATGTCCTGGTGGCCGCCTCCATCCAAGAGCATCAGCACCACGCTGCATCCTTCGATTTGGTTAAGGCGGTGAAGGACCGAGGCTTGCAGGGGTGCATTAGCACGCATGGCTTAGCTGAGTTCTATTCCGTTCTTACACGGGCCCCGTTCGTCCCGCGTGTCCATCCTTCCGAGGCCAGTCGTTTCTTGGATGACAACGTTCTGCCTTACTTTGAACTAATCGCGCTTTCCGGGAGCGATTACAAAGCCGTCCTGCGGTCCTGCGCAAACGCCGGTTTGATCGGAGGTATGGTCTTTGATGCGCTCCATCTTCACAGTGCACAGAAGGCGGGATGTGACCGCGTTTATACGTTCAATGTGAAAGATTTTCGCACGTTCGCGCCCTCCTCACTTGCGGGCAAAATTGCGGCGCCATGAACAATCACGAGCGCTTCAATCTGGAGTTGCGGCTGGATGCTTTCAGTGTCTTTAACCATCCAACTCCGGAAGTGACCGGTATATCACCAATCGCGTGACTGTGGGGCGAATCACGAGCGCGGCGGACATCGCAGCGGGATATTCAGCCCGCGCCCCCCAAGCCTCGACCTGCGTTCAGATCCGCCAGGACGATGAGCTACTCGTAAAAACTGCGCGACAGTGGGACCGATCACCGGTACGCTCCGCGGTTCCGATATGGAAATCGACCTATCTCAAGAGAGAGACTCGCCGGAGAAGGAATAGTAAGCATCCGACGCAGAACAACACGGACGTCACTGGTTCCGGACTATTTGCCGGGGCTGCCGTATCGGTAAAGGTAAAGGTCCCGAATAGAGCAGGCGTTGCGCCTTCGCAGTGCTGCTCGAAACTTGCGCTAAACGAGGCAATTGCCTGGTTGCTCTGATAGAACGTTGCGTCTGTGACAGTAAATTGACCCGTTAGAGTGTTGCAGCCACGGTTCTGGAGGACACGTCGAGACCTGGTTTGCCCGGCGAAGCAAAAGCGGCGCGTTCTGCGCCAGTATAGACCCCGGGTTGAATCTCGATACCGAGATGATCCGTTCCGAAAGAAAGCAGAGCGAATGTATTCGGCGCGGGCGAAACATGTCCGAGGATAAACGATAATTCTGCAGGCAGACCCCCCGCGACTGTTGCGTGGATCTGGGCGGTGATTTCAGTGCTCGGATAGGTGATATCGAAATTGCCGCCCTGACCGATGAAATCGCCGGGCTGACTTTGCAACGTGAGGTGAGCAAGAAGGTCCGCTCTCGCGCATGGTGAGAGAAGCAGAAAGCCGACAGCACAAAACACGCTAACCACGGTTCTTCGTATCATGGCAAATAATTGCATCTTGTGTGTTGTTTGTCAACGTGCAGTGAAAGGGAGCGGAAGAGTGTCTGGGTTGCCCTACGCCGAGTTTCACCAACGTCCCAGCGCCCATTTTGATTGACGCGACCGTTTGCGTATTTCTGACGTTCAACCGAATTCCGGGCCTGTGATGGCGTACTGCCGATCTACGCGTTCACTGAATTGTTTTTCGCCCCGGTGCATTCGGATGAACGATCGCTCGTAAGTGGCCGGTTGATGTGGTGTATCGATGTAGAAGCTGCCGTCGGCGTGAGCCTCGAGCAGTTGACGAGCGGTGGATTCGTCTTCGGCGACGATGGGGCCAAGTTGGCCGCAATTCGCGCCTCGGCGGCCGAATGAATAACCGAGGCCGGGGACGATCCAGGCGTATTCAGGGGCTTCCTGGAAAAGTCTTTTGAGGAGGAAGGCCCGGTCAGCTCCGAAGATTTCGCGGTCTTTGGCTAAGACTTCCGGGAGGTCGGTCGCGGTCATTCGACGTGTGGTACCCGGTTGCGGTTTTTCGGTGATATTCATTTTCGTGCGGTAGATCGTGTATTCGTCGAGGAAGCCGAAGTTCTTGTAGAGTTCGCGGCCGGCGGATGTCGCATCGAGGCGGATACAGGGGATATCCCGCAGAACTTCGAGGGCTTCGCCAAAAAGCCGCTTGCCGATTCCCTGTCCTCTTGCATTGGGATCGACCAGCATCATCGAGATCCAGGCGAATCGATTCTGAAAACGTAGTGTGGCTACGGTTCCCACCACTTGCCCGTTTTGTTCGGCGACGCGGCAGCCTTTCGGGCTTTGTTCCAGAAAGATGCGCCAGTCGGATTCGAGCTGGTTCCATCCGCAGGCGCGGCACAGGCGGAGCCCTGCGGGGATATCGGCGATGGTCATGTCGCGGAGAATCATGCGGTTGCGCCGACATTCTAGCACTGCGGTGTTATGCTAATGACCGAGCGTGTATAGCCGACACCATCGTAAAGCACGGCTTTTGTTCGGCCTGTCGGACGTTCTGATTACAGCCATTGCATTCGAAGCGGCGTACCAGACACGCCGGTTATTGCCGTTTGAGAACGACTTTTATCTCGACCGGCCGGTGAAGGCGTTGCTGCTGGGCGCCTCCGTGTTGTTCTGCGTCGCGTTCGGATACTGGTTGAGCGTCTACGATCGGTTGGACTCGGCACATCCGCGGGTGATTCTGCGCGAGAGTCTGCGTCAGTGTGCCTTCGGCGCGATGAGTATTCTGGTGCTGGAATACGTGCTGCGGTTGGACCTGAGCCGCGTGTTCCTGTTACTGTTCCTGGTCTACGCCTGGACGCTGCTGTGCCTGTTCCGTTGGAAGGCGGGGAGCCTGGTGGGCGTGATCCGGCGGGAGTTTGGCGCTCCGCATCACGTGATGGTAGTGGGAACCGGAGGCCGCGCGCGGGCGCTCGGACAGGAATTGGAACAGTCGACGCGCTTTGGCATCCGGTTGATTGGTTTTCTGACTGAGGACCGGGCGCCGGAGCAGCCTCCAATCCAATTGCGACAAAGCTATCCGGTGCGGCCGTTGGTTGAACTGTCGAATCTGCTGCAGGAGCAGGTGATCGACGAAGTGCTTTTCGCGGTGGATAGCCAACGGCTGGCGGATCTCGAAGAGTATTTTTTGTTGTGCGACGAAGAAGGCGTGAGCACGCGTATTTCAGTGGACTTTTTCCCGCACGTCAACAGCGAGATGTATTTGGACCGGCTTGGGGCAGCGCCGCTGCTGACGTTTTCCGCGGCTCCGCACGATGAAATCCGTTTGCTGTTCAAGCGCGTAATTGATGTCGCGCTGGCCTGCGCGGCATTGATTTTGCTGATGCCTCTGATGGTGCTTTTGGCCGTGTTGATTAAGCTGACGTCGCCCGGACCGGCGATTTTCCGTCAGGTACGGTGCGGGCTGAACGGGCGGCGGTTTGTGTTCTACAAGTTTCGTTCGATGTGCGAGGACGCCGAACGGATGAAACACTCGTTACAGCATCTGAATACGAAGCAGACGGCCTTCAAAATTCCCGACGATCCGCGCCTGACGAGGATCGGGCGGTATATGAGAAAGTTTTCCGTCGACGAGTGGCCGCAGCTTTGGAACGTGATCCGGGGCGATATGGCGCTGGTGGGGCCTAGGCCGGCGGTGCCGGAAGAGGTGGAGAATTATGCGCGGTGGCAGCGACGGCGCCTGCGGATGCGTCCGGGTCTGACGTGTTTGTGGGCGGTCTCGGGGCGCGATCACCTGGATTTTGAGCAGTGGGTCAAACTCGATCTGGAATATATCGATAACTGGTCGCTGACGCTCGATTGGAAGATTATTCTCCGCACGATTCCACAAGTGTTGTCGGGGAAGGGAGCCTATTGAATGCATCTGGTGCCGACGCAAGAGGAAGTCGTGGAATTGTTGAAGCAGACGGGTGCGCTACGCGAGGGACACTTCGCGTATCCGAACGGACTGCACTCCACCGAGTATCTGCAAGTGGCGCTGGCGATGCGTTACTACCAGCATGCGAAGACGCTCAGCGTGGCGTTGAGCCGCATGATCCGGGCGAACAGCGAATTGCGGGCGATGATTCCCGAGCTTTCGATTGTGGCTCCGGCGACTGGCGGGTTGCCGGTGGCTTATGGAATGTGCGAAGCTTTGCGGGCGCACCAGGTGTATTGGGCCGAGCGGGAAGATACGAGTCCGCTACGGTTCCGGCAATATCTTGAGGTGCAAAAAGGGGAGAAGGTGCTCCTTTGCGATGATATTCTGCGGACCGGCACGAAGATTGGCCAGTTGAAGAAACTGGTGGAATCGAGGCGCGGTGAAGTGGTTGGGCTTGCGGTGATGGTGTACCAGCCGACGCCGAAAACGCCCGATTTCGCTCCGTTGCCGCTGTTCTATCTGGCGAAGCTGGAAGCTCATTATTATATGGACGCGGGTTCTTGCGAATTATGTAAGAGAGGCGCTCCGCTCGAAACAGTCTGGATCTAACCGGGAGGCCCCGTGCTACAGGATTTCTTCTATGCCTTGCGCATGCTGCGCAAAAACCCTGGCATGACCGCGGTGGTGGTGCTTTCGCTGGCCGTCGGCATCGGGGCGAACAGTGCGATCTTCAGCGTTGTCGACGCGCTGTTGCTGCGCCCGCTTCCGTATAGTCAGCCTGAACGGCTGGCGAATATCTGGCTCCACTCCCCTGGCATTGGCATTTTCCGGGACTGGCCGTCGCCTGGACAGTTTGTCGATATTCAGAGAGAAAATCATTCCTTCGATGAGCTGGCGATTGCGCGCCTCAGCCCCATGACGCTAACTGGTTTTGACAAGCCGGAGCGGGTGGATGGCATGAGAACGTCCTCCTCCCTATTTCATATGCTGGGCGCTCAACCGCTGCTCGGACGCCTGCTGATGGCTGAGGAAGACAAGCCGGGGAAGGCGCCGGTGGCGATTCTGAGTTACAGACTCTGGAGGCGGCTGTTCAGTTCTGACGCCCGAATCGTGGGCAGGAGCATCACGCTCGACGGGAAGCAGTACACGGTGGCCGGCGTACTGCGCCCGGAGTTCAAGCTCAGCTCCGAAGCGATGCCTGCCGAGGAGCCGATGGACAAGGCGGATGCGTTTCTCCCGCTGCCTTTAGGGGCCGATGCCGAGAAACGGCGCGGGGACGAGAACTACAACGTGATGGTGAGGCTAAAGCCGGGCGTTTCGATAGAGCAGGCGCAGGCGGATATTGACGCGATCGCCGGCCGGATCCGTGAGAAAGACAAGCGCGACCGTACGTTCGGCATGACGGTGGTCGGACTGCAGGAGCAGGTGGTGGGCGATGTACGCCGCACGCTACTGGTGCTGCTTGGTTCGGTGGCGCTGGTTCTGCTGATCGCCTGCGCGAATGTGGCTAACCTGCTGCTGACTCGCGCGGCCGGGCGCGAGAAAGAAATTGCCATCCGCACAGCGTTAGGCGCGGGCGGAATGCGGATTGTCCGGCAGTTGTTGACGGAAGGGGTGGTGTTGGCCGTGATCGGCGGCGCGGCCGGACTCTTGATTGCGCAGTGGACGCTTTACGTGGTGCGCGCTATCAATCCGGGGAATATCCCGAGGCTGGAAGATATCGAGATCAATGGGCCGGTCCTGGCGTTCACGTTCGGAATCTCGATCGTTACGGGGGTGTTGTTTGGTATCGCGCCGGCGTGGCGCTCCATGCGGCTCGACGTGAACACATCGATTAAGGCAGGCGGACGCAGCGGGCAGAGTGGTAGCGGTTTACGCCTGGCGCGGAACCGGTTGCGCGGGCTCTTAGTGGCCTCCGAACTGGCCCTTTCCTTGATGCTGCTGATCGGCGCCGGGCTGCTGATCCAGAGCTTCGTGCGGCTCCAGAAGGTACCTCCAGGGTTCACGACCGCCAACGTTGTCTCCATGCAAGTGGCCGCCGATGGAGAGAAATACAGGGACGAAAGAGTGCGTAACCGCTTTTTTGCGGAAGTGGAAGATCGTATCAGCCGCCTGCCTGGAGTGAAGACGGAGGGCCTTGTGTCCACGTTGCCACTGACCGGAGGCGTGGGATGGGGAGGGATCAGCGTGGAAGGTTTCACGCCTCCACCCGCACAGGAGTTGCAGGTGGACATGCGTATCGCGAGTACCGACTACTTCCGCGCGATGGATATTCCTTTATTGAAAGGGCGGTTCTTCTCCGGGCATGACACAAAAGACAGCCAGCAGGTGGCGATTATCGATGAACGATTTGCCCAGCGCTTCTGGCCGGACGACAATCCTGTCGGAAAACACCTTTGGTTCGATCCGAAGAAACCGATGACGATTGCCGGCGTGGTGGGAACAGTGAAGCATTACGGCCTGGAAAACGAGGGGAAGATCGTGGTCTACTTTCCTCATCTGCAACGGCAAGCGGGCTCTATGTACCTGGTTGCGCGCACGTCGATGGATGAGGCGGGACTAGCGGGGGCAATCGTTCGTGAGATTCACTCGGTGGATTCGGACGTACCGGTCTATGACATTCGTACGATGCAGGAGCGGCTCTATGATTCGCTGGCTCGCCAGAGGTTCTCTACTTCCATGTTGGGCGCGTTCGCGGCGTTCGCTTTGCTGCTGGCGGTGGTGGGAGTTTACGGCGTCATGTCGTATCTGGTCTCGCAGAACACGCATGATATCGGCGTGCGAATCGCTCTCGGCGCGCAGCGGGGAAATATTGTGGAACTGATCGTGCGGCAAGGAATGGAACTGGCGGCGATCGGTATTGTAGTGGGCCTGGCGGGGGCCTTGGCACTGACTCGCGCGATGTCCGGTTTGCTGTTCGGAGTTACCGCGACTGATGCCGCTACGTTCAGCGCGGCGGCAGTGATCCTCGGGGTGGTGGCATTCGCCGCGACGGTGATTCCGGCGCGCCGGGCCACGGGTGTGGATCCAATGGTGGCGTTGCGGGAGGAGTAGTACCCCGAGTAAACGCCCGCAAACGGAGCCTGGATCTCGGACTCGCACGGGCGTTGCTTGCGAATACTGGGGCCGCGATCGGCCCTTTGCAGGCAGAGTACACCAGTGGGGCGTGTATTAGCCCGCAAATGCGGTGATTGGCCGTAACCTCATGTAATTACATAACTCTTACAAAGCAATTGGGGAAAAGCTGATAATCTGAAACTGCAAGATAGGAGACAGCTTGGACCCGCGATCGATTTCGACCGGTAAGTATAGTCTTGTCAACTGGATAACGACAACGGCTCTTATATTTTTCCATATTGGGGCGGTGATTGCCCTGTTTAACTTCACTTGGACTCGGTTCTGGGTGACGTTCGCGCTTTATTGGATTGCGATTGGATTTGGGATCGGGATGGGCTACCACCGGCTGCATACACACCGGTCGTACAAAGTCCCCACATGGCTGGAATATTTCTTTGCGATCTGCGGAACTCTGACGTTGGAAGGCGGGCCGATTTTCTGGGTGGCGACGCACCGGCTTCATCATCAGAAATCGGATCAGGCGGGCGACCCGCACACGCCGCACGATGGTGGATTCTGGGCGCACATGGGTTGGGTGATGTTCGGCGAGTCGAAGCATAACAACACCGAGGCGATGCAGCGCTATGCTCCGGATTTGGGCCGTGTTCCGTTTTACCGCTGGCTGAACACGTATCATTATGTTCCGCTGATTGTGTTGGGCGTGATCGTTCTGGCGTTGGGCGGTTGGCAGATGGTGACTTGGGCGGTCTTCCTTCGCGTCGTGTTGGGACTGCATGCGACTTGGCTGGTGAATTCGGCGACTCACATGTGGGGCGGGCGGCGATTCCTGACGAAAGACGATTCGCGGAACAACTGGTGGGTTGCTCTGCTGACGTTCGGAGAAGGATGGCATAACAATCACCACGCGCGTCCGACTTCGGCCCGGCATGGTCTGGCTTGGTATGAGCTGGATGTTACCTGGCTGCAGATTTGGTTGCTGAAGGCGGTTGGGGTGGCTAAGAATGTTAAGGTTGCTGAGTTGCCGGCTACGGATGCGGAGCGGCGGGCGGCGGCTTAGGACTTTTTGGCGGCGCGCCGATTGATTTAGCGGTGCTCCAAGCGGGTTTAACAACCTGCAGCCGGCCCACACGGCAAAGAAAGTCTCTGTCCGAATCCGGACACTTGGGCGCGGAACCGAACGCCTTGTGCTTGGAGGGGTGGACAAACTCGCAGAGAATACGTTTGCTACCAGCGGTCTTGTGGTTGCAAGCTATTGCTCAATCTTGTCAGGCATCCTGCGTGACATCCGATACTCGGCGCGAGGTCTTGTACGAAGCCCTGGCTTGACGCTGGCGCTCCTCTTCACGATCGCGCCTGGTCTTGGGAGCAATGTAACGGTCCGAGGATTTATTCAGGGGTTGACTGTGCGCAACTCTCCCGTCTCGGCTAGAGGCAGGGTCGTTTCGCTATTTGGGCGTGACCATTATCGCGGGACCGGACCGGTTTCGTATGAAGACTACCTTTCACTGAAGCGCAAGTTTGGCGTATTTGAATGGGTCGGCGCTGCGCGGGTCTCGCAGTACGTTGTGAAGTTGGCCGGCCAATCAGTGATCAAGTCTGTGGCCGCTGTGACTCCGAATCTCTCAGATGTCTTCCACCTTTCACTGGACGGCGGCGTCGTGATCAGCCGTCGCGTGTGGCAGGACGAGTTCCGTGGCGAGGTTGATGTTCGTGGCGAACGGGTTCGCATCGGAGACGCCGAAGCCAGCGTGGCCGGCGTCGCACCCGATGGGCTGGAAGGCATGTATGGCGACCGGGCGATTGACCTGTGGATGCGGTTGCGCGAGGGGTCGCTAGAAGGGCGCGATCGCAGTACACGGAATTTTTGGGTGCTGGCAGGGCTGCGCCCCCACGCTTCAACCAGTGAGATCGGCTCGGGCGAAATAAACGTTCTTCCGTATACGGGCATGACACCGGAAATGGCGGAGGGTCTGTCGCGTGCCGGCACGCTGCTTCGAGTGGCGGCGGGGCTCGTATTCTTCATTGCTTGCGTTAACGTTGCCTCGTTCCTGCTTGGGCGCGCCGCTCTCCGCTCGCATGAGATCTCCATTCGCGTGGCATTAGGCGTAAGCCGGGGCCGGCTCGCGCAGGCCATTGTCTTGGATAGCCTCGTCATCTCTTCGGCCGGCGGAGTACTGAGCCTGCTGCTGGCCGGGTGGACTTCAAAAGTTGTCCCGGCGCTTCTGTTCGAACAGGACGTCGAATTCCTGGTGCTGGCTCCGGAGTTTTTCAGCATCGTTGTGGCATCCGCGGCCGGCGTTGGAATCATTCTCGCGTGCGGCGTTCTGCCGTTGTTTGAAATTCGACTGGATCGGCCTCCGGCTGTCCTGGGGCGGGAAGGCGCCGGCCTATCCAGGACATCCAGGGCCGTGCGCGCGGGTCTCGTCATCGCCCAGATGGCTTGCTGCTGCCTTCTCGTGATCTGCACCGGGTTTCTCTACGAGGGCTTGCGCGAGTCGCTACAGACCAGCGTCAGTCATCGCCTGGGACAACCTATTCTGGCCACAGTGCAAGTGCACCCCGATGTGGAGGTGGATCTCAAATATTTCCGGGATGTCGAGCGAGCGGCGCGGTCAGTGGCCGGTGCTTCGGGAATGGCTTGGACGGCGCGCCTGCCGGGGAGTCAGCCGGCGTGGCGTTCCTTCCGTGTCGAGCCCCAGGGATTGCCACGCCGCGAGGTCAAGATGGATGTTGCCGGGTTCACCACCGATTCGGACGCGCAATTCTCCTTGCCGCCGAAGGCTGGGCGATTGTTCGGTTTGCGAGATCAAACATGCCGGGTGGCAATTGTCAACGAAGAGGCCGCCGAGGTTCTCTTCGGCGACGATACGGCCGGCCGTTCCATTCACGATACGGCGGGGATGCCGGTCGAGATTATCGGCGTTGTGGCTGCTCGAAAGCGGAGCCGCTGGCGAGCGAGTGCCTCTCGACTTCGCCATAGACAATCTGTTCCGGATCGTTCAAGCGGTCGACGTGCCGGTGACAGTCGATCTCGAGAGCGGTTATGGGAAGATTGCCGCGGAGGCCGGGCGGGCGGTTGAGCGGACCATTCAGGCGGGCGCTATCGGGTGCAATTTGGAAGACAGCTTTCCGGAAAACGGAAACCTACGTGAAGCCGCAGAGCAGGTTGAACGGATAAAGCATGCCCGAAAGGCGGCCGATGGAGCAAACGTTTCGTACTTCATCAACGCTCGAACGGACGTCTTCTTTCAAGCGTCGCCGCGAGGGGATGACGACGCCATGCTCGCAGATGTGCTCGGACGGGCGCGCGCTTACGCCGATGCCGGCGCCAACGGTTTGTTCGTTCCGGGCCTGACCGGCGAAACGTCGATCGCCCGGCTCGCTGAGGCCTCACCGCTTCCGCTCAACATCATGGTTGGTGAGAAGGCCCCGTCTTTGAGCAAGCTTGCGCAGTTGGGTGTGGCGCGGGTTAGCCACGGGCCGCGACCCTACCTGGCGATGATGAAGGCGCTAGAAGAGGCGGCGCGCGATGCAGGTACAGCCGTCTGAGGGAATGTGCTGACGACTCACGAACCTGCAGTGCAGGGATAGTGGCCGAGCGAATGCGGACGAGCGCCCGTCTACGGCGCGCGCAACGGAATGTTTCCGGAGGCGGGTTGGTCGCGGTAGGGATGGTCTAGGCCTTTTCGGGTGCCCGGTCGAAATCGGTTCTCGACTTTGAAAATCGGTCCCGCATCGGCGTCAGTGAGAACCGAAGTTGTGATAAGCTCCTCAAACACGGGAGTCTACTAAATGAGTCCAGCAACGCAGCAGGATGTTCAACCTACTAATCGAATCTTTGAGCAAGAAGTTGCGGGCAAACGCGATGTGAGTGCTTTGGATCGTGTTTACACCGCGGATGCTCGTATTTTGCCTCCGGGCGCTCCGATGATTACGGGGCGGGAGAATATCAAGGCTTTTTGGCAGAGCGCTATCGAGGCGATGAACGTACAGGCGGTGAAGCTCGAGACTGTGAGTTTTGAGGCTCTCGGCGATACCGGGATTGAGATCGGCCGGGCGACTTTGGAGTTTGCTGCTTCCGGGACTCCGCCGGCTACGGTGAAGTATGTTGTTGTTTGGAAGCACGAAGATGGTTTGTGGAAGTGGCACGTTGATATCTGGAATCTTGATGCCTAATGCGTGACTTCGCGCAGGACTCTTAGCGTATTGCCTCCGAAGATTTTCCGTATGTCCTGTTCGGTGTAACCTTTTTGGCGGAGGGCTGCGGCCAGGGCGGGCATCTTCGAGATGTCTTCGAGACCTTTTGGCGCGGCGGAGATGCCGTCGAAATCGCTCCCGATACCCACATGGTCGATGCCGGCGATTTTCACTGCGTGGTCGATGTGTTTGACGGCGTCATCGAGAGTTCCAAAAGACGGCACTTTGGTGGCTAGTTCCTTCTCCAATTGATCTTTGGTGTACTTGTCGAGAACCGGTCCTTCCTTAGCCGGCGCGGTGTCGGTCTTACGTACGGCATGCATCAGCATCTCCGCGTCCTTCGGATTCAGGAAGCCTTCGCCGAAATTGATTCCGATCACACCTCCGTTTTTGGCTAGCGCCCGAATCATGTCGTCCGTCATATTACGCGGAACGGGGGAGAGTGCACGGCAGGACGAATGCGAGGCGATCATCGGCTTCGTAGTGACTGCCAGCGTGTCGTAGAACGTTTTGTCGGAGACGTGGGAGATGTCGACGATCATTCCGAGGCGGTTCATTTCACGGACCACTTCTTTGCCGAAGGCGGTTAAGCCATTGTGAACGGGTTTGTCGGTGGAGGAGTCAGCCCAGTTGTTATTCGTGAAATGGACGAGTGTCATGGAGCGGATTCCCAGGTTGTAGTAGATGCGGAGTACGGCCAGGTCGTTGTCGATCTGATGGCCGCCTTCGACGGTGAGGATGGCGGCGATTTTTCCGGACTTGGTGATGCGTTCCACGTCGGGGGCGTTGAGCGCCAGCGCGATTTGGTCGGGATGCGCATCGAGAACGCGCTGCATTGCGTCGCGCAGGTCAAGCGTGCGGCGCACTGCGTCGGCTCCCTTGTAGTAAGTGGGAACCCACAGAGCGAAAAAGGGTGCGTTGACGCCGCCTTCCCGGAGGCGTGGGAAATCGACGTGGCCGCGGGTGGTGCGTTGAGTGAGATCGGCGTTGTCCATGAGGACTCGCTGGAGTGTGTCGATGTGACTGTCAATTCCAATCGTCTGAGCCTGGATCGGGATGAGTGCAACGACGAGTGTGGCGAGGAAGGAGCGCATGGATTACAGAATATCGCGGGTGGGTTGACGCGAATTTTCCTTCCTGGTGTTCGGCGGTTGGGGTAGCGCCGTGCTGTCGGCGGCGTTCCCGGCATTAGGCATCGGTTTTCTAGGCGTGGCCCTGGCATTCGGTCTCACAGTCCTGACCATGGCGCTCGCAATTGGCCAAATTTCCGGCTGTCATCCGAATCCCGCGGTGTCGGTTGGGCTCGCTGTTGCGAAGCGATTCCCGGGCAAGAAACTGCCGGCCTACGTTGTGGCGCAGGTGATCGGGGCATAGCAGCCGCCGCAGTCCTGTGTGTGATCGCCAGCGGCAAGCCCGGATTTGATCTGGCCGGCGCATTTGGATCGAATGGTTACGGAACGCACTCGCGCGCCGGCTACAACATGGTCGCGGCGCTGGTGGCCGAAATCGTGTTGGCGTTCCTGTTCCTCATGATCATTCTGGGTTCTACTGACCGGCGGACCACGCCCGGCTTTGCGCCCATCGCGATTGGACTTGGCCTCACGCTCATCCACCTGATTGGGATTCCCGTAACCAACCTCTCCGTCAACCCCGCGCGCAGCACGGGTCCGGCGGTATTCGTCGGCGGTTGGGCAATTGAACAGCTGTGGCTTTTCTGGGTCGCTCCCATCGCGGGCGCGCTTCTGACCGGCGTTATTTATCCTGGTCTCTTTGAAGAATAGGCGCCGGTCCGCCTGGCTTGTTGTCACGCAGCAGATCTTCGATGTCGCCAAGCTTGTCGCCCAGCAGATTCAGTTTGCGCGATAAGTTTTGGATCTCCGATTCCGCGCGGCGATTGACGTCGTAGTCGAGTTCGCCACGCAAGCGGTCTTTTGTGTCCTGGCGGTTCTGGCTCATCATGATCACGGGCGCTTGAATCGCGGCCAGCATGGAAAGGAAAAGATTTAGAAGAATGAATGGGTATGGGTCCCACGCCGATCGGCCCAGCGTTATATTTGTGCCCGTGTAGACAATCAAAACGGCGGCGAAGGTAATAATAAAAACCCACGACCCGCCAAACCGTGCGACGGAGTCGGCGAGACGCTCGCCAAAAGTCATTTCCGTCTCTATCACCTCGTTTGGATTGCGCGCCGCGCGAAGGCGGACCAGCTGTTGCGAGGCGTGAAACTGGCGTCCAAGCACGGTCAACATATCCATGCCTGCATGCGGCTTGCGTTGTAGCAAAACAGAAATATCGTTCCTGTCGATTTCGACACAAACCGCGTCGTCGATGGCGATGGCGCTGGTTTGATGAGGCGTCTGCTCGATCATGGAAGCGAAGCCGAAGAAATCGCCCATGGCAGGCTCATCGACAATTATTTCCTGTTGATCCTCGTCTACCGTCGTCACCCGCGCCGTCCCTGATACCATCACGTAGGCGTGCACGCCGGGGTCACCCATCTTGTAGATGCGTTGCCTCGGACTGAACTTGCGGAGTTCGACTTGTGCGGCCAGAACGGCCAGTTCGTCGTCGTCCAGCAAAGCGAAAAGAGAAACGTTTTTGAGCACTTCGGGGTTACACGGCATGGGGTCACCTACCTTTACTAAAGAGCTTCGCACAGCAAACCGATTTGATCACGTTGAGCTGTGCGCTATGGCACGAGGATGAAGCGATCGATTGAAATTTTGGCACTTCGATCGATCCTCATGGACGTTCTATGGAACCGCACTTGGATCTCATCGAATTTCTTTATTCGGCCGTCGCGAAGAACAGGGAAATCGAGAATCTCCGTCAACTGCGGAGCGTGGAAATCCATCCGCCGCGGCCTTGGCCGTGATGTTACATCGCGCTGTCCGAGGCTTTGGGCGGGTTGGCCCGGCGCTTTGGTATCGATCAAGACGAGCTCCAACGCCAGCGTTCCAAAATAGAGATCCGCATTTGTGATCGCTATCTGAATCGCACGGCAGCATCCCAGGTTGATCGATTCATCCAGTTTTTGCAGAGCCTCCATCGACATCGGCTTCTGGTCCGTGGTAACGAACGAGAGCGTAATCGGACTCGCACGGCGAAAATACGATCCAGGGGGCGGTCGCCTGTGAGGAGGTTTGAACATCCAATACTGTCCTGAAAACGGGATGTCGAACGGAGTGGCGGAGGTCGGCGTGAGGGGACTTGTTATCCAGGATGGCGGAGGTGTGACGAGGGCGACGTGCGTTGTCTTTACTTCAGGCCAGAGGATCACGCCCTGATAGACTTTGTCGCTAATCTCTATCGAAGCGCTACCCGGCTGGTAGAGATCGGTTATCAATTCGTTTGGTTTCGTATTCGAGTCTCGTTCTGAAATCCTCTGGACCAAGGCTCGCAAACTGCTGCGCGGTTCGGGCAGTGAACCTCCTTTCAGTTCAGACACTAAGTAGAAATTTGGGTATAGTCCGATCACGGTGAGACCAGCCGCTAGCGTGACTGTCAGCAGAATCCGAGGCATATTGGCCGGTTTGGGTGGCTCATAGATCTGAGCGCGCTGCCCTAGCATTGTGAGCGCGGCGGCACTCGAACACAATAACGAGACAGCCAGAAACGTGTACTTCAGCAGAGCGGCCACCGCTGCCACCTGAACGCTCACACCGATTGCGAATGCGATGGCCAGGGGTTCCGCACGAAAGTTGAGCGTTGGTGAGTCCTGTTCCGGATCGAGTTCCAGCCACTGGGAACAGAGCGTTCCGGTTGCGCTGATTACCAACACGAGGGCCGCGCCGAAGGCCGCCGGCGATAAGCGGAACAACAGAATGGCAGCGGGCGCAAACCATATAGCGGTCCGCGAGGTTTGCAGAGCCATCCGGCGGCCGTCGAAGCCCATTGATCGCGTGACCGCCCAGTGAATGGACATGAGGATTGCAAGGCTGCAGAGGAATGCGAGCAAAGACTCAGTCGCGGCCCACGTGGCTACGCCAATCAGAGAATGGTTGTGCAGCCGGGGAAATACTACGGCGAACCACACGACATAACCGGTGGCGTACAAGCCGGCGAGTTGCATCGCGAGGATAAGAATGGCTGGAGGTTTCTTCGGCTCGATGGCGGCGAACAGACGTATTTCAGAGGCCGACACGCGATTTTAGACACCGCCGGCTGAAGTTTAGTTTCTCGGGCGCATTTTGTCGGCGAACTTTTCGCGGAATTTTCGAACCTTGGGGGCCACGATGAATTGACAGTACGACTGATTGGGATTGTTCTCGAAATATTCCTGATGATAGCCCTCGGCCACGTAAAAAGCCTCGGCGGGCTGGACTTGCGTGACGATCGGACTGTCCCAGATACCGGCTTGATTCAGATCGCGGATGGTTTCCTCTGCGATCTGCCGCTGCTGGTCCGAATGATAAAAAATTACCGAGCGATATTGTGTGCCGACATCGTTACCTTGGCGATCCCGGGTGGTTGGATCATGGATGGTGAAGAAGACCTCGAGGATTTCGCGAAAGTTGGTGACTGCGGGATCGAAAGTGACCTGGACGACTTCGACATGGCCCGTTCGTCCGCCGCAGACTTCTTTGTACGTCGGATTCGGATTCTTTCCTCCCATGTAGCCCGATTCGACGGACTGCACGCCTTCCATCTGGTCATAGACCGCTTCGAGGCACCAGAAGCATCCGCCGCCGAGTGTTGTGGTTTCCATATTTCAGTATCTCTGATTCTGTAAAATGACTGCTTGCTAGCCAACCTCGTTTTCGTAATTGGTCTGACGGCGCATCAGACGCCCATGCAGGCTTTCATCACACCGGATGACTTGAACTTTGGGACATCGAAGATGCGCGTACTGCTTGTCGGCGATCCGCGGCGGGTAATGGCGGCGGCGAAAACGCGCTCGCGATTGGCAATTTCAGCCTTGCCGATGGATGGTCTGAAGGATCTTCAATTTCCTCCGCAGGGAGAAGCGTACAAGTCGAATCCCGAGGCGCACTACTTGTGGCGGTGGATCCATATGCACGCTCCCGATGCTGTGGTGCAATTCGGCGACGGCAATTTGGCGGAGGCGCTCCATCTTGAAGGGATTATACCGGCCAGTGTCGCGCCGGGCCAACATTTTCTGCCCAAGACGCTCGCGCCGTCGCCATCGCGGTTGGAAATGCAGCGTCGGCTGGCACGTACTCCGGAGCGGGTCGCTCGAGATCTTACGCAGTATTACGGACGCAAACTGGACGATGTGGTCTATATAGAAGCGGTGCCGCTGCTTGCCCGGTTGCGGCTTGGTGATCGTGAAGATGTGGAGCGAATACTGGCGCCTTTCGTGAAGGGCGGGAAGCCCAGCCTTCCGCCGAAGCCTACGGCGAGTCACCTTTCGGGGCACCTTGTTTTTGGTGAGCTTGCTTTGGAAACGAGCAATCCGCGTTACATAAATCTGGTCCGAGCGGCGGCGGATGTGGCGGCCGGGCCGGACTCGATTTATACCGAGATGAGCGATGGCGTTTTCATGGGCTGCCCAATTCTAGCTCGCGCCGGCCGGTTAACCCATGAACGAAAGTATTTCGACGACTCGGCTCGCGTTCTCCGGGTCATGCAATCGCTTCAGTTGCGGCCGGATGGCCTGTACCGGCACTCGCCGCTTAGTGACACCGCTTGGGGCCGCGGGAACGCGTTTCCAGCGTTAGGTGTGGCCATGGCGCTCGGTGATTTGTCGGCGGACGATCCGAACCGCGCATTTATCCTTCACGCGTTTCAGATGCATATGGCGGCTCTGCTGAAACACCAGGACATCACTGGCATGTGGCATCAGGTGATCGATGTGCCGGGCAGTTATCGCGAGTTCAGCGCGACCGCGATGATTCTGGTGGCAATGAGGCTCGGCGTGCGAGCAGGTTGGCTCGACAAGGCTCAATATGAACTGCCGATCTCCAAGGCGTGGGAGGCGGTCAAGCTACGAGTCGCGCCGCAGGGCGTGATCATCGACGTCTGCACCGGCACGGGAAAACAGAAAAGCCTTCAGGATTATCTCGACCGGCCTGCCGTTCTCGGATTCGACCCGCGTGGCGGCGCTATGGCTTTGCTGGCTGCGACAGAAATGATGCAATAGTCACCAGGCTCTAACTTTGTGGGCGCCCCGTGGAAGTTGAATCGCCGCGGAGCTAACTTGTAGGCTGCTGCCGTCGACTTCCAGTTTCGTAGGCTGTCTATCAAATACCGCCAAAGCCCGTGCGGAGCTTTGGTACCGGAACTCGAGACCCTTCGGCAAACTTGCCGCCGATTCCAGGAATCCATTGAAGTCCACCAGACGCAGGAAGGGCTGCTCGGCCGCGGGTTCAATCTTGTGAGCACCGGGCGGAAGCCACACTGTGTGTCCGTCGTTGACAGGCCAAAGTGCGCCGTCGACCTTCGCAGCCCCGGTCCATGTAATGCCGACGCCGCGCGGTGAATCGACTTCGGATTTCGTAGCGCTCTCTTCGAACTTGCCGGCGACGGCCGCGGCGTAAGGTAGTAACGCCAGGTCTTGCCGAAGGATTGAATTTTCGAAGTAGAGTGCTACTCGTGGGAAAGACTTCGCGGCAACGTGCACCAGTTGGAACAGTTCGGCGCCCGTTTGAAGCTTGGTAGGGTATACGTCCTGGTATCGTTCGAAAATGTTGATGTCGATGCCGAGTTTATCGACACGGTTGGTGAGCGGGACGTAGCGTTCCGCGATCTGCGGGTAACGATCCGGCCCGAGATTCCATATGGTGGCCGGATCTTCAATCAGAAAAGTGAAGTCGTGATGATCGAGCATGGGCAGCACGCGCGCGGCGTCTGCTCCGATTAAATCGCGCATTCGTGTGTCGAAACGATCGTCTACGTGAGTGAGCACAAGGTCGAGATCCGGCTTGCCTGCGCCGCGAAGATTCTCGATTTCCCCGATCCACTGGACCTGCATCTTGCGGGCAAGCTCGGCTCGCCACATGAGGAATTCAGGCAGCTTACCGGCGTTGTCCGGGTTGAGCAGTTCCACCGGGTCGAGACTCTTCTCCGCTTTGTAGGCCGCGCGGACGTTGTCGTTAAATGGCGTGAAGCGGGCGGGGTTGACGAAGCCCTCGAGCGATTCGAAATACAGCTCCGCCAGATTGACTCCGTCCCAATCGAACCGCGTTAGCTGGGCGCGTGTGCCCTCCGCCACCGCGCGAGCGCAATCAGGATTATTCAAGTTCATCAGCTTTCGCCAGTCGAGCTGCGCGTCTTGCATCAGGGCGGTTTTCTCGCGCCACGCCGGATGGTCGTCCCAGAACTTTTCGCTCACGTGCGGGAGCTCAATCCAGGCGTATACCAGGATGGCGCGCTTGTGGCAGGCTTCGATGAGCTTCCGGAGAAACTCGTCGCGTTGCGCGTCAGGTTCGTAATAGTGCCAGGCGGCCACGTGCAGCGCGGAAATTCCTGAACTGCGCCAGCGGCCGGCGAAGTAATCCAGATCCACGCGCGTACGGTAACTGGAGTCGAAGAAGGCCCAGAGATTGTTGGCGCGAACATGCGGCGCGGCGCCGAGATCGGAAAGCGCCTGCGGAAGGTAAGGGTAGCGCTCGTAACCCTTGAAGCCGGGCGATGTGGCTATCCAGAGCACGCCTCCGCGGCCTATGCGGTATCCGGCCATCACCGGTGCGTTTGTCCATCGATCAACCGCAAAGACTGTTGCGCTCTTCGGCACGTCCATCATGGGAATTCCCTCGCTCTGTTCCCAGATGATGGAAAGTTTGGGCGCGCGGAGATCTACAATGTTTTGGACAACGATCGTCCGCGCGCCCGAGTGAAAGCCGAATGATTCGGCTTCAGGAGAGAGACCTTGAAAAATGACGAAGTGGCCGGCTTCGATTTCGGACCGGGAGACGCGGTGGGAGCCGCCGGGGGCAACGATACTGAAATCTGACGGTAGAAATCCGACGGAGCTCAGGATCGTGGCGAAGACGGCCGCGCTAGTGAGTGAAGGCATACCAGAGTCCGGCGCGAATGTCGTTGTACCGGGGACCTCGCGGATTGCCCTCCTGGATCAAATAGGTCCCTCGCAATGTACTTACGGTTAATGACAGCGCGGGCGGCATCCCTTTGAACCGGAATTTAATTCCAGGGCCGTGTTCGTAGTAATTCGCCCAATATTGATTGTTCAGATCTTTCGTGATGTTTCCATTCCAGAAAACTTGGAACTGCCAAGGGAACGTGTAGCCGAAGTGGTTCTGCGAATAGAACAGCGTGTCGTTGCCGAATCGGCTTACAAAAACCGCATCGTTCGTGGATTCGAAGAATACACCGTGCGACTCGGGTCCGATGTTATGTCCGATGCTCTTGGCGAATGAAAGCCCTCCGCGATAATCCGGAAGCATTCGGCCGACGTTGACCTGCTGGCGGTAGCGAATCGACTCTCCGGCTTCGGCCCAGGCCGTCAATCCCTTGTATTGGCGGGTGGCGAGTCCCGCGGCGATGATGACCGAGTTCTCCGACAGATACTGAGGCGCCGTGATGCTCCCACCGGGTCCAGCGTCGCCTGGAGTCGATCCGCGCACGTCTCCAATGATACGAGCGGAGAGATACGGCCGGAGTGGCAGAGTGCCGGTCTTGAATTCAACTTTCACCTGGCTATACGAAAAGAGATCATGCCAGCGCGAGGAGAACATGGGGTAAGTCCAGACCGTGCTTCGGTAGGGTTCTTGCACTGGTCGTAAATTGTCGTATGCGCGTTTGGCTTCGGTTGAAATGCTTTCATCCGGGCTGTCCTTGGCGAGCCGGAAAAACTCCAGGGCGTGTGTATCGTCCTTGAGAATGTTATAGGTCCAGCCGAGCTTCAGCATGACGGCGTAATCGTTCGGATTTTCTTCGTGTGCCTGCTTCAGATAGCGGAGCGCATCCTTCAGGTAGCCTGCTTGAAGGCTGCGTGTGCCAAGCGTGGCGGCGTCGGCAGAATTCGCTGGTTTGGCCGGAGCGCCGGCGGAGGGTTGCGCGGCCGGACGTTCGTGAAGTTTCGACGACTGAACGGACGAACCGAGCTGTGCGGTCGCCAGAGGGTCGTCCGGCGCGAGCGCAAGCACAGTGCGAAACTCGGCGATGGCTTCATTCTTGTTGTGCATCGCGAGATGGAGATAAGCGAACTCGCGGTGCAGGAGTACATTCTTAGGATCGATTTCGAGCGCCCTTTTGAATTCGTAGACGTATGGATAGCGTTGCGGCAAGAGCTGTTTGGCGATCTCCGAAACACGAGGCTCGGCGCTCCGGGAGGCGGCCAGCAATGCGGCGAAAGAATCGTCAACGCGGCCCATCCCTTTCCATACGCGCGCCAGGTCGATTAGAAGGGTGCGCATCGCAGGCTTGATTTGGAAGGCCCGTTCATAGTGAGTCGCCGCGAGATTTAGGTCATTCCGTTGTTCCGCCAACCGTGCAAGCTCTTCATGAGCGCCGAAATTATCCGGCTGTAGTTCCGCTGCCTTAGACCACCGCGCAATTCCTTCGGCCAGAGCTTTGTCGATGTTTTGAAAAGCTTGCTCTGCCGTCTGATTGCCGGTCTTGCGAATGCGGTCGAAGATCATTCGCGCTTCCGCCGGCTGCTTGGTTTCGTTACAGAGGAAGGCATACTCGAGCGCGACGTGCACGTCTTGCGGATCGATACGCATTGCTTCTCCGAATTGGACGCGGGCTGATTCAGGCTCGCCGACTCTGAGGTATGCGTAGGCCAAGTCTTTGCGGATGCTGGCGCGGTTCGGATCGGCGGCGATGGCTTGATGGAACAGATCGATTGCCGCCTCGTAAGACTTGGCCTGAAGCGCGGCGTAGGCTTTGTCCAGCGCCGAACTTGCTGGATTGGCAGACTGGCCGAACATGGACAGAGTGCAGAGGATCGGTATGAGAATCATCCTTGAAATCATGTTGCGCTTTCCGGGAACTGTTCATGTAGTGGCCCGGGGCAGGAGGATTTCTCTGATTATTTTTCAGATCTGATTGCCGAAGTTTTAGTAAGAATAATTCGGGCCAGAACGCACCAGGTCAGCGTGACATCAGGTTTTGCTTACGAGAATGGATGGGCGTGTTCCTGGCGGAGGCACAAGAGCCTTCAAAGGAAAAGCCCGGGAATCGAGCCCGGGCCTCCATATTCTACGAAGCAGAAGGAGGTGAGGCTCTCAATGAGCCTTCTCTTCTATGTCAAGATCGTGCTGAATTTCTTCGGCACGATTTCAGCGAGGCTGCGGATCCGTAAGGACCATTAGTCGAACTGACGGGGCCCTCGCCTTTTAAGGACCCTGTTGAAATCATAACCCAACCGCAGCCACATGCCTTTTAGGATTTTCCCGAAGATCGCATTTACGTAAGAATAATTCGACGCTAAACACACTACATCAGCGTGACATCGGTTTTGCTTACGAGAATGGATGGGCGACTTTCTGGCGGAGGCACAAGAGCCTTCAAAGGGAAAGCCCGGGTTCCGAGCCCGGGCCTCCATATTCTACGAAGCAGAAGGGGTGAGGCCCTTGCGCCTTGCGTTCTTTATCAAGATCGTCCTGAACTTCTTCGGTACGGTTTCAGTTTGGCTGCGGATCCGAAAGGACCGTTAGTCTAACTGACAGGGCCCTCGCCTTCTAAGGGCCCTGTTGAAATGATAACTCAACCCCCGCCCCGTGCCTCTTAGGATTTTCCTTATTTCCATTATTGAGTAGCTATAGGACTGTGCTCTGCGACGAATTTCTCCCATTTGGCGGACAGCGCTGGATCCGATGGAATCCCCGCACCGCCCCTGTACACCATGGAAGCATTACTGGCCGCGAGCAGATGTCCGCCCTCGGCCGCCTTCACCCACCACTTCGCGGCCTCGGCGTAGTTCTGTTCGATACCCTTGCCATTGGCATACATCATTCCCACTGCGGCTTCTGCCGGAAGGTACCCCTGTTCGGCGGCCTGCAAGGTGTATCGAAATGCTGAAGCTGGTTCCTTGGTCGTCGGCTGTCCGGTAGCCAGATTGTAGCCGAGGAGCTTTGCCCCGCCCATGCAGAACAGATCGATCGGTTCCTGCCGGCCGCGATTGCCCGGCAGATCCGCTGATGCTGGAGTTATCCCCCAACCGCAGACTTCGTAGTCCTTGAGATATCCGGCCGCTTTCGTGGTAATCTCGTCGAGCCAATGCGTCCACCCTCCATTCGGCGTCTTCCGCTCGGGCCGGCCGGAATCGCCCCGAAAGTCGCGGTCGCGGATGGGCGCAAGCGTGTTCGCCGCCATGATGCGTAATTCCTCATTGCTGTCGTCGAGTAACGCGACGAGGGCCTTGAATATTGGCGGGTCCTGATGGAAACCCTTCACCTGGAAGCGAACTGCCTGGACAAGGCCATCGACCGCGCCGACGCGATCGGTTGCGTCCGCCCCTTTGTCGGTGGCCAGTCTGATGAGAGCCTGTTGGGCCGCTTCTGACCTCCAATTTGCATTGATCGCGAGCGCGTGAATCGCGGCGCTACGAACCTTGGGAGACGGGTCAGCGAGCGTCTTCGCCAGAGCTCTGATTGTAGCCTCGCCGAATATTGCGTGGACGCAAGTTTCCGCCGCCGCAGCCCGGATGTTTGCGTCCGCGGAGCCAAGTAGTTTCTCGATAACGGCGCCTGCGGCCGTCCCTCCGACCAGGGCGAGTGGGGGGAAGAAACCATGAGCGTTGAGCGGCTCCTTCAAAAGCCGCTGTTCCTCCGGCGACGCCGGGATGTTCTTATTACGAAGGCGCGTGACCCAAGCAATGGCATCGTCATTACTCGGAGGATGATAAGTTCTCGCGCCGAGATCTTCGAACTCGCGATAGATGACGTGGTACCCCTTGGCGTTGACACGCCCATACGTGTCGCGGACGGTGGTCAGATGGTATGACAGATCTCGCAACCCAAGCACCATATAAAATTCAGGCGCACTGTTCAATGGGTCGATCGCTTCTTTCAGTTCGGAAGGCATCTTCCACCATCCCCAGCTATAAGTGATGCTGGCCGTGACGAGATTCGGATGCATCATCGCGAACTCTCCGGAAATCTTGCCGCCCTCGCCCTTGCCGTACATATAAACTCGCCGCGGGTTGATCGGGTATGTTCTCTTCGCCCAAGCGATCAATTTTTCGATCGGCTCGTGATCGGCGGCCCCGAATTTTCGCTCTTGCGGATGGCCCGCGAGCAGTACATAGCCTTCGCGAATTCCCAATCGCTTGAGCGCCTCTCGCACGGGGAGGATCTCATCGCCGGTCGGACGGTCGTGCTCGGGAAAGCAGAGGATCAAGCCCAGTTGTTTGGCGGGATCGGTGGTGGTTGGCGGCGCGATGCCTTCCGGAGCTTCGACCACATAGCGGATAATCGTCTTCCCTGCGTCGTCCTTGAGTTCGGTTTCAACCGCCGCGCAGAGCGGAGTTAGAAATAGAGCGATCACTAGAAGGTAAGTCATATTAGGAATACAGCAAATATATCTCAAACGCGTGGGATAAGCTTGTTTCCTGGACATGCCCAGCGCGCTCAAGATTATGCTCGCGTTTCCGTTGATCGGCGCCGCCCTGGCGCTCGGTCTGTTCGTTTACGCCAAAATCGAAAACAAAGATCGCACCGATCCGGATCAGACCACCGACCCGTTATTGAAGCAACTCCAACTACTGAATCCTCATTTGCGGATTGAAGACGAGTTCACGCGCCTCCCCGTTTACTGGATCAGGGAACCCGGCTCAAACCGCAAGATCATGCTCCCGAAGTCTGAGGCTGCGGGTGCCAAGATAAGCCTTCAAGAATGCGACCTGGCCGGCATTCCGCCCACCGTCCTCTATCCAAACCGCACGGAGATGGCGTGCCTGGAGATCTCGAACGACACGCACCACCTGAGTGCGTTCTTCTTTCGCACCAAGGACAATCTCAAAAGAGTGCTCGATTTCTTCGAAGCGCCGCTCGATCGTACGCGCCACTTCGGAACTTCCAGATCCAACGATGAAGAGCGCCGGGAAGAGGATAAATCTCACGCGTTTCTCTTCTCATATCTGCTCCATCAATCCGCCGATCTGGTGGGCTTCGTGGGTTACCGGGAAGGACCCAAGTAGGGCTGCCGGATCACGCTTCCAGAGAACGCCCGGGCATACTGCTTGGGCGCTTGTACTGGAACACCCAGTTGCTGCGCCGCCCGCATCGGGAAGTAGGGATCGCGCAGCATCTCGCGGGCGAGCAGGACTATGTCCGCTTGGCCGGCGTGGATGATTGCGTTCGCCTGTTCGGGTTCTGTAATCAGACCTACGGCGCCTGTCAAAACGTTCGCCTCCCGCCGGATGCGCTCCGCGAATGGAACCTGATAACCCGGTCCGATCGGAATTTTCGCGTATGGCACCAGCCCGCCGGACGAGGCATCCACGAGGTCGACACCGAGCACGCTTACGTGGCGCGCGAGTTCGACGGAGTCTTCAATAGTCCAGCCGCCCTCTGACCAGTCGTTCGCCGATATGCGTAAAAACAGCGGCAGGTTCGCGGGCCATTCCCGTCGAACTGCAGTCACAACTTCCGACAGAAAGCGGATTCGATTTTCGAATGAGCCACCATACTCGTCTGTCCGGTGATTCGAAAGCGGGGAAAGAAATTCGTTAATCAAATAGCCATGAGCGCCATGAATCTCCACTACCTCAAATCCGGCGGCAATCGCACGCCGCGCCGCAGCGCCGAAAGCCTTGATCGTGTCCTCGATCTCAGTCTTGGTTAACTCATGTGGAATAGGATCACCGTCTCGGAAGGGTATGGGGCTCGGGGCGACAGGCTGCCACCCGTTCGGCTCACCAGGCGGAATGACTGCGCCGCCATCCCAAGGCAATAGGGTGCTCGCCTTTCGTCCGGCATGCGCCAACTGAATTCCGGCAACGGCTCCCTGGCTTTTGATAAACGTGACGATGCGGCGCAAATTGCCGATGTGCTCGTCTTTCCAGATGCCGAGGTCGGCGCAGGTAATGCGGCCATGCTCCAACACAGCCGATGCTTCGGTCATCACCAAAGCCGCTCCGCCCACCGCCCGGCTTCCCAAATGGACCAGATGCCAGTCGTTGGCGAAACCATCTTCACTCGAATACTCGCACATGGGAGAGACAGCGATTCGATTCGAAAACGTGACATTCCTGATCTTGAGAGGTGCGAAAAGCGATGCGTCCGGTGCTTCAGCAGCGTGCATAAGGATTAAGATGACGGTGAACGCCGGAAGGCTTCATAGAATAAACTGATGTCGTCGATGCCCTTGCTGCAAGTCGCAAAGCTAGCGGTAATCGCCAGTTTTGTCGCGTTCATGAGTCTCTTCGTCATCAACGCATGGAAACTTCGAAGACAGCGCGGCACCGAGCCGACGCCCGATTCCAGCATGAAGACGGCTCCCATTGCAAAGCTCGGAATCTTCCTTCAAGCCATTGGGTTCTTTTTCTCTTCCCTTCCCAGGCCGCAAAGTGAAAGCCCCCACGACGTCCTGTTGATAACAGCCATCGTCCTTGCGCCGGCCGCCGTTTTCCGGAGCTATCACGCAGTCAACCATCTCGGGAAGCAATGGCGCATCAAAGCTGCCGTCACCGACCGGCACCAACTTATCACCAGCGGACCCTACCGCTTCCAGCGCCATCCCATCTATGCATCTATGTTCGGGTTACTTCTTAGCAACGCTTTCGTCAATGCTGGTTGGATTTCTACTCTAGCCGCCATCGTCATTTTTATAGTGGGCATCGAAATTCGCATCCATGCCGAAGAAGGTCTCCTCCGCGCTAAATTCGGCGATGAGTTCGAGGCTTACCGCAGACGCGTGCGGGCTTATATTCCGTTTGTAAGATGAGTCAGCTTTGCGGACTTGCGGCAAGAATGGCGTCGGCCACTTGCGAGGCGACCTTCATTTCGACGACATCGTGCACACGCACAATGTGCGCGCCGCCCAGGATGCAAGCGACCACCGCGGCGACGCTCGCGATCATAGTCTCTTCCACCGTAGCCCTGGCCAGAAAGGATTTGCGCGACGGGCTCATCAGAATTGGCAGCCCTAGCGAGGCGAATTGGGGCACTCGCGCAATGATCTCAGAATTTTGTTCCTTGCGTTTGCCGAAACCAAGCCCTGGATCGATTACGATGCGCGATTTGTCGACACCCGAGCGCATCGCACGGTGGATAGTCGCCTGCACTTCGGTAGTAATGGTGCCCATCACGTCCGGCAGTGGCGGCAGTTTCGCCCAGCTCTCGGGCGTGCCCCGCATGTGATTCAGGATCAAGCCGGCGTCATACTTCGCCACAATTTTCGCCAAGCCCGGATCGAACGTAAGACCACTGGGATCGTTGATAATCGCCGCGCCCAGGTCGAGGGCCTTCTCCGCGACACTTGTCTTGTATGTGTCCACCGAAATCGGGACGCTCACCTTTTCGCGAAGCCGTTTCAGCACCGGTACCAGACGCCGCATCTCCTCTGCTTCCGAGATGCGCGCCGCACCGGGCCGCGTCGATTCACCACCGATGTCGATGATGTCGACGCCCTGATCCTCGAGTTCAATGGCGCGGGCATAAGCGCGATCCGGATCGTGATACTTGCCGCCGTCGGAGAACGAATCGGGCGTGACGTTCAAGATGCCCATCACCAGCGTCCGCTCGCCCAATTGCAGTGTTTCGCTCTTCAACTTCCAGTCGTAGTGTTTTCGGATCATGATCAGGCGGACACTTTTAGCCACTTCTTGCCGGCACGGACGGTGACGATCCCGGTGAACGGCTTCATGTGAACGTCCGTCTGACGCACGCCATCGATTTCGATCGCGCCCGCTTTGATCTTGCGCACCGCTTCGCTGACCGATTCTACCAGACCGGTTTGCGCCAGCATTTTGTCGGCACGCCAACCGACGTTGGGCATTGGAACGATTTTCACATCGTCTGGTACCTGGCCTTGCCGCACCTCACGATTGAAATCGTCCGACGCTTGTTTCGCAGCCGCCTCACCATGGAAATCCCGAACCACGCGCGCCGCCAGCTCCAATTTCACTTCCATTGGACTCGGCCTTCGTTTCAATTCCTGAATTTCAGTAAGGCTCAAGTCGGTGAGCAATTCGTAATAGCGCCACATCATTTCGTCTTTCACGCTCATCACTTTCCCGAACATTACCTTCGGCGGCTCCGTGATGCCGATGTAATTGTTTTTCGATTTCGACATCTTCTCGACGCCGTTAATGCCTTCGAGAAGCGGCAGCGTGGCGACAATCTGCGCGGGTTGTCCATAATCGCGTTGCAGCTCCCGTCCTACCAGCAGATTGAATTTTTGATCGGTGCCGCCGAGCTCCACATCACACTTCAGCGCCACCGAATCGTACCCTTGCGCCAGCGGATAAAGCAGCTCGTGTACCGAAATCGGCGAGCCTTCCTTGTATCGTTTGGAAAAATCGTCGCGCTCCAGCAGCCGCGCGACTGTGTAGCGTCCAGCCAGACGGGTAATATCCTCGAACTTCATCTCGCCCAACCATTCACTGTTGAAACGTACTTCCGTTTTCTCGGGATCGAGAATCTTGAACACCTGCGCTTTATACGTCTCCGCGTTGGCGTCAATCTCTTCGCGAGTCATCGGAGGGCGTGTTAAATTGCGCCCCGTCGGATCGCCAATCAAACCAGTCATATCGCCGATCAGAAAAATAATTTTATGCCCGAGATCCTGAAAATGTTTCATCTTGCGCAGGACCACTGTGTGTCCAACATGGAGGTCCGGCGCAGTCGGATCGAAGCCCGCCTTTACGCGCAAGGGACGGCCTTCCTTGACCGCTGCTTTGAGGCGCTCGCGCAGGTCCTCCTCGCGAATCAATTCGGCGAGGCCCTTCTTCAGATAGACAATCTGCTCGTCAACAGGAATTGTGGGGATCAACTTCCAGTGTACTAAGACGGCTTGGCGAACCGGCGGAAGAAGCTGGTCGGTTTCCACTGCGGATGTTCCGCCTGATTGGCAACCTTCCGCGTGAGCGCCGCCATCAGCCGATCGAATTGCACTGCCGCCTCTTTGTCCACCGGCTGATTTATATCGTCGGACGGCGAGTGATAACGGGTATGAATCCAATCGCTCAGAATCTTGCTCTCGGGCGACCCCGGAGGCGCTGAGAATTTCGTGAATACCGCCGGAACGCCATGCAGAATGAAGTTATATTGATCGCTGCGGATAAAGACGTTGCGCTCGGGTTGAGCATCGGGTTGGATCTTAATGCCGAACTCTTTGGCAACTTCCCGGAAATCATCACCAAGCGTGGATTCATCGATGCCATAGACGGTCACTTCGCGCAGCGGAATCAGCGGCAGGAACATGTCCGAGTTGATGTCCGCGATCATGCTCTCCGCTTTCACCGTCGGATGGCTGGCAAAATACTTTGAGCCAAGCAGACCCTTTTCTTCACCGCAGACGGCCAGGAACATCACCGACCGTTTCAATTTGCCGGGTGTGGCCGCCAACCCTCGCGCCACTTCGATCAGCGTCGCAATTCCCGACGCGTCGTCCATCGCGCCATTGTTGATCGAATCGCCATTGATCGGTTTGCCCACGCCAATATGGTCGAGGTGCGCGCCGAGCACAACGTACTCAGTCTTCAACTTCGGGTCTGAACCGGGCAGTACACCGATAACATTGTCAGATTCCACTGTTTTGCTTGTATAGTCGATCGTTGCGTCGATTTTCACCTTCAGCGGAAACTTCGGCAATGGCTTCTGTGCATCGTCGAACGCAATCAATTCCGCCGCCGTGTGTCCCGTACCGGCCAGAAATTTATCTGCGTTCTGTGAATTAATCACGATCGAAATGATGTGCCCCTTGGTGTCATCCAGATTCGGATCGGCAAGGCTCATGGCGGGGAGAAAGCGAGCCAGAGAAGCTCGAGCCCACGGAATGTCGGTATGCTTCGGATTCGAAAAAGCCGCTGTCCCGACCGCTCCCGCATTCCGCAGATTCTTCCATCGTTCCGCACCGGATTGAGAGTGTGCGGCTAGCGGTCCAGGGATGCTCTTCGGAGCGCCCGATAGATAGACCGCGATTTTGCCATGCAGGTCCAATCCCGCCAGGTCGTCATAACCCAACTCGGGAATTCTCAGACCGTATCCAACGAATACTGCCTCGGCTTCGACGTGCTTGGCCGGTTCGACTCGCAAACTAAAATAGGCATCCTCGCCCAGCTTCAACGATTCCGATTTCCCATCGCGCCGGAGTGAAAGCGAGCAATTCGGCTCCAGGATCTCTCGCGATTTCAGAGGGACGGTTTGGAAAAATCCCTTGGTCCCCGCAGGCTTCAGCCCGATAGACTGGAATTGTTGCGCCACGTAGTCCGCCGCCTTGCGGTATCCGGGCGAACCTGTGTCGCGCCCTTCCAGTTTATCGTCGGCAAGGTAGACAATGTGGGACCACCACCGTTGGGCCTCGGTCGATTCGACCGCCGCGAACGTCATTGCGGCAAGAATCAGACTGGTTGCGAGAACTCGCATCGAACCTCCCACCGATCAGTAATAGTCGGCGCAGCTCATGTAGTAGCCGCATTGTTCGCAGAACAATTTGCATTTCCGCTCTTGCAGGCGCTTGCTGCACACTGGGCAGTAGAGCATCGGTTCTGCTTCGTCGCTGGGCGGAACGGGCGGTTCGTCCATGAGATTCATCTTGATTATAGGCCGTCCATATTCCAGAACGACGGGTCAAGGCGGAGCTCGGCGAACACCGCCAGGGCCTGCTCGGGCGTCTTCCGCCGCCACTCCGGCATCGCGTAGTCGCCGAACCAGCGCTCAGCTAGAAGGATGCCAGTTTCGATATCGAGCACAGCGCCTTTTGGGCGTCCGTGGCGCGTGCACCAGGCGTCAATTTTGGCTTGCGCCAAGAAGAACAGAATATTCCCGCACGGGCTGTATGGATTGTCCCACCAGCGCGCCGGTGGATACGGAAAGTGCATCAGAACGTAGGGGCGCGTGGAACGGCCAGCCTCGACGCGGAACTCGAGTGATTCCCGCTCCGCACCGTCGCCCGTTGAGATCGTCACATCCTGGTGCAAGGCCGCGCCGATACCCAGAGCGCACCATGCGCAGTTTGCCCACCAGCCGCCTTGGTCGGTAGTTACCCAAAACCTCGTCGGTGTGAATGCGAACGGATGCAAGCTCCAGACGTTCAGAGAATTCGGCGCGAGAACGACGCCGTGCATTTGGTCGAGCAGCCGCAATCTTCGGGCAGTCTCATCTTCTGTGCAGCGCGCCAGCGAGGCCAGCGTTGCGAGATCCGGTGCATGGCCAGTCTCAACGACATGGCGCACCATCAGATAATGCAACCGCTCCGGCATCGTCTCTTCTTAGCCTACGCGCCGCGACATTGCTATTGGAATTGTCTGTTGACCTACTACATAAATGCGAGCTACGTAAAACGGCAGTGCGACGGGTCACGAAGTAGCAGACGGGGCCATTTGGATGGAAACCATAATGGATCTAAACAAGGAACTCGGCAGAAGCCTCGGTTCTCGTATTCCGTTATTCCCCCCAGAATCCATAGATAACAACGGTTGTGGAGCCGCTGTGATTGGTGCGATCACGGCGGGAACAGCCACGTATCTCGATTCGCACTATGGGGATCACGATACTCTGGATGATGCGCTACTTCAACGAACAAATCATTGAGCGCTTATGAACAGAAGACTACATTGTGACAATATGCCGTCATCAACGAAGCGAATTGCACTACTTGCAATTCATTGCATTATCTCAGTTACCGCGAGCGCCCAAACAACGCTGGTCTTCGCTCCCTCAATTGGGCGTGACATCAGGCTAGGGACGCCGTTCGCCGATGTCAAACGGCAGTTTCCGAATGGCGGGGATTCTGGGACGAACCCTGTACCCTTGAAACCAGATCTCTACTGAGGTAACCCAATAGAGACTGGCCACGTCGGCGAGAGTGCCAATGG
>Ga0105240_10001502_pt1 | contig 39730 bp, 34 predicted proteins | sample KBSC54metaG_FD_80426 | JGI IMG/M metagenome (GOLD analysis project Ga0105240, IMG submission 80426) | Corn rhizosphere microbial communities from Kellogg Biological Station, Michigan, USA - KBS C5-4 metaG | ecosystem: Host-associated > Plants > Roots > Rhizosphere > Soil | place: Michigan, USA... | reverse complement strand
GTATTGGGTCTTTTGCCGGGAATGTTGAAGACCAGCTTGATAGTTGTTAAATCCGCGATTGTATCGGGCGGAATTTTTGCTTTTGCTACCGCACTGCAAACTATCGTTTACGTACATTTTTACAGACGTCCTATGGTCCAGGGGGAAAACACCCATGTCCTTTAAGGTCGCACGTTTCCGCCGCAAGGCCCATGCGCCAGCGCAGCGCGCGGGTGCCGCACCCACGTCCTGGCATTCTGCACAGGAAACCTATGCACTGGTGGCATTGAATTATAAGTCTGTGGCAAAAATTGGGGCATTGCCGTTGTTAATCGTTGGTACAATGCAGGCGATTTACGCAATTTATCCTACCCTGTTGAATTTACTATTGACCGTATGCGGCAATATGGCAGCCACTGGCATGTTTGCAGTTGGTCTGCAACGCATGGTGGCCAGCTCCGTTCAGCATCAGTTATACCGGTTTCGTTTCGCAGATAAAAAATGGCGTATCGCGGCAGCCGTCATGCTAGCCATGATCCCGGTGGTTTTATTATCTTTGGGTATTTTGGCGCTCGGTTTTGTTTTGGCGCAGAATTTGATTGCGCCATCCGTGCTGGGTATTTTGCTTTTGATCGGCATTGTGATGGGTTTGGGCCTGGCAGGTTACACGGCCGTGCGTTTTTCAGTCATCATGCCGGCCATTGCGCTCGATGAACCGATTGACCTACAATCCGCCGTACGCGCCACGCGTGGCCGCGCGTGGCAATTGTGGCGCGGTTTGATGGCGACGCTTTCGCCCGTTTTAATTGTTGCAGCGGGGCTGGCTTTCTATGCCGCGCGCAGCGGCAGCTCGGCCTGGGCGGCATCATCGCTCCAGGGCTTTACGATCATCACCGCCATGCCGTTATCAGTGGTGTTTTTAACGCTGTCCTATTTTCGTTACGTACGGCGCGAAGCCAAACCCAAAATGAAAATCATCGGCGAGCCTGCATGGTATGTGCGCGTTTGGTATGAAATGCAGCGCGCCTTTTTCTTTGGCGCACGGCTGATGATGTTAATGGCAAAACAATTACAGCCAAAGCCAAAAACAAAACCGCAAATCAGGCCGCAGGCACAAGGATCGCGTGTGCGTCCTGCGTCGCGCGCGGAAACTGTTCAGCCAAGTCCGCATCCTTCTGTCGCGACCGCACCGCCGCCGCTTTCAGGCAAAGAAGATTTAGCGCGCAAAGTTGCTGAAAAATTAGCTGGCCTGGAAGAAGATAAATTGGCGCAGCTTGCCGCGCTGCTGGAAAAAAATTCACCAACAAAAGCCGCTGTTGCACCGCAACCTAATCCGGCCAAGACGGCACCGCGTCCAACAGCCCTTAAGACGGTAACAACATCCACAACCCAAACACCTGCACGTCGCGCGCGTGCCGCAGACCGCACGGCTGGCGCGCGCCAGCTCAATGATATGCTGGCGGCGAATGAAAACAGCACGCGCAAAAATACCCCAAATAAAAAGTAGATCACAAATCTTCCTAAGACCGTGATTTCCAGTCGAAGTAACGTATAATTACGTATCTACATTCGTCGCGTAAAGCGCATTGGCAACAATAAAATCACGCCGCGGCTCAACGACATCGCCCATTAACGTCGTGAAGACCTCGCTGGCCGCATCCGCCGCCTCAACGCGCACGCGCAATAATGTGCGATGCACCGGATTTAACGTAGTCTCCCACAACTGTTCCGCATTCATTTCCCCAAGACCTTTGTAACGCTGGATATGAATGCCTTTACGCCCGCGCGCGGCAATGGCGGCGTAAAGGGCAGTGGGGCCATAAACGGTTTCCGTGTGGGCGTTAATTTGCAGTGTAATCGGTTGGATAAATTGATCGCGTAGCGTCGCGGATTCCAGGCGCCGCGCATCCGGCAAAGACGCCCATTCCACTTGCCAGCGGAAAGCCTCACGGTAACCATTATCTTCGCGGGCGATATCTAAAAGACCGGAGGCGTCAGCCTTGGCTTCCCAGCCGCTCAGGCCTGTTGCAGTGGTTAACTGTGCAGGCAGTGTGCGTGCAATCGCTTGCAGATCCGCATCATTATGCATCGCACCCGCCAGCCATAATTGTTCCGTTACCATGGCGCTGCCGACCTGGCGCGCCAGCGCCGTCAATGGTTTCTCAACCGTGCGGCATTCAAGCGCCAGCGCCATAATATCCGCCACCGGCCCCAATGCGGTGTGAATGATGATGCCGTCACTGCCCGATGAAATCAGGTATTCATCCAGTGCGCGGTCGTCTTTTAAGTACGTCGTATTCTGTCCCCGGCGCACACCATAGAGCGGGGGTTGCGCGATGAATAAATGCCCGCGATCAATCATTTCTGGCATGTGCCGGAAAAAGAACGTCAGTAGCAGTGTGCGGATATGTGCACCATCGACGTCCGCATCGGTCATAATCACGATTTTGTGGTAGCGCAGTTTTTCAATATTAAAATCCGCCGCGCCGATGCTGGTGCCCATCGCAGCGATCAAGGTGCCGACCTCCTGGTTATTCAACATCTTATCAAAACGCGCGCGCTCAACGTTCAGGATTTTACCTTTCAAGGGCAAGATCGCCTGGAATTTCCGGTCGCGGCCTTGCTTGGCTGAACCGCCAGCGGAGTCGCCCTCAACGATAAAGAGTTCACATAATGCCGGGTCACGTTCCTGGCAGTCCGCCAATTTGCCGGGCAGGGATGAAATTTCCAAACCGCCCTTGCGGCGTGTCAATTCACGGGCCTTGCGTGCAGCTTCACGCGCGGCGCCGGCTTCGTAAACTTTTTGGATGATGCGCCTGCCTTCGGCCGGATGTTCTTCAAACCAAATACCAAGCTGTTCGTTCAGCGTATTTTCTACCACCGGACGCACTTCGGAGGATACCAATTTGTCTTTGGTCTGGGATGAAAATTTCGGGTCGGGCACTTTGACGGATAAAATCGCCGTCATACCTTCGCGCATATCTTCGCCGGTCAATTCTATTTTTTCTTTTTTCGCGACGCCGATTTCCTCGGCGTATTTATTGATGCAGCGCGTCAGGGCGCCGCGGAAACCGGCCAAGTGCGTTCCGCCATCGCGTTGGGGGATGTTATTCGTGAAGCACAGGGTGTTTTCATGATAACTGTCGGTCCATTCCAGCGCGCATTCCACCGTGATGCCGTCTTTATAACCCGCGACGATAATTGCAGGCGTATGCAGCGCGGTTTTGTTGCGATCGAGGTAATGCACAAAGGCCTCCAACCCGCCCTCGTAATACAATTCAACTTTTTTCGCTTCGCCATCAGCGGAAACTTCGCGTTCATCAATCAAAAACAACCGCACACCGGAATTTAAAAATGCTAGTTCACGCAGGCGGTGTTCCAGCGTCGAAAAATTAAATTCCAGTTTGGTGAAGATGGTGGGTGAAGGTAAGAATGTCACTTCAGTCCCCGTGCGATCCGACGGACCCGTTACGCCCAATGCCTTCACCGCATCGCCCATGCGGAATTCCATTTCCCAGGTTTGCTCCGCGCGCCAAATGCGCAGGCGCAAGAATTCGGATAGGGCATTTACGACAGACACGCCAACGCCGTGCAAACCACCGGATACCTTGTACGAATTCTGGTCGAATTTTCCGCCCGCGTGGAGCTGCGTCATGATGACTTCGGCAGCGCTGATGCCTTCTTCGGTGTGAATGTCGGTGGGAATGCCGCGGCCGTTATCGCGCACGGTGCAGGAACCATCCGTATTCAAGACCACTTCAATGCGGTCGCAATATCCCGCCAGAGCCTCGTCTATCGCGTTATCGACGACTTCGTAAACCATATGATGCAGACCGGAACCGTCATCGGTATCGCCGATATACATGCCGGGCCGTTTGCGTACAGCGTCCAAACCGCGCAGGACTTTAATGCTGTCGGCGCCATAGCTTTCCGCCCCCACGGCGGCATCCAGTTGGACGATGGCAGGTGGGAGTTCATTCAGGTCAGAGGTCATTTTCACAGCAGCTTTGGACATGTGGGACAGATCAAAAAAGGTTAATTTTGGGCGGATTCAGCTGGATTTTCGGCGCACAGAATCCACCCGTTTTTATAGCAATTTTTTCGGCCAAAGTCCCGAAAAAAACGCGCTATATTTGCGCGTTAGGTGTCCTGAAAATCCAGGTTTTTGCCAAAGGTTTCCTGAAGGCGCCCCAGTGCGATCAGGGCAATTAAAATGGTCAATCCTACTATCACTGAACCTGAACCAATCACGCCCAACATGGGCACCAAGACATGAAATCCGGCGGTGCAAGGAATGGTGATGGCACGCACAAAATTGGGCGCGCAGGTCGCTGCCGTGGCACGAATATTGGTACCGAATTGCTCAGCCCCAATTTGCACGAACATCGCCCAATAACTGGTCAGACCCATTAATCCGCACATCGCGTAATACAATCCAACTGCATCGCCATACGGCACGGTCATATAAAGCACGACACTGATGGCCTGCAAAAGCAGGCAAATGAGGAGTGCTTTACGGCGACTCTGCAGTTTTTGACTAAGCAATCCGACAAGGACATTTCCGATTGATGCGCCAATAAAATAGGACAGCACGGCATTGCCTGCTGTGGGAATAGTGGTCATACCCATGGCCTTGGCGAATTCCGGTGTGAAGGTAATCAACAAACCATTAATCGCCCAAATCGGGCCGCCCACCCAAATGACTTTTAACAGGCGGCGGAGTAATTTCAGTTTGCGAAAAAAGATTAAAACATTGCCACGCGCGATGTCGGGCGCCTCGGCCATCAGTTTTTCATGGAGCGTGGATTCCGCAACATTGACCCGCATGACCAACAATACCAATCCAATGACACCGCCTGTAATATAGGCAATGCGCCAGTCGGTATAGGCGGCGACGATAACGGCACAGGCCGCGCCCAAAACGCCCAGCCCGGTGAGAAAGGCCGTGCCTAAACCGCGCAACCGAGCCGGTAAAAGTTCTGAGGCCAACGTAACGCCCGCGCCAAGTTCGCCTGCCAAACCCATGCCCGCGATAAAACGCAGCACGGCATAAAGCGTGACATCATGTATAAAGCCATTGGCGATATTGGCGATGGAATAGAGGAGTATGGAGCCAAATAAAACGGAGCGCCGCCCAATTTTATCACCCCAAACGCCCCAGAAAATACCGCCGACTAACAAACCCGCCATCTGGCAATTGATCAATAAAATACCTGTTGAAAGCATATCAGCGGTGGGGACGTTTAAATCTTTCAGGCTCGGGACGCGCACAATACTGAAAATAAATAAATCAAACACATCCACAAAATATCCCAGTGTTGCCACCAGGATTGTGAAGAGGGTAACGACCTGGATATTTTCTTCGCGTAGGGCAGTTTTAATGCCAAACATGAATTACGCCCGCATCGGCATCAAGACATAAATGCCGCTGGCGTCGCTGGCATCCTGCACAATGGCGGGTTGGGAACCATCGGAAATGCGCAACTGGCAGGCATCGCCATCAATCTGACCGGTGATATCTTGCAGGTATTTCGCATTGAAGCCGATTTCAATTGGCGGACCGTCGTAACGCACCTCGATTTCTTCCACCGCGCTGCCCGATTCTGCACTACTGGCGGATAACACCATCGTCTGGCCATCCACCACGCATTTGATGATACGCGTTTTATCGGAGGCGACGGTGGAAACACGGTCCACCGCGGTCAAAAACGCGCGCGTGTTGATCTCCAGAATGTTATCATTGCTTTGCGGAATAGCCTTTTCGTAATCGGGATATTTGCCGTCAATCAATTTGCTGGTCAGGCGCAAATTGCCGAATTTAAATTGCACCTTGGTATCCGACATGGAAACTTCAACGGGGCTATTGTCTTCATCCAGCAGGCGACGGAGTTCGGTGACAGTTTTACGTGGAATAATCACGCCGGGGATTTCCGCCGCGCCTTCCGGCAAGGGCATATCCACACGCGCCAGGCGGTGGCCATCAGTAGCGACGGAACGCAGGACAGCAACATTACCGCTGCGCGCTGCATGCAAATACATACCGTTCAGGTAATAACGCGTTTCCTCAACCGACATCGCAAAACGCGCGCGGTCGATCAAATTGCGCAGTTCCGATGCAGCCAAGGTAAATTTGCGCGGAAAATCATTGCTGCTGATCTGCGGAAAATCCGATACGGGCAGGCAGCCCAATTTGAAATTGGAACGGCCGCACGACACGGTCAAAACGGGTGATCCCGCTGCCAGAGCAATTTCCACCTGGGAACCGTCCGGCAATTTGCGCGCGATGTCGTACAGGGTATGCGCGGGTGCGGTGGCGGAACCGGCCTTGGACACCGTGGCGGGCACGGCCTCAATAATTTGAATGTCCATGTCGGTGGCGGAAATCGACAGGCTTTGTCCGTCCGCCTGTAGCAATAGGTTGGAGAGGATGGGGATCGTATTGCGGCGCTCAACCACGCTTTGGGTATGGGCAAGGGTTTTGACCAATGCGTTGCGGTCTATGACTAATTTCATCGGATGAGCCCCTTTTTGAGCAGAATTCCCAACGTTTTTGCCTGAATTAAGGGGTGGTGGCAAGGGGGGCGCTGCGCGGATGGTTTCCGCCGGATGCCTAAAATTTTAGGCATCCGTCAGTAGTTAGCAATCTTTCAATTTTATGCTGTAGTTATGACAACACCGCAAGAAAAAGCGATATTGCAGGGCATAGCGGACCAAAAGGGTGATCCGAATAAGATCGTGGCTTACCTGGGTAAGTTGATCGACAGCAAAACGATCCAACAATTAAGCCGTTATTCGCTGGAATTTCGGGTTGCCATTGTGGAAGCTTTGGGTGCCTCTACCACCGAATTGGAAACAAAAAAATATCCTAAAATTGGTGAAGGGGAGAAAATATCTCAAAAGGATATTATTAATACTCAGAACACAATAGAAGCCAATCAAGAGAATTTGAAAGCAAAACTTAAGGAATTTAAAGAGTTAAAAACGGACAGTATTTCACGGCAAGCCTTATCGCGCGAGATTCTGGAAACCCGAGAACTTATTAATGAGGGCAAGGAATATCTCAGACAGGAAAAAGAGCAGCCGCAAACCGTTAAGAATTTGAGAAAGGTTGGTGCTTACGGCAATAAAATGTTTGCCGCCTTTTCTTCCAAAGAACATCCCAATGAACTTGCGCCGCTGGAGGAAATGGATGCGCTGCAAAAAAATCCCAATGTTGTCATGCAGGTTAATCAGCATATTCAAAAGGTTGCCGCCCGCATGACGCCAAGCAATTGTGAAAGTCAATTGCGACTTTGTATTAACGCAATTGCAAAACTATACGGCATTAATTCTAAGGATACCCCCGTGCTTAGCGTCGCTGAACCCGGCAAGAGTAACATTAACCCCAAAGCTGCAGCAGATGCCGCGAATGGTAAAATTCGATTTAAAACTCCCTATTTTTTTGAGAAGGGAAAAATTAAACCCGACCGCATTGCTGAGGTGGTGGAAATCATAACGCATGAAGAAATGCATACCAAAGATCAAGCAGGGGTTAGAAACTACAAATTAACCACTGATGCTAAAATCCCCTTATTTCAACAGCTGTTGAGCGGACAGAAAACTCAACGCCAGCCCACTATTTACCGGCTTATGATCGCAGCTGATAATTTAGAAAATTATACCAAATCAGAAAGTCTGGAGGGGGGTAACGGATCTCAGCTGCATGATAACAATCCGTACGAGCGCCGAGCAATCATGGCGGCTCAAACATACAGTCAAATATCAGAAAAAATAAAGCAAGAAGCAATACAAAAATTGAATCAAGCACAACAGGCAGCGATAGAAAAGCAACAGCACGCAGAGTTTGAGGCTTACCGCCAAGAGGATATTAGATTAGAAAAACCAGCTAATGCGCGTTTGGATCAACTTGCATGCTTTGCCGACAGCTATTTTGTTGCCCTGCAACGTGCTGCCTTTAAACGGCTTGGCTTGTTGGAAAGCAATGTTCCAGATATCGATGTTACAGATCCCAATTATCAGAAATTAAGCAGCCAACAGCAAAAATTGTTGAGCGTAGTAGTAAGTGATATGCAAAAATATAACCTTAATGATGATCCGACATGGGATATATCGCGGCAGCGTCAGAATTATATCGATAAGTTTACCCATCAGCATCTCCTGGAAGGAAATGCCATAAAATTATATGAAGAATCCGTTACAGGAACTATAATCCACAAACAATCTAATGTTGCCGCCATAGATAATGGCATGTCTCATATTTTGGTTCCGATGCCTTCAGATTCCCGAGATTCTAAGCGGCACGAAAATTCGATTAAAAATCTTTCTCAGGCAGAGAGAGATAAATGGGAAAATGTTGCACGGCACGCAGGCTTTGCCGGTGTCATGGAGGGCGGTCTTGGCAACTGGTTAAAACACAGAATTAAAGATGAGTTAAGACATACACACATCACTGATCCATCCAGCCATAAAGACAAATTACCACCGCTGCTGATTTCCACGCCAGCCCCTCTCAAAACCAACGAACGGAAAATTCACCCGACGGAAGCGCTTCGAGCTCTGGATCAGGATAGCAAACGCGTGGCACTAAAGGCCGGCATGCCGATTAAGACTTTGGAAAAAGGAGAGGCTGCAAATCATCTTGCTGAGGGTTCGCTCAAAGGCAGGGTCGCTAAAACTGCAGAAGTTAATTTAACAACCTTACCTGTGCCAGAGTTGGCCGCCGCTGCGCATACGCAAAGGAATGCCCCGCGTGCGCCCGGTATGCATTCGTAATTAAAATATTACCACCTGAACCGTTCGCCCAGGTAGACGCGGCGGACTTCGGGGTCGCGGGTGATTTCATCCGGCGTGCCGTGCATCAAAACATGGCCGTCATGGATGATATAGGCGCGGTCGACGATGCCCAGCATGTCGCGCACATTGTGATCGGTGATCAACACGCCAATATCGCGGCGTTTCAAATGCACGATCAATTCGCGGATATCATTGACCGCGATGGGATCAATGCCCGCCAATGGCTCATCGAGCAAAATAAAATTCGGCTGGGCCGCCAGGCAGCGCGCAATTTCGGTGCGGCGGCGTTCCCCGCCTGACAACGCCATAGCCTTGCTGGCGCGGATATGGGTCAGGTGGAATTCCTGCAGCAAATCTTCGAGTTGCGCCTCGCGCAATGTGGCGTCGGGCTGGGACACTTCCAGCACCGATAAAATATTTTCTGCGACGGTGAGTTGGCGGAACACGCTGGCTTCCTGCGGCAAATAACCCAGGCCCAAGCGCGCGCGGCGGTACATGGGCAGGGCGGTGATATTCTGCTGGTCCATGATGATTTCGCCGCCGTCGGATTTGATTAGACCGGTAATGCAATAAAAACAGGTCGTCTTGCCCGCGCCGTTGGGGCCAAGCAGACCCACCGCTTCCCCGCGCTCCAGGTGCAGCGAGACATCGCGCACGACGAGGCGGCCGCCGTACGATTTCCGGATATTATTCGCCACCAGGCCCTGGGGCCCTTGGTTACTGGCGACGATCTGGAGGGGAGACATGCCTAGAGTTTAGGGCATTCGCCGCCAGATTTCAAAGGGAAAGCGTTTTATTTATTCTGATAAAGGATCGCGCGCACGCGGTGGTCGGGCGAATTGGGCGAAGTCGAAGGCAGCAAACGGGATTCTCCCGTATTCATATTAATCTCCGCGCGGTCGCCGTTCATTTGATTCTGCCCGCGTGATAATTTGACGTTGCCCGTTAATAATGCGGTGCCATGGGCCGCATCGTAAAATCCGGTGTCGGACACAGAGATGCTGGGATTTACCGTGCCGATGCCAGAAGTGGTAATCACATGGCCTATGGCATTGCCGGTTTGCAACGTCCAGTTGCCCGTTTCATCCTTGATAAATTGGCCATCCAAACGGTCCGCTGATAATTTGCGGTCGGGGCGAGTCATAATGGGGGCGCCAATCGCAAGCGCCTTGCCGCTTTTATCATTGAATTGAATTTGCTGGTTGGCGGATAGGGTTTCATTTTTCGCCGTCGTGATTTTTAAATTCTGTCCCGTCAAATCCATATCGCCCGTGACAGTATTATATTGTGCGTGCGGGGCCACCGCGATGGCGCCGTTATCGTTGATCACGACATGGCCGTTGGCTTCCAGAAACTGGATTTGATTTTGCCCGTTTTCCTCGACGTAATGTGCGATCAATTCATCGGCCTTTATATTCAGCGCGCCGCGCGTGGCCGAGGCATCGCCAATCGCATGATAGGTTTTATCGGATTGCTGCCACACCAGACTGCCCGCCGCTTCGATTACAATCGGCTCTTTGCTAGGCGCTGCAGGCGTAGCCAAAACGGTTTGCGGCGCTGCTGCGATTGGCTGTATAAGTGCGCTAGTTTGTGCCAGCGCCAGGCGCGGCAGGAGCAGCAGAAGGATGGCTAAGCGTTTCATGTGCATTTCCGTAAAGGGTTAGTTTCGCAGGCCCCGCCAGCGTAAGCAAGCCATGCAAATCGTCATAGGTAAAACCATGGGCGGTCATATCAAACCGTGGACTGGCGCCCGAAATAGCATCATGGCCTGTGACGGTTTTGGTTTTCAAATCCACATCGGCGGCTGTGGTATTAAACACGTCGCCCTGCGGCGTGACCAGCGTAACGTTGTCTTTCAGATTCAAAAATTGTGCTTTGCTATCATAGATGCCATGTTGCGCAGATACTTTGGATCCCAGGCTATTATCCGGTTTTTCCAATGCAGCGGTGGGAGAAATCAGCGTTAAGTGATCCGCATCGGCGCGGACCTGAATGGCACGTTCCGCCGTTAAAATGTAACGCTGACCGTCTTTTTCCTTGCCTTCGTAACGCGGATTAATCAGCTCCGTGCGGTCGCCGTGAATTTCCGCCTTATCAATATGCGGCAAATGAATGCGCGTGATGTTGGGCCAGAGGAAAAATAAAATCAGCAATAGCGCGCCGATGGCGGGCACCAGAATGCGTAGCGTGCGGACAACGGCACTATAAGATGGCATTACACCACTCCGGCGCGCAATAAATCATGGATGTGTAAAATACCAACGGGAGCAGAATTTTCATTCACCACAAATAACGTCGTGATATTTTTCATTTGCGCCAGCGCTTCGGCGGCCAGGGCATCGGGCTGCGTGGTACGCGGATTAGGCGTCATGATCTGATCGGCGCGCGCGGATAATAAATGGTCGCTCATGTGGCGGCGTAAATCTCCGTCTGTGATAATGCCCGCCAGTTTTTGGTTTTGCACAATGCCGACACAGCCAAAGCCCGTTCCACTCATCAGCACGACAACTTCTTTCATGCTGGTTTCCGGCTGGCATAACGGCAGCTCATCGCCGCTATGCATCAGGTCGGATACCTTCAATAATTTTTGTCCTAGTTTGCCGCCGGGGTGGAAATGCGAATAATCATGCGCGGTGAATCCGCGTGCGACCATCAGCGCTGAGGCCAGTGCATCGCCCAGTCCCAGCATCAGCGTGGTGGACGTCATGGGCGCAAGTTCCAGCGGGCAAGCTTCCGGTAATTTAGGAAGCAGTAAGGCGATATCGGCGTGACGCGCCAATTCAGATTTTGCGCCCGAAGTAATAGCGATCAATGGAATTTCAAACCGCCGGGTATAGGCGATTAAATCCGCCAATTCGTATGTCTCACCGGAATTGGATAGCGCCAATACGGCATCGCCTGTGGTGATCATGCCCAGATCGCCATGGCTGGCTTCGGCCGGATGCACGAAATAGGCAGGCGTGCCGGTGGAAGCGAGTGTCGCGGCAATCTTGCGGCCCACATGGCCAGATTTTCCCATGCCGGATACAATCACGCGGCCGGTGACGGCTTTCATCTTTTCAATGGCGGCAGAGAAATTGCCGTCCAATTTTTCTGCCAATGTTTTTAGGGCGTTGCTTTCGGCAAACAAAACGCGGCGGGCTTCTTCTAGTGACTTCGACATCGCATTAATGTGCCCAAGCCTGCTGTGGGGGGCAAGAGGCTAGCAGAATTTTCTTGCTTTTTGCCTAAAAGATTGAGTAGCACCGTTGGTAGGTTTAAAAGAAGGATAATCAATGTCAGATGTTGAATACAAGCTTTGTATTGCTGTTGTCGGGGCATCAGGCCATTGGGGGCCTAATATCGCTAGAGACCTTAAGAAAATAGGCTGTGAAGTATTGATTGTCACAGAGGGATTCGGACGTGTATCTCCCGGCGCGATGAATTTTGCAACTAGTAAAGGGTTTGAAGCAGTATCATGGGAAGGTGCCCTATCAGATCCCAATTATTCCCGGATTACAGCCGTAGCAATCGCCAGTCCTATTGATACGCATGTGGGTTATACGGCAGAGGCACTAGGAGCTGGGAAGCATGTTTACTGTGAAAAATCTGTTGCTCTGAATAGTGATGACATTAACGGGTTACTTGCCGCCGCAGAGACTCGAAATGTGATTTTGGCTCCGGGCCACCAGCTCCTCTACCACCCTGGGTTTTTACAGGTAAAAGAGCTTTTGAAAGAGCTCGGTAAAATTCGATCTATTTACGCCAATCGTATGCTTGTAAAAACCAATACCCATGGAGATGTGATACAGGATTTGTTACCACATGACCTTTCCTTAATCATTGATCTTCTGGGTTGTGACATTCAGCTGGAAGAGGGGAATTTTTTTAGCGAACATGGAATTGAAACCTGCGCCGAAGCACACCTTAGATATACATGTGGTAATATGCCATGCAATATTCAGGTTTCACGCACCTCTAAAAATAAACATGTGAAACTTATCATTAATAGTGAGCGCGGCAAAATCATTTGGGATCAGGTTGCTGAAACCGTCACTTTGTTTGAGCCAGATATCACGAAATTTCAAAAGGGGAACATGCTGCAAGATATTGGCCTTGATCGTTCCGTGCCACCGTTGCAATTGGCATTACAGGAATTTGTAACAATGATTCAAACCGAAGGCAGACCGGATTTTTTATCCAGAGAAAATTTACGGCGAGTCACTAAGGCCCTGGAGCAGACAATGGCACTTAATGCACAAACGCCCAGCGCATATTTCGCGCGTCAATTTCCAATTTAATGATGCGCGAAAATATCTTTGTTTTCCCAGCCCGCCAGATCCAGCATCGCACGTACGGGCAAGAATTCAACGCAGGCCTGGAATAGCCCCATGCGGCCTTCACGCAGCAACATGCCATCCAGCTTTTCGCGCATGGCATGCAGATGGATGACGTCTTGTGCGGCATACTCCAGTTGGTCTTGCGTCAGGCTATCGTTGCCCCAATCGGAGGATTGCGAGGTTTTATTCAATTCAATTCCCAGCAATTCTTTTGCCAATTCTTTCAGGCCGTGTTTATCCGTATAGGTCCGCACCAGATTGGACGCGATTTTGGTGCAGTAAATGGGATAGGGCAAAACATCCAGCGCGTTTTTAATTGCTGCCAAATCGAAACGCGCGAAGTGGAAAATTTTGGTGACGTTTTCATCGGCCAAGAGGCGCGTCAGGTTCGGTGCGTCAAATTCATGCGGCGAAAAACGGACAATATGCGCTTGGCCATCCCGTCCGCACAATTGCACCACACATAGTCGGTCGCGCGCGGGGTTCAGACCCATGGTTTCCGTATCCACCGCGATGCTTTGAGAAAAAGTAAGATCGCCGGGAAGGTCGCCGTGATGCAGAGTGATAGTCATGCCCAAATTGTGCGGGAATTACCCCGTGAAATCAAGCGGCCGTAGATACTTTGCCAAAGTATTCGTATACTTCAGCGACGATCTTATCCTGCATTTCTTCATCCAAATAGGGATGCATCGGCAGGGATAACACTTGATGCATCACAGTTTTCGTGTTTGGCAGTGAGCCGCCAACGACCGGATATTTGGAATAAACCTCCTGCCGGTGCAGCGGACGCGGATAATAGATAGCGGTTGGAATATCAGCGGTTTTCAAATGTTCCTGTAACGGCGCACGCATTTCGCCAGGCAACGCAATCGTATACTGCGCCCAGGTGGAAATATAATCATCTGGAACAAAGGGGGTTGTAACAATGTCTTTCAGCGCCGCAGTATAACGTGCGGCAATGCGGTTCCGCGCATTGATTTCATCTGGAAAGATTTTCAGTTTTTCCAGCAGAATGGCGGCTTGGATCGTGTCCAATCGTCCCGTCATCCCGATGCGCACGTTATCGTATTTATCCTTGCCTTGGCCGTGGACGCGCAGGCTGTGCAGGATTTCAACATCGCTTTCATCATTGGTGAAAATCGCGCCGCCGTCGCCGTAGCAGCCTAGCGGTTTCGCCGGGAAAAAGCTGGTGGTGGCAAAACGGCCCATCGCACCTGTGGTGCGGTTGTTATAACGCCCGCCGAAACCCTGGGCGCTATCCATCATCAGCCATAAGCCATATTTTCGCGCGACATCATCCAGCGCGTCAAAATCTGCCGGCAAGCCGAATAAATCCACCGCAATAATCCCGCGCGGCGTCAGCGATTTATTTTTTTTGCATTCCAGAATCGCAGCGCGCAGCGATTGCGGGCACATATTATATGTGCGCGGGTCAATATCGACGAAATAGGGCGTCGCGCCCAGCCAGCACACCACTTCGGCAGTCGAAACAAAGGTAAAACTGGGAACAAAGACTGCATCACCCGGCCGCACACCCAGCCGCATCAGGCACAATGCCATGGCATCCGTGCCGTCGCTGCAGGTGACACAAAACTTCACGCCGCAAAATTCGGCCAACTGTTTTTCCAATTCGCGTACCTCGGGGCCCAGAATATATTGCCCATGTTCCAACACGCGCGCGATGGCGGCATCAACTTCGGGTTTAATGCGCGCCTGTTGTGTGGCGAGGTCGATGAAAGGGATCATGCAATGCTCCTAAGTCTAAATTTTCCATTTTCGATTTCATACTTTTCAGCTTTGTCCGGATCCCATAGTTGATCATCCATTGCGATAAACACACCCGGTGTAGGATTTTCTAGAAATAATTTTAAAGCAAAAGCCATCTGATGTTCTGCATCAGAATTCCTCTCGCCAAATGGTTTCCAGGCCCCCACGCGTAAAATAGCCTTGTCCGTAATTGTAAAAGTGCCATGCGTAATGAGGACGAATCTATCGGACTGCTGAATTGCTGAAATTATTTCTTCGCGGTCGGAAGAATTTACATCTGTAGAATCTTTATTACAGATGGCTATCTCTTCAATTTGAATCCCGGGCTGTTTTTTTAGCCACTCTGCAGCGGCGCTTTTCGTGCGTAAAACACCGTTATCGCTATCTAAACCGTCAATTGTGCCACCTGTTGTTATAAGGGTAATTCGCATTCTCACCCCCTCCTGTTCGCTAGGCGGACATCCTCCCCCCTCAAGAGGGAGGAATTCAGAAGTTGCTCCAAAATCGTCGTGACGCGCAGTGCATGTTCGCCGCCGGTCAGTGACTGGGTGCGCGTTTCCAGGCAGGCGATGAAATGTTTCATCTCGCGCCCCAGGGGTTCATCCATTTCCAGGGCGATGGCTTGGTGGATGCTCGGTCCTTCGGGACGTGACAGCACCAGTTTTTCATCCCACGGCTTGCTGTCGTCGAACACCAGTGCACCCGTTTCGCCCAGTACCGTAAAACGATGTTCCTTGTAAGGATTCACACGCGAAGCATAGATATGAGCAGTAATCTCGCCATAGCGCAATTGCACGCCCGCGATATCAGCTATGGTGCTTGACCCTTTGGCATGCGCCGAATTCATCAACGCGCGGCGGCGCACCGTGACGTCATCTGGCAAGGCCATAGTAATCCCATCAATCATTGCCAGGTCATGTGGCGCCAGATCCGCTAATACATCTTCTTCGGGATGCATGGGCCAGTAATGCAAACGGTGCGCAGCGATGTGGCGAACGCGCCCGATTGCGCCCGCGTGAATCTGTTCCAGCAATTTGATATAGGCCGGATGGTAACGCAGCAAATGCCCTACCATTAAAACGCGATTATGCATGCGTGCGGTGGTTAATAAATTTTCTGCTTCGCTGCGCGTGAGGGAGAGTGGCTTTTCAACAAAAACATCCTTGCCCGCCGCCAGTGCCGTACCAACTAGTTCCGCATGAGTCACGACTGGCGTCGCAATGGCCAGGGCACGGTGGGGTTCACCTTTTAACGCTTCATCCACATTGACCGATGGTACACCATAATTATCGGCCAGTGCCGTCGCACGCGCCGCATCATGGTCCGACACCGCGCCAAGCGCGCCCAAGGCTGCCAGGTTGCGCACGATATTCTTGCCCCAATGGCCGCAACCGATCACGGTAATTTTGGGACGGTTTGAAAAACTGCTCATCCCCATGAATTACGGTTATTCGCCCGCACCGCAAAGCCCGCCCTTTATCACAAAGCGTAAGCCAGGGTTACTCACCCCAAAATCTAAAGCTAAGCCTACAAAAAAATGCGGGGGTATGGACGGTGATTTGCTTTCGCGCTAATAACGCGAGTTGGATAGCATGCCATGGCGTGTCGATTGGAGAAAACCCCTTGTTTTGCAAAGGGTTTTGTGTGGCTTGCGGTTGTATTTTTACTGGCGTTGTCAGCCCTGGCTCTTGCTGGGAGAAGCTGTGGAACTATAGCGGTTAAAAGGCATAGCGCGACTAGGCTCTCTGCCAGACCCAAATCAGGCGGTGCAGGGGGGATGAAAACAGCCCATGCACCAGCGCGGCCAAACAGAGCATCGCCGCGCGCAGTTCGGAGACTTGAAACCCATACCTTGCCAAGCCAGTTTCATCCCGCCATTCATAAGGGATGCTGTCCGCCATCGCCATCAATAAAATCTTTGCGACCTTTCAAAAACTGAATCCAAAACCGGAAACGGAATTGAAATATGTGAACCCTTATACGCTGCTGGTTGCGGTGGTGCTATCGGCCCAGGCCACTGATGTGGGCGTCAACCGCGCCACGGAAAAATTATTCCGGGTCGCAAATAATCCTGGTGCAATGGTGAAATTGGGTCTGGCGGGCATCACGCAATATGTGCGCACGATCAATTTTTTTAACGCTAAGGCGAAAAATATTTTTAATCTGTCCAAAATTTTATTGGCAGAGCATGGTGGCGAGGTGCCGCGCGCGCGGGAGGCATTGGAAAAATTACCAGGCGTTGGGCGTAAAACGGCGAATGTCGTGCTCAATGTGGCGTGGGGCGAGCCGACGATGGCGGTGGATACCCATATTTTCCGTGTCAGTAATCGCACCGGTCTTGCGCCTGGCGATACGCCGCGCGAAGTTGAAGACGGGTTGCTCGCGCACATCCCAAAAAAATACATTAACCATGCGCATCACTGGCTGATTTTGCACGGCCGTTATACCTGCACAGCACGTGCGCCCAAATGCGCGACCTGTCCGATTTTCACCTGGTGCCAATGGCCGGAAAAAATTCCCGCCAAAATGGCACAAGAAGCAAAAAAGAAGACTTAGCCGTTAATCGTCGTGGAAGAATTAAAGGAATAAGACGGCATTTCTGCATCATTCGCAGGCACCTGTTGAGGCACATACTGGAACTGACCTGAAATTTGTGCGCCTGCCTCAACTTCGATTTCGCTATAACGGATGTTGCCGGAAATTTGTGCGGTCGCGCGCAAACGCAAACGGCCTGCTACGTTTAATTCACCTTCAAAACGACCTGCAATATCGGCTTCTTGCACTGTGGCAGAGCCGCGATACAGACCGGTTTGGTAGACATCCAAACGTTTCCCAGCGCGCAGTGTGGCTTCCATCGTGCCTTCAACGACCAATTGGTCGCATTCATCAATCTCACCCGCTAGGGCGATATCGCGGCCAACGATCAGACGGCGTTCGGATGACGTCATGTCCGGACGCGGCGCGGGTGGCATGGGCAAGGAAACCGATGGGCGACGTGCGGAGTTCCCCAGGGCAACCGCCGGGACATTGCGGCGCGGTGTCAATTCGCCATTCAGAACGCGCGCATCATCGGCATTTTCAGATGTCGCAGGAGTGCGCGGGGTTGGGCGCGTTGCAGGTTGTTTTTGAGTAGGGGAAAATAACGCCATCAAGGTCTCCGGTTTTTTTGAGGATGCAGGAAGATATCACAGACGGATGATGAAATTCAACGTTTTTATTATTAAATTTTAATGAATGCTTATCCAAAAATATGTCCGCCCTGTTCCTCTTTGGTGTTCAAATAGGCCTGATTGTGCGGGTTTTCCATAATAATTAGCGGCACGCGTTCTTTTACCAAAATCCCCGCGTCAGACAATTTATCCACTTTGCTAGGATTATTTGTCAATAGCCGCACGGCGTAGATCGAAAGTTCGCGTAAAACCGATGCCGCCAGGTCAAAATTGCGTTCGTCATCGGCAAAGCCCAAGGCATTGTTGGCTTCATAGGTATTCATGCCGCCATCCTGCAGTTGGTAAGCACGCAATTTATTCGCCAGACCGATGCCACGGCCTTCCTGATCCAAATAAAGCAAAATACCACCGCCCGTTTCGTGCATCATCGTCAGCGCAGCCTGCAATTGATCGCCGCAATCACAACGCAGGGATCCCAAAATATCCCCCGTCAGGCAGGATGAGTGCACGCGTACTAATGGCATATCCATATCTGGCTCACCCACCATAATCGCCAAATGGGTCGCGCCGTGCTGATCGCGGAAAGTGATGACATTTGAATCCGGCGCAGCGCGGAGCGGCAGTTTTGATTGGCTAATTCGCGTCAGATAAAATGCCGGACGCACACGCGTTTCGTATATCAACGCATCTGCAGGCGGTTTGTTCGCGCGCGGTCCGATAATCAATGCCGGTAAAAGACCCGTTTGTTTCACCAATGCCATGGCATGGTGGGCGGGATGATCCAGCGCAACCGGTTGCACATCAAAATCCGCCAAAATCACCGATGCGCTAATTTTTAAGGGATTAATGAGCGCTTCCAGCGTATCCGCCCGCGCCGGCAATTTCAGCATGATCAATTCACCTGAAGTTTCCGCGCCCAAAGCCTGTGCGCGATGGGAAGTTAAAATCAATTGCCCGCCTGTACCGGGCAAAGATGCGGGTGATGCGCCCTCGGCCGCCAAAAGCCAATAATAATAACCGCCGTGGTGCAGCCAGATCGGCTGGCCGCTGGCGAGGCGTGCCGCGGCACGGGCCTCAGGGCTGATTTGCGGGAGGTGAAACATCGCGGTAGTATAGCAAAACGTCCTCCAATAGTGTTAGCTTTTTCTGATGAAATACTTGCAGGTTGCAGATGTATGGTTTCGTCATATTTTGGCGGAATGGCTGGCTGAGCAAAACGCGGCGGACTTTACCGTAACGGATGAAGCGGCTGCGGTTGCTTTGGCGATGGAAAATGCCGAAGCGATTTTGTCTGCGGATGGCCATGAAATTGACCGCTATGCACTGCCGCTGCGGCTGGCGGAATTGGTGGCGGATGTCCGATGGCTAATGGCGCGCCGTCATGAAATGGCCGCGCGTGAAATTGCGCTGCCCGGTGATTTTGTTTTAACACCGCACCGTTTTTCTCTGCAGTACGATGATATATCCGTTGTCTTAACAGGACGTGAAATTGCGCTGCTGCAATTTTTGTTTGATGAAGGCGAATGCAACCGGGAAACCTTGCTGGCCAAAGTTTGGCGCTATCATCCTGACAGCGATACGCACACTCTTGAAACGCATTTGTGGCGGCTGCGGCAAAAATTGCAGCAGGCGGGGATCAGCGCGCCCTTGATTATTACGACGGATAAGGGTTACCGGTTAGCGTAATAACGTTGACACCATCTATATGCCGGGTAAAGATTTTAAATCAATAGCATAGGATAGATATGGAACACGACCTAACTAGTAGAATTATATCTGCGCTGCTGTTTGGAATTTCAGTTGGTTATTTAGGCTATCATAACCACATGACTTGGAGTCTGCGCGGGAAAGAAGCATTTTTAGCGCACCAATCTGGGCGATTTGAAAAATACATGTCAAACCCTTCATTAAGTATGTGTGCTATGTTTGTCATTTTTACGATTGGAATGATCGGCTTATATGAATTGGCCACCCTTGGGGTTTCCAGAGTTTTAGAAGCTATAGATTCAGGTAAGCAGACTAACTAAAAATTTAAATAATGAAAACTGCGACAAAAGCAAATCAAACAGCGGCTCGCCTGTGGAAATGGTTTCAAAAAAACGCGCGTGATCTGCCCTGGCGAAACGTGCGAGCTGATGGCACGCGCGATCCTTATCATGTTTGGCTGGCTGAAATCATGCTTCAGCAAACACAGGTTAAAACGGTGGTGAGGTATTATGAGAAATTCTTACGTCATTATCCAAGTTTAAAAAGTCTTGCGCGTGCACCAGTGGAAAAAATTTTATCGGATTGGGCGGGCTTGGGTTATTATTCACGTGCGCGGAATTTGCATGCCTGTGCAAAATACATAGTAGAGGAATTGGACGGCAAATGGCCGCGCACTGCAGCGGAATTGCAAAAATTGCCTGGTTTAGGGCCCTATACCGCCGCCGCCATGGCAGCGCTGGCATTTGGCGAACAAGTTGTCGCATTGGACGGCAATGTCATCCGCGTATTATCGCGGGTTGGTGCGATTGATCGGCCGGTTGCGACTGCGCGTGCGGAATTATTGACGGTTGGAAAAAATTTATTATACGGCCCCGCATGTGGTGGCAGCGCTGAAGCCTTGATTGAACTCGGTGCGTTGGTTTGTACGCCCAAGAATCCAGCGTGTTTGATTTGTCCATTGCGGGCGGATTGCAAAGCTTTTCAATTAGGCGAGGTGGAGAATTATCCCATTAAAACTAGGGTAGCCGCACCGAAACTGCGTCGCGCGAGTCTATTGATTTTAATGGATCCGGATGGAAAAATCTTCACGATCACGCGCAGCGGTAATGGATTATTTGCTGGGATGGTGGCCTTGCCCGGTAGCGCTATGCAGCCTGCAGAAAAAGACCATGTGCTATTTACGCGTTATACCGCGCGAGCGCGGGCGGTGGGGAAGGTTCAACATATCCTAACACATATCTGTTTTGAAATTTCAGTCTTGCATTTGCGCCTGACCGCGCGCGCAGCGCAAAATATTTCAGTGCAGGGCCAATGGCTGGATGCGAAAATCGCCTGTCAACAAATGCCAAAATTATTTGCGAAAGCAGTAACGCAAGCCGACGCGGCCATTGTCCAGAATATCTAATTTCATCAATTCAATTTCAATTTTCGCCAAATGCTGGGAAAATAAAATCTTATCCGCCAGCGCACTGGCAAAACTTTCCAATAGATCAAAATGTGTGCCGGACAGTTCCTGAATGGCCGCAATCATAAGGGTATAATCATAGGTTTGTGACAGGTCGTCGCAGAGTGGGATTTGCCGCAATTTTACCGAGATATTCACGCGCACACGCTGCGGCGCCTGGCGTTCATGATCATAAACACCGACGCGCAACAACGCGATGTAATCTTCAAGCAGCAATTGGATTTGTTTCATGGCCTGTTCCTAAAATTTTGCGCAAAAATAGTGCGCGATGCTCCGCGCAGGCGCCGTGCGCAATAATCGCCGCGCGGTGAGCTGCCGAACCATAACCCATATTACTGTTCCAGCCGTAATGCGGATAGCGCGTGTGCAATTCCTGCATCATGCGGTCGCGCGTGACTTTTGCAATGACAGATGCCGCGCTGATGGGCGTAAGCAAGGCATCTCCGCTGATGAAACATTTCACTCGCTCGGGCGCAACATTTTCAAATTGAGGTTTTTGATTGCCATCCACCCAGATTTCCAGATTTTCATCTATCTCTAAATTTTTGAAGGCGCGTTGCATTGCCAAAAAGGTCGCCTGTAAAATATTGATACTTTCAATTTCGGCTACACTGGCTATGCCAATACCATAACGCGTTTCGGTAATTAAAATTTTATGCCAATCTTGGCGCGCTACAATGGTTAGTTGTTTCGAATCCGTCAGGCGTGCCACACCCTTACGCTTTGGCCGGAATTTTTCAGGCAAAATAACAGCCGCTGCCACCACCGGTCCGGCCAGGGGGCCGCGCCCCGCTTCGTCAATTCCGATAACCAAAGCCATAGCCATGGTAATGGCGGAACAGAGGGTGGGTGACAAGGCGCCAGAATAAAGCGATAAAAATGACGGAATTTATCACTCAACCCATGATTGTGCGCTGCGATCTTGCATCGCACAAAAAGACTCTGGTATGATGCTCCATGTCTGACACCGCCGCGAATCCCCATAAATCCCGTCGTTCCGGCATCCAGGCACCTATGCTCGTCACCCGTAGTTTACGCGCAGTGACGGAGCGCGCCTTGGGTAAAGTTGGGCAAGGCCTCGCACAATTATTGTCGCAATGGCTGCAAATTGTTGGGCCTGACATCGCAAACAAATGCCTGCCGACAGCGCTGAATTTTCCACGCGGCAAGAATGCCAATGCAATTTTGCATATTACCACCAGCAGCGCTTTCGCCCTGGAACTTTCGCATCAAAAACCAAAGATAATAGAGCGCATTAATGCTTTCTTGGGTTACGGCGCGATTGCGGATTTGCGTTTCGATCATACGCAACTGCCTTCTGCGGAGTATAAAAGAGTTACTGCCGCAGTACGCGGCGGCAACGGACATGCAAATACTAGAAACGAAGTTACGATGCCGACGGAAATCTGCCAGATTTATGATGAGATTAAAGACCCTGAGTTGCGTGAGAAATTAAAATCGTTATGCCGTGCGGTCGCCGCCGCATAACGATAGAAAATTGGCGTTGCCAATGCTGTGCAAAGTTTTTATGTTCATTGAATGAAAAACTTATTCCGCCTTCTATTTTCTGTTATCTGTCTTCTGGCAGGAAATGTCATCGCCGCCGATAAACCGTCCGCGCCGACCATCACAATCGGCAAAGCGACCGCGCCCATAACGGTGGATGAGTATGCTTCGCTCGGTTGTCCGCATTGTGCCGATTTCCACCTGAATACGATGCCGCAGTTAAAGATGGCTTATCTCGATAGCGGTAAAGTTAAAATCGTTTACCATTTTTTCCCATTGGATAAGGCCAGCACGGATGCGGCGCTGCTGGTGGAATGCGCGCCGGAAGAGGCCGAAAATATTATCACTCTATTATACCGCCAACAGGCTGATTGGACGCGGGATACAAATTACCAGAATAAATTGCACGGCTATGGCGCGATGCTAGGTCTGCCCGAAAAGAAAATTGAGGCCTGCCTGAACGACACCAAAATGCGTGATATCATTTTGCAAGGCCGCGTGGATGCCAATAAAAACCTTCAGGTTAATGCGACCCCGACTTTCATTTTTAACGGCGGTGCCTCGCGCCTTGAAGGCTTTCAAACGTTTGACCAAATGACGGCAGTGCTGAACAAATTATAAAATAAAAATTACTCGTTTTTAATAAAAACGGGAAATCATCCACATTGTTCCTTTGACGCTGGCGCATCGATATTGATTTTATCTTAATCGCGCACCAGGAGATGATTATGCGTCAACTTCCCGTTCTGGTTTTTGCTATTTTACTGGGCGCGTTGCCCGCCTTGGCAACCACAAACCAAGTCGATATTAATACTGCGACTAAGCAACAGCTAGAGAGCGTAAAGGGCATCAATGCGGCTAGGGCCAATGCCATTATCGACTACCGCACACGGAACGGTAATTTTGGTTCCGTGAATGATTTGAACAAAGTCCCGGGCTTTACTGAAAAAAACGTTGAAAACCTACAGGGAAGCTTAATGGTCTCCAACCAAACCTCTGCCAGCACGCCGCATAACGGCACAACCAATATTTCAACACCTGCCAACAACACCATGACACCGAACGTTAACGCGCCCGGCACGGAAAATAATAATCCGTCTGCCAATGATAAAATGACGGGTGCGACAACCACGAATAGTTCCTCGACTAATACACCGGCTTCGACCAGTGCGTTTGGGAATAACAGTAATAACAGCCAAGGTAGCAATGCATCCGGCAGTACGGGTAATAATTATAACCATTAAGTTGTCACTAATTTCTCCCAAATTGGTGCGGCCCAACAAGAGGGTGCCGGGTATTCCGGCGCCCTTTTTTGATGGCATTTTGGTGCCGTGCACGTTATAGTTTTCAGCACACTTTAACCGCCGCAGAGATTCGTCCTTATGCATCTAACCCGCTTGTCACTTTCCGGATTCAAATCGTTTGTTGATGCAACGGAAGTCGATATTCCCGCTGGTCTGACTGGGATTGTTGGTCCCAATGGCTGCGGGAAATCCAATACGGTTGAGGCGCTGCGCTGGGTGATGGGGGAAACCTCCGCCAAGCGCCTACGGGGCGGTGGTATGGACGATGTGATTTTCGCGGGAACGCGTGCACGGTCGGCGCGTAACATTGCCGAAGTTCGCCTGGCATTGGATAATCGCGACCGCTCAGCACCACCACCCTTTAATAATGACGATCATCTGGAAATTCGCCGCCGTATTGAACGCGGTGTAGGCAGCGATTACACCATCAATAATAAGCCCGTTCGTGCACGTGATGTGCAAACGCTGTTGGCTGACTTGGCAAGTGGCGCCAGTTCCGCTGCGATGATCAGCCAGGGCCGCGTCGCCGCCATTGTGAATGCCAAACCGCAAGAGCGCCGGCAGATTCTGGAAGAGGCCGCCGGTGTATCGGGCCTGCGCGCCCGGCGGCGTGAAGCAGAATTAAAACTTCAGGCAGCGGAACAAAACCTGACGCGTGTGGATGACGTGGTCCAGGGTTTGGAAGGCCAATTGGCCATATTAAAAAAACAGGCGCGCCAGGCCGTACGGTATAAGGAACTATCAGAAAAAATTCGGCGTTTGGACGGGTTGTATCTGCGCCAGGAATATTTGCGTGTGCAGGATGAATGGCAAAGCGCAACCTCCGCGCAAAATGAAGCCGATCAGACGATTGCCATTTTAATAGCCGAAGTTACCCATGCCGCGACTGCTGAAACGGGTGCGGCTGCGCGCCTGCCCGGATTACGCGATGCGGCGGTGCATGCGGGCGCGGCCTTGCAACGTTTGAAGATTGAAGATGAACAATTGGTTGCCGAAGAAACGCGTGTCGGTCAACGTCTGATGCAAATTGCCGTTGCGCAAAATGAAACGGCCAAAGATATTACGCACCAAGAAGAGCAGTTGGCCGAAGCGCAAAAGGCAACCGCGCAATTTGCAGCGGAAATCGGGCAATTGAATAGCGCCGATGCTAATAACGAAAACATTCTGGCCGAAACCGCTGCGCATCTGGCCATAGCCAGCCAAACGCATTCGGGTGCGCAACAGCAATATGATCAGGCGCGGCAGAATGTCTTATCAACTGAAACCCACCGGCAAAATTTATTGCGCCAGGAAACAACGCTTGCCGCGCGCCGTGAAAGTTTAAGTGCCGAAGCCGGTGCTATTGCGCGCCGCTTGTCAGAACTTATGGAAATGCTGGCAAGCGATAGTTCGTTATTATCGGCTGAAACGGGTTATGAAGAAGCACGGACTGCGCGCGATAGTGCAGCGATACATCTGACACAGCAAACTGAATTACGCAGTGAAACGGAAAGAAATCTTACTATAACACGGGCACAGGAAAGCCAGGCACGTGAACAATTGGCGACCGTGCAGGGCGAATTATCCGCATTGGAAAAATTACTCGCCGCCGATCACGATCATGATGAAGCGGTGATTGAGAAACTATCTGTGCCCGCTGGTTTGGAAAACGCTTTGGCTGCCGCATTGGGTGACGCTGCCCGCGCCAGCCTTGATAAAAAACACAGTAGTTACTGGACGAATATGCCAGACCATTTGGCAAATCTGCCGGACGATTTGCGGGGACTGCCGTTACGACCCTTGCCCGGCGATTTGCCTAGTCTGGCATCCCAAATTGATGCACCGCCAGAACTGCGCCGCGCGCTACAATTTGTTTGCCTCGCGCCGGATGTGGAAAGCGCCGCGCGTTTGTCCGAACAACTGCTGCCAGGCCAAATGATTGTGACGGCCGATGGCGCCCTATGGCGCTGGGATGGTTACCGCGTGCAAGCGGGAGCGGTTTCCGTCAGTGCCCGTCGTCTTCAGCAACGCAATCGCGCGAAAGAATTATTGCATAGCGCAACAGGGCAAAAAGAAATCCTCGCGCAGTATACCGCTGCCCGCGAAAGCGCCGAACGCGCTTTTAATGGTGCCGATCAATCCATGCGCCGCGCCCAGACGGAATTTCATGCCGCGCAATTACGCATTGAAGAAACCCAAAGTGCCATGACGCGCGCGCGTGAAGCACAAAGCAGTGCACGTCAAGAGCACGCCATGTTGGGCGAATTGGCGCGTAAAAATACGGAAACGCAAAGCGAAGTTGCGAATGAGCTAGTGCGCGCCCAGGAAAACCTGTCTGCTTTGCCTGTCGCAGAAATATTGCAAGGTGCAGCTGATACAGCGAAAATTGAACTGGATAGTGCCTTTAATTTGTTGCGCGAAGCGCAGGTTGCCCACGATCATTTGCAATTTCAAGCTAAGGCGCGCACGCAGCGCCGCGGTGAAATTTCACAGCAGCAAGTACAATGGGAAACACGTGGTTCGCGCGCAACGCAACGTTTGGCAGAGTTAGCGGACCGTTTGGCTGGTCAAGCAACCGAACATGCGGCTATCGCGCAAAAACCAGTGGAGATTCAGGCGGCGCGCGAGGCACTGCAGCAGCAATTGTTAAATGCTGATGCTATGCAACAACAAGTGACCCAAACGATGCAAGATGCCGAGGCGGATATGCGCCTGAAAACCCATGTGCTAAAGAATGCTGAGGCGCGTTTGCATGAAGCACAAGCTGCGCGCATGCGGTTGGATACGGCCATGGCCCTTGCGGAACATAAACAACAGGAATTAAACATGCGTGCCGAAGCTTTGGCAGGAGTGCGAGCGCAGGATTTATCGCAGCATTTTAATTTTAGTGAAGCTGAGATGAACAGCAATGCGGATGATGTGAAAGCTGAATTGGAACGGGGCATGCGTTCCCGTGATGCCATTGGGCCCGTGAATTTGCGTGCCGATATCGAGGCGCAGGAATTAGAGACGCAACTTGAAACTGTAACTGCAGAGAAAGCGGAATTGATTGCTGCCGTAGCGCGTTTGCGTGGCGGCATCGGCCATCTGAACCGCGAAGCGCGCGAACGTTTGCGCGAAGCCTTTGCGGTTGTCAGCGAACATTTCACCGCATTGTTTGCGCGCTTGTTCAGCGGCGGCACGGCGGAATTGAAATTGGTGGATAGCGAAGATCCGCTGGAAGCCGGTCTTGAAATTATTGCGCAACCGCCAGGGAAAAAATTGCAGTCATTGCAGTTGTTGTCGGGTGGTGAGCAAGCACTGACAGCACTGGCATTGATTTTTGCAATGTTTAAAGCCAAGCCTGCACCGATTTGTGTGTTGGATGAGGTAGATGCACCGCTGGATGATGCCAACGTCGACCGCTTTTGCAACCTGCTGGATGAAATGGTGAAGGGCGATCAAACACGCTTTTTGGTCATCACGCACCACCGTTTGACGATGGCGCGTATGAACCGTTTATATGGCGTGACGATGCGTGAGCCTGGGGTTTCTCAACTTGTATCAGTCGATTTAAATCGGGCTGCTGAGATGGTGGAACAACAAGCCGCCTAACACATTTCCGCACGGAAAATTTCTTTCGCGAAGCTCGCAATATCCACATTACTGCCGCAGGCAATTAGGCCAACGCGTTTTCCTGCCAGGGTTTCACGTAGCGGCCCCATTAAAGCACCCAGACCCGCTGCACTGGCGGGCTCCGTCACCAACTTCATTTCATTAAAAAGAAAATGCATGGCATGCCGCATGCAGTCATCGGAAATTAAAATCACGTCATCTACATATTGTTGAATTAAAGTGAAACTATAAGGCCGCGCCACTGGCACCGCCAAGCTATCGGCGATGGTATGAACGTCAGATAAACGTAACGGCTTGCCTGCTTGCAAGGATTGATAAATCGTTGGCACGCCTTCCGGCTCCACACCGTAAATTTTTATTTTGGGCCAGACCTGTTTGAAATAACTGGCCATGCCGGCAATCAGGCCGCCACCACCGATAGGGATGATAACGGCATCCAGCGGCGAGGTCGCCTGATGTTTCCATTCATCGGCAATAGTTGCAGTGCCTTGTGCGGTATAAGGTCCTTCATAGGGGTGAACAAAAAGACGGTTTTCTTTTTGCTCGATTTCTGCTGCGATTTCCAAGGCTTGACCTAAATCATCTGCTGGTAAAACTTCAGCGCCGTAATATTCAATGCGTTGACGCCGCAGCGGTGAAGCTGTTTTCGGCATGACAATTTTTGCCTGATGACCCAGCATTTTCGCCGCATAAGCGACAGCAATACCATGATTACCGCCGGTGCCGGCAACGATGCCATTTTTTAATTTATCCGCTTCGGCATTCAGCATCACATTCAATGCACCGCGTGGTTTGAAGGTATTGGTATTTTGAAATAATTCCAGTTTGATGATGACCTTGGTGTGCGCACCAAGTAGGTTCATCATTTCAAGCGATCGCCAGCGATAAATTGGTGTTTGAATAATCCAGGGCTTCAAACGTTCGCGCGCGGCATGCACAGCGGTAGGCGCCAATAAATCATCGCGCAAATTTGGATTAATGGCCATGTCCCGTGCTTTTGCTCAGCAAAATCATATGGCGCTGGTCAATCAAACCTTCATCATAGGTTTTTTTTGCAGAGATCGCCATGCTTTGCCCATTTGCGGGTAAGGACCGCGTGATTTCCGCCGACCATTCTTCTTCATTCAAGTTTAATAATTTCTCGCGCACTTCATCCGTAAAAATCATCCATTCACGAACGCTGATACGGCCACCGCCCACGCGCGGCACCAAGGATTGTGTGACAATCAGACGCAAAGATTCCACTAAGGCAAAACCGCGCTCCGTTCGCTCATTTGATTCAAACATCGACATCATGCGGCGCACCGTGGAAGCCACACCGGTAGTGTGAACCGTGGCATAAACCGCGTGGCCCGTTTGACCCGCTTCAATAGCTGCCATGACGGTTTCACGGTCGCGGACCTCTCCTACCAGAATCACATTCGGTTTACGGCGCAGCGCATTACGTACACCTGCGGCGAAGGTCGGCAGGTGGCGCGGAATTTCTGTTTGCGCCACCAGACTGCGATCGCTGGCGATGGCATCATAGACATATTCAATCGGTGCTTCGTAGGTCAGTAATTTGCCACAGCCTTCAGGCCGTTCCACCAGCATGCGGTTACCAGCAGCGAGTAAGGTCGATTTTCCAGAACCTGTTGGCCCTGTAATTAAAATCAAACCTTGGCGCGGCGCCCAGGCATCCACAATTTCCTTTTCAATCTTTAATTCTTCAAGCGTTGGCGGCAAAGACGGCAACACGCGCATTGTGACTTGTACGGCATCGCGTCCCTTGGATAAGATCGCCGTAATATTTACGCGAAAGCGGTGACGCGTGAAACGGTCCGGTCGGATTTCATAGGATAAATCCAAATCACGCCCGCCCGCCAATTGGGCAATTGCTTCTGCACCATACAATTTTTCCAAGACTACGTTAAGGTCTGCAGCATCCATAGGACGGCGAGTGGCGGTTTTCAGCGCGCCATCCACTTCAATAAATACGGGGCGGTCCGATTGAATGGAAATGTCGGATGTTCGTTGCTCCACGCACCAGAGAATTAAACTGTCGATATCCTCTGCACGCAAACGTGGTGGCTCACCCGGCCAGGAAGAAGCGATTTCCGGTGCACCCGATTGAAATTGACCGCTTAGCGTGGCTGTGAAATTGAAATCGGACGCCATGTCTCACTCTGATTTTTAAGTTGTGCGGGGCCGGTGATAGTCACCGCGCGGTCGCCAATGCGCATCTCCAGGCCGCCGCCGGTCACACCGCGTTCCACCAATCCCGCATAGGGCGCGGACACCATGGCCTCTGCTAATAATTTACGGTAGCGGATCATGCCGGTAAAATCACGTGTCAGGCGCGACGTATCTTCGGCGAAAATATCATCGGCCTGTTCAATCCCTTTTTGCCAACCTTCCTTAACCCAATTTTTCCAGTTTTTACGTTCTTCATCTGTGTTTGGCAGTAGAATATCAGGCGGCGAATCCGGTTTGCCCCAATCGCGGATTAAATAATTGCGCCAGTCGCGTGCGGTCGTAACCAATTTGGCATTGGCAGTAATGGTGAGAACTTTATCTGTCAGCGCCGCGCTGCGTCCTGCATCGGCAATTTGCAGGGCCTCCAATTGTTCTTCAATCACGGGGGGTTCAACATAAACACCGCCCGGCGCGGCGACCAATAATTGTCGAAAATCATAAATACGTGACAGCGGATTAGAAAAACGTTCCAATCGTTGATTGATTTGATAGGTACGCCAAGCGAGACCGCCGCGCAGGCCATAAGACAGCGCGGCTTCTTTTTGCGCTTCTACGCGTACTTGGAATCCCACCTCCTGTTTTTGTTCTGCACCTTCTGCATTTTGCAGTTTTTCCAGCGATGGCGGTTCAGAATCACTGATTGGAACAAAGCCTTTATCAAGCGGTGAAGGGCTCCAGTTAGTGTCATCTGCTTTGCAGACGACAGGAGATAGGAAATAGAAACTAAAAACTAGAAAAACAAAACAGAGAGTGAGCCAGAAACCATTCTCTGACTTCTGACTTCTGTTTTCTGGTTTCTGGATCATGACTGCGTTGGCTCCGGTGCCTTGTAACGCACTTCAATTTTATGCGCGCGGCTATCCACGACCAGATCAATATATTGCGTGGCTTGCTCCCCAATATTCCGCAGGGCTTCCAGAACCGTGCGATCGCGCTGGTGAATTTGGACGATTACAGGGACGTCAGGCCGTGTACCAGTCACGATAACATCGTATTTTAATTTGACTGCCAGATTGCGAACCAATTCTTCGGCACCGCCAACCCAATCAATCGTTATGGGGCTGTTCAATTCATTTGCTGCGCTAATGGCTGCGGGTTCTGGTACAGGTGGACGGCGGGTTTGTTCCACGCGCGCTAAATCTTGGAGGGCCGCAGAGGCTTTATCTGCGGATTCCGCAATCCGAAGCGCCACCGGATCATTATTCGCGGCCAAAGCGGTTTCGCCTTGGGGGCCACCCGTAAAATCCTTAAACGCTTCACAAGCTGAAAGCGTGCCGCTCAATCCCAATAGGATTAACGTGATGAAAAACTGTTTTGTTGCATGTCGCACGCGGAATCGCCCCAGATTCGTCATTATACATGTGTAGCGCGCCTATGTTGTCAGCGCAAATGCCAAGGGAGGTTATTTCACCATATTTGCCGCGACCTGCAGCATGGGCAGCATGGTTTGTCCAAACAAGATCAAACCCGACAGCGTTACGGCAAAGGCCGAAATAACCATCAGTACCGGCGCGAAGCTGTTGACGCGCTGCAAGTATAGATCCTGCGCTTGCTGTGCGATCATGTTAAGATTATCCGCGATCTGACCACGGTCAGCCGCCAGAGCCAAGGCGGCGCGGTCGGTGGGATGTAATAGTGTCATAGCTGTCGACCATTTTTGACCCATGCGCAAATTGCGGATCGCATCGGTTAGATTTTTCTTTAGCATGCCCGGTTTTGCTGTTTCCAAGGCTGATGTCAGGGCTTCTTCCACACGCACACCCGTGCCAATCATCAAAGACAGGCGGCGCAGAACCAAATAGTTATCTTGGGCCATCACAATATCGCTGTAATAAGGGATCCGCATAATAATCTTATCCGCCCATTCGGGAAATAAAGCCCTGCCCATGGTGCCTAACCATAATAAAGATAACATCACAACACCGCCACCACCAATCAAAACCGCAATAAATTGGGCCATGGTATTTACCCAGTCGACATCTACTTTATCTTTATTTTCTGAAATCAGGCCGATTTTCATAACCTCAGGGCCGATATAAAATACACTAACGCCAACAATAATCGCTGCCACGACAAACCCAAAGATAGCAGTGATGATGGTGCGGCCGCTGCCGGTTTTGATGCCGGCCATGCGCTGTTCAAATTCCGCCGCATCTTTTAAGGCGGTATAGATTTGGCCGCTTTTGGAAGACACTTTAACGATTAATCCGACCGGTCCTGGAAAATGCCGCTTTTCTTCAGCAATGGCGGTCGGTAGGTCGATCCCATGTCCAATACGTTCCAGGAGCGTGCCTGCAGCATCAGAAATCGTCCCTGTAAAGCTATCACGTAATAAACGCAAAGCTTCTGCTGTTGCCATCCGCGACCCCAACATGGTGGATAGGCGCACGAGAAAGGTATAACGCTCCGGACTGGACATCCCCTTTTTTTGTCCCGCCCCTGTATCACGTGCAACCGTGAGAACGGACCCCAAGCGCGCGCCTTGCCGCCTTGCGGTTTCCGCATTATTGGCAATCAGCTTGGCTGAGTTAATTTTACCTTTAGAGCGATATTTGACAATAAATGAAGGCATTTAGGCACCCTGCAACCAGTAAGTGACGTAGACATTTGCGGGCCAGGAAGCGGGTGCGCTAGCGTTTGTGCGAGCGGCACAGGCCGACGTATCAATGATATAAGCATTCGAAGCGAAACTGCTACTGGCATCGTTAAACCCTTTATAAACAGCTTGAGAGACGCTGCCGGATAAACAAAAATAATTACCGCATGAAACACCCCCACATTGTGCGGCACCATCAGCACCGTAGCTCCAGGTCATGCCGCTGATGGGATATTTTAATTCAGAAATATAGGCCGGTACCAATTGCGTTTGCCAGGCACCACCAGTTGGCGCGATATTATTCGCGCTGATGTATGCGCGGTAGGCTGAGGCCAAGGTTTGAAAGGCGGTGATGACGGTTTCTCGTGTTTGGGAACGGGACGGTCCCGTATTTTGAAAATAAGAAATCCCGCCAAATAGTAAGGCTGCCGCCAAGCCAATTCCAATCACTGCCCAGACTAACGCGGTCATGATTTAGCCGGAGCACCGGGTGGCCTGTCATCTAATTCTTGGCTCGCATTATGGTCGTTGATCAGTTCCTGCAGGTGGCGCAATTCCGGATCGTTCGCCAATTCCGGATTTTCCAATTCCGAGTGAAAGACTCGGCGCAGCTCTTCGACCGATGTTACGCCTTCCTCCACCTTTTCCATGGCGTTTTGAATCATACTGGGCCAAAAGGTTTCGCCTTCAAAGGCCCGCTTAACTTCCGATTCCGAACGGAAAGAGGTGCATTCAGAAACCACAGTACGGCCTGAGTAGCCTGAACCAAAACAGATGTGACAACCCGAACCGCGGCAGGCAATGCACATGGTTCTGATCAAGCGTTGGACTAGAACGCCGCGTAACAGCGGCTGTAAATCCAGCGGCGATACATCCAAAGCTTTTAATCGACCGAAAGCGCCGCGAATCGAACCGGTATGAAGCGTTGCCATTACCATATGCCCGGTTTCCGCAGCGCGTAGCGTCAGGGTTGCGGTTTCCATATCGCGGACCTCACCCAATACAATTACGTCCGGATCCGCGCGCATAAAAGCGCGCAGTGCCGAAGCGAAATCTAAACCCACAATCCGGTTCACGTTAACCTGCGCCACATAGGGGATGCGATATTCCACCGGTTCTTCTACGGTGCGAATAGAACGGCCGAAACGATCCATTTCCCGGATCGTGGCATTTAAAGTTGTGGTTTTCCCTGAACCTGTTGCGCCGCAAACCAACGCCAGGCCATAAGGATAATTGGTGGCGGATCGCCATTCTTCCACGCGTGAAATACCCAACTCACCAATGCGGACGTTTGCGCGATCCGGATCGAGCAGCCGGATAACAATGACCTCGCCGTTGACAGTTGGAATGGTCGCGACCCGTGCATCCACCACTCGGCCGATGGTGACGATGGAAAAGGAACCATCCTGCGGAACACGCGATTCCACCTGATCCATCCGTGAGCGGTCCTTCACCTGCGCCGCCATGACGCCGTATTGTTCCAGGGCTCCTTCGTGCACAATTTGCCGCACGCCCAAGAGGCGGAAAAAAACCGTAAAGGAATGGCTGCGCGGTTCGATGTGGATATCGCTGGCATTGGACCGCACCGCGCGCGATAACAGAATATCGAGGATTAACGAATTATCGGCGTTAAGATCCTCTTCTTGCGTTCGCGCCAAGGCTTCTTGGAACTCATCCAGATCTCGCGCGCCGATCGGTACAAAACGGAGGCGCTTGCCTGGATAATAGTGCGCTAAAATCGTCCGGGCCTGGGCCTCGGAATTCAGGGTGGAAACAAAAATCTCATCTGCGGTTTCCGCCACGATGACAATTTTGCTTTCCGCCAGCAGTGTGCGCGGAACCGGAGTATTATAAACCTTCTCAACGCGGATGCGGTCGGGCTCCAGGTGCAAAATTGCGTTAATTAAATCATCCTGGCGCAAGAAACCATTGCGGACGAGAACAGTCCCGATGCGTTCCGATGTAATCTGCGATTCCAGCGCAGCCGCTTCCACAGCTTGTGCAGAACACAGGCCCTTCATCACCAAATAATCGCCGATCCGCATCGCCATGATGGACTATTTCACCTTTGATTCCTTGTGATTCTTAGCCTCAGTGTAACAGACCATAGCTTTGAAAAATATGCTGAACGTCCCTATTGCACAAGAAGAAGTTCAGGTGCGTTAAACCCAGTTAAATCGCCGACCTCCGCCCCGGTTGAGGCATCCAAAACGTCTATTGAATTATTGCCCTGCGTCGCAACATATAATCGAGTCCCGTCCGAGGAGACCGCGATTCCAATAAGGCCGCTATAGGTTGTCGTAAAAGCGGAAAGGATGGAGCCGTTAGAAGCATTTACCACATTTACAATATTAGTGTCATAGCTGGTAACATAAACTTTGCTACCGTCTGTGGAGGCTGCAATTCCCTTAGGGCTGTTAAATCCTGTCCAGGTTGCGACCAGCGAACCATCAGCGGTATTGAAAACAAGAACGTTATCGGGACCTGTATTCGCCACATAAAGTTTTGTTCCATCCGGGGAGAGCGCCACGCCTCTCGGAGAAAGAAGGGCACCTGAAGGCCAATTGGTTATGACCGATCCGTTCGAAGTATTTATAACAGAAATAGCATTGCCACTGGCACTGGCCGAATAGGCGGTTGTGCCATCAGATGAAATTGCGATTCCGCGATAAGATGAATAGGGCAATGACCAAGTGGCCGTCGTCGATCCATTGGATGTATTTACGACATAAATAGTATTACTACTAGCGTTGCTAACGTATGCTTTGGTGCCATCCGGCGAAAGTGCGATGCTCCACGCGCCACTCAGCCCACTCCAGGTTGCTGTAATCGCATTCGTGGCAACATCTCTCACAGATATTGTATTATCACCAAAGTTGGCGACATAAACGGTTATGCCAGAATTGGGTGGGGCACTCGCATAACAGGCAGCTGAAGTTTGGGTGGTAACTGTGGCGTTTTGACTGCCAATAGTTAGTGTTGCGGAGGAGATGGAGCTATTCGCTGATGCTTCATAAACCTTAACCCGCACAGTTTGGCCGGGGGAAATTGTGCCGCTGGATGACGTAAAAGCACCCCCATTAATACTATATTGCGGCGATGTAGCCGAACCGCTGCCAGCAATGCTGATGGTGGCGCTGCTGTTGTAATTCGTAGGTTCAATCACCTCAGTGGTATAGGAAGCATTGCAACTCGCTGCGCCGCTGGAAGCAAAGGCAAAGAGACTGGGTGAGGTGATGCTATTCGCGCTGGTGCATTTCCAATCAGTTTGATTAGCCAAAATCAGATGGCGTAAATCAATATCGCCAGCACCTGTTGTCGTCACCGTGCCACGCGGAGATGAAACGGCATTATTGCCCTCTGGGCTATCCATAAATAATCCGCGCTGCTGTTGTGAAGATCCGCTGACGGGTGAGTTGGGTAATGGATTTCCAGCCCAGCAAGCCGCACCCGATGACGTGGCAACATAAATATTGGATTGCGGCGATCCGCCTTCACCATTCGCGCCACTACTGTATCCTGTGGACGATCCGCCAACGAAAGACCCCCCATTGTCATAAACGCCCCAATAGGGGCGTAAGAAGGCGTTACTGCTGGAACCAATAATACTATTGTTATGCATATAAAATTTTCCGCCGTCCACCAATACCACCGCCGCTGTTTTAGCGGCTGTGCCTTGGGGAAAAGTCATGATGGAATTGTCCATATACATTTCCCCGCCCAAACAAATCGCACCGGGACATTTGCAAGATGACAGGGGGCCGGGGCAGTTACTTCCCGTATTATCCCCTTCGAACCTATTCGTTCCGAGGACGCTATTAATGGATAAAGTTGCATTGTTCATGTAAAAAAAACCGCCTGGGACAATGTTGATGGCCTCTGATACAGGGACAAGGGCGTTAAAGGACATCGCGCCGGAATTGCTGAGTTTTCCACCTGCACGCACAATAATCGGTGCTGGCGGATTGGTTATAGTGGTAGAGTTTATAGTCCAATTGGTGCCCGGCAGAACGTCCACCCGCCCAGGCTGCAGGTCAAAACCACTGCTAGGCAGGTTAGAGGAAACAGTCCCATTTATAACCAAACGACCGCCTTCGGAGACCGTTACGGCAGTGTTTAGATTGCTGGTGCCATTGACCCACATTTCCCCATTTTGAATAATGACATTAGCGAGTCTGGTGTTATTCGCGATCCAGTGTGTGCCGGGTTGGACGCGAACGTTATAATTATTTGGCGTCACGGTCAGGCTGCGTAAAATCACATTTACTGGAATATCCAAATTTCCACTAAGCGAAATTATCGTGGTGCCGCTACCCGTGCCCTGAAAATCGTATTGAATCTGACGTAGATTGGCACGATCGTAGATTTCACCGTTGCCGATCAAAGACCAACCATTGGCTGCAATCGCACTGGTATTTGCAAAACTCGATGTGATCGTCGCAACAACGTGTGAGCTATCCGTATAGCCGGTAATGACAGCCACACCAGAATTGCCGACAATTTTCTGGCCAATATTAGCGGTTGAAAAAACGCCGTTTCCGGCGGTAAGAGTCACGCCTACGCCCAATATTGCACCAGGCGTAATAGTCGTATTTGGATTGGATAAAGCAGGCGAAATTAACTGCCACCCGCCGGATGCAATCGCGCTGGTGCCGGCAAAGGGGGATAGGATGGTGGCGGTGACGCTAGTGCCGCTGTTATAGCCGGTAATAATCGCGGTTCCGGAGCCGTTCGTCGTGGTGATGGTTGCACCAATATTTGTAGCAGAAAAAACGGAACTGCCCGCGGTAAAGGTCGCGCTGACACTCGTCGCGTTGGGTGTCAGGGTTGCAGCGGGTGTCGTCACCGTCGATGAAGAGGCAAACGCATTGCTGAGCGTATGGGTGCCTGTGGTCAGCCAAATTTTGGCGCGGTAGGGACGCAGTGCGGCCAGTTGCGACATGGCGCCGTCCAAAGTTATGGCATTGGCAGGATTGCGGCCTGTGCCATCGCCTGCAGCACTGGTCGCAACATACAGCGTGACCAAATCCTGTTTCGCAATGGCTTGTTGATACAAACTTTGTGCTGCGATGATCGGATAAACCAGGCCCGCGACACTGGTGCCTGTTGTCGTAAAAAGTCCGGCACTGGTAATATTGATCGGGTTAGAGCTATTGCACCATTGCTGCGCGATCGTCGCACTATAGGTATCATGCGGTTTAAAGGCGATCAGATAACCCAGCAATCCTTTGGGCGGCGAAGCGCCCAGCGTCCAATTGCCAGACGCAATCGCACTGGTGCTGGCAAAGGGAATGGTGATGGTCGCCGTGACGACGGTGCCGCTGGTGTAACCTGTAATGACTGCGCTGCCCGTGCCGTTGCTGATGGTCTGTCCAACATTTGCAGCCGTAAAAACGGAACTGCCTGCGGTGAAAGTCACGCCGTAACCGCTTGTAGCGCCCGGCGTCACGGTTGCCGCGGGCGTGGTGGCATAAAATGAAGGTTTGTCGGAACCCACCACATAAGTATTGGGTGATAGCGCCCAATTGCCAGACGTAATCGCGCTCGTGCTGACAAAGGGGGTGCCGACGTTGGCGGTTACATTGGTGCCGCTGGTATAAGCCGTGATAATCGCATTGCCTTTATTGCCACTGATGGATTTACCGACACTGCTTGCAGAAAAAACGGAACTGCCTGCCGTCAACGTGATCGTGCCGGATGTGGCGCTGGGTGTTAACGTGCCGCTGGGTTTTACGCTGGCACTATTGGGATCGTCCGTCATCGCACTGCCATAGGTAACGACGTTATAACCCGCACCGGGGATGGTTGCCGTGGGCCCTTCCACATTCATTGTGGGCCGCAGGGCATAGGGACAATAAACAAAATTGTGGTTTTGCGTATCCAGGCTATTGGCCGTGATCCATTTCGGCATCGTAGGATAGGTGCCGGTCATGTCCGGCATCGGCAAAACCGGCAGGCCATCCACAATTTTGATTTTAGATTTAATAGCGGTGCCGGCCTGTTCCAGGCGCATCCATAACATTTGCTGGTCGTAATTATCACGCGCACTTTGGAATAATTCCAGTGAAGAATAACCCAGCACCAGCGCAATCGCGATGCCGACGACAATCGTGATCAAGAGATTGGTCATTTAGCTATGTGTACAAGTCCAACCGGCGCGGTTCAAGATCACCAGTGGTTCAAAGGTGGAAGTGCCTTGTGGCAGGAATGAAGAACCGTTGCTCACCGCACTGTCGCTGATGGAATGGTAAGTCGTGTTGACACTAGATACTGTGGCACAGGCGGTCGTGCTAGTGCCCGTCAGAATTCCAGTCGTCCAGCCGCCGGTTGCGCCGCCGCCTAATTCATAAAATTCGCTCAACCAGCCGCCCGCACCGGCGTTGATGTAAAGGCTGGTGGGATTGGGCCGAAGCGAGCTGTTGCTGGCAGAGCCCAGGGTACTATTCGTAATATCCAATTCCCCGCCGCCGCCATTGCTGATCAATTGTGCGGTGCTGCTGCTATTCACATTCAAAGACGTGCCGCGGTCCAACGCGACCAAACTATTTGCCGGATTTAATATAGGCAGATAGATATTATTAAATGTTGCACCGGACAGGAATGACCGGCTGTCTCCACGATTAGCAAACAATGTTGCTCCACTGGAAATGGTTTGCGTCATCGTGCCTTGATCAATCAATTCAGAACCGGAAAAGATCGGCAGCGAATTCGGCGGCTGTCCTTGAAAGACCACATTGGCATTCGCGCCAATTACAAGCTGGCCCAAATTATCCAATTGCAAAAAGGATGATGGGGCCATAAAGGTTGCGGTAGGGAAAGTGGTGGTGCCCCCCCAATAACTTTGCCCATCTGAATAGAGGTGCATGCTCTCGTATCCAGTCGCGCTGCTACTGTTGCTACCGGATAACGTGTTCATACCAAAAAGATAAAGGTGCCCATTATTCATCACGTTGGCATATTGCAGAACGGTATTTTCCATCACGATATTCCCAAGGTTATATGCTTGTGGGATTAGCAATAAATTGGGAGACGCCGGGAATCCGACATTTTGGTAAAAACTGTTTGCCAACACGGCATAAGGAAAAGGGCTGGTGCTGGCGGATTGCAATACGGTGCTGGCGGCACCCGCGCCAGAAAAATATAAGGAATTATTGGGGGCCGTGCTGAACGTGCGCGCGCTGACGGCAGTTTGCGCAATGTTCGTTTGATCCAGAGAGTAAGTTCCCCCCGCTAAGTTGATTTTTACCGCTTGGGGGCGATATTGGCTTTGATAGGTAATCACATCAGCCAGACTG